>Ga0335081_10003939_pt1 | contig 23420 bp, 22 predicted proteins | sample Lox_Sample_35_FD_206713 | JGI IMG/M metagenome (GOLD analysis project Ga0335081, IMG submission 206713) | Soil microbial communities from Loxahatchee National Wildlife Refuge, Florida, United States - Lox_Sample_3.5 | ecosystem: Environmental > Terrestrial > Soil > Wetlands | place: USA...
GCGCTCCGCTTGCTCAGAACGCGCCTCCGCGAGACGGGCGCGCAGCGTCAGCCGCGCCGGAAACCGAGCGGGGCGTTCACGGCCCGCAGCGGCGATTGCATCGGCAGCGTCATCTTCGGCTGCGGAGCGAGGTTGGGAACGATCGGAGGCCCGAAGGGCGGCGGCAGGCGCGGCCCTGTCACGCTGCGGCCGTGCTGGAGCGGATGCTTGTGGCTCGGATTCGACGGGCCGACGACGATGACGCTCGCGGGATAGAAGCCGGGCCACCAGCAGCCGAACCACGACGGATCGCACCCGTAACCGGCGTAGCCGTAGCCGCCGTAGCCGTAGCTGCCGTAGGAGGGTGGCGCGATTTCCACGCTCTGCTGCAGCGGCGGCTGGGGCGCTTCGACGATGTACTGGATCACCGGCGGCGGCGCTACGGGCGGCCTGTAGTCGGGTGGCGGTGCTCGCGCCGCGTCGCTTTCGAGCTGGCGGACGCGTTCGGCGAGCGCACGCGTCTCCGCTTGCCGGGCCGCTTCGCGCGCGGCGTCCTCGCGAGCGACGACCTCGGGCGGAAGCGCCCGCTGGACCTTGGTCACCTTCACGCCGTCGGGCGGCGCCAGGTTGCTCACGTTGGTGTTACCGGAAGCATCGACCCAGGTGTAGATGTCGGCGCGCGCGGGAAGAGCGAACGCCAGCGCCAGCGTCCCGTACAAAGCAGCGCGGAGTATGCCGTTGAGCATCGTCGCCTCCTGCAACCGTAAACATGATTGTAGGCGGGGGCGATTCCATCGGGTAGCCGCTCCGGCAGGGCCGGAGTGTAACGTCCTGTTGCGACGTGGTGCTCGGGCCCCGAAGCGCTCGGTTGCGACCGGGCCCGCGATCGCCTTGGTCTCAGCGGCGGTCGCCGCTGGCGTGGATACGGGCTGGGTCTGCTACTGCGCCTCGCGCTCGTCGAAGAACTCGCGCAGCAGAAAGGCCTCCAGCCCGGCGTTATCGTCCGGCCGAGCCGACAGCACGAGATCCCGGTCTAGCCGCACCGATCGCCAGACGAAGTCTCGCTGCGTGTATTCGTGGATGATGGCGATCATCCTGCGGACGACGGCTATGCGCATGTTGGCGTTGTCGCCGATGCGCACCGTGATGAGCTGCGGCGTCTGCCGGCCCATTTCCGGATTCCAGCCGAAGAACAGGAACGCCGCATCGTCATAGGTCATGCGCTTGATCTCGAAGATGCCGCCACCGCGGTTGATGTCCTCGCTGGCGGCACCCGTGGCGGGTCGCGGCAGGTTGGCGGCAAGATTGGCCGCCAGACTCTCTGGACTGACTGCTCCAAGGCTCGGGGTGACCGATATGGTCGGCTCTCCGCGCTCGCGGCGCCTCGCCTGGATGTACGACCACAGATCGGGCTCCTGCGCTTGTGCCTGCGGGGGCGTCGGAACGGGCGGTTCAACTCTGGCCGAGACCGCGGGCAGTTGCTCGGGCTCGGGCGATTGCGGCAACGGCTTGCCCTGGCTCGCCGATTCCAGTCGCGGAAGGGGTGGCTCAGCCGCTGTCACCGGCGACGGAGAGCGCTTGCGCTTCGCCCTAGGTGACGGCCGGGGCTCGGGGGCGGAAGCGATCCGCGGCGGCGACGGCGGGATCGAGAGTGACGTCGGCGGTGTCGTGGCGACGAGACTCACCCGGATAGGCTCGCTGATCGCGTCGGGTCCCTTGTCCGGCGACAGACGCAACGGCTCGGGCAGTACCGCGAACAGCGCAATGGCGTGCACGAGCAACGACAGCCCAAGCGCGACGGCAAAGGTGCGACGACCGGCCATTTGCTGCCGGCGGCGCGGTAGGTCGAGCCAATGATTCATCGGCGGGAACGATCCCGTGCGGGCGCGTCACGCTTTCGACCCACCCACGCAACGCAAATTCCTGTACTTAGGCGACCGGAGCGGGCTTACGGTTCGACGCCACGCTGCCCCGGCGATTGTACGGCGCGGCGAGGGGCCGTTCTTGCCTTCGTCGGTCGCGGGCCCCATGTTCCCGATGACTGTCGTGCGGCCAAGCCTCGATGAACGATCTGTCTCCCCTTATCAGCCAGTATGGCTTGCCGATCGTGTTCGCGAACGTCTTCGTCGAGCAGATCGGGGCGCCGATCCCGGCGATCCCCACGCTGATGGTGGCGGGAGCCTTCGCGCTGGGCGGCAAGCTCTCGCTCATCGCGGTGTTCGCGGTGGCGCTCGCCGGCTGCCTCGCTGCCGACGTCGCGTGGTATGTGGCCGGTCGGCGCTACGGCAATCGGGTGATGCGCATGCTCTGCGCGATCTCGCTCACACCCGACTCCTGCGTGAGCCAGACGCAGGCCTGGTTCGAGCGCTGGGGCGTGAAAGCCCTCGTCGTGGCCAAGTTCATTCCCGGCATCTCGCTGCTCGCCCCGCCGCTCGCCGGCGCAGCCCGGATCGGCTGGTCGCCGTTTCTCGCCTACAACACGGCCGGCGCGGCCCTGTGGGTCGGCGCCGGCATGGGCGGCGGCATGCTGCTCGGACCGCAGATCGAGGCGCTGTTCGGCTACCTCGGCCGCTACGCGCCGCAGGCGGGCGCCATCGTGGCGCTGGCGGTGATCGGTTACATCGCCTTCAGATGGTGGGAAAGGCACCGTTTCTTCGCGATGCTGCGCATGGCGCGGATCAGCGTCGACGAGCTGCATCGCCGCATGGACGCCGGCGAGACACCGCTCGTCGTGGACGTGCGATCGCCGACGGCGCGCTCGCTCGAGCCACGGCACATTCCCGGGGCGCTGCACCTGCCGCTCCACGGCTTCGAGACGCACATCGCCGAGCTGCCGCGCGATCGCGAGATCATCCTCTACTGCAGCTGTCCCAACGAAGCCTCCGCGGCCCAGGTCGCGAAGCTGCTCATGAACCACGGCTTCGTGCGCGTGCGTCCGCTGCTCGGCGGTCTCGACGCCTGGATCGAGGCGGGACATCCGGTGCAAGGGCTTCGCGAGCCCGAAGCGTCATCCGCCACGGAAACGCATACCGTCTAGCCGCCGAGTCGTGCTAAGCTCCGTCGAACGTTCGTTCGAGCGGTGGCGAGGGCACGATGCTTCACGATCGGCTTCATCCCGATGACGGTGGCGCGCCTGCGGTCGGGACCGACCATGACTATCTCGCGGCGCTCAACGCGGAGCAGCGGCGCGCGGTCGAGCACGCCACCGATGGGATCGAAGTCGCCTCGCCGCTGCTGATCATCGCCGGCGCGGGCTCGGGCAAGACCAACACGCTCGCCCACCGCGTGGCGCATCTCGTGTGCCGCGGCGCGGACCCGCGGCGCATCATGCTGCTCACCTTCTCGCGGCGAGCCGCCGCCGAAATGGAGCGGCGCGCCGGAAGGATCCTGCAGCGCGTGCTGCGCTCGAACCAGACGCCGCGACTGCTATGGTCGGGGACGTTTCACAGCGTCGGCGCGAGGTTGCTTCGCGAATACGCCCGCCGCATCGGTCTGGCGGAATCGTTCACCATCCTCGATCGCGGCGACGCCGAGGACCTCATCGCGATCGTCCGCCACGAGCTGGGACTCGACGCGGCCAAGGCGCGCTTCCCCGGCAAAGCGACCTGTCTCGCGGTCTACTCGCGCGTCGTGAACAGCAGCGGCGCGCTCGCCGAGGTACTGGCGCGAGCCTTCCCGTGGTGCGCGCACTGGGAGGCGGAGCTCAAGCGCCTGTTCGCGGCGTACACCGTGGCCAAGCAGGCGCAGAACGTGCTCGACTATGACGACCTTCTCCTGTACTGGTGGCACGCGCTCGCCGACGCCGCTCTGGCGCGCGAGGTGGGCGAGCGCTTCGATCACGTTCTGGTCGACGAGTATCAGGACACCAATCGCGTGCAGGCGGAGATCCTGCTCGCGCTCAAGCCCGACGGGCGGGGTATCACCGTGGTGGGTGACGACGCCCAGTCGATCTACTCGTTTCGCGCCGCCACGGTCCGCAACATACTCGATTTTCCCGCGCAGTTTCCGGCGCGGGCGCACGTCGCCACGCTGGAGCGCAACTACCGCTCCACGCAACCGATCCTGGATGCGGCCAACGCCGTGATCGGGCTCGCGACCGAGCGCTACGCCAAGGAGTTGCGGGGCGTTCGCGCCGGCGGAGCGAAGCCGCGCCTCGTCGCGGTCCGCGACGAAGTCGATCAGGCGTGCTGCGTGGCGGAACGCGTGCTGGCCCACCGCGAGGCGGGCGTCGGGCTCAAGGCGCAGGCGGTGCTGTTCCGCAGCTCGCATCACAGCGCCCAGCTCGAGGTGGAGCTCGCGCGCCGGGACATTCCTTTCGTGAAGTACGGAGGCTTGCGGTTCCTCGAGGCCGCGCACGTGAAGGACGTCCTCGCCATGCTGCGCTGGGCCGAGAATCCGCGCGGGCGCCTCGCAGGTTTTCGCGCGGCGCGCCTGGTGCCGGGGATTGGACCGGCGACTGCGGCGCGGCTGCTCGATGCGATGGACGCGAGCGCGGATCCCATCGCGGCGCTTCGCGGCTTCGCTGTCGCCCCCGTGGCCGCCGACGATTGGGACCGGCTCGTGAGCCTCGTTGTCTCGCTGCACCGGAGCGAGTCCGGCTGGCCCGCGGAGCTCGAGCAGGTTTCGCGCTGGTACGAGCCCCATCTCGAGCGCATCTACGAGGACGCCTTCGTGCGCCGGCGCGACCTGGTGCAGCTCGCCCAGATCGCCCGCACGTATGCGTCGCGCGAGCGGTTCCTGACCGAGCTCGCCCTCGATCCGCCCGCCGCGACCAGTGACGAGGCCGACGCTCCCGGGCGCGACGACGATTACCTCGTGCTGTCCACGATCCATTCGGCCAAGGGACAGGAATGGAAAGCGGTGCACGTGCTCAACGTGGTCGACGGCTGCATCCCGTCGGACATGTCAACCGAGACGAGCGAGGAAATAGAGGAGGAGCGCAGGCTTCTCTATGTGGCGATGACCCGCGCCCGCGACCATCTGGACCTTGTCGTGCCGCAGCGCTTTTACGTCCACGGCCAGGCCGCGCAGGGCGACCGGCACGTCTACGCGTCGCGCACCCGATTCATCCCGGATCAGATCGCCGATCGGTTCGAATTCGCCGTGTGGGCGGAGGCCGTCGAGACGGACGACGCCTCTCGCGTCGCCGAGCCCGAACCGTCGATCGACCTCGCCGCCCGGGTCCGCGCGCGCTGGAGCTGATCCGGAACGGGCGTGCGCGCCGCGCTCGTCTCTCAGCCGGGTGGCCGCGTCTTGACCATCGAGTCGCGCGCGGCGAACCGCTCGTACCACGCCGCGGCGGCGGGCCGGCTCTTGCGCCAGTCGAGCGAGCTCCAGCGAAAGTCGATGTAGCCGAGCGCGCAGGCGAACGCGATGGTGCCGAGATCGACGCGATCGGCGAAGTGCGCCGCTCGGCGCTCGAACTCGTCCAGGCCACCGACGACCTTCTCGAGCTGACCGCTGGTCCAGTCGCTCCAGCGCAGGGGCTCCGGCCGAAGCGCTGTCTCGTAGCGCGCGAGCAGCGCCGCGTCCAGCACGCCGTCGGCGAGCGCCTGCTCGACCAGCACGTTCCAGCGCGCCGGTCCGTCGCGGGGAATCAGCCTTCCGCCGCCCAGGGAGTCGAGGTATTCCGCGATCACCGGACTGTCGTAGAGCACCGTGCCGTCGTCGGCGATGAGGGTCGGCACCTTGGAGAGCGGATTGTTTGCGGCGATGGCGGGATCGCGCTTGGTCGGCATGGCGTTGGCGGCGACGGTTTCGATGCGCTCGCGCAAGCCGAGCTCGTAGGCTGCGACCAGGCACTTGCGGGCGTACGGAGAATTGGGCGAATAGAAGAGCTTCACGTCATGTTCCTTGCAGGATGAGTTACGAAAACGGTTCTGGTCCCGTATCAGGTCCTAACGCGTCAGGTAGCCGCCGTCGATCACGATGGTCTCGCCGGTGACATAGGAAGAGACGTCGGAGGCAAGGATCAGCACCATGCTGGCGATGTCGTCGGTGGTGGCGAACCGGCCCATGGGGATCGATGCCAGCACCGCCTGGCGCCGTTCGGGCGTGAGAAGCGCCCGCGTCATCCCGGTCTCCGTCACCGCGGGCGCTATGCAGTTGACGTTGATGCCATGCGCCGCCAGCTCTCGCGCCAGGCCCTTGGTCAGCGCCACCACGCCGGCCTTGGTGGTGCCGTACAGCACGTTGCCGAAGGCACCGCCGCCCTTCGCCGCGGAGACCGACGCGATGTTGACGATCTTGCCGTACTTGCGCTCGATCATACGGGGCAGCACGGCCTTGCAGCAGTAATAGACGCCGGAGAGATTGATGCGGCACACCTCGTCCCAGTCGGCGATCGTCGCATCGATGATCGGCCCCGTCTTGAGGATCCCCGCATTGTTGACCAGGATGTCGATGCGTCCCTGCTCGGCGACGATGCGCTCCGCGCAGCGCGCGAGGCCGGCCGCGTCGCCGACATCGAGCCGAAGCGGCCGGCCGCTGGCCGACGCCGCGGCGCGGGTCGCGGCCGCAGCGTCGATGTCGCCGAAATAGACGACGCAGCCTTCCTTCGCGAGCGCGCCGGCGATGGCCGCGCCGATACCGCTTCCGGCGCCGGTCACGAGAGCGATCCTGCCGTCGAGTCCGAGGTCCATGCGCTTGAGGCGCGAGTCTACCGAGCGCGCGGTCGCGCCGGTCAACCTCGCTGCACGTCGAGAGCGACGACGGTTCCGCGTCTCTGAGCCGTTCCGCGATCAGTCCCCCGGACTCGCGGCCGCCGAGGCGATCATCTCGCTGTGCGCCGTCTCCTTGAGCGCGTAGGCGCACAAGGTGCTGATAGCGCCCACGATCAGCATGTAGCCGGCGATGAGCCACGGTTGGCCCTCACCTTCCTTGAGCAGCGCCGTTGCAATGATCGGCGTGAGCCCGCTCGCGAAGATCCCGGAGAACTGGTAGACGAACGAGATGCCGCTGTAGCGAACGCGCGTGTCGAAGAGCTCCGAGAACAGCGCCGCAATGGGTCCGTAGACGGCGGCGTAGACGATCCCGAAGGGTATGATGATCGCCAGCGCGACGACGAGGCCGTTGCCAGCCGCGGTGGACATGACCCAGAACGCGGGGTAGGCGAGCAGCCCCGTGATCGCGGCGGCGAAGCCGAACACGCGCCGCCGGCCGAGCTGATCGGACAGCCGGCCGAACACCGGGATGAAGAAGATCATCACGATCGACGCCGCTGTCACGGCCAGCAGCGCGGTGGTGCGCGGCATCTTCAGCGTGGTCACGATGTAGGCGATCGCAAACACGCCGTACATGTTGAACGTCACGCCCTCGATGTAGCGGCAGCCCATGCCGAGCAACACCTGCTTCCAGTGGTGGCGCATGAGGTCGAGAAACGGCACCTCCGAGACGGTCCTGGTGGCCTGCACCTGCTGGAAGGCGGGCGTTTCCATGATCTTCATGCGGATGTAGACGCCGATGACGACCAGCACGATGGAGATCAGGAACGCGACGCGCCACCAGCCCTGCAGGAACGCGTCGCCGGTGAGCTGGGTCAAAAGGGCCACCATGCCCGTCGCCAGCGCAAGCCCCGCCGGCACGCCAATCTGCGGCCAGCTACCGTAGTAGCCCCGGCGCCCGGTCGGCGAATGCTCGACGGCCATCAGCACCGCGCCGCCCCATTCGCCGCCGACGCCCAATCCCTGGCAGATGCGCAGCAGCAACAGAAGGATCGGCGCCCACACCCCGATCGAGTCGTAGGTCGGCAGCAGTCCGATCAGGAACGTGCCGATGCCCATGATCAGCAGCGTCAGGATAAGCATCTTCTTGCGGCCGAGCCGGTCGCCGAAGTGGCCGAAGATGACGCCCGCGACCGGACGGGCGATGAAGCCGACGAGCGCGGTCGTGAATGCGAGCATCGTGCCGACCAGCGGATCGAACGACGGGAAGAATAGCTTGTTGAAAACGAGCGCGGCGAACGTGTTGTAGAGGAAGAAGTCGTACCACTCGATGGTCGTGCCGATCGCGCTGGCGAATGCGACTTTGCGGATCTCGGCGTCGGACAGCAGCTTCGGGTTCGCGGCGCTGGTCATGTTTCCTCCTGTTTGCTGCAGGTTGGGTTCGGCCTCTATGGAAGAGCTCTGGTATTGGCGTCAAGCTGCGGGCCGAAGCCCAAGAATCCGTCGTGCTTCCGCCGGCGTGGCCGGCCGCCGGCCGAAGCGCCCGCACTCGTCGACGATCTTCTTCACGAGCTCCGCGTTGCTCGCGGCGAGCCGGTCGGCGGTCGCGCGCAGGTTGTCCTCCAGGCCGGTACGGCAGTGGCCGCCCTCGGCGAGGCACCACTGGTTGACGTCCCACTGGTGGCGGCCGATGCCCGCGGCGACCCAGGTCGCCCGGGGCAGCACCTCGGCGGTCTCGCGGCGAAGGAAATCGAAGATCGAGCGGCGCGCCGGCAGCGCGTTCGGGATGCCGAGGACAAACTGGATGTGTGGCGGATCGACGATCAGCCCGCGCTTCACGAGATTCGCCGCGTTGTAGAGCATCGCCAGGTCGAACACCTCGACCTCGGGCTTGATGCCGTTATCGAGCATCGTCTGAGCGAGCGATTCGACGAAGTCCGGTGGATTCTCGTACACGCGATTGGGAAAGTTCACCGAGCCGGTGGCGAGCGACGCCATGTCGGGCTTGAGGTGCAGCATCGCGCCGCGCTCCGACTGCTCGCGGCCGCGGCCCCCGGTGGAGAACTGTACGATCATGCCGGGACAGTGCCTGCGCACGCCTTCCTGCACCCGGCCGTAGAGCTCCGGGTTCGAGCTGGGCGATTCGTCGGGGTTGCGCACGTGGACGTGGACGAGCGATGCGCCGGCCTCGAACGCTTCGTGCGTCGACTCGATCTGCTGCTCCGGCGTCACCGGCACGGCCGGGTTGTCCTTCTTGCGCGGCAGCGCGCCGGTGATGGCGACGGTGATGATCACGGGCTCGGTCATGAGGCGACCTTCGATCAGACGACTCGGCGCAGAGGCCGCTCGACCGGGCGCTTCGCCGCCGAGAGGAGCGTCGCCGCGATGGCGCCGGCCGCGCGCCGCATCGCCGGCAGGAACGTGTATCCCCGGCGCAGGCTCATCCGCGGCGCGGGACCATGTACGGCCACCGCGGCGCACACGCGTCCGCGCGGATCGGCGACCGGCACGGCGAGGCACACCGAGCCCTCGAGGAACTCTCCGACGTCGGTGCCGATGCCGGACAGCCGGATCTTGCCAAGCTCGCGTTCCAGCGCCTCGGGCTCGGTGATGGTGCGCTCGGTGTAGCGCCGGAGCGGTGCGGCACGGACGAGCCGCCGCACCGACGCCGGCGGGAGCTGCGCGAGAAAGAGCTTTCCGCTCGCGGTGCAATGAAGAGGGACGCGGGAGCCGATGCGCATGTGCAGGCGCACGACGGCCGTCGTCTCCACGCGATCGACGTAGACCACTTCGTTGCCGTCGAGCATCGTGAAATTGCACGTCTCGCCGATCTCGTCGACCAGGCGCGCGAGAATGCCGTGGCGCTCGCGCCGCGATGGCGAATGCATCTGCAGGGCGAACGAGAGCTCGCCGAGGCGGCGGCCGGCGGCGTAGCGCTTGGCCGAGATTTCACGCTCGACCAGCTCGCCGCGGATCAGGAGCTGCAGGATACGATAGACGGTCGGTTTCGGAAGTCCGCTTCCGCGCGTGAGCTCCTCCAGCGAAGGCGGCTCTTCGGCCGAAGCGATGAGCTCCAGCAGGCCGAACGCGCGCAGCGTCGTGGAATGCGGCCGGTTTGGCGCTGCGACCGGCTGCGGGAGGTGCCCGACCGATTTCGCTGGCCGAAATCCCATGTTTCATTATTGCCATGTTTTCCGCCGCTGTGCAATCATCGGTGCGGGCCGCCAGGCTCGAGAATGCGAGCTGCGCTGCGGTCGGAAAGAACCGCGCGGGCATTAGTCTGGCAAACGTGGCCAAGGACAACCTGACCTACGAAGACCTGCTCCGGATCGTCGAGCTGGTCAAGTCTTCCCCGCAGTTCTCCGAGTTCCGGCTCAAGGTCGGCGAGATCGAGCTGCATCTGAAGCGCAAGCGCGAGGTGGCCTCGGCGCCCGCCGTCGTCGCGCCGCCCGAGGGGAACGAACCGGCCGAAGTGCCGGCCCAACCGAGGCGAAAGGACGTCGCGGAATCCTGGCCGGCGCACTGGCTCGTCGTGCGCTCGCCGATGGTCGGAACCTTCTACCGCGCGCCCGCCCCGGGCGCGGCGCCGTTCGTGGAGATCGGGCGGGCGGTGGAGGCCGATGCGACGGTGTGCATCATCGAGGTCATGAAGCTCATGAATTCGATCCCCGCCGGCGCCCGCGGCGTGGTGCGCGAGATCCTCGCCGAGGATGCGCAGGCCGTGGAGTACGGGCAGCCGCTGGTCGTACTGGAGCCGCAATGAGCAAGCGCAATCTGCCGCATTCGTCGGCCGACACGGTCGCCAACGCCACCCGGAAGCGATTCGACTTCGTCGACGTGACGCTGCGCGACGCGCACCAGTGCCTGTGGTCGACCCGCATGACCACGGCGATGATGACGCCCATTCTTCCGGCGATCGATCGCGCCGGCTACGCCTACGTCAACATCCTCGGCGGCGCGGTGTTCGACGTGTGCGTGCGCTACCTGCACGAGAATCCGTACCAGCGCGTGGGACTGCTGTGCGAGAGGCTCGGGACTCCGTGCGACGCCCTCACCCGCGGCCAGAGCCTCTATACCTTCGAGCTCTTCCCCGACGACATCGTCGCGCTCAACGCCGCGGCTCTGGCGCGGCGCGGCGTGGCCGTGCTCACCGTCTACGACGCGCTCAACGACAACCGCAACATCGAGTCCTCGGTGCGGGCCGGGAAGGCCGCCGGGATGAAGATCAGCGCCTGGATGACGTATACGCTCTCGCCGGTTCATACCGACGCCTACTACGTCGAGCGGACGCGCGAGCTCGTGGCGCTCGCGCCCGACTCCATCTGCATCAAGGATCCGACCGGGCTCCTCACGCCCCAGCGCGGACGGACGCTGTTTCCGGCGGTAGTGCAGGCGGCCGCCGGCATTCCCGTGCAGCTGCACTCGCACTGCCAGTCGGGGCTCGCACCCGAAGTCTACGGCGTGGCGATCGAGAGCGGCTTCGGCTTCGGCTATACGGCGAGCGCGCCGCTCGCCAACGGCGCCTCGCTGCCGGCGACCGAGGACATCGGCGCGCGCGCGCGGGCGCTCGGCTGCGAGATCGCGCTCGATGCGGACGCTCTCGCCGAGGTGGCGGGCTACTTTTCCTGGGTCTGCGAGCGCGAGGGCAAGCCGCGCGGCCGCGTCGCCCGTTACGACCCGGCGCTCTACGAGCACCAGATCCCCGGCGGAATGATCTCCAATCTGCGCTACCAACTCGAGACGATGGGCATCGCCGACCGCATGCCGGAGATCCTGGAAGAGGCGGCGCGCGTGCGCTGCGACCTGGGCTTCCCGATCGTGGTGAGCCCCTTCGCCCAGTACATCGTCACCCAGGCCACGCTCAACGTCGTGCAGGGGGAGCGCTACAAGACCATCCCCGACGAAATCCGCAAGTACGCCTGCGGCTACTACGGAAAGCTGGCCGCGCAGCCGTCGGCCGAGTTCCTCGAGCGCGCCAACATCCGGCCCGAGGAGTACGTCACCGAGGCGCCGGCGGCCCACATCGAGCCGTGGATCCCGCGCCTGCGCGCCGACCTCGGCGCGGGCGCGACCGACGAGGACATCCTTCTCGCGGCCTTTTACGATCGCAAGCTCATCGCCGAGCTCCAAGACCCGACGCCGGGATGCGCGTTCCGCACCACGCCGCTCGCCGAGCTCATCGCCTTCTTCGCCAAGCGCTCCGACATCGAATACGCGCGCGTGCGCTTCGCGGGAACCGAGATGACGTTCTCGTCCTAAAAAAAGCCGCACACGAGGTGCGGCTCTGAAGTACGCGAGCAGAGGAGTCTATGCTGTCTGCCGGCGGCGCAATGCGGCGGCCCCTGCGGCCACAACCGCACTGCAAAGAAGGACAAGCGAGCCGGGCTCGGGAAGCTCCCGCTGCGGCGGGTTCGTGTATTCGACCGAGAGATACTCCTGGTACGTGTGGGAGTCGCTCGTGAAGGTATAGAAGGTCCAGCCCGGCGGCGTACCCGATTCGCCGTTGACCGCGTTCAACCACCCTTGCGCCGTGGACTCAGCCGTCGAGGTGGCGGTAAACGGCGCGTTCGCGAGATCGGTGCCGTCGCCGAAGACGATCTCCCAGACTGCGAGCTGGAACGCCGCGGAGTCGTTCGCGTTGTCGAAGCTTCCGAACAGTGTTTGAGCCCCGCCCGAGTAGTAGGTACCTTCGGTCTTGTGCGGGTAATACTCATCGAAGAGGCGCGTAAGTTCGGCCTGCTGGCCTGCGGACAGAGACAGGCCGTCGCGGGTGTAGACATTCGCCCCGCCGCCCACGAGATGGCTGATGTCGATGCAGAAGAAGCGCAGGAAGTCGTCGGCCTCGTAGCCCGCGCCGTCGCCTTCTGCCACCGGATCGAAGTAACCCTGGAATTGACCTGCTTCAACGTTGGGGTACGGTCCGCTGATGTTGGCTGAGACCCAACCGTTGGAGAAGCCGGTCCATGTCAGGTTACCCTGCTGTGGATTGGCGCCGAAGAAGGCGTTCCCGAACGCCGCCGTAGCCCCTGAGAGCAGCGCAATACCCACAACCAACCGTGGCCATCCCATGCGCATTGCTTCCCCGTTTGCCGACCGAATTCGGCGGATGAAACCGTAAGCAAACCGCGAGCCAGAAAAAAAATCATCTCGAAACAGGGTATTGACATTGAAAACGACAGCTTCTGTAAAGATTTCCGACTTCGCGACAAGGTCGCTGTCGCGGACAAGTTGTGCGAGCGTTGCGGCGCCACGAGGCGCGAGGCGGATGCATGACCAAGCGTGCCCGGCGCATCGCGCAGGGGCCGGTCGCGAACGGAAATCGTGAAAGCACGCAGCCCGCTCGCGTCTCAGGGAATCTCGTACACCGCGAGATCGTCGGCGATGCCGCGAAGGGGCAGCCGGCGCGAGGTCGGCTTGATGCCGCCCTTGGCGAGCAGTTGCGACGCCTGGGGATGGTCGACCACCGGACTCGTGGCGAGAATCGACCGTGAGACCGCGAGCGCCTGCACGCGCGAGGCGATGTTCACCGTCTGGCCGAAGTAATCCTGCCGGTCGTTGAGCGTCACCGCGAGGCACGGCCCTTCGTGGATGCCGATCTTGAGCAGCAGATCCTCGCTCCGGTGCCGTTCATTGAGGCTCCTCATCGCGTCGCGCATGCGCAGCGCCGCCGCGAGCGCGCGGTCGGGCGTGGGAAAGGTAGCCATCACGGCGTCGCCGATCGTCTTTACCACCGCGCCGGCCTCGGACGCGACGATCTCCTGCAGCAGGCGGAAGTGCTCCTTCACCAGATCGAAGGCGACGAGATCGCCGACGCGGTCGTAGAGCTCGGTCGAGCCCTTGAGATCGGTGAACAGGAACGTGAGGCTGGTGATCTTCAGGCGCTGATCGATGTCGAGCGTGTCGGTGCGATAGATGTCGCGGAAGGTCTGGTTGGTGAGCAGACGCTTGGCGGTGAGGAAGCGCTTGCGCTTTCCGAGCATGTCGTGCAGCGCCGCCCCGGCAACGTACACACCGGGGACGACGCGTCGGTCGGTGCGGTTCTCGAGCGTCAGGCGCAGCGGGCCCGGACGCAGCGTCACGGTGGGCGTGTCGACGTGATGGCGATTGAACGCCACGGCGAGCGACTGGCGCTCGCGCGTGGGCTCGCCCTTGACCTCGATGAATTGCGCCGTGTGCGTGACCGGGTCGAACACGATGACGAGCTCGGCCGGCAGGGTGAGCGAGAGCAGCGCCTTTTCGCCCGCGGGCAGCTCGATGAGCTCGAGCGTAACCTCGTCGATGATCCGCTCGAACGCGTCGTCGGGGATGTCGATCCCTGAGCCCCAGAAGATCTGCCGGTAGTACTCCGCTGGTGGCAAGGCGTTCGGATCGTGGGCAGCGATCCGGCGCAGGCGCGGGCTCACCGTGAACGTGACTTCCACCATCTCGTCGAGCGTCGGCTGGTAGCCCGCGGCGCAGAGCGCGCAGGCGTATTCGTCGCGTTTGACGGTCTTGAGCGACGAGCCCGCTTCCAGTACGCCCCCGCATCCGGGGCAGAGCACGTTCCACGACAGCTCGAACAGGCCCAGGCGCGCGGCGTGCAGGAACGCGGCGATCGTCTTTTCCTCGTCGAGCCCGTGATTCGCGGCGAAATCCAGCGCGTTGATGCGCGAGAGCCGGTGATCGGGACCGTCGCGCACCAGCTTTTCGAGCGCTGCGGCGACGGCGGAGTCCGCGGCCGCCCGCAAGGCGACGAACAAGCTCTCTCGCTCGGTCATGCGCGGAGCTTACGCCAAAAGGACATCGGCTTGCACCGGCCGGGCCGTGACGCGCCGCGCCGGCGCGCCGCTGCTATGATCGCGCGATGGCCGCCTCGAGCCCGCGATTCGTCGACACGGCGCTCCTGCGCATCGGCTACGAGGTGGGCGGTCCCGAGAGCGGCCTTCCGGTGATCCTCGCGCACGGCTGGCCCGACGACGTGCGGACCTGGGACGCGGTGCGCCCCGCGCTGCACGCGGCGGGCTACCGAACGTACGCACCCTGGTTGCGCGGCTACGGGCCGACGCGGTTCCATCGGGCGGACACGATGCGCAGCGGTCAGCTCATGGCGCTGGGACAGGACCTCGTCGACTTCGCCGCCGCGCTCGGGCTTCGGCGCTACGCGCTGGTGGGGCACGACTGGGGCTCGCGCGCCGCCTACATCGCTTCGTCGCTCGCCGAAGGCAGCGTAGCGGCGTGCGTGGCGCTGTCGACCGGCTACGGCACCAACTCGGCGGCCCAGACGCTGTCGTGGGCGCAGACCCAGAATTACTGGTACCACTGGTTCATGGCGACTTCCCGCGGCGAGCGGCTGGTGCGCGGCGACCGGCGCGGGTTCACGCGCCATATCTGGGACGAATGGTTCGTCGCCTATCGACCCGACGACGCCGAGTTCGAGCGCACCGCGGCTTCATTCGACAATCCGGACTGGGCGGACATCACGCTGCACTCCTACCGCGTGCGCTGGGGCCACGCCGAGGGCGATCCGCGCTACGCCGCGCTCGAATCGCGCTTCGATCCGGCGCCCCGCCAGCGTGTGCCGACGCTCACGCTGCATGGGGCGCTCGACCCGGTGAACCTGCCGCGGATGAGCGAGGGCAAGGACGTCTACTTCGAGGGACGCTACGAGCGGCGCCTCGTTTCCGGCGCGGGACACTTTCCGCAGCGCGAGCGCGGGACGGAAGTGGCGCCGCAAATCGTCGACTGGATCGCCGTCCACGCATGAGCACCGACGAGCGCGATCTTCGCCCGGAAACGCTCGCCGCCCAAGGCATGGGCAGGGTCGCGGAGCCGTATCGCGACATCGTGCCGCCGGTCCACGTGTCGACGACCTACGAGCGCGGCGCCGACGGCGGCTTTCCCGGAGGGCGGACCTATTCGCGCGCGGACAATCCGAGCTACGACCAGGCCGAGGCGCTGATCGCCGCGCTGGAGCGCGGGGCCGCGGCGATGCTGTTCGCCTCGGGCCAGGCCGCCGCGGCGGCAGTGTTCCAGTCCCTCTCACCGGGAGACCGCGTGCTCGCCCCGCGCAACATGTACTGGGGATTGCGCAAGTGGCTGCTCGACTTCGCCGCTCCGTGGGGGCTCGCGGTGGAGTTCTACGACAACGCGTCGGGCGACGATCTCGGAGCCAAGGCGCGCAGGCTTCGCGCGCGCCTCGTGTGGATCGAGACACCGGCCAATCCGACCTGGGAGATCACCGACATCGCCGCGGCCGTCGCGATCGCCCGCGAAGTCGGCGCGACGGTGTGCGTCGACTCGACCGTCGCCACGCCGCTGCTCACCAGGCCGCTCCAGCTCGGCGCGCACCTGGTCATGCACTCGGCCACCAAATATCTCAACGGCCACTCCGACGTGATCGGCGGGGCGCTCGCCACCGCGGTCGACGACGTACTGTGGCAGCGCATTCGCTACGTACGGGCCGCGAGCGGGTCGGTGCTCGGGCCGTTCGAAGCCTCGCTGCTGCTGCGCGGCATGCGCACACTCCACCTTCGCGTGCGCGCGGCGTGCGCCAATGCCATGGCCATCGCCGAGCGCCTCGAAGGCCACGCAAAGGTCTCGCATGTGCTCTATCCGGGCCTCGCGTCGCATCCAGGCCACGCGATCGCGGCGCGCCAGATGCGCGGCGGGTTCGGCGCGATGCTATCGCTGAGGCTTGCCGGCGGCGAAGAGGCCGCCCGTTCGTTCGTCGCGCGATTGCGCGTGTTCAAGCGGGCCACCTCGCTCGGGTCGGTGGAAAGCCTTGCCGAGCATCGGGCGAGCGTCGAAGGACCCGACACGCTGTGTCCGACAGATCTGGTGCGTCTGTCGATCGGCATCGAGCACGTCGACGATCTCGTCGCCGACATCGCCCAGGCGCTGTAGCGCGGCTCGTCGGCCTCCGAGGGAAGCACCGTGACCGTTCCCATCGAGGCCGACTTCGCGCGCGAGCTCGACGCACGGGATCCGCTTGCCCGCTTCCGCGGCGAATTCGTCGTCGCCGAAGCCGACACGATCTATCTCGACGGCAATTCGCTCGGCCGACTGCCCAAGCGCGCGGCCCAGCGGCTCCGCGATGCGGTCGAGCGCCAGTGGGGCCAGCGCCTGATCCGGGCGTGGGGCGAGGACTGGCTCGACGCACCGAAGCGCATCGGCGGTAAGATCGCGCGGCTCCTCGGCGCCGCGGACGACGAAGTGATCGTCGCCGATTCGACCTCGGTCAATCTGTTCAAGCTCGCGCTCGCCGCGCTCGCGGCGCAGCCCGGCCGTACCCGGGTCGTGACCGACGACATGAACTTCCCCTCGGACATCCACGCGCTCCAGAGCGCGGTCGCGCTGGCCGGGGACAGGTGCCTCGAGATCGTGCCCTCTGCCGACGGCATCCACCCGGTCGTCGAGGCGCTCGCCGAGCGCGTCGACGAGCGTTCGGCGCTGGTGGCGCTGTCGCATACCGCCTTCAAGAGCGGGTACGTCTACGATATGGCGGCGGTGACGGCGCTCGCGCACCACGCCGGGGCGCTCATACTGTGGGATGTGAGCCATTCGGTCGGCGCCATGCCGCTCGCCCTGGACGCGTGCGGCGCCGACCTCGCGGTGGGGTGCACGTACAAGTATCTCAACGGCGGGCCCGGCGCTCCCGCGTTTCTCTTCGTCCGCCGCGACCTGCAGGCGAGGCTCGCCAATCCGCTCCGCGGCTGGCTCGGGCAGCGCTCGCCGTTCGACTTCGCGCTCGAGATCGATCCGCGGCCGGGCATCGGCGCGTTCCTGACCGGCACGCCTCCGATGCTGTCGCTCGCGGCCATCGAACCCGGCGTCGATCTGGTGCTGGAAGCGGACGTTGTCGCGCTGCGCGAGAAATCCGTGCGTCAGACCGGATATCTGGTCGGCCTGTGGGAGGCGCTGCTCAAGCCGTTCGGCTTCAGGCTCAATTCGCCCCGCGATCCGCGGCGGCGCGGCTCGCACGTCTCGCTCGGACATCGCGACGGCTGGCGCATCGATCAGGCGCTCATCGAGGAAATGGGCGTGCTGCCGGACTTCCGACATCCCGACAACCTGCGCCTCGGCATCGCACCCATTTACACGACCTTCTCCGAGATCCACGAGGCGGTCACGCGGCTGGTGCGCGTCATGACCGAGCGATGCTACGAGAAGTACCCGGCGGCGCGGGGAACGGTCACCTAGTGGAGCGTGTGCATCCACCGCACGGAGATCGACGCTCCGGCATCGCAGCGCAACCGAATTTGAACTGCGCTATGCTTGGCGCCTGACTCGAGAAGGGAGGAGCCGTGTCCAGCCAAGCGACCCCCGCCGGCCCGCCGGCGCTCGAACGGCGCCTGGCGACGATTCTATCCGCGGACGTCGCCGGCTACAGCCGGATGATGGGCACCAACGAGGAGGCGACCGTCCAGACGCTGCGCGGGCACCGCGCCGTGTTCGAGGCGCTCTTGAAGCAGCATCGCGGGCGCATCTTCAACACCGCCGGGGACGCGATCCTGGCGGAGTTCCCGAGCGCGGTCGACGCTGTGCGCTGCGCGACCGAGATCCAGACGGCGCTGCAGACGCGAAACGAGCACCTGCCGTCGGACCAGAAGCTGCAGTTCCGCATGGGCATCAACCTGGGCGACGTCGTCGTGCAGGACGACGGCGATCTGCTCGGCGACGGCGTCAACGTCGCCTCGCGCATCCAGACCGTCGCCGAGCCGGGAGGCGTATGCGTTTCGGGCAGCGTGTACGACCAGATACAGAACAAACTCACGCTGCAGTTCAGGCCGCTCGGGGAGCAGCAGTTCAAGAACATCGGCCAGCCGGTGCGCACGTTCACCATCACCCACGGCGAACGCGGTGCGCTCCCGGTCGGCGGGCGGCGGTTTAGCGCGAAGAGCGCGACGCTTGCGGCCGTGGCGTTGCTCGCGGTCGGCGCGCTCGCGGCGGGCGCGTTCGCCCTCTATCGCCTCACCGAGTCGAAGCGCGCCGAGCAGGACGCGATCGCGGCGCAGGTCGCGGCCGAGAAGGCGGCTGTCGAAGAGGCGCGTCGCGCGGCGGAAGCGCAGACGCGGCGGGCGCAGGAAGCGGAGACCAAGGCCGAGCGCGAGCGTGCGGCCGCCGAGGCGGCCAAGCGCGAGATCACGCTGCAGGCGCAGCTGCAGTCAGCGGAAGATGCGCGGCGTCGCGCCGAAGCCGATCGCAAGCGGCTCGACGACGAGCGGCAGCGCGCGGATGCCGAGCGCAAGCGGCTGGAGGAAGAGCGGCAGAAGATCGACGAGGAGAGGCGCGCGGCGGACGCGCGACTCGCCTCCGAAAAGCGCGCGGCGGAGGCCTCTCGCGCCGAGACCGAGAAGAAGCTCGCCCTGGCGGGTCGTGCGGCACAGGCGCAGCCCGCGACTCCGGCCGCGAGCGTGGGACCGGCCCGGTTCGACGGCGACTATGCGGGCTCGATGTGCAACTTTCCGGAGAATCCCGCGCGGCGGTTTTGCTGGACCTCGAAGTTCCACATCGAAAGCGGCGGCGCGGCCTGGAGCTGGATGAGCCGCGTGACGGGCAAGCGCGCCTCGGCCCGCCTGACGATCGCTCCCGACGCGGACGTCGCCGTCGCCATGGATGGCTGGAACATCAACGACGGGTCGCCGCTCGCCGGAACCCTGCGGGGACGGGCCAGCGACGACGGCATCGACGCGCAGGGGCGCTGGGCGAACGGCGCTCCGATGGAGGCGCATTGGACGCGGGTCCATTGAAGCGCTAGGACGATCGCCGTGAAGCGCAGCACCGAGCATTTCCTCACCACCCACACGGGCAGCCTGCCGAGGCCGGACGATCTCGTCCGCATGATGTATGCCAAAGAGGAGGGCGTGCCGGTCGAGCGCGCGGCGCTGGCGGAGCGCGTAGCCTCCGCCGTCGAGGAAGTCGTGCGCAAGCAGTCGGAGGCCGGCATCGACATCGTCAACGACGGCGAGATGAGCAAGCCCAGCTACGCGACCTATATCAAGGATCGCCTTTCCGGCTTCGGCGGCGCTGGCAACACCTTCGTCTACCAGGATCTGGTCGATTTCCCCAATCTCGCGAAGCGCGTGTTCGGCGATCCGGGGCGGTCGCGGCGCAAGACGCCGGCGTGCAACGCCGCGATCGCGGTGCGCGATCCGGAGGCGCCGAAAACCGACGTCGAGCATCTCAAGGCTGGATTCGCCAAGGTGAGGGCGCAGGAGATGTTCCTCACGGCGGCCTCGCCCGGCGTGATATCGCTCTTCTTTCGCAACGAGCACTATCCGACCGAAGAGGCGTACATCTTCGCGATCGCCGACGCCATGCGCCACGAATACGAAACGATCGCGAACTCAGGCGTCGTGCTGCAGATCGACTGCCCCGATCTCGGCATGGGCCGGCACATTCAATACGCCGACCTTAGCCTTGCGCAGTGGCGCAAGAAGGCGGAGCTGCACGTCGAGGCGCTCAACCGCGCGGTGGCCAACATCCCGGCCGATCGCCTGCGCCTGCACTTGTGCTGGGGCAACTACGAAGGGCCGCATCACTGCGACGTCGCGCTGCATGACGTCATCGACCTCGTCTTCGAGGCCAAGCCTTCGGCGATCGCGCTCGAGGCGGCGAATCCGCGGCATGCTCACGAGTGGGCGGTGTTCGAAAAAGTGAAGCTTCCGCCGGGCAAGATCCTGATCCCGGGCGTGATCGAATCGAAATCCAACTTCATCGAGCATCCGGAGCTGATCGCGCAGCGTATCGGACGCTACGCGAAGCTCGTCGGCCGCGAGAACGTGATGGCGGGAAGCGACTGCGGCTTCGGCACCTGGGTGGGGCAGGCGGCCGTCGATCCTGATGTGGTGTGGGCCAAGATGGCGGCGATGGCCGAAGGCGCGCGCATCGCTTCGCGCGCATTCTGGAGCCGCTAGCGCGGCGCGCTGCGGGAAACGGCGCTCCTGTTCGCGTCGGCAGCGCCTTGGCGCGTGGGCGGCGCGAAGTGGTAATAGCGCCCGTTGAGATAACGGGTGACGTCCCGGATCTCCTCGTCGCTCCAGCGCAGGCCGGCGTTCGCCTGCCAGCGTCGCACCTGCGCGCGCAGGCTCTCCCAGTCCTTCGCGAGCCGGCGGTCGCGCCAATGCACCTCGGCGTCGTGACAGCTTACGCAGTGCGTGCCGTAGAGCAGCTCGCCGCGCGCGGGGGAGGTCGGCGCCTGAGCCGACACCGCAACCACGCTCCAAAGCCACAGGCATCCAAGCGCCAGAGCCGTCCGACGGGCGTTCAAGGTACGCGCGCCTTCATTTCGAGAACTCGAATTCGCTCGCCGGCGCTTCATCGCTGAGCGATCCGACGCCGTAATACTTCCCGTCCAGTCTGAAGATGTAGCGACACCAGTCGTCGGGCGACCGCGGCCAGGGAATTTTGACGCACAACTTTCCTTCGTCGGTCACGCGCCATGTGCCCTCCGCGGTCGCATAGCTGTTGCGCCCGCCCGACTGGCCGCGCCCGTCCGAAGTCGCCGCGAAGGTGCCGTCCGGCCGGTTCTGCCAGCGTCGCGTGCTGCCGGCGGCGGTGCGGCTCACGACCTTCGCCTCGGGCATGAGCTCGCGCAACTCCTGCGCCCCGAGCCGTACGCCGTGGGCCGCCCTGACGTCGGCGAACGTGGCGATCTCGGCGCCGGCCGGGAGGGCGACAAGGCCGATCGCGAAGGTCATCGCGCGCAGCAGTGAAGACATCATCGGTGCGCATTATCGCAGCGACGTCCCGTGGAAAACATATACGCTCGGTCCCGCGCCCGGCGCCGGAGTCAGGGCTGGCGATCGGCTAGAATCCCTTCGCGCCGCTCCGGGCACCGCCCGGCGGCATTCGAGGCAAGACCAGACTGATTCCAGCCGCCGCGTCCCGCCATGCGTTCGCTCTACAACCGGATCGCCGGGCAGAACCGGGAGCGGCTTGCCGCCCTCTCCGATGGCGTGTTCGCCGTGGCGATGACGCTGCTGGTCCTGGATCTGCGGGCGCCGACGGCCGAGGCGATCCACTCCGAACGCGAGCTACTCGGTGCGCTGGCCGGCATCGCGCCGAGGCTCGTGCCCTATGCGATGAGCTTCCTTACGCTGGGCATCTTTTGGCTCGGACAGCAGGCGCAGCTCGACCGGCTCGCGCGGAGCGATCGCGACCTCGCCTGGATGCACATCGGCTTCCTGTGCAGCATCTGTCTCGTGCCATTCTCCACGGCGCTGCTCTCCGAGTTCCTCACCTACCGCGCCGCGCTGGTCGTCTATTGGCTCAACATCCTGCTCATGGGCATCGTCCTGCTCTGCACGTGGCGTCACGCGGTGCGGGGCGGGCTCCTGCGCGAGGATGCGACGCCCGAGATCGTTGCCGCCATCTGCCGCCGGATCACCATCGCCCAGAGCCTGTACGCGGTGGGAGCGGCGCTGTGCGTCGCGAGCACCTATTGGAGCATCGCCTTCATCGTGCTCATCCAGATCAACTACGCGCTCGGGCTGCCCCGGCCTTTGCGGCGGCGGTCGAGCAGCGCGTCATAGGGTAAAAAAACCCGTTCCGGCCGCGCGGCTGGAACGGGTTCTCGAGGGGAGGCTCCAGAGAGGCTTCGGCCAGCCGACTACTGCTGGTTAGCCTCTTTGCGCTCTTCCTTGGGCTGTTCGCGCTGCTGGCTTCTGGCGTTTCCGCGCTCGGCTTCGCCCCGCGGAGTGTTCGCGTTCGCGTTGGCGCGTGCTTCACGCTGCGGAGCTTGCGCCATGCGGCCCTGCTGCTGCGCGTGCTGCTCGGGCGGCGTCCGCGCGGCCGGGGATTGCGCGGTTTGGGCGTGCTGCTCCTCGCGCGAGCGCGCGGCGGATTGCGCCTGCCCGTTCGACGTGCGAGAGCCTTCCTGAGCCTGCCGGCGCTGCTCGGCCTGCTGAGCCGCCTGCTCGCGCGGAGCCTGCTGCAGGCTCTTTGCATGCTGGTCGTTTTGCGCGCGCGGCTCGTTTTCACGACGCTGTGCGGTCGCTTCGTTCTGGCGTTGCTGCATGCCCTGCGCGTGCTGGCGCTCGCGTGACGGTTGGGGCCCTTGGGCGGTCGGCGCCTGCGCGGGCTGGCCGCGATGCTCCGCGACGCTCGCGCCGCCATGCGGCGGGCGTCCGCCACGATTCGCCTCGACGTGAACGCGCCCGGCCCATTGTTGACGCTCGCGGAAGAAAGGCCGCGAGCGGTAGTGCGCGTCCCAGTACGTATTGAGCGCGAATGTCACCGCGGGTATGTGCAGCCGCGGTCCGAACTCGATGATCGCGACACGGCGGCCTTCGTACGGATACCCGAGATCGCCCGCGTAGACCCAGCCGCGGTCGTTCGCGAATCTCACGTCGCACCAGCTCCAGTCGCTCAAGCATCCCGCAACGCCGACCTCGGTGTTCGGCGGCAGCTGCGCGATGACGGGATATTCGCTGTCGGGGCCGGCGTAGATGTCCGTCGGGTGCATCGTAAAGGCGTCCTCCGCGGCGGCGATGCCGGGCAATGCGGCGATCGCCAGCACGAAGAGCGCACGTCGGTAAATCGGCTTCATCGTCCTTCCTCCATCCTAGGGTAGTGCAAGTTGGATCGCGGTCTACCGAGCCGGTTCCTGCTTCCGTTGCATGCCTTTGCCGCTCTTGGAGCGGCGTCGGACGAGCTCCGACGGCGCTCGGTGAGGACGAGGTTTTTGCCTCGGCGCCGAGCGCAATGTGAATGGAGGCGACCGAGGCCTACAATGACGGCATCGAACCCAGCGTGACTCGCGTCGCGGGGAAGAGGGAAGGAGAGCCAGGTTGAACACAC
>Ga0335081_10003941_pt1 | contig 23415 bp, 22 predicted proteins | sample Lox_Sample_35_FD_206713 | JGI IMG/M metagenome (GOLD analysis project Ga0335081, IMG submission 206713) | Soil microbial communities from Loxahatchee National Wildlife Refuge, Florida, United States - Lox_Sample_3.5 | ecosystem: Environmental > Terrestrial > Soil > Wetlands | place: USA...
CCGGCGAATCGCCGACCGTTTCCACGTTCCATTCTTTCTGCGTCCGCCTGCTGCGGCGGGAAGGAGCGCCGCTCGCCACGCTGCGCCCGGGGTTCACCACGCGGTTCAACATCTACGACGAGGACGATCAGCTCGCCATTATAAAATCCGTGTACAAGCAGCTCGGGCTGGACGAAAAATTCATGCAGCATCGCGCCGCGCTGTCGCGCATCAGCCACGCCAAGAGCCGCAAGCAGACGCCGGACGACCTGGCCCGCGCGGCGACCGATCCGACGATCGAGCGGCTGGCGGTGGTGTATGAAAAATACGAGGCCAAGCTGCGCGAATCGAACGCGCTCGATTTCGACGATCTGCTGCTTGAAGCGGTTCGTCTGCTCACGCACGACGCGCCCACGCGCGAGCGCCTGAACCGGCGCTACGAATTCGTGATGGTGGACGAATATCAGGACACCAATCGCAGCCAGTACGAGCTGATGCGGCTTCTGACCGAGCAGCGGCGGAACATCTGCGTGGTCGGCGACGAGGATCAGTCCATTTATGGCTGGCGCGGAGCGAACATCCGCAACATTCTGGATTTCGAGCGCGATTTTGCCGGCGCGACGATTATTCGCCTGGAGCAGAACTACCGCTCGACCAAGAATATTCTGGAAGCGGCCAACGCGGTGGTGGCGCACAACACCGAGCGCATCGGGAAATCGCTGTGGACGGAATCGGGAGCGGGCGAAAAGCTCTCGCTGTACGAAGCACCCGACGCGGAAAACGAGGCGCTGTACATCGCCGATACGATCGAGAACCGCCTGGCGCGCAATCCGGGCGAGCGCGTCGCGGTGCTGTATCGCACCAATGCACAGTCGCGGCAGATTGAAGAGGCCCTCAGAAGGTACGGGCGGAAATATGTTGTAGTCGGCGGTTTTAGTTTTTATCAACGCGCTGAAATCAAAGACGCGCTGGCCTATTTGAAGGCGCTGGTGAGTCCCAGCGACTCGGTCAGTTTGCTGCGCATCATCAACACGCCGGCTCGCGGAATCGGGCGGACCACGGTGGAGCAGATCGAGCAGCATGCGCTGACGCAGCACCAGTCGCTGTGGTCGGCGCTGGAAGAGATGCTCGAGCAGCACGCATTTCCCGGTCGCGCGGAGGCCGCGCTCACGGTGTTTCATCGCATGATGAAGGAATTGGCCGCAGATATCGAAACGCGGCCGGCGTTCGATACGCTCGCGGCGGTTTTGAGCCAGACCGGGTATAAGAAAATGCTCGAAGAGGAGAGAACCGAAGAGTCGATCGCGCGCCTGGCGAACCTGGACGAACTCTTAAACGCCGCAGTCGATGCAGCCGAGCGCGGCGAAGGCATTCGCGATTTTCTGGATCACGCGGCGCTGGTTTCCGATGCGGATGCAGCCGATGAGCGCGCGCAGATCTCGATGCTGACGATGCACAATGCCAAGGGGCTCGAATTCCCGGTGGTGTTCATCGCGGGCCTGGAAGAGGGACTGTTCCCGCACAGCCGCTCGCTCGATTCGGAATCGGCGATGGAGGAGGAACGGCGCTTGTGTTACGTCGGGATGACGCGGGCGGAAAGCAAGCTGTACCTGAGTTGGGCGCGATTCCGGCGGCGCTACGGCGGCGCTCAGCCCGAGCAGTCGATTCCATCGCGATTTTTGAAGGAAGTGCCGGGGGCGCTGGTGGATCGGGTGCGCGGCGATCAGGGACACGTGGATTTATACGCCGAACGCTGGGAGGTCCGCGACGCTGCGCGCCGGAACCTCTATACTGGGAAGACTTACAACTCGGTGGAGAACATCCGCCAGTTTTTCGCCGAGCGAGGAATGCCGCCGCCGCAGGGATTATCCACACCGGCGTCCGGACCCAAGCCGGCGGCACCGGCGGCGAAACCGGCTGCGGGGGCTCCGGTGAAGAAGAAAAAAGTGGGACCTGGCTCGACCATCGAGCACGCCAAGTACGGCCGCGGCACGGTCCTGCGCCTGGAAGGCTCGGGCGAAGACACGAAGCTGACCGTGAGTTTTCCGGGTCATGGATTGAAGAAGCTGGTGGCGAAGTACGCAGGGATTCACATTGATTAAAATCGGGGTCGAATGAACACAAAACACGTCAAAGACAAAGCCGAACGCAAGAAGCTGAAGCGCGTTGCGCGAGCCAAGCGCCCGCCGCTCGCCAAGCGAGCCGCGGATGTCGCACGCGGATCGCAGAAGCGCAAAGTGAAGAAGATGGTCAAGGGCCAGCGCAAGCGGTAGGATTTTAGCCGCGAATGAACGCGAATGAACGCAAATCAAACTTGCTCGCGTTCATTTGCGTTTATTCGCGGCCGATTCATTTCAGATGCCGCTGCTTCAGACGAAATCTATCGACGAGCTGATCGAAGCCTCTGAGCAGCCCTCGCATCGGCTGAAAAAAACTCTTGGGCCCTGGTCGCTGGCATTTTTAGGTGTCGGGATCGTCATCGGATCGGGAATTTTCACGGTGACCGGCACGGCCGCTTCGGGCAAATTAAAAGATCCCGGATTGCTGCAAGCGACGGTGCTCGACATTATCATGCACGGCCGCTCGGCTGCCTCGGCGCTGGGGCGGCCCGGCGCCGGACCCGCGATTGTTCTGTCTTTCGCGGCCGTCCTGGTTGCGTGCCTGTTCGCGGGGCTGTGCTTCGCCGAGCTGGCGTCGATGATTCCGATCGCAGGGAGCACGTACACCTATGCGTACGCGATTCTGGGTGAAATTTTCGCGTGGATCATCGGATGGGACCTGATTCTGGAATATGCGGTCGCGAACATGTCGGTCGCGGTCGGCTTCTCAGCGTATCTACAGGATCTGGGCGACAACATCTTCGGATTCCATCTGCCCGCGGCCATCGCCTACCCGATGTTCCCCGCTCCGGGATCCCCCGGCGGAATCTACAACATTCCCGCACTGCTGATCACGTTGGCGGTGACCTGGGTGTTGGTGCGCGGGGTGAAGGAAAGCGCGGAAACCAACACGACGATGGTGATCATCAAGATCGCCGCGATCCTGATCTTCGTTTTCGGAGCGGCGGGAGCAATCAACTCGCGCAACTGGCATCCTTTCGCGCCGCACGGACTCGCGGGGGTCGTCAGCGGGGCGAGCATCGTGTTTTTTACATACGTCGGATTCGATGCCGTCTCCACCGCTGCTGAAGAATGCAAGCGCCCGCAGCGCGACATGCCCTTCGGAATCATCGCAACGCTGATCATCTGCACGTTGCTGTACGGCTCGGTTTCACTGGTGCTGACGGGGATTGCGAACTGGCAGAAGCTCGATCCGGATTCGGCCGTGGCGACGGCGCTCAAGAATATCGGCTACAACCGCATTCGCCTGGTGGTGAGCGCGGGCGCGCTGATGGGGATGATTTCGTCGCTGCTGGTGGGCCAGTACGGGCAGGCGCGCATCTGGTTCGCGATGTCGCGCGACCGGCTGCTGCCGCGCGCCTTCGGCGCGGTGCACCAGAAATTCCGCACGCCGTACGTGGGCACGTGGATCGCCGGGCTGCTGGTGGGCATTCCGTCCGGGCTGTGGGACATCGACACGTTCGCCGAGCTGACCAACATCGGCACGCTGTTCGCGTTCGTCATCGTGGCGGCGAGCGTCATCGTGCTGCGCAGAACGCAGCCCAGCCGGCACCGCCCTTTTCGCGTTCCACTGGTGCCGCTGCTGCCCATTTTGTCCATCGCGTGTTGCCTGGTGCTGATGATGGGACTCCCGCTGCTGACCTGGCTGCGATTCTTCGCGTGGCTGGCGATCGGGCTGGGGGTGTATTTCGCGTACAGCCGGCGGCAGACGGAGAAATTGGCCGCGAATGAACGCGGATGAACGCGAATCTACAATTCATTGACGATTCGTTTCCACTGGATTCTGGGCCGCTGAAAGTTGATCAGGAGAGCAAGCTTCAGGCCGGAAGCTCTTAGATAGTTAATGCATTGCGCCATGTGCTCCTTCGCCAGTTGATCTGCGCACTTCAACTCGATGACGAGCCTTCCGTCCACCACCAGGTCGGCGAAGTATTCGCCCACCGTTGCGCCTTTATTGCGGACAGAGTACACGGCTTGCGCTTTGACACGGTGTCCGCGGAGCAAAAGTTCACGCATCAGCGCTCGCTCATAGACCTTCTCCAGAAAGCCCGCTCCCAGCGCGTTTGCAACTTCATAAGCAGCTCCGACAGCGTCTTCAAACAGCTTGTTTAGAAATTCGCGTTCATCAGCGTTCATTCGCGGCCTATATGATTTAAGTGGGAGATCGCGACCATTCCTCTCATCGTCGGCACCGCCGGACATATCGATCACGGAAAGACGTCGCTCGTTCGCGCGCTCACCGGGATCGATACTGACCGGCTCGAAGAAGAGAAGCGTCGCGGGATCTCCATCGATCTGGGCTTTGCACATCTCGGAGGGATCGGCTTCGTCGACGTTCCCGGTCACGAGCGGTTCGTCAAGAACATGCTCGCCGGCGCGTCGGGAATCGATGTCGTACTGTTTGTCATCGCCGCCGACGAATCCATCAAGCCGCAGACGCGCGAACACTTCGAGATCTGCCGGCTGCTAGGGATTCCGCGCGGCGTCATCGCGCTCACCAAATGCGACCTGGTGGATCAGGACATCCTCGATCTGGTGCGCCTGGAAGTAGAGGAGTTCGTGCGCGGATCGTTTCTGGAAACCGCGCCGGTGATTCCGGTCAGCTCCACGAGCATGCTGGGGATGCATGAATTGCGCGCCGCGCTCGACGAGGCCGCCGGAGGGATCGCGTGCAAGGACGTTTCCCGCTATCCGCGGCTGCCCATTGACCGCAGCTTTTCCATGCGCGGACACGGCGCCGTGATCACCGGCACGCTGATTTCCGGAAGCCTGGCGATCGACGACGAGGTGGAGCTTTATCCCGCGGGGATTCGCGCGCGGATTCGCGGTCTGCAAGTGCACGGCTCTCCCGTCGAGCGCGCGCGGGCGGGCGAGCGCACGGCGGTCAATCTCGGCGGCGTCGATGCGAAGGACGCGCGCCGCGGGATGACGCTCGCGCCGCCCGGCCTGTTCCGCGCGACGCAGACGATCGATTCGAGCTTCGAGCTTCTCGCCGGCGCGCATCCCCTGAAGCATCGCGCTCCGGTGCATTTTCACGCCGGCACGGCGGAGGTGGAAGCGCAGGCGCGGCTGATCGCCTCGCTCGATCCGATGAAGCCGGGAACGCGGGCGCATGTGCGTTTCGTTTTGCGCGAACCGCTGCTGCTGCTCCCGGGCGATCGCTTTATCGTGCGGATGTTTTCGCCAGTGGTGACCATCGGCGGCGGCGTGGTGCTCGATATCGCCGCGCCTGGACGGCTGCGGCGCGCGCAACTCGATCAACGGCTCACCAACCTCGAATCGGGCAACCGCGTTTCCATTCTGGTGAACGAATCCGAGTTCGGACTGAGCGCGGCCCAGATCGTGGCGCGAACCGGAATGCGGGCTTCCGAGATCGGCGAGCCTGCCGGAGTGGTGCGGCTCCAGGGCGATTGGCTGGTCGCAAGCGCATGGATCGAGCGGACGCTCGCAAAATTCCGTGAAATCCTCAAGGATTTTCATCGAAAGAATCCGCTCCAGCCGGGCCTGGCGAAAGAAGCGTTGCGTAGCCGGGAGCTTGTCGGAGCGCCTGCGTTCCTGCTGGACGCGCTGCTCGCGCGCGCTAACGACATCGTGGCGGAGGGCGAAAATGTGAGGCTGGCCTCACATCGTGTGGCGCTCAAGGAAGATGAAACGGCCGCCACGGAAAAAATCGAGGCCCAGTTCCGCGACGGCGGGCTCGCGGTTCCGTCCACGCAGGAGGTGCTGGCCAAGTCCGGCGTGGAAGCGGCGCGGGCGCGCCCGCTTTTGCAGATTCTGCTCAAGAACCGCAAGCTGATCCGCGTGGGCGACGATCTGATCTATCATGCAAGCGCGGTGGAATCGCTGCGAAAGACGCTCGCCGCGCGCAAGGGCGCGCGTTTTTCGGTGGCGGATTTCAAGGATTGGACCGGGGTGTCGCGCAAGTACGCCATCCCGCTGCTTGAGTATCTCGACCGCGAACACGTGACGCGGCGCGAGGGCGATCAGCGAATCGTGCTGTGAGCGGCGGCGTTTCCTGTAAAGTAGAAAGATTGTGGAGCCGGTCAACGTCGGCATCATCGGTCTGGGCAACGTGGGGATGGGCGCGGTGTCGATCCTGGAGGAAAATCGCGTTCAGATCGAGGAGAAACTCGGGTTCCCGTTGCGCGTGCGCCGCGTGTGCAGCCGGGGTGTGGAGGCTCTCGCGATTCCCGCGCATGTGATTCGCTCCACGGACTGGCGCGAGGTGGTCCAGGATCCCGAAGTGCACATTGTGGCGGAGCTGATCGGCGGGCGCTCGGTCGCCCAGGAAATCGTCGACGCCGCGATCGCGGCGCGGAAATCCATCGTCACCGCGAACAAGGAACTGATGGCGCTGTGCGGCGCCGAAATCTGGGACCGCGCGATCGCCGCGCGCATCAACATCGCCATGGAGGCGAGCGTCGCGGGCGGCATCCCGATTCACAACGTGCTGCGCGAGGGAATCTCGGGCGATCGCGTTCAGACGCTGTATGGAATTCTGAACGGCACGTGCAATTTCATCCTCACCGAAATCGAGCGGCGCGGTGAGCCGTTCGACCTGATCCTCGCCGAGGCGCAGAGGGCCGGTTACGCGGAAGCCGATCCTTCAGCCGATATCGACGGCCGCGATGCGTGCTCCAAGCTGGCCATTCTTTCCGCGCTGGCCTTCGGCGAGCGCATTGTGCCGGGCGATATCTACACCGAAGGCATCCGCCGCATCACGCCGGTGGATTTCGAGTACGCGCACCAGTTGCATCACACCATTCGTCTGATTGCCGCGGCGCGGCAGACCTCGGCCGGGCTGATTCTTTCGGTGCGGCCTTCGCTGATTCCGCAGTCCACGATTCTGGCGAGCGTGCGCGGCGCGTACAACGCGGTATGGGTGCTCGGGAAATACGGCGCCGATACGTTTTACTACGGCCGCGGCGCGGGATCGCTGCCGACAGGCGTCGCGGTGGTGAGCGACCTGATGCGCGTGGCGCGCGAGATCCGTTCGGGCAGCCCGGAGCGCGTTTCGCCCTTCGCGCACGCGCGGCTGGGCAAATATAAGCCCATTTCGATCACGCTGCACCAATCGGCGTACTACCTGCGCTTTCGCGTGGTCGACCGTCCCGGAATCATCGCGCAGCTTGCGGCCGCGCTCGCCGCGGAGAACATTTCCATCGACTCTGTTTTGCAGCTCCCGCAGGCCAACTGGCGCGATCTGCCCTTCGTCATCACCGTGGAACCCGCGACCGAACAATCCGTCCGGGCGGCCATCGCGCGCATGTCGGAGCTGAATTTCCTGATCGAGCCGCCGCTCGCCATGCCGATGGAGAGATCGTTATGAAACGCACCCTGATGTTCGAAAAGCAATGAAGCTTCTGGAGCAACTGGAGCGGCGCGGCATGATCGAGCAGGTGACAGATCGTGCGGCACTCGATGAGCTCCTCGAACAACCGAAGCAGGCGATTTACATCGGATTCGATCCCACCGCCGACAGTCTGCACGTGGGTCATCTCCTGCCCGCACTGATGCTTTCGCGATTCCAGCGCGCGGGGCACCGGCCCATCGTGCTGGTGGGCGGCGCGACCGGAATGATCGGAGACCCGAGCGGCCGCTCCACGGAGCGCCAGCTTCTGAATCCCGAAACCATCCAGGCGAATTCCGACGCTGTGAAAAAACAGCTCGCGCGATTTGTCGATTTCACCGGCGACACCGCGGCCATCATGGTGAACAACGCGGATTGGACCGCGCCGGTCAGCTACCTGGATTTTCTGCGCGACATCGGCAAGCATTTCACGGTGAATTACATGCTCGCGAAGGAATCCGTGCGGCGGCGCCTGGAGGATCGCGAACACGGCATCTCCTACACCGAATTCAGCTACATGCTCCTTCAAGCATTCGATTTTCTGCATCTGCACGGCACTTATGGCTGCGCGATCCAGGCGGGCGGAAGCGATCAGTGGGGCAACATCACCGCGGGAATCGAGCTGATTCGGAGAATGCGCGGCGCCGAGGCGTTCGGCATCACCTTCCCGCTGCTGGCCACCAGTTCCGGCGAAAAATTCGGGAAAAGCGCGGGCAACGCGGTGTGGCTCGACCCGGGGCGCACCAGCCCGTACCAGTTTTATCAATACTGGATTCGCACTGACGATCGCGATGTCGAGCGCTTCCTGAAATTATTCACGTTCCTGAGCGACAAAGAGATTGCCGAGTTGTGCGCGCAACCGCCCGACCAGCGCGCGGCGCACAAACGGCTCGCGGCCGAGGTCACGCGCATCGTGCATGGAGAGGAGAATCTCGCTCTGGCGCTCAAAGCATCCGAAGTGCTGTTCGGCGGCGAGGTGAGTGGATTGCGCGATCGCGACCTGGCGGACATTTTCGCCGACGTGCCGTCGTTTTCGATCGACCGCGCGGCGCTCGCGTCGGGGATCAAGATGACCGACGCGCTGGTCGCCAGCGGCGCGGCGAAATCGAAGGGTGACGCGACGCGGTTGATCGCAGGCGGCGGGGTCTACATGAACAACCAGCGGGTGGCCGCCGCGGACGCGCAGATTCACTCCACCGACCTGGCATCAGAGAGCATGCTGGTGTTGCGGGTGGGAAAGAAAAGCTACTTTCTTGGAAAGGCAGGTTAGCGCCGCGCCTCGAAGAACGACTTGAGCAGTTCCGCGCATTCCGCCCCGAGCACTCCTTCGACGATCTCCACGCGGTGATTCAGCACCTCCGAATCCGCGATTCGGAACTTGCTGCGCACTGCGCCGAAGCGCAAATCGCGCGCGCCGAACACCAGTCGCGCGATGCGCGCCGTCACCAGCGCGCCCGCGCACATCGCACACGGCTCGAGCGTCGCGTACATCGTCGCGCCCGGCAGGCGATAATTCGCCATCGCTGCAGCGGCCTCGCGCAGCGCGAGAATTTCGGCGTGCGCCGTGGGATCGTTCATCGCGATCGGCGCATTGCGCCCACGCCCGATGACGCGGTCCTCGAATACCACGATCGCGCCGACAGGTGCTTCCTCCATCGCCGCCGCTTCGCGCGCCAGCTCCAGCGCCATGCGCATGAAGCGCTCGTCAGCTGGTGTGGTCGACAACGATCTTCCATCCCCGCGGCGTGCGCTTGAACAGCAGAGTATAGATTCCGTTCCGGTCGCCGCCGTCCTCGGGCTTGCGTTCCAGGCGCCACCGGCCGATCACGTAAGCGTTGTCGGCGTTGATCATGTGAACCTCGACGTCGGAAAACGTGAGATGCCCCATGGACCCGCGCGTGGGATAAACCGTCTGGTAGCGCACGCGCAGCTCTTCGAGTCCCTTCGTAATCTTGTCGCTGACAAACACTGCGTTGGCGTCGTACCCGAGCAGAAAGCCTTCCGTGTCGCCGCGATTCCAATCCAGCTGTTGGCGCGCGAGCACCTCGCGGATGGCTGCTTCTGAGGTGACGGGCTTCGGCGCGGACCGTTTTTCTGCCGCCGAGGTGGGCGCGCTTTTCGCGGCGGACTGCGCGGCGCAGGCCAACGTTCCCAGCGCGAATAGCGTCAATATTTTCGATATCATGACAATGATGGTGCAGCGGGATTCTGTATACACCCCGCCAGTTTCGCTCTCCAGATTATCGGAAATCGAATCGGCATTGGGCGCGGCCATTCGCGGTAAGGCGGAAGTCCTGCGTTTGTCGCTCGCCTGCCTGCTCGCGCGCGGACACCTGCTGATCGAGGATGTTCCGGGTGTGGGGAAGACAACGCTCGCGCAGGCGCTGGCGCGCAGCGTGCATTCGAGTTTTCATCGCCTGCAATTCACCTCCGACATGCTTCCCAGCGACGTGCTCGGCGTCACCATCTACAACGCGCACACGCAGGAATTCGAGTTCAAGCAGGGGCCCATTTTCACGAATTTCCTGCTCGCCGACGAGATCAATCGAGCCACGCCCAAGACGCAGTCGGCGCTGCTCGAAGCGATGAATGAATTGCAGGTGACCATCGACGGCAGAAGCTGGCCGCTGGCGCAGCCGTTCATGGTGATCGCCACGCAGAATCCGGTGGAGCATCACGGGACGTATCCGCTGCCGGAATCGCAGCTCGACCGGTTCCTGATGCGCATCCGCATCGGCTATCCGAACCCCGCGGCGGAACGGGAAATCGTGCGGCAATCCGCGGTCGCGGGAAACGAATCGGTGCGGCCGGTGATCTCCGGCGACGAGTTGACCGCGTTGCAGGATGCGACCGCCCAGGTTTCCGTCGAGGAATCCCTGATCGACTACATGCTGGCGATCGTGGAGCGGACGCGCACACACGAATCGGTGGCAATGGGCGTGAGTCCGCGCGGCGCGCAGGCGTTGTATCGCGCCACTCAGGCGCTGGCCGCGGTGGAAGGCCGCGACTACGCAACGCCTGACGACGTGAAGCGCCTGGTGGTCCCCGTCTTCGCGCATCGCGTGGTGGTGAACACGCGCATCGCCATCGCGCAGCGCTCCGCCGAAGTTGCAGAGAAAATTCTTGCCGAGATTCTGACGCTGGTGGACGTGCCACTATAAAAGGGAGTGGGCAGCGGGTAGTAGGAGTCGGCTTTCCTACTACCAACTACCCACTCCCTACTTCCCGAATGAAGACCGCAATCGTTGGCCTGCCGATGGTGGGCAAGACAAGTTTATTTACCATCCTGACCGGAGTGCACGAGTCGGCGCGCGTGGGATCGCTCGAGGCGCGTGTGGGCGTGACGAAAGTGCCGGATGCGAGGTTGGAAGCGCTGGCGAAGATTTTCGAGCCGCCCAAGATCACGCACGCGACTGTCGAATATCTGGATTTTCCGTCGATTTCCAAGGAAGCGCTGCGCGATCCGAGTTACTTGGCGAGCCTGCGCGTCGTCGATGCGCTCGCGCACGTCCTGCGGGTTTTTGAAAGCGACACGGTGCCGCACGAAAAAGGCTCGGTCGATCCCATGCGCGATTTTGAAGACGTCGAAATCGAGCTGATCCTGAGCGACCTGGTGGTGGTCGAAAAACGCATGGAGCGCGTGGATAAGGATCGCAAGCGGATGAAGAGTCCAGAGCTGGATGCCGAGTTCACTTTGCTCGAACGATTGAAAGCCGAGCTGGAGGCGAATCGTCCGCTGCGCGGGATGGAGTTTTCGGGAGAAGACGAAAAGCGCATTCGCGGATTCCAGTTTTTGTCACAGAAGCCGATGCTGGCCGTGTTGAATCTCGGCGAGAACGACGCTCCGCGGTTGCATGAAATCGAAGAACAGTATCGAAACGGCGCTTTCGCGGACCGCAAGAACACCGCGGTCACGGCGATCTGCGGAAAAATCGAAGCGGAACTCGCCGAGCTGTCATCCGAAGAAGCTCGCGAATATTTGGCGAGCTATGGGTTGAAAGAATCCGGCCTGGAGCGCCTGATCAAGGCCACCTATTCTCTGCTGGGCCTGATGTCGTTCCTGACCGCCGGCGAAACCGAAGTCCGTGCGTGGACCATTCCCATCCACAGCACCGCACAAAAAGCGGCGGGGGCGATCCACAGCGATTTCGAAAAAAAATTTATCCGCGCCGAAGTGGTGAACTGGCAATCGCTGATCGACCACGGCGGCTATCCCGGCGTCCGCGAAAAAGGCCTTCTGCGGCTGGAAGGGAAAGAGTACATCGTGAAAGACGGCGACGTGCTCGTCATCCGGCACGGCTGAAGAAATAGCCGTTAATGAACGTGGATAAACGTGAATGGTGTTTTCAGCGGACCCGGCGGCATTCATGTTCATTCACGTTTATTAACGGCCAATAAAACAGCCGCCACGATCAAGCATCCCCACGCGAACCAGTCGCCATAGCGCGTGTACGGCGTCTGCTCCTGCACATACCGATAACTCACGTCCGCCGAAATCTCTTGATACGGCGGCGCGCGAAATGCCACGCGGCCGGCGGGGTCGATCACGGCCGTGATGCCGTCGTTGGTCGCCCGCACGATCCAGCGGCGATTTTCGGCCGCGCGCATCCGTACCAGCTCCAGGTGCTGCTCGCGCGCCGAGCTGTGGCCGAAATAGCCGTCGTTCGATAAATTTACCAGCACCTGCGCTCCGCCCTTCGCGAATTCGCGCACCAGGTCGGGAAACGCCGATTCGTAGCAAATGAAGGCACCCAGCTTGTGCCCGCTCACCGGAAATTCCACGATGCGCGAGCCCGGCGCGAAATCGCCGGCCTCTTTGGTAATCCGGTTCACCCAACCGAATACGCGCGGCACGAATTCGCCGAAGGGAACCAGATTGATCTTGTCGTAGCGGCCGATCATCTCGCCCGACGGGTCGAACAGGAATGCCGAATTGAGCGGCGCGCCCGCCGCATTGTACGCGACGCCGCCGAACAAGAAATAGGACTGCTCGCCACGCGCGATATTTTCGATGTACGCACGAAAGCTCGCGTCGCTCGGATAAAACGGCGCGGGAGCTTCGGGCCAGATGATGATGTGATGGCCGGGCGCATGGGACAAGATCGCCATGTCGCGTTCCAGGTGCGCGAACGAAGCCTGGGTCCAGTCCGCCTCGGTGTCGATATTCGGTTGAACCAGCAGCGCGTGCCGATCCCCGCGTTGGCGAGCAGGCATCGCGGGCAGAAGAAACAGCAGGGGCAAAACCAGCAGCCACGCGAGCTCCGCGCGCGGCCTGCGCAAAATCACCAGCGCGATCGCGCAGCCCATCATCGCGAAGACGAACGACAATCCGTACACGCCCAGAATCGGCGCCAGGCGCATGGGAACCGACATGCCGATTCCCGCGTTGCCTAATTGCAGCCACGTGAAGCCCAGCGGCCCGTGCGTGCGCTCCAGGCCGGTCCATAGCGCCGCGACGGCTGGGATCGCCCGGCCTATAAAACGTGGCTGCGCCGCGGGCCGCACCAGAATTCCCGCGGCGAGAGCGAAAACTGCCATGTGCAGCCCCTTCAGCACCGCGAATAAAACGAACGTCGCCCATCCGCCCCACCTACCCATGCCGCCATGTACTTCGAGCACAAACTGGATCCAGTAACATACGCCGAACCAGAACACGAATCCGGCGGCCCATCCATTCACGAATCGCCGTTTCCACGACGCCTCCCGCGCGCACGCGATCAGGATCGGCGCCAGCGCGAACGGAGCCAGCCACACCAGATTGAAGCGCGGAAAAAGCAGAATCAGGAAAATCGCGGAGAGCAGGGAAAGAATCACGAATGCGCCGCTTCACTGACCGCGTCAGCCATGTAGGAGCTGCGCACCAGCGGTCCGCTGAAGACCATCTTGAATCCGATCGCGAGGCCGAATTCGCGATACGCTTCGAAGCGCCCAGGCGGGACGTATTCTTCCACGCGCAGATTCCGCCGCCGCGGCTGCAAATACTGCCCGATGGTCGCCACATCGACGTCGGCCTCGCGCAGATCGCGCAACACCTCTTGCACTTCCGCCTCGGTCTCGCCCAGCCCGACCATCAGCCCCGATTTCGTCAGCGCGCCCTGCCGGTAGCGCTTCGCGAAGCGCAGCACGTCCAGCGATTGGCGATAGTTCGCCTGCGGCCGGACACGTTTGTACAAACGCGCCACGGTCTCGACGTTGTGATTGAACACGTCGGGACCGGCGTCCAGCACCCGCGCGACCGCCGCAAGATCGCCGCAAAAGTCCGGCGTCAGCACCTCTACGCGAGCCCCGGGGAGCGCGCGCCGCACCGCTTCCACGGTCGACGCAAAGTGCGCCGATCCGCCGTCCGCCAAATCGTCGCGATTCACGCTGGTGATCACTACGTAGCGCAACCGCATGGCGGCGGCCATCCGTGCGACATTTTCCGGCTCCCGCGCGTCTAGTTCCAGCGGGTGCGCGCTTTTGGGCACTGAACAGAATCCGCAGCCGCGCGTGCACAGATTGCCCAGGATCATGAACGTCGCCGCGCCGCGCGAGAAACACTCGTGCATGTTGGGGCAGCGCGCGGATTCGCACACGGTGTGCAGATTGAGTCGCCGCAATTCCGTCTTCAGATCGTGCACGGCTTCAAAATGCGTGCCGCGCTTGCGCAGCCACTCCGGCAATCTGGGCTGCGCGCGATCAATTTGAACCAGCGGCGCGCTCACATGGTCCTTCGGATCGCTTTGTCTCCCGGAAATCCCGCGTTCTGAAGATCGGTCTTCATCTTGTTGACTCCGCTTTCGGGCACCGGACCCACCAGCACCCGAAACGTCCCGGGCTTCTCCGGAATCTCCGCCGCCATCGCACGAAATCCTTTTTTTCGGAGCACATCGACTTCGATATCCGCTTCGCGCTCGGTAGTCGCGGCGAGTTGCAGATAGATTCCGCTGGGACGATCCTCGCCCGCGCGCTTGTCAGCCGCCGCCTCGCGCTTGGGTGCCGGCGATTCCGCCTGCGCGCGCGCCGGCTCTTCGCGCCGAGGCTCGGGTTTGGCCGCTTCGGGCTGTTGCGGCGCCGTCTCGGTCGGCGCCGGCGTGGGCGCCTCAGCCGGCTTCACAGGCTGCGGGGTCGAAGCCGGGGCGGCCGAATCGACCACCAGGGGCTTGGGTTCCTTTTTCTCCGACGCGACTTCGGTAGCCGGCAGCGGCGAGTTGCGGCCCACGATGTAGCCCATGGTGAAAAACACGCCCAGCAGCACCACCACGATGAAGAACACGCTGAGCAACTGCTTGTTCCCCAGGATCAATTCAAATTCGCCGTCTTCGTTCTTGGGCATATCAGGCCGCGCCGTCCGTATCCGGACCGGCGAACTTTCGCAACGCTTTGCTTAAAGAAGACAGTATATCGAGCGGAAGAGGGAACACTACAGTGGTGTTCTTCTCCGACCCGATCTCCAGCAGCGTTTGCAGATACCGGAGCTGCATCGCCGCCGGCTCCTTGCCCAGCGTCTCGGCCGCTTTCTCCAGGTTTGCCGCCGCGGCCAGCTCGCCTTCGGCATGAATGATCTTGGCCCTTCGCTCGCGCTCCGCTTCGGCCTGCCGCGCGATCGCCCGGATCATCTGGTCCGGCAGGTCCACTTGCTTGACCTCCACCAGCGCGACCTTCACTCCCCACGGCCCGGTATGCTGATCGAGCGCGCTCTGCAGCTTCACGTTCAGCTTCTCGCGCTGGCTCAGCAGCTCGTCGAGCTCCACCTCGCCCAGCACGCTGCGCAGCGTGGTCTGCGAAAGCTGCGAGGTCGCGTACAGATAATTGGCCACCTCCAGCACCGCTTTGGCCGGATCCACGATGCGGAAATAGATGACCGCGTTCACCTTCACCGTCACGTTGTCGCGCGTGACCACGTCCTGCGGCGGCACCTCCATCGCCTCCACGCGCAGCGAGATCCGCACCATCCGGTCGATCGGCTTGAAGACCAGGATCACGCCCGGCCCTTTCGGTTTCGGCAGCAAGCGTCCCAGCCTGAAGATCACTCCGCGCTCGTACTCGGCCAGAATCTTGATGCTGGAAATCAGGTAAATGACAATGATCGCCGCGACGATCAACGGTAGCGACATGTCCGGCATATTTCCCTCCCTGAAGTCTTTCAATGTAGCGCAAAACGATATTGCACTCCTGCTATCTCAGGCGTTTCCCCGTATCGATTCTCAGGCTTCTCCCTTAAAGCGGCGGGACCTTTTGCCTATTGCACCCCTCCGAATGTGACCGTAGTTTGGTACGAGAGGTACAGGACCATGAGACCGCTGCTGCTAGCGCTCACGTTGGTTTTCGCCGGCATTGCCCTTGCCGGTAGTGATCCCGCCCCCCAAATGGATACGCTCTCCGCCAAAACCGCCAAGCCCGGCGACGTCCTGGAGATCTCCGGCGTCGGACTCAGCGGCCGCAACGTCGACGAGCTCTATCTCACCGACAACAAATTCGACATGCGCGTTAAGGTGCTGGAGCAGAAGGACACGCTCATCCGCTTCCGCGTGCCGCCCTTCGCCAAGCCGGGCCGCGTGCAGGTGCTGGTGCTCACCAAGGGCGACAATCCCAAGCTCCTGGAGCAGCCTCTGTACGTGGTGATCGAAGACGCGACGCCCGAAGTGACGCAGGTGAAAGCGCCCGCCGATCCGGCCCCAGCGCCCGCCCCGGCACCCAAAGCGGAATCGCACGAATCCAAGGATTCCGCCAAACAGGATAAGAACTAGACTTTCATCACCAGCGTCCGCCGCGCGAGCTTGTTCGGATCGACGCTCGCCGCGCGCGTAATCTTTCGCCCCGAGCTTTCAAAAGTCGTTACCTCCACGTCGACGCGCCCCGATTTCGGCAATCCGAAATGGACCGGCATCGCGCTCTGCGAACAATATCCGCTCCCGCTGTCGACGATTCGCCCGCCCCACACCTGGCGCGTTCCGGGCTTGTAAATCCGCACCTCCGCTCCCGGCTTGGTGTACCGCCCGTTCCGATCGTGCACCATAACCTGGATCGATCGCCGCGCCGCATCCGGCGCCATGACATTGCGATACAGCGAGTGCGTTCCACCCGGATTGTTATTGGCGATGGCCAGATCGAGCGTCCCGTCCCCATCGAAATCCGCCCACTGAATTCCGTGCGTCGCGCCATGTTCCAGCCGCGGCCCTTCGCTGAATCGCGCGCCGTCGTTGTGATACAGATAATCGCGCTCGTTGAGCGGCTTGTCGATATACGAAGACACGTACAGATCCACGCGCCCGTCGTTATCGTAATCGCCCCAATTTGAAGGCGTGGCGCGCTCGCCGCCCTCGACTCCCATTTCTTTGGCGACATTGGTAAATTTTCCCCCGCCGTCGTTGCGGAACAGAAAATTCGGACCATAACTCGCGACAAATAAATCCAGGCGCCCATCGTTGTTGTAATCGGCGACACTCGGCCCGTTGCTGCCGTAATTCGCCGCCCTTCCGAATGCATCCATCCCCAGCTCGTGCGCCACGTCCACGAATTTTCCGCCGCGATTTTCAAACAATCCGTTGAGCGTCCCGTCCTGGTTCGCGACGAACAGATCCAGCCGTCCGTCTTCGTTGAAATCGAACCATACGGCGCCCACGGTCTTGCGCGGATCGTCCGCGCCCATCTCCGATGCAACGTTCACGAACCGCCCGCCCTCGTTGTGAAACAGCATGTTTGGAGCATCGCGAAAAGCTATAAAGAGATCCACGCGCCCGTCGTTATCGAAATCGATCCAGGAAACCTGCCGCGTTTCGCCCATCGCATCCACGCCCATCTGGTGCGCGATGTCCACGTATTTTCCGGCGATTTTCTTGTACAGCTTGTTGCGCGCCTGCGACCGCCGTGTGAATCCAACGTACAGCTCAAGCGCGCCGTCCGCGTCGAAATCGCCCCACGCCGCCGCTCGCGTGTCGGTCAAATCAGCGAGGCCCATCTCCGCACCGATTTCTGAAAAAACGCCGCCATCGTTGCGATACAGGCGATTCGCGATGCCCGCCTTGAATCCGACGAACAGGTCCAGATCGCCGTCGTTGTCGAAATCGCCCCAGCAATTGGGCTGCGCGCCAGGCGTGGAGAACAGTTCCGGCTGCACGCGCACGAATCGCTGCCCGGACGGCTTCGCGAAAGCCGCCGAGGCCGACGCAAACAGGAAATCCCGCCGTCTCATGCCTTCATTTTGCTTTTCCGGAAGCGCTTCGTGCCGGCCCAATACAGGCTGATCTCATGCCCGTCCGGATCGTCCAGATACGCGTGGATCCATCCCCACGGCATGAGCTTCGGCTGCTGCCTGATCTTCACGCCGGCCGCTTCCAGTCGCTTGCAGAATTTTTCGAGCGCCCTCACTTCGAAATACAAGCGGATTCCATCCGCCGGCGGGATTTTTTTCCCCGGCTCGGGCATGTGCAGAGCGATCGACCCGGTTCCGGCCGGGGCGCGCAGCCGCGCGTACACCGTGCGGCCCTCCCACTCGAAGGTCTCGACGATCTTGAACCCCAGCAGTTCGGAGTAGAAGTGAACTCCCCGCGCGACGTCGCCCGTATAAATCATCGCGTGGTTGAAATCGATCGCAGGTTTCCCGCTACGTTTCGCCATCCCGCCAGCATCGCACAACAACCGGTTCCTTTGGTCGCGGCTCGCGGGAATAGAGCCGCGGCATTCATGCCGCGCGTTGGCCGTGAAGTTTCGACAGACTCCCGATGGCGCTAATGCGCTCCCGACGGCGCCCCCGAGGCTTTTTTCGGACGCCGCATGAACAACGCCAGCGGCGCCACCGCGAAGCATGCCATCGCGTAGATGAAAATCGTATCGACATACGCCAGCCACGCGGCCTGCGCTTGCAGCATCCCGTAAATCCGGCCGTAAGCCATCTGCCCCGCGGTGACTGCGTCGTAACCCGCGTTTATCAGCGATTGCGTGATCCCCGCAACGCTCGATTGAAACGCCGCCCCGAACGAACTCGTGTGCGAAGACAGAACATTCTGGTGAAATTGGGTGCGCCGCGCCAGGATGGTCTCCAGGCCGGCGATTCCGATGCTCCCGCCCATGTTGCGCGCTAGATTGATCATCCCCGAAATGTGATTGTTCTTCTCCATCGGCACGCCGACGTAGGTCATGGTCTGGATGGGCACGAACAGAAACGCCACGCCGAACATCTGGTAGATGCGCATCATCACGATGGTGCGGATGTCCATGTCCGCAGTGATGTGGGTCATGTTCAACAGGCCGAAGCCCGCCACCGCGAATCCGAACACGATCATCCAGCGCGGGTCCAGCTTGCCCACCATCTTGCCCACGAACGGCAGCATCAGGATGATCACCACGGCGCCCGGCGACAGCACCCAGCCCGCCTGCTCCGCCGTGTATCCCATCAGCGTCTGCACCAGCTGCGGAAGCAGCACCGTGGCGCCGAACAGCGCCCCGCCCAGCATGAACATCATGATGCACGACACGGAGAAGTTGCGATTCCGGAACAGGTGAATATCAATCACCGGGTTTTCGTGATTGTATTCCCAGAAAATCGCCGCGATGATGCAGACGCTCGAAACCACCTGGAACCAGAAGATGAACGGCGAGGAGAACCAGTCCTCGCGCTGGCCCTTATCGAGCACCACCTGCGCCGCACCCACGCCCACTGCGATCAACCCCAGCCCGATATAGTCGACCTTGCCCGCTTTTCCTTTCAGCGCCTTCAGGTGCGGCGGATCTTCCACCAGCCGCGAAGTCAGCATCAGGGACACGATCGCCACCGGAACGTTGATGAAGAAAATCCAGCGCCAGTCGAAATTGTCAGTGATATAGCCGCCCAACGTGGGACCGATCGCCGGCGCCAGCACCACGGCCATGCCGTATATCGCGAACGCCATTCCGCGTTTGGCGGGCGGAAAGGTGTCGGCCAGGATCGCCTGCTCGCTCGGCGCCAATCCTCCTCCGCCCAAGCCTTGCAGCACGCGAAAGAACACCAGCATCGAAAGCGACGGCGCCAGTCCGCACAACAGCGAGCTCATCCCGAACAGCACCACGCACGTCATGTAGAAGCGCTTTCGTCCGAAGCGCGTCGCCAGCCACGCGCTGATCGGCAGGATCACCGCGTTGGCCACCAGATACGAACTCAGCACCCAGGTGCTCTCGTCCGTGCTCGCCGAAAGCGTCCCGGCGATGTGCGGCAGCGCCACGTTGGCGATGCTGGTGTCGAGCACCTCCATGAACGTCGCCATGGTCACCACCAGCGCGATCACCCACGGATTGTGCGACGGCTTCCACGTCTCCGCCGGCGGCGCAGCCGCCGTCAACGTCGTGCTCACTCGATCCTCACTTCCGGTTCCACCGACATCCCCGGCCGCAGCAGGTGATCCTCGTTCTGCCCGGGATCGAGCGCGATGCGCACCGGAATTCTCTGCACCACCTTCACGTAATTCCCCGTCGCGTTTTCCGGCGGCAGCAGGCTCATCCTGGCGCCGCTCGCCCCGGCGATGCGCAGCACCTTGCCCGTGTATTCGCGATCATAGGCGTCCACCTTGATGGTCACCCGCTGCCCCACTTTCATGTGGCGAAGCTGCGTCTCCTTGAAATCCGCCGTGACCCAGATGCCTTCGAGCGGAATGATGGCCATCAACTGCTGCCCCGGAGCCACGTTATTACCCACCTCCAGCGTTTTTCGCGCGATCACTCCGCTCACCGGCGCCACGACGGTCGTGTATTCCAGGTTCAGCTCCGCCTGCGCCACCGCCGCCTGCTGCTGCTCGACCCTGGCTTCGGCCGACTGCACCCGCGCTTCGGTGACCTTCACCTGCTGCGGACCCGTCATCGCCGCGGCCACGCTCGCGTCGGATTGTTCCACGCGCGCCCGCGCCTGCTCCACGGCCTTCTCCGCCGCCGAAATATTCTGCCGCGCCTCCATCACCTGCGCCTTCTGCGCATCCAGCGTCGCGCGCGCCGCATCCGCCTCGGCCGACGCCTGGTCGTACTGCTGCTTGGAAATTTCATCCTTGCTCACCAGCATTTCGTAGCGCTTCAGGTCGGCCGCAGCCTTGGAATAATTCGCTTCGGCGACGCGCACGTTCGCTTCCGCCGTCGCCAGGCGAGCCCTGGCGCCGCCCAACTGCTGCTCGGCTCCGCTCAGCGCCGCGACCGAGTCCGCCTTCCCGGACCGCGCTCCCGCGAGCGTGCTCGTCGTCGTCACCGACGTAATCGGCACGTCCGTGCGCGAGCTCTGGAGCGCCGCCACGGCGTCGGCCAGGTCCGCCTTGGCTCTTTCCACGGCGACCTGATAATCCTTGGGATCCAGCTTGAACAAAACGTCGCCGGCTTTGACGAGCTGCTCGTCCTCCACCGGAACTTCCATCGCGTGGCCGGAAACGCGTGCGCTGATCGCGTAGATCTCCCCGTCCACCTGTGCATCGTCGGTGCTTTCAAAACGCTGCGAGTTCTTCCAGTAAAGGTATGCGCCGCTCGCCACGCCGATCAGTACTATCGCCAGCAACACCCGCACCACGATCGTCTTGCCACTGGTTCGCGTTCGCGCGACCGCGTGGACTTCTTTATCGATCGCCATCTATCTGCCTCCCATGTACTGCCTCAAATTCGCCTGCGTCGCGCCCACCGCGCGCGCCAGCGACACTTTCGCCAGGTTGTGGTTATAAACGCTGGAAATCAGCCGCTGATTGGCGTCCGCCACCGACTCCTGCGCCTGCACCACTTCGATGTTGTCCCCCACGCCCGCCGAAAAGCGGTCGCGTGCCTGCGTAAGAGTTTGATTCGCCAGGCCTAAATTGTCCTGCGCCACCGTCACCTGGTCCGCCGCGGTGCGCAGATTCAGCAGCGCCGCGCGGATCTCGAAATCGATCTGGCCTTCCAGGTTCGCCAGCTCCGCCTGCCGCTCTTTCACCACCGCGTCGGCCTGCTCGATGTCGGAACGAATCTTCCCCGAATCGAAAATATTGAATTTGAGCGAACCGGTGACGCCGAAATTTCCGTGCGAACTGGCGAACGTCGTCCCCGTGTCCGCGTAATACGCCGCCACGCCGGCCGAGGGATAGCGCTCAGCGCGCGCCGCATCCCGCGCGGTTTCGGCTGCCTGCACCTGCATCTTCGCGCTTAGATAATCGCTGCGGCCCTCGAGCGCCTGCCGCAGCGCGTTCTCGGGCGAAATTCCCTCGAGCGCCTTATAGGGAATGTTCTCGCTCAACGTGAAAGCCTGTCCGATCGGCAGCCCGATCACCCGACCCAGCGCCAGCTTGTCGAGATCCAGTCCGTTCTGCTGGGCCAGCAGATTCTGCTGCTGCGTCTTCAGCTCCACTTGCGCCCGCAGCTCGTCGATTGCCGGCGAAACCCCCGCCACGTGCTGATCGTGCGCGCGCTGATACAGCGCCTGCGCGGTGTCCACCTGCGCCCGGGTGGCCTCCACCCGCGCCGCGTCCGCGATGATCAGCAGATACGCCGACGCCACCGCCTGCACCACCAGGTCGCGCGCATCCTGGACCGAAAGCTGCGCCGCTTTGCCGTTCTGGATCGCCGCCAGCCGGTTTTTCCACGCCGGCCAGTCGAATCCGGTCTGCGAAGCGGACACGCGCGCATCGTTATATCCGAACGGCCCGATCACCGTGGGAATCGCAAAACCTTTGATGCCCGTGAAACCCAGCGCGGCCAGGTCGATCTGCTCTTCCGTCGCCGAGACCTCGCCCTGAAAATTCGGCAGCAGATAAGAGAGCGCGCGGCGCTGCTCAGCGCGCGCCAGCTCGTTTCCCGTGCCCGCGACCAGCAGCCCGAGATTGGCTTTAAGCCCGCGGTCGATCGCCGCCTGCAACGACAGCGCAATCGAGGTGGGGATCGCCTGTCCCGTGGGAACGCTGGCTTGAAACTGGTCGGGCGGATTGAACGTCAGTCCTGGATTCTGGGGAATCGCCGCCGGTGCGGTGGAAGGAGACGGCGGCACCGCCGGCCCCTGCGCGTTCGCATAAAAACAGACTGCCCAAAGCAAAAACAAAAGTTTCATTTCGAACCGCCTGTGACCTGATTGACGACTTGCTGGTTCAACAGCCCCGCCGCAATAAACCTCGCGCCCTGCTCATACATCCGCCTGAGCAGCGCCTCGCCCGCGGCATCGATGAAAGTGACGCATCGGAGATCGACATGGATCGACCCGTCCGGATGCTGATTTTTCGCCGTCCCCCAGCACCGTTCCAGCTCGCCGACCCACCCCTCGGCCAGCCGCCCGCAAACCCTCAGCGTCAGCTCTCCACCCTCGTGGTCCAGTTGAGCCTTCATCATAGATGCGGAACTAAGCGCAATCGACGGTCCGAAATAAGCCTCTTGATATCAAATACCTGCATTGTCGTATGAACCGATATTTCGGCAATAGCTGATAATTCGTCATTGAAGCAGGACGAGGGAGAGATTACACAGGAATCGGTTCAGCGTCTCTCGCGTTGCCGTGGACGGCGGCCCGGAGCAGCCCCTCCTGGAGGGCGTGATCACGTTTGCACCGGGGCGAAAGGAGCTCTACTATATGCGCCAGGATGCGAACCCTCCGACCATAGAGGGACTGGGGCTGTACAGCTTCAATTTTGAAACGCGCGCATCGCGGTTGATCGCACGACCTGGGTTCGGGCTGACACAAAAGAATGATCCGCAGCGGCAGCGCATCATGGTTATCGAGGGATTGCGCTGACGAGCTACGCGATTAAAGCACGGCCGGGCCGCACCGTCATTTTCAACGGCCCTTTCTCCTTTGCCTGCCTCACATCCCGCTTTGCCCCGATTTGTTTCTGCGGCGGACGGTTTATCTATTAGTCATGAGGGCCGGCGCTCCGATCGGCGTCCGGGCCGCCGCGCGATTCAGTCCTCGAGGCTCTGTTCGCAACGCACTAACGATTTGGGGAGAGCCGCTAGCCTTAGTGTGAGCGCCTTTGGCGAGACAGGCCTGAAACTCGTCCCGAAACTGCCGCGGGCAATCGGCAGTGG
>Ga0335081_10003942_pt1 | contig 23412 bp, 12 predicted proteins | sample Lox_Sample_35_FD_206713 | JGI IMG/M metagenome (GOLD analysis project Ga0335081, IMG submission 206713) | Soil microbial communities from Loxahatchee National Wildlife Refuge, Florida, United States - Lox_Sample_3.5 | ecosystem: Environmental > Terrestrial > Soil > Wetlands | place: USA...
CTGTACCTTCCGGATGGAAGCTATCTGTTCGAGTGGCCCCTTCTGTTCGCTCTCGGCGGGGTTGTATTCTCCATGCGGGAGCCCAATCCGCTGGAGCCGGCTCTTTCGACCACGTTCGTCGTTGCACTGTGTGCAGTGCCGGGATTGTTTCTTTACTCGCAACTCATCGATCTCGTGTATCAGGGGATGACGCTGCTCGTTGCAGGAATCATTGCAGTCCTTGTTGTTTTTCTTCTTGGCGCCATGCAACACCTACTGGCGGTCATAGCGACGAGGAAGCGTTGGTTGGAACCCTCCATATTGATCCTTGTCATGGGAGCGTGCATTGCGGCAGGGGTTACGAGCAAAGGGTCTTCGCCGAAATATTCGAGGCCCGATAGTATCGTCTACGCCTGCAACAAGGACAGCGGAAGTGCAGAGTGGATCACATTCGAAAACAAGACCGACAGATGGACACGGCAATTCTTTGGTGCGAAGAAAGATACGACTCCGATATCGTGGTTCTTTCCGGCAGTGTCTGATCGATTCCTGACGAGTAGAGCACCCGTTGTTTCCCTTCCCGACCCGGTTGTGAGGGTTCTGGAGGACACGCGCACAGATACCGTAAGGACGCTCAAACTGAGAATCGGCTCGACGCAGGAAGTCATCGAACAATCCGTGGTTGCGGACAGCGATGATATTGTGTACGAGGCCCGGGTAAACGGGAAACCGTTCGTCGATATCGAGCGGTATGTCCCTCAAATTCGGCGGTATGTTCAACGACGGACAAAACCGTGGTCGCTCGATTATTTCGGGCAGGACTGCGAGCTTGAGCTCAAGATCCCTCGCCGTTTACCCCTTCATCTGCGAGTCATCCAGAGGTTTCCCGGAATTCCGCAACAGGCAATGAACGGGCTGAGCCCAAGGCCGGACTGGACCATTCCCCGACCCTTCTATCCTACCGACCTGAGTATTGTAGCAAAGAAGTTCTCGTTCTAGCTATTCCGAGCGAAACAGTGACTCATCACAACCTGGTGGCGTGTTTCTTTTCCGCGCGCTCCCCCCGGCCGGAGGTCCACCCTACTCAGGTAAAGTATTCGCATTGCACTGAGCGTCAAGCCATTGATTGGCTCTTGCGAAAATCGTATCTTGGAGAAAGTAACGGCTTGAAGGTTCGACTCAAAGGAGAATGCAATGGAGTATTTACTGGCACTTGTCATACTGGTCTGTTTCGTCCTCGCATTTGAATACCGCATCCGGAGGCCCGACGACATCGTCGTCTTCGAAGGAAAGAAGGGCCTGGCCGTCAGGACGGGACGGTTTTATCCGAGGCATTTCAGTCTTCCCATCCATCGCACGACGCATTCGATGCAAATAGCGGTCGACGCGAGTGCAAAAGGGAATCTGGAGATCCGGGTCAAGCTTGGTGCGACCGTGGCTGCTTCCACAGACAACCTCTCAGCACTGGTGCGCACCGGCGGATGGAGTGCCGACGCGGTGAGCAAGGCGGCGAAGGAACTGGAAGCACTCCTGCAGGGATTCGTCAAGGAGTTCACGGAACAGCTGGGAATCGAAGAGCTGTCCTCGGAAAAGATCCACGCGTACATCAACCAGAAAGCCTCCACGACCCTGGCGAAATTCGGACTGGAAATTATTTCGCTGGTCATTCTCTCGTTTGAGCCGGTGAATCCACAAATCTCGGAAGCATTGCGGCAACAGGAACACGCACGCATCCTCGAGCAAACCGAGACGCTCAACCAGAAGGCCCGCATTGCCAGCGCAAAGGCGAAACTCAAGGCGGACGAAGAGATTGCCGAGCTTGAACACGAGCTCGAGCTAAAGAATTATGATTTGAAGAAGTCTCAACTCGAGCGGGAATCGGTTCTTGCCAGCCTCCGTGTCGATGAGGAGCTCAAGCGGAGCAGAAGGAAGCTCGAGTTCGACAAAGAAGAGCTCGACATGCTTCGGAGCAGTCCCGAGCTTCTCATGCTCACACCGCAAGCGGCGCGCCTTGCCGAAGCAAGTCAGGGATTGAAAAACGCCCGCACGGTCGTCTCGCTTTCTCCGCAGGAGGTCGCGCAGGGAACGGAATTGCTGGGAATGTTCCAGCGCCTTCTGTCTTCTGCCCTCAACGGCCATGCCGACAAGGATAAGAAAGCCAAAGGGAAATAGCGGGCGCCGCGTTTGAAGGCATTTCACAGCAGGCGGCGTCAGGTGACGTCGCCTGCGTTTTTTCGGTCTGTGAGCGGGCATTCTGGCACGGCCACCCCTTTTGGGGGAATGCCCGGCTACGGTTTTTCGGGTAAACGATAATAATTCTTTTGTAGGGACACGGCATGCCGTGCCTCTACAAGCGTTTGAAAACAAATGAACGATCTCCTCTCCCATTTCCAGCTCAAACCACTTCGCGCTGCACGCGTGTCGGAAATCTCTGAGACAACCGCGTCGTCGGCGACGGCACCGGAAGAACGCGTCAATTTTCACATCGGGAACCCTGTGCAGGATGCACGGCTCGCCTCCGCCTACATGCGCATTGTCCTCGGCATCGACATTCAACGAACGGACCTAGACGACGAAGACCTCGATGCACTCGTAAGTCATCTCGGTTGGGAGTCCGAAGACAAGGCGAAACTCGAACACCTCAAGCGTACGATCCACCGAAGCTCTCCATACACGCCGCGCGGTGGATTCTCAAGGACCAATCCCGTCGGGATCATCAAATCATTCACCGACTGGCTGCAGAACCAGCCGGAACCGATGAAGTACGACCTCGGGGAAACGAGCGGCAAACGGGAAATCATCCTGGCAACGGGAGGAACCACAGAAACTCTCCGAATTCTCTTCCACGCCCTCTCGTCATCCATGGTCGAGCTGCCGGCACGCGTGTTCTTCCACCGGACCGAAACGGGTCTGAACGCCGCAGATTTCAGCGGGTTGACGTTCGAGCAACTCCCCGACAACGACCACGAAGCCTTCCGGTCGCTCGGCGTTCGCCTGCGTCAGGAACCGGAGATTCCAAGTTTTCTCGTCATGGGTGCGTTGCTGGACGAGGACATTCGTCGCTCACTGCGCCAACTGAGCTTCGAGCACCCGCTCTTCTTCGTTGAAGCGAACGACGCTCCGAACCGTCTTTCGCTTTCGCGTGAAGCGAAACTGGTCCAGAATGTTGTGCGTCTCCTGACGCCGGGCATTTTTCACGAGAGATACGCACGGCTCTCGACAATTTTCCTCGCGGGCAACGCGGACTTGCTGAAGATTTTTGAAGCGATCCATTTCCAGCTGAAAGGCACTCCTTCGGCATCGGAGATCGAGCTTCTCTCGTATCTCCTCAGCCGCAACGATTCGGCGGAACCGCCCGGGATGTCTGGAACATCCATCGACGTCGAGCCGTCGTTCGAAGGTCTCTCACCTGCTCTCCGTTCGTCGGACATTGTACCGGAGCGAGCCCGAAATCTCGAAGTGCGACTGAGCGCAGTCGTCGAATCGGTTACAGAAAAGCTTGAAAACCGGGCCGCGGAACTGTCCACACGGATCGACTTCGTCACGGAAAAAATTCATTCCATTGGTCCGCTCGCCGCCGTCGACCGCTTCGCCCGGTTGGACGCGGGTGAATTCCTGGACGAAATGGCGCGGCATGTCGATTCGCCCGAATGGCAGCGGGACCTCCAGATGAGTTTCCTTGGAGCGTTCCTGCACCATCATCCGGAGTATAAGCTCTCCCGTTCCGTTGTTGCGAGCGGGTCGTCCCGCACGGCGCTGGGATTGCTCGGGTTCCATTGCGGGATCACGGAAGTCGTTGTCTCCGACCTGAGTTGGAGCTATGAGCATTGCTTCCCATCGGCCTACGCAGTTCCGTTGACCGGAGAACTGGAACTGGACGTGGACGCTATCATCCAGACCATCCGACAGAAAATCGCTGCCGAGCCGGCGTGGAGAAGAAGCGGGGCATTCGTCATCAACAATCCGCATAATGCCACCGGTCGACTGTTCAACGAAGACGGAGTGCGGAGACTTGTCGCGCGGTTGCTCGAAATGGGTGTCCTCATCATCGATGACCTGTCATACCAGTATGTCGCTCCGTCCAACGAATTGCCCGGATTTAAGACGATCCGGCAAATCGCGAATGAGCTTGTTCAGAACGGCACACTCCTGGAAGAGCAAGCAGAGAACGTGATTACAGTCCACTCCGTTTCGAAAACCGATTGTCTCGCCGGCGCGCGCCTTGCAGTCGTCGAAGTCCGGCGACAGGACCTTTTCGCAAAATATTCATCCATCAACGGCAATATTCTGCCGAACCTTGGCGCTGTAGCGCTGACCTATCTCTTCTACAGGAGCGATACTGCGAATGCACGGGCATACTGGAGACTTCGCAATCAGATTTTTCGTGAGAGGACCGACGCTCTGCTCGAAGCCGTCTCGCATTTGCCGAAGGACCGCAACCCGTTTAAGATCGAGATTATCCCGCCGACCGGAAGCATGTACCCGCTCCTCGTCGTTCACCAGTTACCGGCTGGATTGTCGCTCGACTGGCTGGCGTCCGGATTGGCGAGACAAGGGATCGGGATGCTGCCGCTTTCCACCTTCGCACGGACGGAGAAAGGATTTGACACGGGACGGAAGACGTTCCGCCTCACCCTCGGCGGCGTCGACGGCGCAGAAGTCCTTCTCAACAAGACCCGCAGAGTATTGATTGACCTCAACCGGTTGATTGCCGAGGAGTCCTCGCGCTACAACCGCATTCACCTGCCCACACGTCATCCTGAGCAAAGTCCCAATGTCTTGCTGAGCGGAGTCGAAGGGTCAGCTCAATATGCAAATCGTCACCCTGAGCGCAGTGACGATGTATCGCATCGCCACGAAGTCGAAGGGGCTGCCCAGCAAGGCCTTCGTCATTCTGGACTTGTTTCGGAATCTAATTCCCAGACCCTGAACCAAGTTCAGGGTGACAATCATGGGAGGTGGGCTTATTCTTCCGTACAGAGGTTTGAATCGCAGCCCATCGATGACGGGCCATGGAACAGGACGGAAGAACTCATCCTGAGCGCCTTGCAGCAACTTGACGCCAACCAGGTGCGCGGTTACCGCAACAACGACATCGGCGGGAAATTCCACGAAGAATACATCCCAGAGCGGCTCGCCATTTTCCGTCAATGCTGGCACGACCGTTCTTCCATCGCGGCGGAAATGATGGACCTGGCCCGGTCCGACGGAGGCAAATCACTCGTCAGACGGCTCGAAAAGGAATTCTACAAAGATTCCCTCGAACGGCGCATCGACGCGTTCCACAACCGCTCGCACGACCGGACGGTCCATCCCACACAAATGTATTCGATGCGCCTTGAACGCCAGGTGAACCGGGTCATCGGCACACTGATCCGCGGCGGTTCCGTCTCACAGGAGACCATCAACGCGGTTGCCAACGGACTGCTCGAAGAATTCCTCGGACTCAATGTCGCCATCACATCCGCGGACGAGCCGGATGAGCTGATCCTCGACCTCGATTCGCGCATCGTCGCTGAGAATTACGTCTATCTCAGGAACGGCATGGAAGAACGCTCCCTCGTTTCGTTCTGGAGTGATTGGGACGGGAGCAACCGCCCGAGCGGACAGGGACATCGCCTCGCCGCCGCAGCCGTGATGGTCAATGTGAGCCGGCTCTCGAGACTCCTCACCCTCATGATGGAAGCCGACAACTCCCTCAAAATCGATCCGCCCCTTCTCGCAGAGATCCGAAGAGTCCCGGAGATGAACCATCGTTTCACGGGATTGCTCAACAACATTACTTCTCTCACGCAGCAACTTGAGAGACGCTACCGCGGCATCCTTCCGTTCACTGTGAAGCCGGGAGCCGTCCGCAACCTCGGGATGAAGCTCCATCTGGCGAGCGATCCGCTCACGGCCCTCTGGCACCATAACGACCGGACGGAGCGCAAAATGGTCGACCTCCGCCGTCAACGGAGGGAGACGCTCGAATATTATTTCCGTCTCAACAAACAGCTCCGCAAACAATTGCATGCACTGCTGCCGGTCCTGCCCAAGCACGTCGGCAACCGGCCGTTCCTGCTTGAAATGTGTCTCTACAAGGATCTTCTCCAGCGGACGGCGATCACGCCTCGGATCGACCAGAAACTGATCACAGCGCAGGACTCGTTCGCCATCGACACCACAATTCACAACATCCACGAATTGAACGAGATTGCCGCGCAGTACGGCAATCCCGGCGTTATCCTCGCCATCCAGGTGAGCATGACGACGAAAGCGGAGGCGCTCATCGCCCTCAACCGAAAGATGCGCGCACGTCGTGAGCAAACACTCCGGACGCGACCGGATGTCGAGTTGCCGACAATCGACCTGATCCCGCTGTTCGAAGACCTCGACGCCGTCAAGTCCATTCCGGCGTACCTCGGCAAGATCTGGGACTACGCGCACCAGAGCCGGCGCATCGACCAGGAAACGGAGGACCGGTTCGCGGAAATCGTCTCGGAAATTTTTGTCGCGGGGTCCGACCTGAGCCAGCAGGTGGGACAGGCAGTCGGCGCAGCGCTGTACGGACAGGCAAAATTCGAATTGACGCTCTGGCTAGCCGATCACAAGCTGGCGGAAAAAGTGCGGATCAAGCTCGGCAGCGGCGAACCGATGCAGCGGCAAGGGGGATATTACGCCAACGTGTCCGGAAAGGCGGCGTTTGGTGCAACGCCGGAAGCACGCCGCATCATCGCAACGCACCTTGGAGCCGCGGGACGGAAGAGCAGCGAGTACGCCACCACGCCCTTGATGGGAATCTTTACCGGACACGATCTGCGGACGCTGCAAAGCGCCGTGTCGGAAAAACTGCGACACCTCCCCGTGCGGGAAATGGCGGAAGTGCTCTACCATTTGAGAGAATCGCAGCAACGGCACCGGGCCGACCTTGTCCGTGCGACAGAATCACTCGTCGAGAGCCGGCTCCAACAGAAGAAGCGGGGGACACAGGAGATCGAGCGGCTCACCGTGGGTGTGAAGAATGACGTGTACGACCAGTTCCTCGCCCTCGTCACGGACAACTTCCGACAAATTCTGTACGGGAGAGACGAAGATGTCGTCGGCATCCACGTGATTTCGTATTTCGTTGCGCGCACCATGCCGCAGCTGAGGGACAGACCCACCGTTCGTCCCACGGCAGGATCCGGAGAAGAACGGGGACAAAAGATATTGGAACAGATCGCGGGGATCATTCCGTTCTCACGCCACGGCAGCAGACTGCGGGCAATCGCCCACAACCAGGCGCAGACGGCGGTGCTGGGACTCAACCAACTCACAACCGGTATCTTCCGCTCGCTCGACCAGTTCGCGCAGCTCGAGTTCAAGGAAGGGGATGCGGAGTCGCTCGTGATCGACCGGTTGTTGCCGCACCTCCCGGTGTACGAAATGCTTCACACCATCCGGATCTACCACGATCCGGCGCTGACCTCCACGAAGGCGATGGAAGAGGCGTTCCCGGCAGGGAACACGGCGCTCCTTGCGTTGCGGGAAGACAATGACAGTTTGAAGAAATATATCGGGCTGATGCAGCAGGAATTGGTTCGCAGGCACGGACTCGACGTGGCGGATTTTTTCGAGCGGGGAAAATTGATTGATGGTCTTCTTCCTGCTTTGCGTCCCGACCTTGCAGTCCTTTTGCAGGAAGACCTGTTTAACACCGATATCACCAAGCTCACAGTACAAAAAAGTGCCCGTCACCCTGAGCTTGTCCAAGGGTGGCACGAGGAAGTCCAGCGTTTACTCTCCATCCCGGAATCCATCCGCGCCTGGAGATCCAAGATCTGGTCTCTGCTTGAGCAGCCAATTTTCCAGCGGGTGCAGAGTTTCGTCGAGCTCGCCGTGGCGCTGCATTCGTTGTCATCGAACGGGAAGGCGATACCGGCGCAAGATTTGGTGCGGGGGGCGAAGCTTCCGTCGGATCTTTCACATTTCCTGCGGGGCTCAACCTCGACGGATGATATGAGCCAGTTTCTTGCTGCCGCTTTTGACTATCTGACTTCATTGTCGGCAGGCATGATCGAGGTGCCGGTGGCGATTATTCGTTCGTTGAAGGAAGTGGAGCAGATTGCGAGGATCGAGGAGCAGGCCTTGTCTCCGGAGAAACAGGAATTGTTGCGATTCTACATGCTGCAAATCGCGCGTCTTGCCGGGGAAAACGGTTAAGAAGGGAAATTATCATTGCGAGGAGTGAATCCGCCCTGCGGATGAACGACGAAGCAATCGCCTACCAAACACCGATCTCCAAACAGTATCACGCTTTCGCGCGATGACATTCGTTCTCCTCCGGCTTCGAAACTCGCGCCGCGCGGAAATCGAACAAACAAGCGCGAGATTTCCGCCAGAGGCGAATGAGTTTTCGGCTCAAAAGTCTCACGGTAGGTCAGCTCTCATGCAAACCCGACGATTTCTCCCGAAGGGATGGCGTTGCCGGACTCCACGCCACTCCCGCTTTCGCACTTGCCAAAAGCATCTTTTGTTCCCCGTTGGGGTTTGATTAATCAAACCTCTACAAAGACTTTCTTCTTTTGTTTTTGTGCTTTCTTGCATACTTCCTTGCACAAGCTAAGAAGTTAGTCGCAGTCAGGCGAAAAGATTTCATTTAGGTCGTTTTGCCTTTTGAGAGGCCGTCCAAACGTACTAACGAACGAAAGTGCTTGTAACTAGTGACGGCATCAAATAAGATTGCTTTGACTCAATGTGGTCGAATAGACTATTCGACCCACACTTTGGACGGCCTCTGGCCGCAATGATATTTTTTTTCAGCGGCGCACTTCAAAACATCGGTGTCGGCACGGTACCCCACCCACTTCCTGTCGGGGTGTTCCGCACCTGAAGTATCTCGGCCGTGTGCAAATGAACATCGACGAAGAACAACGGAGTCCGTGTGACGTTGATGCCAAAATCATCATACGGCGATGTCAGCTCACCGTTGCCGGAGACATCGATGAAGATAACCCTCCGTTTCATTGCCGGGAGCGCGTACATTGCCGGACCGTGTTTCATGGTCGCCATATCCATGTGGTGAGCGTGGCCACCCGTCAAATGCGCGAACGGATGAAAAATATACTGCGTAATCATACCGATTGTCTTGTGCTGCTCAAACAGCTTCCATTCGTCGCCCGTATTGGCAATCATCCCTTGCATCACGTAGTCTATCGGAATGAAATAAGCGAGAATACGATGTCCTGAGTTCCCTTGAAACGACCTGAGCCTTGCAGCAACGGCGCTGTCTGCAAGAACCGCAGGTAAAAGGTCTTCGGCAACGGTTGAATCGTCCGACGAAATCGTTATGACGTCCACGCCACCAATCCGCTCCAGTGGAAGATGATGCACCGTATACGCTCGCAGCAAGAACCCCTTACCAACGATCACAATTGCCAGCACCAGAAAAATGGTTGTTACCCTCCAGATCGTCAGGGGATGTCGCTGGCCAGGATTTTCGACGAAAAGCCTCTCGATGGACCGTGGAAGGAACATCCCCGTTCGATTCATGTAGTCGGTATACCCTTTTCCGAAACGGTTCGTCATCCTCCGCTCCTCATCCCTGGCGAGAATGTAATAGAGAAGGATCATCACCGCGAGGAGGAACAGAGTCAGGAACCTCGGCCACATGATGGCGAGGCCAAGCGCGGCAAATGCGAGTCCGACGTATTGGGGATGGCGGATGAAAAGATAGAGTCCTTTTGTTGCCGTCCCTTTCTTCAATAATTTTCCCAGATAGACTTGCACAGCGCACACGAGAAACACGAGCATACCCCCGACGAAGAATGCCGAACCCAGGATACGAATACTAGCCAGGAATCCGTTGGGTGGAACGATCATATGCGGGAGGAAGAATGCCGTCAGCCAGCGCGTGATAGCCCATTGGTTCAATGCGAGCAGGAAGGGGTTGAAGACCGCATAAAAGAAGAACGCAAACGGACTGATCATAATGACGATCTCGAACGCCACGATGAACGAGAGCACGAGGGCGCTGTTGGCGGTGATGCGGGTGATTCGTTTGTTGCCAGGGCTTTTCTGGGCCGTCATTTAATCGTCAAAGTGGTTTGGATTGTTCGGCCACCTTCTTCTCGAAGAACGTGGTCAGAAAGAAAGCGGTCGAAATCAGCCAGAGGCGCTGCAGTGTGGCGAAAGCTAGTTCGCTTCAACTTGAAGACCGGATCTCCAAATAGTGTCGCGCTATCGCGCGATGACATTCGTACGCCTCCGGCTGAGAAAAAAGAAGCAGATGGCCGGTTAGACCGCAAGATCTTCTTCAGGTTCATTTGCCTTTTGAGAGGCCTTCCAAACGTACTAACCAACGAAAGTGCTAGTAACATGTGACGACATCAAACAAGATTGCGCTACCTCGATGTGGTCGGGAAGACTTCTGCAGAAGGCATGGCCTTGCCAGCGACCTACCCGCCTCGACCGCTGTCCTCGTCAGGCGGGCGGGCATTTTGGACTGTCTCTGGCCGCGACGACATTTCCCTTCACCATACCTGCGTCCTGATCGGATTGCTCTCGACGACAATCAAGCGCGCAACCTTCTGCGTCCGGGTGTCGATGACATATACTGCGTCACCCCCCTGACACGCAACGTAGGCAGAATCTCCGCCGGGCAACATTGCTACCGATGTCGGGAAGGCGCCCACGGGAATTATCCTTGCAACAGTATCTGCGGCAAGATCGATCACGGTCACCGCAGAGAGTTTCACGTTTGTCACATAAGCAAAGTTCCCGTCGTTCGTGACGGCAATCCCCCGTGGCGTGGATATGCGGGCAATCCTCGCGACGACGGTGTCCGACCTCGTATCGATCTGGTCCACTTCATTCAAGTTGTAGTTTGCAACGTACAGGGACTTTTCGTCCGGGGCGAGCGCGAGATCGAGTGGACGGCCACCGACATAAATTCTTCTTTCAATGGATTGGGTCGAAGGATCGATGACGAAGACGAACGGAATGGATATCTGGCTCTGGTAAATCTTCTTTCCCCCTTTGTCTCCGCACAGTGTGCCGGTTCCCTCGTTGAGTCTCTTGACGACTTCGTTGGTTTGCGTGTCGAGGAACCAGAGTCCGTCGTTGGATTCGTGTCCGATCAACAAATATCGTCCATCCGCTGTCAAGAGAATCGAGGAAGGATGCACTCCCGCCGATATCGGCCCCGTGCTCTCACCTGTCGCACGGTTGAAGACCGTCAGATCGTCCGCCATGAAGTCCGCGATGTATCCGTGGTCGAGGTGGGGAGAAATCGCCACACAACATGGCCCCATGTGCGACTTGATTTTTCGGATGATCTGGTTGGTTGTGGGGTCGATGACGGAGACGAAATTCAGAGCAATGTGGCTGACGTAGACCATTCCCGGCTTCAGGGAATCGGTCAAGACCGTGGATAAGGTATCCGCGGTCGTTTGCGCGTGGAGTGGGTGCTGGGTCAGGCATACAAGGACGGCGAGGGTGAGGAAAGGAGTCACGGTGTGTTTCACGAAAAATCCTTTGAAGTGGTGGGGAGGGGAGTTGAGTTTAGCAAAGTCATATCTACAACTGATCTCAAAAACAATCTCGCAACGACGCAAAGACCGCAACGATGAAAGGAACTGTTGATATTTCGCGTCATTACGCACCTTTGCGGTTCCCCCTTATGAATCCCGCCGGTCGGCGGAATCCGAGAGCGGGACTTGGCCACTTCTTTGCGTGATCAAAGAAGTGGCTGGCCGTTACGCCACATAACCTTCCTACGATTCCTTTGCTTTCCACTTTAGATCTTTGTCTTCAGATTGCCGCGTCGCTCCCCGCCTGAGGCGGGTCGCTTCTCGCAATGACATTTCCATTTATTTTGTAAGAGTTATCTTTGAAGAAAAGAATCTGGCAAAGAAAAACTGCGATCCCAAGAGGATTGACGAAACGATACCGCGGTCCTTCCCACTCGGGACTCTGCTGGCGACCGTCTGGAAAAGCACGCACAGAATATAGGGATTTCCTCAATCATCCGCCCCACAAGATCTTGAAGTGAAAGCAAAAGAAATGCGAGTTTCAGAAATGGGAAAAAGGGGAAAGATGGGTGCCAGCATTTGGCGTTTGGTTTTTGGCTTCTTGCCAGGGGCTAACCGCTACGACCGCTTCTCAATCACAAACACCACAAACGGCCAGAAGGGAACTCCAATGATCTTGTTCATCACCACCTTGCCTCCGGCTTGTTGGAGTGCTGGAAGAACGGTCACAGCTCTGCAACCCATGGAGAGGGACGGAATTCGCCAGGCAACGCTCTCGATCCAGTTGCCGATGAGCTTCGTCACGGGATTCGTCGGATCGATGGAATGTGCAGCGCCGATTTTTCCTCCCGGCTTTGTCACACGCAAGAGCTCCAGCGCACCTTTTGCGGGATCGTACAACGGACAGAGGCTGTAGGTCGAGAGGACAACATCGAAGGTGTTGCTTTCGAACGGGAGCTGCGTCATATCTCCCGTCTGAAACGTCGCCCGCTCTCCCAATCCTTCGTCCTGCAGTTTTGCTTTCGCAAGTTCCAGCATATCGGCGCTGAGATCGAAAAGAGTAATTTTTCCTTGTGTGCCGATCTTGCGCGCAGCGAGAAGAGCCGTTGAGCCTGTCCCCGATCCGCAATCGAGAACGTTGTTCCCTTCCTTCACCGTATTGGCGACGACCAATTCTCTCCCGCGCTGGTCCGACAGAGCCGTGAGAATTGTGTGTTCGAGATCATATCGTTTGGCGACGCGGTGGTAGATTGATTTCAATTTGTCAGTTTGAAGTCCTTCCCTCATCGCAGCTCTCCTTTCTGGGGTTAATTTTCGGCGTGCGTCGGTGTGAACATCATACAGAAAACGATCGGATTTGTCAAGGAATGAAAGTTTTTGGCAGCGTCCTAATTTCAAACACGGCGTTGTGGTGTCGGGAGCTAGACTGAACGACTGGCGCTCAGTCGGGCGGGTTACCTCGCGGCACTTGCCAAGTTGTCGCATCGCACTATCCGTGCAAGGGTTACTTCTTTCCAAGAAAGAAGTAACGAGCCGGAGGCCTGTGAAAGTAACAGGCGTTTGCCTGATTCTTCTCGGAAATCAGGTCGATGTCACACTGATCTCCAAATAGTGTCGCGCTTTCGCGGGATGACATTCGTGCGTGTCCAGCCGAGTGAAACAAACACACAGAGAGCCGCCACCGGGCTTGCCGAATGTCGGCATCTGGTTTATTGTTACACCGTCATTCTTTTGTTGCTGCTTCTGTGCACCAGACTGGGGGGTGCAAATGAAGAAGTGTGCGTTATCGACGTCGAAATCTGCCAATGGCCCAGATTAGCAGCGATGCTATTAATCCCGGATACATCGGCTCAATGCCGAACCAATAGGACGCCGTTCCGCCGACCGCGTTGATCTGACCGTGAATCAAACACACTGTCGAAAGCCCCCAACCAACGATCATCGCCGCAAACGCGGAGTTGGCGGAAATCCTGAATCGATCAAAATAGCTTGCCAGGACCGGCACCAACAGTCCCGGAATAATGCACGTCCCGATGGTGTACCAAAGCGCGACCACCGAAGGAACCAGTAAAGCCATTGCAATCGCCACGAGGGCGGTGATGATCAACCCGATTTTCGTCCATTGTTGCACGACCGGTGATTGATGATCGGCCTTCTTCACTCGTCCCACGATGTCTTTCCCGACCGTGATGGCTGCGATGAGCGTCAAGCTGCTGAGCGAGGACATGATGGTCGCCAGCATGCCGATGTAAAAAAGGCCTTTGGCTACCGAAGGAAGAACTACTTCGGCAAGCATCGGATAGGAATACATCGGTTTGCTGAGCGACGGTAATGCGGCTCGCGCATACAATCCCGCCGTGCTCGTCATAAAATCAAACACAAACCAGAACGCGATCGAAACGAAAATTCCCCGCTGAGCCGTTGCAGAGTCCTTCGCCGCATAGCACCTCTGGTGGAAAGCCGGATCGACGAGTGTCCAGAGCGCGATGAAGAACCAAACGAGGATGAATTGCACACTGTTTCCGCCATTCCACGAAAGATGCAACGGGGGTACATTCGACCGTATGAAGTTGAGCCCGCCGTATTTCGAGTATGCAAACGCAACGACGAGTGCAAAACCGACAAACATCATGATGAACTCAAAGGCATTGACCCAGATGTCCGAGCGGAACCCTCCAGTATAGAGGTAACAGACAGTCAGAAAGGTCGTCAGAAGAATGCTGACGAGGAGACTGAAGCCAAAGACGAGTTGCACGAGGATGCCGAGCATCAAAACGTACGGTGCAGGCGTGACGAGAAAGAAGGTGAGGAAGCCGCCGGCGACGGCGGTCTTGCGGTCGTACGATTGTTCGAGTTTGTCCGGTATCGTGTAGAGGTTTGTTGCGCGGACTTTTTTAGCGAGGAAAAGTGCAAAGATGAGTGCGAAGAAATAGTAGGGAACACCGAAGACAACCCAGTTTGATATGCCGTACCGGTACGAAAATTCCCCTACACCGAGAATGCCGCCGTACCAAGTTGAGACAAGGGTGGCGACGAACATGGGGAGCGTGAGCGTGCGGCTCGCGAGGAGATACTCGTCGGCTCCCGATTTGCTTTTCCGTGTTGCCCGAAAGCCAACGAAGAGTACTGCGACGAAGTAGGCAAGGACAAGAATTATGTCTGCTGGGCTTAAGTGGATCATAGTATTGGAGAACTCGTCGGACAGGTCGGCAACCTGTGCAACAAGAGCATAGTGCGAGTCTGAGAACAGTTTCTCAAGGTCTCGTTGGGCAGAATGGCAATCCGTCCGCCAAAGACTTACTTCTTTGCTTTTTTACTATGGCGAGATTTGCGCTGAGAAGCCGGTTTGAATAAGTGAAACAGAATCAGGTTTCCCTTGGCCACGCTGATATGGACGGGACTTGCGTCGACGACATTGCTCGTCGAGTCGCGCACACCGAGCTCGAGCGCTTCGAAGTTGAGATTCCAACGTAGTCCCTTGGTCACAATGCCATCGCAGCGGGAGACGGGGATGAGCGAAACGGTTGCACCGACAGGAAGTTGAAGATCCTTCGATCGGTCGATGTAAATCCATTCTCCTGTGTCGTCGATGAAGGAAATCGTCGCCCTGGAGGAGAACTTCACCATCGCGCTCAGATTGCCGAGGAAATGGTCGAGTCTTCCGCCCGTCCCCCCGGCAACGGTAATGGTGTGAGAACCCCTATCAATGACCCAGGCGAGCGTTTTCTCGAGGTCCGTCGAATAGTCGTCCACCACTTTGTGAACTTCCGCTGTGCGAAGGGCCTTCAACGCAGCGGCAGTTGCGGAATCGAGATCGCCGACGACGGCGGAGGGGTGAAGGCGGTATCGCGCTGCTGTGTTTGCCCCTCCGTCGGCACAGACAAAGAGGGAAGAGTCACCAAGGAGTCTCTTCATGAGCGTCTTTGTCGGAGGTTCACCGTTTGCAAGAATGAGCGTGTTTTTATTCATATTCTTCCGTGCCGAAAAGAATTAACCACGGATGACACGGATTCAAACGGATGGACACGGACAAAATAACCCGTTTTATCCCGTGCTCTTTCCGTGCAGGTCCGTGGTTCACGGTTTCTAAAATCCGAATGTTAATGCAATCGTAAAATTTCGTTCCGCGGCTGGGAAGAACTCTATCCCCTGTCCGCTCGCCATATACAACTTGTTCAACAAGTTTCCCACCTTTCCTCTCACAGTCAATGAAAGTCCCGAGGAAGAGCGCTGGATTTCGTAGGTTGCATCGAGTTCGAAGACAGTATACGCATCGACCTTGTTCTGTTCGTTCTTGGTGTTATCGGTATAGAATGATCCGACGCGCCTCCCGGCGAGAGCAACCGATCCCGCGGTTGAGTGATATGCAATGCGGACGTTGGCCAGAACATCCGGGAATCCCGATATCGGGTTACCGTCGAGGGTGATCAAGGAGTCATTCTCGTCGTATTCCTGGTATTTCACGAGACGGTTTGCAGAAAGCGTAAGGTTGCCGCTGAGGTCGAATTGCTCGCTCAATCTCTGTTGGGCCGTCAGCTCGATGCCGACGTGACGTGTCCGATCCGCGTTTCCCGTCACAGGAACGCCGAAGATATCGAGCTTCCCGTTGTCGACGAGCTCGTCTCTAAACTGCATCCAAAAGAAATCCGCGGTGAATTTCCCCGTTTCCGTGTTGAGGTCTCCACCGATCTCAAGGTCGAGCAATCGCTCCGGTTTGGCGAGCGGTTTGGTGAAATCATAGGTGACCTGTCCATTTACGTCGGTTCCCTGGAACTCAGGCGTTGCCCCGTAATAGGCCTCTTCCCCTTGGTACAAGTTGAGCAACGTCGGCTCGCGGGATGTGTAGCTCAGCGAAATATATCCATTCAATTCCTGCGTGAAATTATAGTTGACCCCCAGACGCGGGTTGACGAAGAAATAGGGAACGCTGAACGAATTGCCGAGGAATTCTTCGTCGACCAATCCGTACCGGTTGTATGCAAACTGCAAATCGGCCATCAGCGTCGTCTGTTCGTCCAGGTTGAGCAGCTCGTGGCCGTAGAGGGAGGCCATGTCTTTCTGGCCGTTGTATTGATAGAAACGGAAATCCGGATCATAGTTTGCCGGATAAACAGAGGCGTACGGTATCGTGCCGTAATGGATGGACCGGTGAATCCTCAGCTCGCCGCCGATGGTGAGCGACCCGTTCTCTTGCGTGATTTCGGCGCGGGGGAGCCAACCCCATTGCTTGTTTCCTACGAACCCGCGGAGGAGGAAACTCGGAAATGTCGTTGAGCCGAACGTGGAATCGTAGCCGACGTGGTTTATGAACCAAAGCATTGCCGGCGTAGCCTCTCCCGTTTTCGGATCGGCATATGGAACCCAGTCGCCGTCATAGTCAAAATATCCGTTTCCCTCGATGTAAAAGAGAGTATTGTACAGTTTCACATTCGGCGAGATCTTCCATTCGTTCAGGATTTCGTAATGCGGCTGGGAAAAACCTTCGTTTTCCTGGTCCTTCCGGAAGGTGCTGTCTGCGACGGCATCTCCCGCATCGTTCAAGTCGAAGTAGTTGTAGTTGAGTCTGCGCAAATTCACGTTGTCGTTATAGAATTTCGGGATGCCATTGTAGGCAAGACCATCCTGGAGCGGTCCGCCGTAGACGTGGATGCGTGTTGTCATATTGTCGTCGAACCGGGCAATACCGATAAAGTAGCTCTTCACATCGACCCACGAATGGATGCGGTAGCCGGAGCTGTTCATCGTCGAGAAATTACCAAAGAGAGCGTACTTCTGATCAATCAACCCGGAGTTCAATGAGATGTCGTACTTCCTCGTGTTCAAAATTGTCCTGTCGAGGTCGCCGTAGTGCTGAAACCCGTAGGCTGTCGTGACGGACACACCCGGTTTTGTGCCGATTGGAGTCGTGACGAAGTTGACGGATCCCCCGATCGCGCCCGGTCCGTAGAAGTCGTTACCGGCTCCCCGCTGCACCTGCACACTTTGGGTGTAACCCAACAAGTCCGGCATGTCGATCCAATACACGTCGTGGTCTTCCGGATCGTTCTGTGGAATCCCGTTGACCATCACGGCGATACGACGCTGGTCGAAACCGCGCATGATCAAGTGCGTGTATCCGATATCGTTGCCGTTCTCGGAGTACGTGACGATGGAAGGAAGCTCGGAAAGGACGGCGGGGACATCCTGCGTGAGGTAACGGTTCTTGATCTCCAACCGGTTCATGTTGGAAAACGTCGCGGGAGTCTCGCGTTCCGTTGCCGTTGTTGCGGTAACGATGACGGGCAAGAGCGGGATAGCCGCCGGATCGAGGAAGATTGTCGTCCCCGTAGTTTTGCCCTCCGCGACTTCGAGCTCGGTTCGAAACGGATTATAACCCACATAGGTTACGGCGACGACAGCGCGGCCACTCGGGACATTGTCGATGATAAAAGTTCCGTCCGAGAAGGTGGTCGTGCCGAGCAGCGTGCCGACGATGGTAATGCTTGCACCGGAGAGGGCCTGTTTGGATTCGGAGTCGAAAACGGTGCCTTTGATGGAGCCGGTTTGGGCAAAAGCCGCAACGGAAATCACGAAAGAAACCAAAATTAGTATCGCTAGAGTTTTCATGTTCTACCCCGTAGATTCTCGCGGGCGGACATTCGAATATTCGCCTGCATGAACAACAACAAAAAAGCCGTTTTCCGAAGGGAAGAACCCAACGAAAAACGGCTTCAAGAAAATCGATTCCTCGTTTTCCTACGCTGGCATTACCCAGGTCAGGTTCCAGGGTCTGGTCTCAGACCCGATGAACGACGCTCACCGGGTCACCCCTAACGGAAACATCTTTGTCAATGACTCAGAAAGAACTACTCAAATATACACGGCTCGAAGTCTTGTGTCAAGTGTTCTGTTGATAGTGACTCAATTTGAAAGAACACCGGCGGTCACGGACCATTCCGTGACCGAAATGCGCAGTTGGTGTCACGGTATGGACCGTGACACCCCTGAAACTGAGTCACTACCGTTCTGTCGACAGCTTTGTACTGAGCCTGGGAATCCGAAGTTGGAAAGAAATGGTAGAAAAACGCTCAGCTATTTTCCGTCAGGACGCAAGTCCTGACGACACAAAGGCCTGTGTTGTTTGACCGGTATGCCGGCAAAGTAATGTTCGAAGAGAAAAACCGGAGGATCTTCAGCTTCTTTTTGTCAGGATGCACGTCCTGACGGCATCATTTTGCATTGACGTTCTTTCGCAATCCCTCAAAGAAGCGTATAGCCTCCCCGGTGTCGCGATTCCTGATAATGTGCCAGAGGAAATTGAGCCTTCCGCTGATCTTCTCCAGCTGTGAAAGCGAATGCGGATTGAAAATGATTTCCGAAAGAAGGAAGTCGTCTTCGGAAAGCAACCCCCTCGCAACGTCGAGGTGATGCTTGAACGTTGTGCCCGGGACTGCATCCGTGCTGACACACGATGCAAAGACCATCGAAGAAACGAAGGGGAGCGTGAGAGAATACGCCATCATCACGTCGTGCTCGCTGAAGGAGTACTCGAACACGCTTACACCGAGTCTGCCGAAGAGCTGCCGAAAGAAATCCTTTCCGTCGCCGTCGGAGTCGCTGATGATGACGGCGTTCTCCTTGCGGAGGTCGTCCAGGTCTGCAAACGTAGGACCAAACATGGGGTGGACGGACGCGAACCGGAATTTTGCTTCGCGATAAAATGCCGGAAGAGTTCCCTTGACCGACGCGATGTCGCAGAGCAAACAATCCTTGGGCAGGAACGGAAGCGCTGCGCGAAAGCTCTCAATGGTATGCTGCAGGCTGACGCAATTGAGAAGCATCTGCGGCGGGAAAGTCTGAAGTTCTTCGGCGCTTTTCAGCACCCGCACACCGCTCAACGGTTGTGTCTTCACAGGGTCTTCGTCGAACACCGAGACGGAGTGTTCCCTCGAAAGCTGTTTCGCGAGCCACGACCCCATCTTCCCCGCTCCAAGGATGCAAATGTTCATGACGATGCCTCCTGATAGAACCCGAGATTCTTGTATTTGATGGTTGCTTTCTCCACCTTTTCCAGCGTCCGGCGTACAACGTCGTTGTCGGGACTCCCCTGAAGATCGACAAGGAACGCGAAGGCGCCGGGATTCTTTCGGATAGGCCTCGACTCGATCCGGGTCAGGTTAATGTTGTTCTCCGCGAAAATCCGGAGAACGTCGAACAGCGCACCGACACGGTGCTGAGTCGAAAAGGTGATGGTACACTTGTTTGCCACGCCGACAGCGGGCTCGGTGGACAGCATGACGAAACGCGTTGCGTTCTGGGGATGGTCTTCGATGTTTTCTTTGATGATTTCGAGACCGTGGAGCTCGGCCGCGAGACTGCTCGCGATCACCCCCGCACCACGCTGCTGTTCGCGGGCGAGCCAGCGTGCGGCGCCGGCGGTGTCATAGAAGGGGCGCGGCTCAAGCTTGTTCCGCGATAGGAACGCGCGGCATTGGCCGAGAGCCTGGGGGTGGGAATAGACAGACTTGATTTCCTGGTGGCTGGTCCCCGGGAGGGCGAGGAGATGGTGGTGGATGGGGATCACAGCCTCGGCCACCACGGTCAGGTCTGTTTCGACGAGAAGGTCGTTGACTTCCGTGACTGAGCCTTCCAGCGAGTTCTCGATCGGTACCATGCCGAGCTCGAAATCGTGATTGGCGACGCCGTTGAAGACGTCGGCGAATTCGAGACACGGAATGGGAACCGTCGAGTTGCCGAGCGAATGGATGGCGATTTCGCTCCACGCGCCGTGTTCACCTTGAAAGCCAACGAGCTTCAGTCCCCTGTGCTGAAGCTCCTTGGACTCGGTGATGATCCGCTCGTAGAGGTATCGGATGAACTGTTCCTGCATGAGAGACGATGCGTGTGATGTTACGTTCTTGAACACCGCTTCCTCCCGCGAGGGATCGTGAACTGCATTCTTGTGTTTCCCCGCCTGCAGGGCGTACTCCAGCCGGTGCCGCAACAAGATGAGAATCTGCTGGTCAATGTTGTCGATATTGTTCCTGACTTCTTTCAAATTCACGGCATTCTCCTTTTAGACGATGGGGGTGCATCCGATGTTCTCTTCATTTCATGTCACCCATGAACGTTGCCAGTGATCGGACTTTCTTCACGAGGATGGAGAACTGCGCGGGCGTCAGCGCCTGGTCCTTGTCGCTCAGGGCTTCGGCCGGATTGCGATGGACCTCGATGATGAGTCCGTCGGAGCCGGCGGCGGCGGACGCGAGGCTCATGGGTTCGATAAGACTGACTTTGCCTGTGCCGTGGGTCGGGTCGGTGATGACCGGCAGGTGGCTGAGCTCCTTGGCTGCCGGCACGGCGCTTATGTCGAGTGTGTTGCGCGTGTAGGTTTCGAAGGACCGTATGCCGCGTTCACAGAGAACGACGTTCGGGTTCCCCTCATTCATGACATATTCCGCGCAATTCAGCCACTCTTCGAGCGTCGAGTACATGCCCCGCTTCAGCAACACCGGCTTCTGCAATTTTCCCACCTCCTTGAGGAGCGAAAAGTTTTGCATGTTCCTTGCGCCGATCTGGATCATGTCGGCGAACTCGGCGACCCACGAAACGTCGCGCGTGTCCAGCACCTCGGTGACAAACGGAAGTCCTGTCACCTCTCGGGCCTTCGCGAGGATTTTGAGCCCTTCGAGTCCGAGTCCCTGGAAGGCATAAGGGGAGGTGCGCGGTTTGAACGCCCCTCCACGGAGCATATCGGCTCCCGCCTTCTTGACGGCGAGCGCCGTATCGACCATCTGCTCTTCGCTCTCGACGCTGCACGGACCGGCAATAATGACGAATTGCGCGCCGAACCGGATGTTTCCCACGGTAATCACCGTTCGCTCCTTTTGTTCCAACGCCACCAGCTTCAAATTAGTCATGCACTCTTCCTTTCCTGTGACCCTGACGCACACGATTGTTTCATTTAATTTCTTTTCTTCTTTGTTCTCTGCGTCATTTGCGGTGAATTTCTCTACACAAAACAAAAAAGGTGGAAACGCTCTGATCTGCGGTTCCACCTTCAGGAGATTCAAGACCTGGACGGCCTACCCCGGCGAAAGCGCACGATCACGCGCCCGCGGATAAAAATAAAAGTAGGAGTATCGTCCGAATTCGTTCATGCTTTACCCAGATATAGTATACGGAACGCAGCCGAAAATGTCAAGCGGTTTGACCGACCGCCGGGCGTCTCCAGAATGGCCGCACAATTTGCCCTCGTTTCTTCGCATTGATAATGATGAAGAAAAAACCCGATACGCAGACGATAACGGCGAACACAGACGCCTCCGCGCCAAAGGGTCCCCCCGAGAGGATCTCGGGACCGCTCAGGGTCGATCGGAGGATTCCGTACGGCGTTGTGCCGGATACCGCCACGCCGAAGATCCCCCCTTGCGTGAAATTCCACGCGAGGTGAAGACCGACGGCAAGCCAGAGCCTGCGGGTGAGAATGTAACAGCCACCGAGCAGCAAGCCGGCCTCGAGCGCAATGGCGGTCGCGCTTTCAACCGTTGCGTGCGGATTTCCAAGATGCATGGAGCCGAACATGATCGCGGAGAGCGCAAGTGCGTTCCACGTTCCAAGGGATTCCTCGATAATCCGGAAGATGATGCCTCGTGCGATGAGCTCTTCGATGAAACCGGAGAGCACGGCCAGGCCAATCGACTCGATGAGGACGATCCACCCGTTCGAGCCAGTCACGTGATAGTAGCCTGCCGTCCAGAGAATTCCAATCACCATGGTGAAGAGTCCCGCACCGAAGAGCAGTCCGATGCCAAACTCTTTTGGCGCCCCAACCAGCGACAGCTCCGCCACGGGTCTTCGCTCGACGAGGCGGACGTACCCCCAGTATGCAAGGAAGGCGACAGGGACGGCGAAGCACGTGAACACGATGTCGCTGTAGGGCATTGCCCCCAGCGATTTGACGAGCGCCTGGATTGCCGCGATCGGAACCGCAACGAAAAGGAGTGCCAAAATAAGTCTGATGATGGGAAAAAGGCCTGCTTTCCAGAAGGCGCTTTGGAGGAATGGGCGTTGGGTGCTCACGGATTGATCATCCTTTCATTCGGCGAATTGTTCTTGTCGATCCACGATGCACAGGATTCCGGTGTTCATATCGTCGCATCAACGACGACTGCCGTATGGCGTTTGGAGGTTGCTGCATGATACAAAAACAGCAGTACCAATCCTACAAGTAATGTCCCGCCCGCAATCCACAGCGGGAATGGGTCGGTCGGCGGCGCGGCGGTTTCTTTCGTGGGGCCAGGATTGAAAAGGACGGCGATGGCAACGAGGTTGTTGGTGAAATGCGCCGCCATCGAAGGAAATAAACTCTTGCTTCGGTAATAGAAGTAACCGAACAGGATACCGAGAATCGAAAGCGTCACCAAACCGAGGGGCTGGAAGTGGAAGAGTCCAAACAGAACGCCGACAAGAATGACGCTCTTTCCGTGCAAGGTGCGCTCAAAGGTTCGTTGGATGTACCCGCGGAAGAAAGTTTCCTCGCAGATGGCAGGAGTCAGACAGACGACGATGATCAGCCACGCGAACTCAAGGCTGGTACGGGACGTAAACACTTCCGCGTTGATCTGCAGCAACCTCTCGGGTACACGGATGAGGCGCATCAGCCGGTCGCCTATGAATTCTCCCGTGGGGATGACAGCGAGCGTGGTAAACACAGCAAGCAGGATCTCCAGGATTGAAGCGTTCCCCAACCGGACATAACCACGCACGTCCGATGAATGCCAACGCTTCACCAACCAGACGGTGGGCACAAGCATGAAGAGAAATTCCGAAACAAGGACGGCTGCCCGAATGGGGCCTGTATAGAACCGCATGGACGATGCGACCCTGTCCAGGAAGCCGCCGGTTGCATCCGGTGCGCCTGCCGCCAGGTGTTTGGCCGCAATGGCGATGAGCGCAAGGA
>Ga0335081_10003943_pt1 | contig 23410 bp, 9 predicted proteins | sample Lox_Sample_35_FD_206713 | JGI IMG/M metagenome (GOLD analysis project Ga0335081, IMG submission 206713) | Soil microbial communities from Loxahatchee National Wildlife Refuge, Florida, United States - Lox_Sample_3.5 | ecosystem: Environmental > Terrestrial > Soil > Wetlands | place: USA: Florida...
ATCAAAACAGAAACTGTGCCGTTACAGCCGTTGTTCAATACTGCCAGATCTGTCTCACCGTCACCGTTCCAATCCCCCGCCGTCATTGCCTGAGGATAGACACCAACGCTTACAGTCGAAGTGACAGTGAATGTGCCGGTTCCATTATTCGTAAGAATCGAAATGTTGTTCGAACTGTAGTTCGCAACTGCCAAGTCGATCTTCCCATCGCCATTCCAGTCACCTGAAATAACAGCATAGGGAGAGTTTCCAACGGCAACACTTGAACTCTGCGTGAACGTGCCGTCGCCGTTACCGAGGAAAATATAGGTGCTGTTGCAGCCCGTAGTCGCAATATCTATTTTACCATCTCCATTCCAATCCCCAACTACAATGGAGTTCTCATAACCTCCACATTGACTATAAATGGCGCCCTGTGCGAAGCCCCCATTGCGATTGTTGATGAATATCGTAAGACCGTTACCACCGTTGACCGCTAGATCCAGCATACCATCATTGTTGAAATCTGCAGTGGCGATCGCTCCAGGATTGTTGCTCGTGCTTATCGGTGGATTGATCGTAAACTTTCCCCCACCTTGAGTCGTCTTCACCGTAAAGCACCAAGTGAAGGGATTGGTCAATGAGTCTCCCGCTGTCCCTTTAATGCCCCTGGTCAGGATTACCGTCACCACATCTCCAGGCTTGAAGATTATGGTTGGTGTCACTGTCACCGTGTGTGTCGAACTGTTGTAACTCGATGTCCATGCGTGTGGACCGCTGAGTGAAGCATTTACTTTCAGCGTGCTGCTTGCCACCGTCGCCGTGTTCACATCAAAACCAAACCTTGCCGCGATCTGTGTGTTAGCTACAACATTCCCCTGGTTCTGTGTCGGCACCACCGAATACAACGATACCAAGGGCAATTGAACCGCATTCACATCATTCGAGTAATCACTCTCCAACCCCGTACTATCCATCGCCGTCATCCGGAAGTAATACTTCGTCCCCGGTGTCAATCCCGTCAAGATCCATGTCGTATCTGCGGGACTGCTTGTCGAATCCATAACCGTGGTCGGCCCTGAATTTAACCCCCCATAAACCCTATACCGCAGGAAGTTTGCAGGCGGATTCCCCTTACTCCACGTCAACCTCATCTGCCCCACGGACGATGCCGCTGCAAGGTTTTGCGGCGGGAAGAGGGGCTTCGTGAAATATGGCTTATACACTACCCGCACCGTCACTCCATCATCGTAATAATCGTGGATAGCGGTCGAGACTGCTGCGTCCGTCGTTGCGTTCCAGTAGTTGTTCCTGGCAATGATTGAATCCGATGCCTGAAACGTTGCATTCAGTCCATACCCTGTATTACCATAGATGCGGTTGTAGCTAACCGTGGGCTTGCTGGAAGTCTGGATCCCGTCCCCTGTATTGTCCAGGATGTCATTGTACGTAATGCTGGGTGTCCCTGTCACGACCAAGCCGTGGGATCCATTGCTTGTAATCTTGTTGTAGGAGATAGTGCTGTTTGACGACGTCTGAATACCAATACCGGTATTGCCCGCAATCGTATTGCCAGTAATGGTCATATAGTTCGAATTACAGACAACACCTTTTCTATTCCCTTGAATGATATTCCCTGAGATAGGCGAAAGGGCCAAACCTGCTGCGCTTGAAATTGTGCTCCCAGCATAGATGCCAACTGAATCATTCCCAATGATTCTACTATTTGTCACAGAAAGTGTATTCAGATTATTCCCACTTATTCCGGAGAATGTGCTGGAGAGAACGTCGCAGTTGTCGATGCTGATATTCCCGCTCCAATAGTTGCCGTCCCACAGTGCAACCCCGTTGTTCTTGAATATTGAATTTGTCGCGTCCATGGTTGCACTGTAGTTACAGGTTGCTGCATACGTGTTTTGAACAAAAGTGCAGCTATCAATAGTCAGTTTCGCTGAATAGGTCGCGAGAATACCCATGGAGTTGCCATCAAACTGGGAATTTCTCAACATCGCATTCATATTGCTGGAAGAGTCTTTGAAACCGACGGTGTTCTTTGTAAATCGGGAGCTCTGGATCGAAACCATCGAGCCACTCTGAGTTGCAATGGCCGAAGAAGCATTTTGGATCTTCGTGTACGCAAACTGTCCACTTCCCCCACTCCTGAGATTAATCCCCGGGTACACCGTATCCGTCGAAACGCTTGTAAACACCACTGTATCCCCTGTTGCTCCATTTGCCTGCACCGTCCCATCAACATTGAAGCTATATCGCCCGTTGAACACAACTTGAGTTCCGCTCTCGATCGACAGCGTCACCCCTACATCAACCGATGTGTTCCCGTTGATGATGTACGGAGAGTTGGCTTTCGTCCACGTCGTGTTCGAAGAAATCACTCCCGAGATGTAATTGCCGCTGTACCCGCTCAAGTAGACCGTTGTCACCGGACGACTCGGATCGTTCGAATAGATCTGCAGTGAATCGTTGAATGATCCGGTCGATATCGGAGAGAATGTCACCTGCACACTGTCAGTCGCTCCTGGAGCAATAGTAAGCGATGTGCGATTGAGCGTGAATACACCATCTGACGAACTGATGTTTGAGATAACTAGCGAGCTATCTGTGCCATCATTAGTAATCTTGACATATGCACTCTTACTCGATCCGCTTCCCACTGCGCCAAATGTCATTGCATTGGTTGATAGAGCCATGGATGGTGTGCGAGCACGATCTAATAATATTGAAACTGTGTTGGAACCATCGTTTGCCACTGCAACATCAAGATAACCGTCACCACTGAAATCTGCGGTTATGACTGACCATGGAGAACTTCCCACAGTCGGTGTTGAGCTTTGTGTAAATGTGCCATTCCCGCTATTTAACAATATTGAAACTGTGTTAGCCATGCTATTTGCGACTGCAAGATCAAGATAGCCGTCTCCATTGAAATCGCCGGCTGTGACTGATACTGGATAACTTCCCACACTCGGTATTGAGCTTTGTGTAAATGTGCCATTCCCACTATTTAACAATATTGAAACTGTGTTAGAAGCGCTATTTGCGACTGCAAGATCAAGAAATCCATCGCCATTAAAATCTCCGGTTGTAACTGACCTTGGAGAACTTCCCACAGTCGGTGTTGAGCTTTGTGTAAATGTGCCATTCCCACTATTTAGCAATATTGAAACTGTGTTAGACATGTTATTTACTACTGCAAGATCAAGATAGCCGTCTCCATTGAAATCGCCGGCTGTAACTGAATAAGGATTACTCCCCACACTTGTTGTCGAACTCTGTGCAAATGCGCCATTCCCATTATCCAACAATATTGAAACTGTGTTAGAACCGCTATTTGCCACTGCAAGATCAAGATAGCCGTCTCCATTGAAATCGCCGGCTGTGACTGAATATGGATGACTTCCCACACTCGGTGTTGAGCTTTGTGTAAATGTGCCATTCCAATTATTTAACAATATTGAAACTGTGTTAGACAAGCTATTTGCCACCGCAAGATCAAGATAGCCGTCTCCATTGAAATCGCCGGCTGTGACTGAATAAGGATTACTCCCCGCACTTGTTGTCGAACTCTGTGCAAATGCATTATTCCCGTTATTTAGGAGAATTGAAACTGTGTTAGACATGTTATTTACTACTGCAAGATCAAGATAGCCGTCTCCATTGAAATCACCTGCGGTCACCGAATATGGAGTAGTCCCCACATTTAGTGTTGTGCTTTGCGCAAATTGTCCGCTTGCATTGCCTTTGCCCCTTATCGAAAAACTCCACGTGTAGCTCTTTGACAGCGAGTCTCCTGTTGCACTTTGTATCCCACGTGTCAGTGTTGCTGTAACTACCTCCCCAACTGTGAATGCAGAGTTTGCCGTTATCGTCACTGCCTGCTTTGAGCTGTCGTAACTGAACGTGTTCATATGAGGTCCGCTCAGCGAACCGTTGACTTTGATCGTTGAGTTTGTCAGCGTCGCCGGATTCACGTCCTCCGAAAACGATGCAATGATCTTCCTCGTCGTTCCCACATTCAGTGCATTCTGTTTCGGCACAACAGTTGACACCACAAACTGTGGGGTAGGCTTTGCGCTCGCTTCATTACTATAAGCGCTTTCCAGCCCGGCACTGTCCACCGCCGTCACTTTGAAGTAGTACGCCGTCCCATTCGTCAGCCCCGTCGCCGTCTTCATCGTGTCTGTAATGCCGTTGGAGGTGGAATCATACAACACCTCACTTCCTACGCTGGTGCCTTTGTAGACACGATACCGCAAAAAATCTTCCTCCGTGTTTGCACGCCACCGCAAGGTCACCTGTTGATTCCCCACTGTGGCTATCAGCCATTTGGGTGCCGCGGGCGGCCCAACCGGCTTCACCGATATCTCATTACTATATCCGCTCTCTAGTCCGAGACTATCCACCGCCGTGACCCGGAAATAGTACGTTACGCCGTTGGTCAATGTTGTATACGTTTTGGAGGTGTCTGCAATTCCTCCCGTTGTCGAATCAACTTTTACCTCTGTCCCCGAAGAAAGTCCGCGGTAAACCCTGTAGCGCAGAAAATCTGATTCAGTGTTCTTGGACCACTTTAACGTCACCTGTGAAACGCCAAGTGTCACCGTCAGGTTTTGGGGAGCCGCCGGCGCCGCATTCGGTTCAACAGTCACTTCGTTACTGTGTGCACTTTCAGTCCCGAAGCTGTCCACCGCTGTGACATAGAAGTAATACACAGCGTTGTTCGTCAGCCCGCCCACCAGATGAGTCGTATCTATAATCCCTCCCGTTGTGGAATCAGTCTTCACCTCTGTTCCTGAACTGGTGCCCTCATAGATGCGATACCGGAGGAAGTTGGCTTCTTTGTTCCTGTTCCACGTTAGTGTGATCTTTGCGTCCCCCGGGGTAGCTGCCAGATTCTGTGGAGCTGCAGGAGGCGTTCGCTGCGTCTTGAAGGACCAGAATGGCGAAAATGCACTCGCCCCAGCAGAGTTCTTTGCATTCACCCGCCAATAATAAGTGGTGAGATAACTCAAGCCAGTGATGGCTCGTGCTGTATCCGTCACCGTCGAATCATTAACGACAATACCACTCGCAAACGTCGAATCGGTACCCAATTGCACCCGATACGTCGACGTCCCACTTGATTTGTTCCACCTGAGAGTCAACGCGATCGGAAGACTCGTACTGCCGTTCACTGGTGAGGCCAGAATCGGAGTCTGTGGAATGGCAATGATCGTTGTGAACCGCCAGAAGGAGGCGTAATTGCTTGTGCCCCCAATATTCTGTGCATTCACACGCCAATAATATGTGAGACTGTTGTTCAAGCCAGTGATAGCCTTCGTCGTGTCTGTCACTGTCGAATCATTGACGACAATGCCACTCGCAAACGTCGAATCCGTTGACACCTGTACTCGATACTTGGATGCACGAGCTGCAGAATTCCACACCAGCGTCAGAGCCAAGGGCTGACCCGTTGCACCATTTGCCGGAGATACCAGGACCGGGACAGAAGGCGCAGCGATGATCGTCGTGAAATTCCAAACACTTGAATAAGTACTTGTGCCAACAAAGTTCTTCGCATTCACCCGCCAGTAATGCTTCGTATTGTTGGATAACCCACTGACCGCTCGTGTCGTGTCTGTGACGGTCGAGTCGTTCAGCACAATCCCCTTGGCGAAGGTGGAATCCGTTGCCACCTGTAGCCGGTATGTTGACGCACTCACCGACTGATTCCACTTGAATGTCTGTGCAATCGGTTGATTGATTGCATTGTTCGCCGGCGTTATGAGCGCTGGAGCAGTAGGGATCGCTGCCCCCGTCCCACTCAGGGCAACCTTGACGCTTGGACTATTGGGATCATTTGTCGTAAACGAGAGTGAATCAGTGTAGTTTTTGACTGTTGTTGGAGTAAATGTCACTTGAACGCTGTCGTTTCCCAGCGGTGGTATGGTGAGTGATATCTTGTTCAGCGTGAACACGGAATTGGTGACAGACAGATTGCTCAGCACCAGCGAGCTGTCTCCTCCATCATTTGTAAACTTCAAATAACTGCTCTTGCTCGTAGTCGTTGCAATAGTCCCAAATGCGATCGATGGTGACGACAACAACATCCTAGCCTTACTCTGATGGTTCATTAAGATCGAAATTGTGTTGGAATTATAATTCACAGCCGCAAGGTCAAGGAATCCGTCGTTATTGAAGTCTCCAGCCGCAACGCCCCACGTACTAACCCCGAGCGTGTCCACAACAATCTTTGAAGCTCCGCCACTCCCATTGCTGGTAACGATATAAACCGTTCCTGGATTGTTGTTGCTCGCCCCCACAAAATCCAATATCCCATCCCCATTCCAATCACCTGAAATAATTGAAGAGGTGTTGTAGTAGTTGCTTGAATAAATGGAAGACTGTAGTGTGAATGTGCCACTCCCATTGTTTGTCAATATCGAAATGATGTTATTGCTGTTGTTCCCGACAGCCAAGTCCAGCACTCCGTCTCCGTTGAAATCACCTGAAGTAATTGCTGAATTCGAACAGAATCCGGTACCAACTGTCGAAGCCAGAGTGAACCCCCCACTCCCGTTGTTTATCAAGATAGAAACTGTACCGTTGCAGCCGTTATTCAGTACTGCCAAGTCCGTGGCCCCGTCGCCGTTCCAATCACCAGCTGTGATTGCTTGCGGGTAAGTGCCTACGTTTACCGTCGAGGTCACAGTGAATGTTCCATTGCCACTGTTGGTCAGAATCGAAACATTGTTGGAACTGTAGTTCGCTACAGCCAAATCCAACTTTCCATCCCCGTTCCAGTCACCTGAACAAATGGCCCCCTGGCTGTTACCGACTGCAACCGTTGAGGTCTGAGAAAATGTTCCACTTCCATTGTTCATGAGTATGTAAACGCCAGATCCACAGGAGGTTACTGCAATGTCGACCGATCCATCACCATTCCAATCACCCGTGGCGACAGAATTCGCAATGTTGCATCCCCCAGCGTAAACCGAAGGTGCCGCTGCAAACGTGCCGTCTCCATTGTTGGTGTAGGCGACGATGCTACCATTCACGTTCGCTGCTAGGTCCAATAGACCATCATTATTCCAGTCGCCGGTAACTATTGCCGTAGGATAACCTGTTGTCAATATAGGTGCGTTCAATGTGAACTTCCCGGAGCTTACACTCGTCTTGACAGTGAAGCACCAACTGAATGGCTTCGCCAGTGAATCCCCCGCTACTCCCTTAATCCCGCTTGTCAGTGTCACCGTCACAACATCCCCCGGCTTGAAGACAACACTCGGTGTCACTGTTACGGTGTGCGTCGAACTGTTGTAACTCGATGTCCAAGCGTGTCGACCGCTGAGTGACGCGTTCACCTTCAGCGTGTTGCTTGTCACCGTTACCGGATTTACATCAAACCCAAATGTCGCTGTAATCTGCGTGTTGGCTATTACATTGGCCTGATTCTGTGTCGGCGTGATGGTATACAGCTGCACCAGGGGCAGTTGTACTGTATTCACCTCGTTCGAGTAGTCGCTCTCCAACCCCGTGCTATCCACTGCCGTCATCCGGAAGTAATATGTCGTCCCCGGCGTCAGGCCTGTGAGTATTTTCAGCGTATCAGCCGGGTTACTCGTCGAATCCATCTTCGTCGTGGGGGCTGACGTCAATCCCCCATAGATTCGATATCGTAAGAAGTTCGAGGGAGGATTGCCTTTGCTCCAGCTCAGCTTCATCTGTCCGACAGAGGAAATTGCGGCAAGGTTCTGTGGCGGGAAGATGGGTTTGGTGAAGTAGGGCTTGTACACGACTCGAACCGTCACGCCATCATCGTAATAATCGTGGATGGCGCTCGAGACCGCTGCATCCGTCGTTGCGTTCCAATAATTGTTCTTTGCGATGATCGAATCTGAGGCCTGTAACGTTGCATTGAGACCATAGCCGGTATTGCCGTAGATACGGTTATAGCTCAAGGTTGGCTTGTTGGATGCCTGGACTCCATCTCCACTATTGTTAAGGATATCGTTATAAGTAATACTAGGCGTACCGCTGATAAGCAATCCGTGAGAACCGTTGTTCGTGATCTTGTTGTACGAGATACCGTTGGTCGTCGACGCTTGGATGCCCACACCCGTGTTCGATGTGATTGTATTGCCGGTAATCGTCAGTGAGGTGGTATTACTATAGATTCCAACACTGTTCGATTTGATTGTGTTATTTGATATTGTTCCATTTGCGTTATACGAGTTCTGCCCTGCGTAAATACCATACGATGCATTCCCGATAATCCGACTATTGGTCACCGCAAGATTTGAAACATAGGGACAATCAATACCATTGCCTGTGCTGGAAAGTATGTCACAGTTCGTGATGGTAAGATTCCCATACCAATTGCCCTGATCGGAGAAGGCTGAACCGTTGCCGCTGAAATACGAATTCGTCGTTGTCACATTTGCATAACTCCCACACACCAAACCCGTACCGTTATTCAGCATGGTGAGACTGTCCATCGACAGGGTGGCATAGTTGGAAGCTGATACCCCCGTACCATTTTTGTCAAACCTCGATGACCTCAGCGTTGCCGTGACGTTGCTTGATACCTCATTGAACCCAACCGTGTTCTTCGTGAAACGTGAATTCTGCACCGATACGTTCGATCCACTCTGCGTTGTGATTGCTGCTGCCGAATTTTGCAATTTGACATATGCAAAGACCCCTGTGCCGCCGCTACGCAGGTTAATTCCCGGATAGAGCGTGTCTGTGGAAACGCTGTTAATGATTACCGTGTCCCCAACGACGCCAATTGCCTGCAATGTGCCATCGACGTTGAAGTTGTATCTTCCGTTGAACACCACCTGCGTTCCACTCTGGATCGACAGCGTCACACCAACATCCACCGATGTGTTTCCATTGATGATATACGGCGAGTTTGCCTTTGTCCATGTCGTGTTGCTTGTTATGACTCCAGAAATATAATAGCCGCTGTAACCACTCAGATGTGCCGTTGACACGGGAGTGCGTGGATCGTTGGAATAGATTTTTAGAGAATCGTTAAATGATCCAGGTGATGTTGGAGAGAATGTCACCTGCACACTATCTGTTGCCCCTGGAGCAATGGTAAGCGATGTGCGGTTGAGCGTGAATACTGCATTAGAAGAAATAATATTTGAAATAGCCAGTGAAGTTTCTGTGCCATTGTTTGTAATCTTTAGATAGATGTTCTTGCTCAATCCGCTGCCCACTGCGCCAAATGAGATTGAATCAGATGACAATGAAATCGATGCAGAGCGAGGACGATTCAAGAGAATTGAGGTAGTACTAGAACCGGTATTTGTTACCGCCAGATCAAGAAAGCCATCACCGTTAAAATCTCCGGATGTGATTGATATTGGATAACTCCCTACACTTGGCGTCGAACTTTGCGTAAATGTGCCGCTCCCATTATTTAAGAGAATGGATACAGTGCTGGACATTTCATTAACTACTGCAAGGTCAAGAAAACCATCCCCATCAAAATCTCCTGTTGCGACTGAGTATGGGTTACTTCCCACGCTTGGTGTTGAGCTCTGTGTAAATATACCGTTCCCATTATTCAAGAGAATGGAAACTGTACTGGAACCAGAATTCGCTACCACAAGATCAAGAAAACCATCGCCATTGAAATCCCCGGCTGTGACTGATTGTGGACTATTTCCCACACTTGGTGTTGAACTTTGTGTAAATACACCGCTTCCATTATTCAAAAGAATAGAAACCGTGTTGGAACCATTATTTACAACGGCAAGATCCAATATACCATCATTATTGAAATCCCCACTTATTATTGACATTGGAGAAGTGCCAACATTCACACTTAAAAATTGAACGAAAGATCCATCTCCATTATTGATCAATATCGAAATGTTGTTTGAGTTAGTATTAGCTACAGCCAAATCTAATTTCCCATCCCGATTCCAATCTCCGGATGTGATTGACCAAGGCCAAGTGCCTACGGTTGTCGATGAAGTTTGTGTAAAAACTCCATTCCCATTATTAGTAAGAATTAGCACACTATTCGTATAACAATTAACGGCTGCAAGATCGACAATTCCATCAAGGTTCCAATCACCAGCAACAACGGAAACTGTTCCACCTAAATTGATGGAAGAACTCTGTTTGAAATTACCGTTTCCATCATTAAGAAATAGCAGCAGATCACTCGACATTTTATCTGCTACCGCTAAATCCAATATTCCATCTCCATCCCAGTCTCCTGCCGTTATAGACCGTGGATCACTACCTACACTTAATGTTGAGCTTTGCACAAATTCTCCACTCCCTCCAGCATCGCTTTTTATTGAAAAACTCCATGTGGATGCATTTAATAGCGAATCCCCCGCCGCACTCTTTATCCCGCGTGTCAGCGTTGTTCTGACCACCTCGCCAACTTTGAATGCAGAGTTTGGTGTTATTGTTGCTGTTGTTGTTCCGCTGTTGTACCCAATGGTTGCCAAGTGCAAACCACTTATCGAGCCGTTGATCCTTATGGTTGAGTTTGTAAGCGTGGAAGGATTTGCATCCGCCCCAAATATGACCGTGAGGACGGCATTGGTTTGCACGTTCAACGCGTTCGCTGTGGGCGTCGTTGAAAGAACGCGGAAACCGGGATTCGGCGCGGCGTTGACCTCGTTCGAATACGCGCTTTCCAAACCTGCGCTGTCAACCGCGCTCACTCTAAAGAAATATCGTGTGCCATTGGTGAGCCCACTGTACGTCCGGCTCGTGTCAGCAGGAGTGCCTGCCGTCGTTGAGTCGATCTTGACCTCCGCACCCGATGCTATCCCGCGATAGACACGATAGCGCAAGAAGTCGGTCTCCGTATTTTTCCGCCATTTGATCGTGATGCTCTGGTTGGAAGAATCGGTGACGACGAGGTTTTGCGGAGCAGCCAGCGGTGCGTTCGGCGTTGCATACACCGCATAGCTCTGACTGCTCTCTAATCTTGCACTATCCAATGCGGTAACGCGGAAGTAAAACTTGGTGTTGTTTGCGAGTCCCGTGAGGGTTTTGGACGTGTCAGTGATCGAAGCAGTGGATGAGTCTTTCAGTGAAACACTGTTGGAGTCGGTTCCCATGTACACGAGATATTTCAGGAAGTCCGCCTCCGTGTTCTTGTTCCATTTCAGCGTCACCTGGCCGTTGCCGGGATTGGCGGTGAGATTCTGGGGGGCAGCAGGTGGAATAACGCTTACCTTTGTTGCCCAACTCTTCGCACCTTCAAAGCCCGTCGAATCGACCGCCGAAATTCGATAGAAGTACGTTCCGTTTCCCGCAACTGCATTCGAATTCGAGGTAGATGTCGTTGAATCAACGAGGGAGACGTTTGTTGAATCTGTTCCCCGATAGATCTTGTATCGCATGAGCGGCACTTCGCCGCCACCGTTTTGCCAGCTGAGAGTGATGGTTGTGCCTGATGCAGATGCTGTAAGATTCACAGGCGGAAGCTGGAGGCTGAACTCGTTCGGCGCACGGGCACTGCTGGAAATGCGAACTTCATCAATGAGGCCTGCGAAGTAATCCTGAGCGGCAACCGAATGCCGGCCAATGTAAAGATCCGATACACTCGACAAATTTGGCGAAATTGTAGATTGCGTGTCGAGCAAGCCATTAATATAAAGTTGCGCGATGCCTTGAGAATATCTGAATGCCACGTGTGTCCATTTATTCAAAGGGATCTGTGAGCTTGATGTGATCCCCAAAGAACTACTGAACCACACCTCTGGACTTCCATTGTAGACGCGGAATTGATACCCCGTCGCATTGTATTTGGCAACGATGTTTCTTGATCCAGCAACGGAAGTTGGTTTGATCCATGCTTCCAAGGTTGCCGCGGTCGAGAAGTTCAAACTGGACTGATTGCCAACCATAACATTGGTCGTCGAACCATCGAACGCAATCGTTGTACCAAATCTTCCTGGACTTCCAAAACTTCCGTTCCCAAGAGAGCCATTATTGTGGAAATTACTTGCATCGTTGACTGTCGCCCCGCCTGTCTCATCCATATGCAGCAACAGGACTGTGTTTGTGTCGGGATTGTATTCCCACGCGGTATTCAGTACAGATGGTGTTGCATTAACTGCATAACTCTTCGAGCTTTCCAATCTTAAACTATCGATCGCCGAAACCCGGAAATAGTATCTTGTCCCATTCGTTAGCCCCGCGATTGTCTTGTTCGTATCGCTGATAGATGCAGTCGTGGAATCCTTTAGGGAAACACTATTCGAATCCGTCCCCATATATAGCAGATACTTCAGGAAATCGGCCTCTGTGTTCTTGCCCCACTTCAGCGTCACCTGGCCGTTGCCGGGCGATGCCGTCAGGCCTTGAGGTGCCTTCGGCACACCAACCAGATTCCGAAACATTGACACGGTGTTGCTCAAATCGTTCACGACCGCAATGTCCGGCTCACCGTCACCATCGATGTCAGCGACCGCAGCTTGCACAGAACCACTATCCGAGGCAAGATCGACCCGAGTGTCCAACGAAATGAATCCCGAGGTGCTGGTGTTTCGATATATTGAAACAACCTTCTCGGTGCCGCTCGGCACAATGATGTCGGCTTTGCCATCCTTGTCTAGATCCCAGGAAGTCAGATAGCCTGGTTGATCTCCCGTTGGAAAATCAATGGGCGAAGCAAGTGATATCGTGCCTACGCTGCTGAGATTTCGGAAAACAGATATCGTTTTTGGCCCGCGGTTCCCCTCAACAATATCGGTCTTTCCATCACCGTCAACATCGAATGCAACGACACCGAGCGGCATCGCTCCCGTCGAAGAATCCACCCGTGCTGCAAACGATATACTTCCTGCACTGCTGGTGTTCCGAAACACAGAAACTATATCGTTAGAACTTGCTACCGTCACGATGACATCTGGTTTGCCATCACCGTCGATATCTCCAATGGCGATTGGATCTGGATATTGCGTAATCGTAAAATCTACCTTTGCAGCGAATGATAATGATCCTGAAGTACTCGTATTTCGAAAGACGGAGAAACTTATTCCGGCGCTCCCATTGTTGGTGACAACGATATCTGGCTTGCCGTCGCCGTCAATGTCTGCGACAACGATTCTATGCGGATTGTGGCTGCCGGTCAAACTGAGCTCCGCCGCAAAGGAAATTGATCCCACCGTGCTGGTATTCAGAAGCACGGAAATGTTATCATCAGTCGCATTTGCAGTAGCAATATCCAGTTTACCATCACCATCAAAGTCCGCTATTGCCACACCGTCAGCACCCTGTCCAACCGTGAAATCCGCTGCTGCCGCGAACGAAATTGTACCCGGAGAACTTGTGTTGCGATAGACAGAAACTGCGGTGCCATATCCACCATTGTTGATTGACACCACCATGTCCGGTTTCCCATCTCCATCGAAGTCGCCGAGCGCAATCCCCAGTGGGGAATTCTCCGTCGCAATCGTGACTTTGTTGGCGAAAGTAATCTGTCCATACAAAGCATCGAAACGCAAACACAGTGCCATAAGTACCACGAGCAACAGGTGATAGGAAATAGGATATGGATTTCTGTTTTTCAACTTCCACTCACTGTAGCAGTTTCATGTAATTGGCGGTTAGATCCCGCGAATTTCTTGCACACGCAACAGAAGCATACGTTGAAGGATCGTACATGATCAAGAAGCTCGCCATTATCCTGAACTTTGTACCTGCGATGGTGACCGTTGTTCCAATAGGGCCAGAGGATGGCGAAAAGGAGCCTATGGTTGGAACTTGAGCATACGGAAGTGAAACCACAAGGGCGAGAAGTGAAGCAAGAGATTCATGAGGTTCTTCTGTAGTATTTCAAACTGGATCTAACCGAAATGAAGTTTCCATGTCGTTCTGCATATCTCATTGTCCAGGTAACTTGGGAGCGCCAGGGAGATCTGTGTTCGTTGGGGTCTTGTTTTCCGGCCTTAGATAGAGATAGGCTGCGGCTCCGCCACCCAGAATGGCTACCCCCCCAACATACCAAAGCCAGCTCGATGAGCCTCTCTTCGATGACCCGATGTAGACACGTTTTCCCGTGACACCCTCGGCAATTTCAATCGCGAATTCCGGAATCACCTGGCTGGCGAGGATTTCGATCTTTCCATCATATTGGCGAGTCCGATCCAGCTCGATTTTTCCTGTCTCTACATTAATAACGCGGATATTAACATTGTACAGAGTCCCCAGACGCCCCACCGTTCCCGCAAACATGCGTTGCACCTTCAGCAGCTTTCCGGTTTCTACGATACATTCCACCTGATCGCACAATCCTGATTGCTGAAAGTTCTGTTCCTTCAGGAGTGCTTGAATCTGATTCCGTTCAAGAACTTCGAATTCTCCCGTTTGAATTAACTGGGAAGTAAAAACATCCGAGAGCGTCGCTGCTTCATCAGGTGTGACGGGCGCACGCGCGACGAAATCGAGAACTGCAACATTGAGTTTCTTGATCGGGTGCGTTTCCTGAGATGCTGCTTGTGAAATGAATGCCATCAAGACGAGCGGAAGAACAAAACGGATTTGCATGAAGACACAACGCCTCGACTTTTTCATGGGCGTGCAGTTGAAACGATTCAGAGGAGTTCGGAAGAGAGAAAAAATACCCATTTCAATTTAAGCAACTTACCATGACTTGTCAACAAATGTCTACTGCACAGAATCCACTTCTTGATGTACGATACAACACCATTTCAATACATCGTTGCATGTTCATGTCGTCGCAGGATTTCTTTCTCATATTTGACAACAAAATTGTCAAACTTGAGTAAGAGCGGTTGGAGACTCTAATCTTTAACTCGTGTGTGTGAAGAACTCAGAGTAGAACTGAAATCCGTTGCTTCGACGTGAACGCCAAGCGTGTGTAAGACGCGTTCGCGTCCGGATTGCTTACCAGTACGCAGTGAAAATCAGTGATGACGGTGAGGAATGCGCTGCAATGCCATTTGACAATTCGGGAGGATGATGGCGCGTCGTTGTAGGGTTGTGAGCGAAGAGATTCAAGAGGTAATAAGGAGGAGCCGTCCAAAAAGTTGTAACGGCGACAATTGACGAGCGACGGAACCACGTTCCGTAGAGAGGGTGGGCGTACGGACGATGCGGAAGAACTGATGAAGAAAGATAACGCTATCGATTGGCCTTTGTCCGGTTATCGGGGGACACTCTGGAATGTGTCTCCTTCAAGGAGCGATCAATTGTGGCCGGCTTCATTACCAGTGCCGGTTATCTCATGAACAATTCCCTGCAGAAAATCATCTGAAAGGTCTCTGAGATCACCGCTGTAGATCTTGTTCACTGCGAGATCGACGTTGGACGATTCAACATCGACCATTTTCACGGTGATCGAGTATGAATGAGCACCAAGACGTCCAATGGATCCCAGGATCAGTTTCCTGATCGGCAATATCTTTGCCTCGTTGCTCGCTTTTTGATTCTGCTCATTTGGTTGAGTGCTCAATTCTTTCCGTCTCGTGGCCAACGCTTGATCGCGATTCACGATTACAAACTGGTGAGTTCGAGCGAGCATGACTTCAATCCGATCGGAGATCGTACGACACTCTTCCTTCGATACACCTCCTCTGGCTTCAAGCTCTTGCACCGACACATTGATCCCGGCCGACTGAGATCCTTTCGACGAACCACAACTCTGGAAGCAGGCTAAAGAGAAGAGGGTAAAGTATAAAAGAAGCGACTTCTTGATGCGGTGCCGCAACACGCCAGGATTGAGGACTGTAGTATTTACTGTACAGTATACTGGAATCATCGGAAATGCGGGCATTAATTGGCCAGTTTTTGAAGAAACCCCGCGAAATCCGAGTACATTTCCTCGTGGAATCCCCGCATGATTTTCCGAATTACCCCTTGTTTGTCAATCACCACGAGCAACGGAAGAACACGGGCATTATAGCGCATCCCGATCCGATCCGTTGCGTCAAGAAGACATTGGAGCGTATAACTCCGGGCTTTATAGAGAGCCCGTATGCTGTCATCTGTCGTCGATTGACTCTCCATCGTGCTGATGAGGAAAAAACGTACCGGCCTGCCCTTGAATTCGCCCGCAAGTTTTGTGAGGCGAGGAATTTCTTCTTTGCACGGTTGACACCACGTGGACCAAAAACTGAGAACGACAACTTGCCTTGGTTTGGCAGAGTCCCGCAAGACTTTCCCTGTGTAGTCTCGAAGATATACTGCATTATCCGTTGTAAGGTCTCGCAGGACAAACATCGGAGCCGCATCACCAACTTTCACGGAGTCCGGGTAACCGGGCGCCGGTATGGAGAACGTCTCAGCTCCTGTGGCTCTGTTCTCAGAGTAATGATAGCCTGCGAGATAGAAGAGAACTGGAATGAGAAGTGTCAGGAGAACCTGCATATCATTGGCCTCTGGAGCTTTGATGGGTGAAGGGAATACAACAAACGCGCCTGGATCAGTAAGAAGTGGTGTTCGCGTGACAAAATAATGATTTTCTCATCGTATTTCAACCTCATCACGCAGAACAAATTGAGGCGCTGCAACCAGCAACGTCATCAACATTTGCCTCCACCTCTTTCTCTGCCCTCCCCTTTTTCCTCTCGCCTTTTTTATTTCATCAACGCCATTTTCCTCATCAGAGTTTTGCCGCTTGAAGATCCTGATGCGATAAATTCAAGACGCGAGAAATACACGCCGGATGCGAGACTCGGGGCGTTGAATATCGCGTGATAGATCTTCCCGGAAGACACCGGTCCCTCCAGCAGAGTCGCCACCTGTTGACCCAAAAGATTGAAAACCGTCAGCGTGGCAATACCATCCGATGGAACAGTGAACGTTATCGTGGTCGTCGGATTGAATGGGTTCGGATAGTTCTGATTGAGCTGGAATGCCTTCGGTATGGCTGCTTGAATGTCCACGACCCGAACCACGCCCGTGAACGCGAGATCATCGAGCAGGAAATATGATCCGATGTGAGGCGTAGGCGCCGAATCGGGACCGAGGATTTGAAATTGTATGAAACACGTATCAGGCGAATCTGTCGATTGATAATCGAACGATGCGCTGAATTGTGTGTATGACGACACGGTGTCCAAAAAAGCAACAGACGCCCCTCCAACTGGCGTCCCGTTCACTCCTCCATTGAACAGCGAAGCGTTTACCGCAAATTGATCTCCCGAGCTCAACGCCGGGAAGAACTTGTAATATCCCGTGATTGCCGCCGGACGTTGGGAGTATGCAAAGCCGTCTCCGGTCACCCCTGACTGAATGATGGGCTGGATTGGAATAGTGAAGAAATCCACGACCTCCCCTCGGACCGCGCTGGTGCCCGAATGGGCGACGGCACTTCTGGTTATGGTCGTGTCATAAGAAGGCACATTATTGGTCCACCATCCACTCAAGGTGTCCCCTGCCCAGTTTTCGAATCCTGCATTGGGTATCTGTGCGAGAGCCGAAACCGAGATCGCGGAAAGCGACAAAACAGAGACGAACAAACGTACGTTCTTAGCCATATGACATCCCATTCCGTAGAGAAAAAGCAGTGCTACCAAACAGAGTCTTCGTGCCCGGATCCATTTTCCCGGGCTCGCTTTCTTCCAGATCTTCTTGGTCGGGAGCGCCGGCTATGACTTCTGCAGCTCTAACCGGATGATTTTTGCAAGATCCGAGCTCAGCGTCGATTTTCGAATTGACCCATCTGCATTCGCGGCGATCGCGATCTCCTTCAGGACACGATCGGAGTGTGCAGAACAAACATAAACCCGAGTCCGGGGAGATGCCTCCTTGATTGCTGCACACGCCGTGGTCTCACCCTGTCCCGGCATATTGACGTCGAGAATCACGATATCAGGCGCAAACTCCTTCGATTTCCTGATAGCTCCATCGGCATCAAGAGCCTCGCCAACCACGACGACTTCAGGGTACTTCTCCAAATACCTACCGATCAGTTTTCTGAACATCAAATTGTCATCGGCGACAAGAACCTTCATCTTCACGACACGAGCCTCATCAACCAACGTTTACAGCACACCTGAAACATAGTATAAGACCGTATGTTTGTCAAGCAAGACATGATCGCGGCCATCCACTATCCGAGTCGCTTTCTGAATCGGAAAACGCTCATAGACATGATGCCAATGCCAAAAACGAGGAGTGCCATGGTTTGGGGCCAAAGGGCCGCCATGCCCACTCCCTTCAGAAACAAGCCGCGGATAATGACCAAAAAGTATCTCAGCGGAATGAAATAGGTGACATATTGAATGATCGGCGGCATGTTCTGAATCGGAAAAACAAACCCGGAAAAGAAAATCATGGGCAACATGAAAAAAAAGATCGCCGTCAACATGGCTTGCTGTTGTGTGCGTGAGATGGTCGAGACGAAGAGACCAAGACCGAGCGTTGTCATCAGGAACTCCAAACACAATCCCAACAGGAGCACTAGGCTGCCTTTGATCGGTAAATCGAACACGACGTTTGTGAACAGGACCACCAGGATGACGTCGATGACGCCGATGATAAGAAATGGCAATAGTTTGCCCAGCATCAGCTCGTAGGGTTTGATGGGGCTGACAGCAAGCTGCTCCATCTTTCCGGTTTCCTTTTCCTTCACGATTGCAAGCGATGTAAGAATCATCGTCATGACCATCAGCAACAAAGCCAGGACGCTCGGGACCATGAAGTTGCGGCTCCGGAGCTCGGGATTGTACCACACGCGGACTTCGGCATCGACCCTCCCCGGAATGCGAGAGGCGAGACCCTTTGCCTGCAGGGACTGAATGAGAATTTTTTGCGAATAGCTCGCAACAATCATCGATGCATAACTCATGCCTATTCCCGCAGAGTTCGACTCCGACCCGTCGGCAATAATCTGGATCGGAGCGCTTTCTCCGGATGCAATGTTTCGGTCGAAATCTTCCGGTATCACGATGGCAATCGACGCTTTGCCGTCGTCGATCTCCTGGTCGATTTGATTGAGCCTCCGGACATCATCAACAATGGTGAAATACCCTGAGCTCGAGAACTTCCGAACGAGATCTCTGCTTATCGACGAATTGTCCTGATCGCACACGACCGTCGGGATATTGCTCACGTCCAACGTTGCCGCATATCCAAGGATGATCAACTGAAACACCGGAGCAATGAAACTGATGGCGAACATCTTCGGATCTCTCCTGAACTGGATGAATTCTTTCCGCACGATCTCGAGGATGGTTCTGATCGTCGCGTTCATTGAAGCAACTTCCTAAGTCGTATGGAGCTTGCCGCCAGCGTCAACGTCGCAAATGCGCTGAGGAGCAGGAATTGATCCCAGAATGCGCTCGGGCCGACTCCTTTCAGAATAATGCTTCGCAAAGCAACGAGAAAGTACCTGGCAGGGATGAGATAGGTGACCGCCTGAATGATCGGCGGCATATTCCGAATGGGAAAAACAAACCCCGAGAGAATGAACGTCGGCAACATCGTTGCGATGACTGCAATCATGAACGCAACCTGCTGCGTGCCGGCAACCGTCGAAATGAGCAACCCGAGCCCAAGAGATCCCACGAGAAATACGAATGTCACGATGAAGAGCCACAGGAAGCTTCCCTTGATCGCCACGTCGAACAGTACGTATCCCGCAAGCAGAATGGTCACCGTGGAAATCAGGGCAATAATCGTGTAGGGGATCGTCTTTCCAAGAATGAGTTCCACCGGTTTCGCAGGCGAAACAATGATCTGTTCCACTGTTCCCATCTCCCATTCCCGCACCACGGCAAGGGACGTGGAGACAACCGCAGCAATGGTCAGGATAAATGCGATGAGCCCCGGGACAAGGAACTTGGCGCTTCGCAACTCCGGATTGTACCAGATCCTCGGCCGCAGATCGATGGGCATCTGAATTTCCTGCCCCCCCAGTCGGGAAAACGTCTTCGCCATGACGTTCGACGAATATTGTTGGATAATCGCATTGATGTACCCCAGGACAGTCGTCGCCGTGTTTGCATTCGCCCCGTCGACGACAATCTGTACAGGCGCCTCGCTGCCCGAGGTGATATTTTCTGAAAAGTCCGTTGGAACGACCACGACACCCAGCACGGTTCCATCGTCAAGAAGGTCATCCATCTCTCTCGAATCGTGAAGTTGATATGTGTGGTCGAAGTACTCGGAGTTAAAAAAGAGGTTCGCGAAATCACGGCTTGTCTTCGTGTTGTCTTCGTCATAGACGCCGAGTGCTGAGTGTTTTACATCGAAGTTCAACGCATATCCAAACATGACCAGCATCATGGCCGGAATCAGCAGCAGAAGGCCAAGTGCCCGTCTGTCACGGCGAATTTGCCGGAATTCCTTTCGGGCAATCGGGATAACATTGAGTTTCGGAATGCGGTACACTGGTCGTTGTCTTTTCATTCCTGCCGGTTAGTCGAGTTTTTTTCTGAACCTCAGGATACTGGCCCCGAGTACGCACACACCCATCCCAAGAAGCAACACGCTCTGCAGCCAGAGATCCCCAATGCCGGCACCCTTGAGAATCAACGAACGGACGATGAATAGAAAGTGTCGCATCGGGATCAGCCACGAAATGCCCTGAAGCAACCTGGGCATATTGTCGATCGGGAATGCAAAACCGGAAACGTACATCATCGGCTGCAGGATGAAGAACTGGCTCACCATCATGGCCTGCTGCTGTGTGTGGGAGATGGTCGAAACGAACAGACCAAGTCCCATGGTGGTCAAAAGGAAAAAGCCTGTCAGGCCGATCAACAGGGGCAGACTGCCGACGATCGGTATGTCGAACCAGAAGACCATCACAACAAGAACAACGCTCACATCGATCGCTCCAATAATGATAAATGGCACAAGCTTCCCGATGATCAGTTCCCACGGGTGGATCGGTGTCACCATGATTTGTTCGAGCGTACCGATTTCCTTTTCGCGCACAACTGCCATCGCCGTCAAATTCATAGTTGTAATAAGCAGGATCATGACGAGCATCGCGGGAACCATGTACACCCTGCTTTTAAGCTCGGGGTTGTACCACGCTCTGACCTCTGTGTTGATGCCCCCGAACGACCGGCCGCCGTTGACTTCCGTGAGAATCTGCGTCGAGTACTGCCCGACAATCTGGTTGAGATAGCTCACGCCGATCGCAGCGGTGTTTCCTTCGCTTCCATCGACGAGCACCTGAATCTTGGCCGGCTGTCTGCCGACGATCATGTCGCCAAACCGATGCGGGATGACCACAGCCATCTGCACCTTGTTGTCGTCGAGGTAGGACGCGATCGTCCCGTAGTCATCCGTGGCATACTCAATCGTGAAGTATCCGGACGTCACAAGTTTTTCAGCCAGTTCCCTGCTCTCCGCGGTTTTATCCAGGTCGCACAATGCCACGGAGATGTTTCTAATATCGAACGATGCCGCGTACCCGAGAATAACGAGCTGAATGACTGGTGCGACAAAGACCAACGGCAGCAGCTTCTTGTCTTTGAACAGCTGACCAAATTCTTTTTTAAGCAGCGCGATGATCCGTTGTGTACTCATTTCCCTATCCTACCGTTTTCCTGAATCGTCGCGCGCTGATTCCCAGCATCACAAGGAAAAATATCGCGAGAAAGACAATCTGCGACCAAAACGCGGAAATCCCTACCCCCTTCAGAATAATGCTGCGCAAAATAACCAGATAGTACTTTGCAGGAGTGATGTTGGAGAATACCCGGAGCCACCAAGGCATGCTCCGGATCGGGAACATGAAGCCGGAGAAAATCATCGTCGGCAGCATGGACAAGAGCGCCGCAAGCTGGAACGCCACCTGTTGCGTGTCTGCAACCGTGGATACGAAGAGACCGATGGAAAGTGCGGCCATAACAAAGAGGAGCGTGCACAGGAACAACAACAGGATGCTGCCTTTGATCGTTACGCCGAAAAGAACGTACGCTGCAAGCAGCACGAACGTGGCGGCAACCAGCGAGATGAGTGCGTAGGGGATCAGTTTCCCGGTGATTAATTCCACCGGACTTATGGGGGAAACATCAATCTGCTCGATCGTGTTGCGCTCTTTTTCTTTGACAATGGAGAGAGACGTCGCGATGATGGCTGTAATTGCCAGGATGAAGCCGATGAGACCCGGCACCAGGAATTTTGCACTCTTAAGCTCCGGATTGTACCAGATCCTGGCATCGAGCTGAACCGGAATATAGTTGTCCTTCCCGATCTTCGCGATGTTCTGCAAAATGATTTTTTGCGAGTACTCGAGCGCGATGACCTGCACGTATCCGACAATCGTCGTCGCAGTGTTCGCATCCGACCCATCGACAAGCACCTGGATATCCGCAGCGTCGTTCGATGCCAGCTTGTGGGAGAAATCTTCAGGGACTACGACGGCACATTTGATTTTGGCCTCGTCGAGAAGCGACGTTGCTTCCGCCGAGGAATGGAGCATCCTGACATAATCAAAGTAGCCCGATGTCACGAACGAGTTGATAAACTCCCTGCTCGTCGCCGACTTGTCTTCATCGTATACCCCCATAGTGATGTGCTGAACGTCGAGGTTCAAGGCATACCCGTTGAGGAGGAGCAGTCCTGCGGGAACAAGCGTCAGAATCGCCAGCACGCGCTTGTCCCTCCTGATCTGACGAAATTCCTTTCTAATGATGGGCAACAGCCTTCTGAACATCACGGACCTTCATCTCCGCAGTTGAAATTGGCTTCCAACGCTTTGTCCTTTTTGCTTTTCACTTTGTCCTATTCCCTTTCTTCTTTTTCCTTTTAACTAAAAGCCATCCCAAAAATAGGTCCGCGCTGAATAGGGTTTCTCGCAAAGTCCCGCTTTCGGATTCCCTGCCTGCGGCAGGCAGGCGCCGACCGGCGGGATCCATAAGGCGGAACCGCAACGTGCGCAAAGGCGCGGAATTTCGACAATCGTTTTCACCGTTGCGGTCTTTGCGTCGTTGCGAGAATGTTTTTGAGACCAGTTCTAGTCTACGCCGCCTTCTTCGTCTCCTGATCAAGCAGGTAAATAAAGACGTCCTCCAGCGACGGGGTGATTCGATCGATATTCTCCACCACCAGACCCCGTTCTTTCAGCACACGCTTGATCTCCTGTCGTGCGACGGCCTCATCAGGAACAGTGACGTGCAAATGAGTGCCGAAGACGGATGTCTCAATCGACCACGGCTCCTTTTCAATCAAGGACATTGCCTCAATCACGTTGGAGCACTGCACTTCCATGATCGGCGTCTTGATGTAGTTTTCTTTCAATTCCTTTGGGCTTCCAACGGCAATGATCCTTCCGGCATTGATCAACACGATGTTATTGCAGTATTCCGCCTCTTCCAGGAAGTGGGTCGTAACGAGAACCGTCACACCCTGGCCCGATAGTTCGTTGATCAATTCCCAAAACCGTCTACGCATCACGGGATCGACGCCACTCGTGGGTTCGTCCAGAAAAACAATCTTCGGACGATGAAGGACGGCGCAC
>Ga0335081_10003944_pt1 | contig 23408 bp, 24 predicted proteins | sample Lox_Sample_35_FD_206713 | JGI IMG/M metagenome (GOLD analysis project Ga0335081, IMG submission 206713) | Soil microbial communities from Loxahatchee National Wildlife Refuge, Florida, United States - Lox_Sample_3.5 | ecosystem: Environmental > Terrestrial > Soil > Wetlands | place: USA...
TGCGTTCTGGCTCTCGCGCGGCCTGGTCAAGCCGCTGCGCGCCATGACGGCGACCATGTCGGAACTCGCCGCGGGCAACCTCGACGTCGCCGTCCCGGCCGCCGGCCGCCGCGACGAGCTCGGCTCGATGGCCAAGGCGGTCGAGGTGTTCAAGGACAACGCCGCCGCCCAGCGCAAGCTGGAAAGCGAGCAGAAGGAGACGCAGGCGCGCGCCGCCGCCGAGCGCAAGCGCGACATGGTCGAGCTGGCGAGCCAGTTCGAGCGCACCGTCGGCGGCATCGTCGACACCGTCTCGTCCGCCTCGAACGAGCTCGAAGCGACCGCGACCAGCCTCACCCGCACCGCCGAGATGACCCAGCAGATGTCGAGCACCGTCAACGCCGCCTCCGAGACGGCCTCGACCAACGTCCAGGCGGTCGCGGCGGCGACCAACCAGATGACGGCCTCGATCGGCGAGATCGGCCGCCAGGTGCAGACCTCGAGCAAGATCGCGGCCGACGCCGTGGCGCAGGCGGAGAAGACCGACGCGCGGGTCAACGAGCTGTCGACCGCCGCGAACCGGATCGGCGACGTGGTGCAGCTGATCACCGCGATCGCCGAGCAGACCAACCTGCTCGCGCTCAACGCGACGATCGAGGCGGCGCGCGCCGGCGAGGCGGGCCGCGGCTTCGCGGTGGTGGCGCAGGAGGTCAAGGCGCTGGCGGCGCAGACCGCCAAGGCGACCGGCGAGATCTCGACGCAGATCGCCGGCATGCAGTCGGCGACGCAGGACTCGGTCGCGGCGATCAAGGAGATCAGCGGCACCATCCGGCAGATCTCGGAGATCGCGGCCGCGATCGCCGCCGCGGTCGAGCAGCAGGGCGCCGCGACCGGCAACATCTCGCGCAACATCCGCGAGGCCGCCTCCGGCACCACCGAGGTCGCGTCCAGCATCACCAAGGTGACGCAGGGCGCGCACGAGACCGGCGCGGCGTCGTCCGAGATGCTGACCTCCGCGAAGTCGCTCGCCCGCGAGAGCGCGCGCCTGCGCGACGAGGTCTCCGCCTTCCTGCAGTCGATCAAGGCCGCCTGAGACGGCGCGACACGCGCCGGCACCACCCCGGCTCGGTTGTCGTAGTCGTCGGGTGGGCAAAGGCGCGGGACGCGCCGTGCCCGCGTGGACTGTCACCGGTAGGCACGCGCCGCTGTGCGTCGCTTTGCCCATCCTACGATTCTCCGCCACCAAACCCACCCTCATCCTGAGCCGCGCGACGGCGCACTGGAAACACCGCGCGCAGCGCCGGATCGCGCAGCCACGGCCCGCCCCACATGACGGCGCCGAGATAGACGCCGAACAGATCGTGGGTCAGCACCGGGTCGCTGTGCCGCAGATGGCTCGCGATCGCGCCGCCGAACACGCCCATGAACAGGACGGCGCCGAAGACCGACGTACGCGGCACGACGTAGAAGACAAGCAGCACCGCCTCCAGCACGCCGATCCAGAAGCCGATTCCCGGCGCATAGCCGAGCGCGATCATGGTTTCGTCGACCACCGGCAGCCGGATCAGCTTGATTCCGACGTCCATCAGCATGAACAGAACGAACAGGCCGGTGAGCGTCCAGCCGGTTCCCTGAATGACTTTGCGGGGCATGCCTCCCTCCATGGTTGACCCGCTGAGGACGCATGAGCCCCGCGCGATCCGACAGACCCACCAAAATTTTCCGGCGCGGGGCGCTCGCCGAGTGAAAAATCTCGGGCCCGCGTGTCACAGGCCGACGGCCTGTCTCGTCATGGTCCTCGGCGGCAGCCGAAGGAGAAACCCATGTCCGATATCTACATTGCAATCGTCTATCACAGCGGCCGGGGCCACACGGCGCGCCAGGCCGAGGCCGTGGGGGCCGGCGCCGCCGAGATCGAAGGAGCCGCGGTCGCCCTGATGACCGTCGGCGAGGCGCAGAACCGCTGGGACGACCTCAACCGCGCCGACGCGATCATCTTCGGCGCGCCCACCTACACGGGCGCGGCCTCGGCCGCGTTCAAGGCGTTTGCGGAGGCGACCTCCCACGCAATCATGACGCAAGGCTTCAAGTGGCGCGACAAGGTCGCCGCCGGCTTCACCAACTCGGGCTCGCGCGCGGGCGACAAGCTCGCGACCCTGATCGAGCTCGCGATCCTTGCCGCTCAGCACGGCATGCACTGGGTCAATCTCGGTCTGCCGCCGGCGAACCATTCCTCCACCGGGTCGGAGGACGACCTCAACCGGCTCGGCTTCTGGCTCGGCGCCGCGGCGCAGTCCAACGTGGACCAGGGCCCCGATCGCGCGCCCCCCGCCGCCGATCTTGCCACCGCCCGCCATCTGGGCCGTCGCGTCGCCGGGGTCACGCGCGCGCTGGTGCGCGGGCGCGTCGCGGCGCAGGAGGAGGCGCGCGCCCGCGATCGTCACACGGTCGGGCTGGCGAGCATGTAGTAGAGCGCCGCCGCGACCACGATCGTCACCGGCAGCGTGACCAGCCAGTACTCACAACGGGTGACTGGGACGTCGGCGGAGCCTCACGGACGGCGCGCTGGAGTTCACCGTTGAACGTCGCGGCCGTCTGCGCCACACCGGGGTCGGATCGACCTCCGAGAACGACGGCGGCGATAACGAGCGCGGCGGCGCGGCGGCGCAGGCACGGGCCGGACGAATTTCGCATGATGGTTTCCTCCCCCCGGCGCTCTGGCGGCGCGTCAAAAAGACTAACGCGTGGCGAGCCGCAAAGCCACGCCGCCAAGCCGTCGCCGGCGGACCGCCTCGCCCCGGTTGACACGGGCCGCGCCGCGGCGCGACGCTGCTGCCGCAGACCACGGCTCATGGCGGGGTCACGGCAATGCGGAAGACATTGATAGCGACGCTCCTGGCGACGTTCGTGTTCGTTCCATCCGCGTCTGCGGTGTTTGCTCCCAACCGGACCGTCACCGCGCTCGATGGCGGCGCCCGGACGTTCACCTGCGAGGCCAAGCCCGGCGAGGCGCGCTATACCTACAAGACGACTGCGAAGACGATCTATCGCGTCAGCGGGCGGCGGGTCCGCCTGACTTGGCTGTGGAACAAAGGCAGCTTTTCCGACATCAAGGTCGGCGAGATCGTCACGGTGCAATTCCATCTGAGCGGCGGCGAGCGCATTGCCGATCGGGTCGCGATCTACCCGAAACCATGACCCTGCGCGCATCTATGTCGCGCGAAATCAGATGCGCGAGTGCGCCGGCGGCGCGACCCACCAGGTCGACAAGCTCGCGATCAGCACCGAGACGATGCCGATAAGAAAGATCCCGTCGAACGTTCCGGCCCCGCCGATCGAGGCCACCGGGGCGCCGAGCCCGCCCACGCTGCCGAGATTGAGCAGGTCGGCGCCGATCAGCGTGCCGAGGCTCCCGCCGATATAGGCGAGCGGCGCCGCATATTCGCGCGACAGGATGATCGCGACCACGGCGCCGGTGAGCGCCGGCACGAACACCGGCTCGGCGATGCCGACGCCGCGGACCGGTTGCGACAGCGCATAGCACACGGCAGCGACCACCAGCGTGGCGACCGCGCCGCGCAGCCACAGCCCGTGGCGCACCAGCAGGAAGAGTGACACGATGGTCGGAATGAGCGCCCCGCCGACATTGACGGCGATGACCGTGCTCGGCGCCCGCGCCACCACGGGCACCACATAGACCATGCCGAAGAACTCAACTTCCTGCCCCGACATGACGCGCTGGGCCGGCAGCTCGGCGACCGGAATGTTGAAGAAGCTGCCGACCAGCGAGGCAAACAGCAGAAGGAGCGCGGCCCCCGAGCTCAGGCCGAGCCGCATATAGGCGTAGCGCAGCAGCCCGAGCTGGACGAAGACCAGCAAGAACACGAAAAGGCCGGCAAGGATCGCGAAGAAGAACGGGCTGACCGGCAGATAATGAAATTGACCGTACTGCATCGGGGTAGGCCTTGCGCAAGCCGCAACAATGATGGCTACCGGCGCAACGCGCGACACGCCGATATAGTTGCATCCGCTTGCGCCTGTGACGGTCGCTTGCGCCGGTTACGGCGCCGCCTATATGGAGGCGCAGCATGGCCCGGCCCTTCGACCACTTCGACGGCAAGCGCTACTTCAACCCGACGCTGCCGCACGGCTTCCAGCACTCGCGGCGCACCGTCATCAAGATGATGCGCGAGCCGCGCGCGCCCTGGCCGGCCTGGGTCGACAACAAGGGCGTGCCCCGGCTCGACGCGCCGCTGCGCGGCGGCGAGATCGCCGTCACGTTCGTCAATCACGCGACCTTCCTGATCCAGACCGGCGGCGCCACCCTGCTGACCGATCCGGTGTGGTCGGAGCGCGCAAGCCCGTTTCGCCGCCTCGGGCCCCGTCGCGTGCGCCATCCGGGCGTCGCCTTCAAGGACCTGCCGCGGATCGACCTGGTCCTGCTCAGCCACAATCACTACGACCATCTCGACGTCGCAACGCTGCGGCAGCTGCGGCGGCGCTTCGGCCCGACCGTGCTCGCCGCCGTCGGCGATGGCCGGCTGCTCGCGCCGCTCGGCTTTCCGCACCTGCACGAGCTCGACTGGTGGGACGACGTTCACGTCGACGGGCTCAAGATCACCTTCGTGCCGGCGCAGCATTTCTCCGCCCGCGGCCTGTTCGATCGCCGCCGGAGCCTGTGGGGCGGATACGTGGTCGAGACGCCCACGCGGCGCGTCTATTTCGGCGGCGACACCGGCTACTCGACGCATTTTTCCGACATCCGTGCGCGGCTCGGCGCTCCCGACGTGGCGCTGCTCGGCATCGGCGCCTACGAGCCGCGCTGGTTCATGCGGCCGGTGCACATGAACCCGGCCGAGGCCGTGCGCGCGCATCGCGACCTCGGCGCGCGCGCGAGCATCGGCATGCATTTCGGGACATTCCAGCTCACCGCCGAGGCGATCGACGCGCCGGCCGACGCGCTCAAGCGCGCGCTCGCTGACAGCAGGCTCGCGGAGAGCGAGTTCGTGACGCTGCACGAAGGCGAGACGCGGATCTATTGAGCGGCGCCGCACGACTTTGTTCGAAACGTGGCGGAAAATGGTTTAAGGCAACGCGTATTTCCCAATCGCATTCAACAGGAAATGCGGAAGATGAAAGCTTTCGCTCTTAGGCCCGGTTTACTTCTACCGCCATTCAGGCGAATTCTGGAAACATCGAGGCATTTTCGCGGCGCGTAACATTTCAGATATTTGCGGTTGAACGCTTCACTTTCGATCCGGCAAGTTTTCCGCTGACGATCGCGGCCCATGCTCTTCGTTAAAGAAAGCATTCTGCACGCTGAAAAGAATCGCATTTTTGCCAATCGGCCGTCGTCGCAGCTCTAACTACGACAATTCATTTACCCTTTAAGTCCGGTCAATCCTACCATCCGCGCGCGCATTCGCGCGCGCCGCTTGATACCACCGCTCGGGGGAAAATGGGCGTATGGTTTTTCGTCAGGTGATTCGCGGGATGTTGCAGCGTGAGGTAGCCGATGTCGCCGAGCGAATTCGTTGTCCGTATGGCCGCCGCCGACAAGCGTTTCGAGCGCGCCTTGAAGTGCGATGATATTCGAGAGATGCGGGCGGCGTTGGCCGAGAAGACCGAGCTGCTCGACACTTTTTTCGCCAAGGCCCGCAGTCACACTGACAATGAAAGAGACAAAGCGCAGTCGCGCGCCGCTCTGTGAGGGCAGTGCGTCGATCGTCATGGTCAGGTCGGCCGGCAGCCCGCGTCGGTCGCCCAGGTTTCGGAGTCGCGTCGATGGCCGTTGAGATGCTCACCTACGAGGCGCTGGCCGAGCGCCTCAGTATCTCGCCCGAGGCGGCCCGTTCGCTCGCCAAGCGACTGCACCTGCCGCGCGCCGTGTCGATCGACGGCCGGGCCCGCGTGACGGTCGATCTCGCGGCGATCGAGCACAAGGCCCGCCAGCCGCTGTCCCGCAAGACGAAGATCGAGACATTGCAGGCGCAGATCGCCCGGCTGGAGGCGGCCGCCACGATGCTGCGCGCCGATTTCGAGCGCGAGCGCGAGCGTGCCGAGCGCTTGACGGCTGCGCTGCTCAAGGCGGCGGTGGACACGACCGCCGCCAAGGAGGCAGCCGCGCGGCTCGAGGGCGAGGTCGCGGCGCTGCGCACCTGTGCCGGCGCGGAGCCGGCCGGACAGCTTCGACGGCTGACCGCGTCGGTGGTGGAAGCGGATCGCAGGGCGTGTCGTTAGCGCATGATGCCGAAAAGTGGGTACCGGTTTTCGGAAAAGATCATGCTCGAACGATGAGCTGAGGCGTGGTGGCGATGCGAAGCAACGCCGGCACGCTTTGACGGGGGCGCCCTGCCGTCCGAGCCTGAGCTTGGGTTTGACCGTGCGTATCGCCGCAGGCGGCGTTCTCTCGCCTTCGGCATCAGCTGCCGAATTGCCGTGTCCGTCGCGCACGTGCCGTCCCTTCCGGGGCCGGCCGCACCGCGAAGGAGTCCCGGATTTGTCCCGAACCGAAACCTTCTAGGAAAGGCACAATGGCAAAGATTCTGGTGATGACGTCCGGCAAGGGCGGTGTCGGCAAGACGACGTCGACCGCCGCCCTCGGCGCGGCCCTGGCGCAGTCCGGCAAGTCGGTCGTCGTGGTCGATTTCGACGTCGGCCTGCGCAATCTCGACCTCGTGATGGGCGCGGAACGGCGCGTGGTGTTCGATTTCATCCATGTGATCCAAGGGACCGTGAAGCTTCACCAGGCGCTGATCCGCGACAAGCGGCTCGAGACGCTGTCGCTGCTGCCGGCCTCGCTGACTCACGACAAGGACGTCCTCACCCCGGACGGCGTCGCCAAGGTGATCGACGAGCTGCGCGAAAAGTTCGACTGGGTGATCTGCGACAGCCCGGCCGGCATCGAGCGCGGCGCCATGCTCGCCATGCGGTACGCCGACGTCGCCGTCCTGGTCGCCAACGCGGAGGTGTCCTCGGTGCGCGACTGCGACCGCGTCATCGGTCTGCTCAACGCCAAGACCGAGAAGGCCGAGAAGGGCGAGGAGATCGAAAAGCACCTGCTGATCACGCGCTATGAGCCGACGCGGGTCGCCAAAGGCGAGATGCTGAGCATCGAGGACGTGCTGGCGATCCTGGCGGTTCCGTTGATCGGCGTCGTGCCGGAGAGCCAGGACGTGCTGCGCGCCTCCAATCTCGGGACGCCGGTCACGCTCGGCTGCGCCGGCACCGCGGCGGCACGCGCCTATCAGGACGCCATGCGGCGTCTCACCGGCGAGGTGGTTCCGATGACGATCCCGAGCGATCCGACCAACCTGTTCGGCAAGCTGTTTCGACGGAACGCCGCATGAGCATCTTCGGATGGGGGCGCAAATCCGACGGCAAGCACGGGCGCCCGGCGGCGTCCGGATCCGCCGTGGTCGCCCGCGATCGCCTCACGATCCTGCTCGCGCATGAAGGCGCGGTCGGCGCAAAATCCGATCTGCTCGGGCTGTTGCGCGAGAGCATCGTCGCGGTGGTCTGCCGCCATGTCACGGTGCGGCCGGACCAGATCCAGATGAGCCTGCATCGCGGCGCCTCGGTTTCGACGCTCGCGATCGAGATCGAGATCCCGGCATAGCGCGCCGGCAGGGAGAGAGGAATGTTCGGAAAGAGCAGGAAGCCGAAGAGCGACGCGATGGACGACCTGAGCCACGAGCTCGATCAGGCGCGGGCGAGACGCGACGCCCTTGCGGGCGACGTCACGTCGCTGTCCACGCAGATCGCCGATCTGGAAGCCCGCCTGTCGGAGGAAAGGGAGCGGCGCGAACGCGAGCGCGTGACCCGCCAGGTCGAGGAAATCAGGAATCAGCTGGAGGAGAGCGCCGCGACGTTTGCCTCCGTGATTACCCGCCTGTGCGACGCGACCGCGGCGGCGGCGGCCGAGATCATCCCGGAAGCGCGCGAGCTCAACGGCCTGCTGGCCATGGTCGCGACCGAGGTGGACACCGAGATCGATTCGTTGTTGTGCGCGTTGCGTCGGCGGGCGGAGACGGTGCGTACCGGCGAAACGGCCGAGTGTCCGTCTCCGCCCGCGTCCTCGCAGAAGCCGACACGGATGAACGAGCGCTTGCCGTTGCTGCTTCCGGCCTTCCTGCCGCGCAGCCGCGAGGTCCCGCAGATCGAGTCGGCGGAGGAACGTCCGAGCACGGCGGCGTGACGGCCGCCGGCGCGAGCACGATCAGGCGCCGTTCTTTTTACGGGTGTCGCCGCGCGGGCCCCGCCACGCCGGGGTGAGATCGGCGGCGGTCAGCGTATCTTGCGACGCATGGGCACGTGCAGGCTTGGCGTGCGACGGCGCTATGCGCGCCACGCGATGTGCGGGCTTGGCGCCGGATATTGCGGCCGTCTGCCGCGCGCCGCTCGGCAGCAGCAGGAAGGCGAGGCTCAGCCAGAACGCCATCCGCAACAGAAAGAACATGGCCCTGCCCTTTCGGCCGATCGCTTCCCTCGTCCCCGTGATCGCTCGCGTTATCCCCGACGTCCAGCATAGCGGATCGCACCCGCCCCGCGATAGAGGGACACGGGCGGTATTCGTCATGCCGTCGCGCGGCGGTGCGCAAAGGTTAACGGGCGCGCCGCGGTCCACTCGGCTCTTGCAAAGTGCCATGCCGCCCGCATCGATCAATCCTCGTATTTCGGCGGCTTGGTCTCGTTGATGAAGGTCCACAGCAGCGCGGTCGCGCCGGCCGCCACGACGGCGAGGGCCAGAAAGCCGACCGTCGACCCAAAAATCTGAAACAGCAGACCCGAGGCCGCAGTGCTGAGCGCGGCCGCGGCGCCGCTCAAGGCGCCGACGGTGCCGCGCGCGAGGTTGAAGCGGCCGGTGCCGGCCGTGAGGTCGGTGACCACGATGACGGTCATCACGCCGATGATCGCGCCGCTGACGCCGTCGAGCAGTTGGACGACGAGCAGGAAGCCGTAGCCCGACGTGAAGGCGAGCAGCACGGCGCGAATCGGCTCGAGCGCAAAGCCGAGCAGCAGCAGCGGCCGGCGTCCCTTGCGCTCCGAATGATAGCCGACCCATGGCGCAAGCAGGGCGACGACGATCTGCGGCGCGGCGATCAGCCCGGACATCCACACCGAGGCGCGCGCGCCGGCCGTGGTCGCCATCTCCTCGCCGACCATCGGCAGCAGCGAGGCGTCGGCGAACTGAAAGAGCACGACGGCGGCGGCGAACAGGACGAGCGCGCGGTTCTTCGCGAGGTCGCGCACGCGCAGGATGTCGCCGGCCCGCTCGCCCGCCGCCGCGTTGCGCGCCCGCACATAGTCGATCTCCGCGCCGCGGATCGCGCCGAGCGCGATCAGGGAGGGAATGCACAGCGCCGCCGCCAGCAGGAAGATGCCGCTTTTCGCGATATATGCGCCGGCTGCCCCCATCAGGCCGGCGGTGAGCGCGTTGCCGGCCGCCGCGAAGCGATAATTGCGACCGGTGCGCACCGACATGCCGCCGCGTCCGACCAGGCCGAGGCTGATCGCGCCGATCGCCGGCGTGAGGACGCCGGCGGTGAGGCCGTGCAGGATCTCGGCACAGAATACCGCGATGAAGCTCGGGATCAGCGCCAGGATGAGCGCCGCGACGCCGATCATCAGGATGCCGACGGCGGTCAGCCCGCGCTTCCATTTGATCCAATCCGCGAGCGCGCCGCCGGGAATCTGGCTGAGCACGCCGGCGATGCCCTCGGCCGCGAGCGCGAGGCCCACGTCCGCCTTCGACCAGCCGAGCTGCGCCAGGTAGAACGCGACGAACGCGCCGAAACCGGTCTGCACATCCGCGACGAAGAAGTTCATCCAGTCGAGGCCGTGCCGGCTGTGTGCCGAGGCCGGCGTGCGCAGGCGCTGCCGGGCATCGCGATAGCGGCCGGCGGCGCCGCGCAGGCGCGAGCGCAGACGATGGACCGCCGCGGGGGCGGATCGAAAGAGCCGTCGAGGATCGGCTCGCCCGTCGCGCGGGGGTGGATCGGGCGATCGAGGCGCAGATTGGGGTTGCCCGACCGTGGCTCTGTCTCCGCGTCGCTGGTTGCCGGCGGCTCGCACGGCGTGCGGTCCGGCGACTGCTTCCGGTGAACCAGCCGGCTGCGCGGCTTGTTCCGGCGCGAATGCTATTTGTCGGCGGTTCCGCGGGCGCGGCCGCCAGCGGGTTCAATTGGTCGGTGCGCAGTCGAGGCGATCGTCCGATACCCGACTCTCGGCGCATGCACACTGTCCGAAGGATCCGCCTTTGTACGCGCGCGCACACAGTTTGAAGCCGTGCAGCGCCGAGCGCCAAATCCGCGCCGCTGCCGACGCAAGGTCGTGCCGGCCGCGGTGACGCCAATCCGTCGAGTCGGCGCGGCGATGTGCCATCGGGAACAATCCAATCCTGGTCGAGTTCACGGATAGACGCACATTCGGGTCGGCGGGGCGGCGACGAGGGCGCTGGTGGCCATCTTCACGCCTCGCGCGGACATGTTCATGAGGGTCGCGCTGATCGGCGCGACGTGCGGCGGCGCTTGCCTGCTGCTGGCGGTCTGGGTCGTTCCGGTGATCGGGTACAACACGCAGGAGCGATTTGCCCCGCAACAGCCCCTTCCGTTCAGCCACAACCACCACGTCAGCGGCCTCGGCATCGACTGCCGCTATTGCCACACGATGGTGGAGAAATCATCGAGCGCCGGCATGCCGTCGACCGCGATCTGCATGACCTGTCATTCGCAGATCTGGACCAATGCGGCGATGCTCGCGCCCGACCGCCGGAGTCTCGCCGACAACGTGCCGCTGCGCTGGACGCGCGTCTATACGCTGCCGGACTACGTCTTCTTCGACCACAGCATCCACATCGCCAAAGGCGTCGGCTGCACCGAGTGCCACGGCCCGATCGGCGACATGGATCTGACCTGGAAGGCGACGACGCTCTACATGAGCTGGTGCCTCTCCTGCCACCGTGATCCGGCCCCGCACCTGCGGCCGAAGGACCAGGTCTTCAATCCGCACTGGCGCCGCACGCCGCAGACGCCATCCGGCCAAACGTTGCTGGCGCAGTATCGCATCCACACGAACGATCTTTCCGATTGCGGAATCTGCCATCGATGACGCAAGCCGGCCGCACATATTGGCGCAGCCTCGAGGAGCTGGCGGAGACGCCGGAGTTCGCCGCGCTCGTCGAACGCGCGGCGCCGCGTTTCCGGCATGTGCTCGGCGCGTTCGATCGCCGCCGCTTTCTCCAGCTGATGGCGGCCTCGATGGCGCTCGGCGGATTGGCGGGATGCGGGGACGAGCCGGATCAGCGCCAGCTTCTGCCCTATGTTCAAGAGCCCGAGAACGTCGTTCCTGGCCGCAACAGATACTACGCGAGCGCGACGGCCCAGGACGGATACGCAACCGGCGTGCTGATCGCGCACCAGATGGCACGGCCGATCAAGGTCGAGGGCAATCCCGACCATCCGGCGAGCCTCGGCGCGGCCAGCGCGATCATGCAGGCGAGCATTCTCCAGTTCTACGATCCGCGTCGTGCCCAGATCGCGGTCGGCCGCGGCGAGATCGCCACCTGGGAGAGCTTCCTCGGCGCGCTTTACGACCGGCGCAGCGCCTTGACGGCGCGAAAGGGCGACGGCCTGCGCATTCTCACCGGTACTGTGACCTCCCCGTCGCTCGCGGCGCAGCTTGCGGGCCTGCAGCAGCAGTTTCCTGCCATGCGCTGGCACCAGTGGGAGCCGCTCCATCGCGACAACGAATTGGCGGCCGCGATGAGCAGCTTCGGCCGGCCGCTGGAGCGGACATCCGACGTCGGCGCCGCCGACCGCATCTTCGCGGTCGAGAGCGATCTCATCTCGTCGGCGCCCGGCTGGCTCGCCTATGCGCGCGCCTTCGCGGCCGCGCGGCGGCCGACCGAGACCGGCGGCAAGATGAGCCGGGTCTATGCGATCGAGAGCACGCCGACGCTGCTCGGCGCCAAGGCCGACCACCGCCTCCCCGCGCGGCCGGACGAGATCGCCGCGTCCTTGCGCTACCTCGCCGCGCTGCTCGACGCAGGTCCGTCGGAATGGTCGCAGCAGCAGGACGTGAACGCGGCCTGGCTCAAGGCGGCCGCCGACGATCTGTCCCAGCACAAAGGCAAGGCGCTCGTGCATGCCGGCCGCGAGCAGCCGGTCGAGGTTCATGTCCTGGCCGATGCGATCAACGGCGCGCTCGGCGCGTTCGGCAAGACCGTGCGCCTGATCGCGCCCGTCGAGGCGGGCTCCGGGCCGAAGCGCCAGTCGATTTCCGAGCTCGTGCAGGACATGACCGCCGGCAGGGTCGATACCCTGCTGATCATCGGGGCCAATCCGGTCTACGATGCGCCGGCCGATCTCGACTTTACCGGCGCCCTGCGCCACGTCCCCTTCTCGGTCGCACTCGCGCTCTATGATGACGAGACGGCGCTCGCCAGCACGTGGCGTCTTCCGGCGGCGCACGAATACGAGAGCTGGGGCGACGTCCGCGCATTCGACGGAACGGTCACCATCCAGCAGCCGCAGGCCCGTCCCTTGTACGGCGGTCATTCGGCGCAGCAGGTTTTTGCCGTGCTGCTCGGCGACCCGGCGCCGGACCGCTATGGCCTGCTGCGCGACTACTGGCGGCAACGCGCCCAGCAGGAGGACCGCGGCGACTTCGAGTCGTTCTGGCACGACGCCGTGCGGATCGGGGTCGTGCCCAACACGGCCGAAGCGCCCATCGCGGCGACGCCGAACGGCAAGGCTGTCACCGGACTGCCTGCGCCGGAGCCGCCGCGTGCGGGGGCGATCCAGGCGCTGTTTCGGCCCGACGAAGGAACGCGTGACGGGCGCTATGCGGACAATCCGTGGCTGTTGGAGATGCCGCGGCCGTTCACCCGGCTCACCTGGGACAACGCCGCGCTGATCGCGCCCGGCACCGCGCGCCGCCTCGGCCTCGCCACGCATGACGTCGTCGAGATCGCCGTCGATCAAGCCAAGGTGAAGGCGCCGGTGTTCGTGCTGCCCGGCCAGGCGCCCGATTGCATCACCTTGCCGCTCGGGTTTGGCCGCGCCGCCGGCGGACTCGGCGCCGGCGTCGGCTTCGATGCCTATCCGTTGCGCCGCGCCGCCGATCCCTGGCGTGCCGACGTCGCATCGATCACCAAGACCGCAGACGTCTATCGGCTGGCGACGACCCAGAACCAGGATCGCGTTCAAGGACGCGACCTCATTCGCGAGGCCAGCCTCGACCAGTTCCAGCATGATCCCGGGGCGATCGCGACAAAGGAGCCGCCGCAATCGCTCTATCCGCCGTTCGAATACACCGGGCGCGCCTGGGCGATGGCGATCGATCTGAATTCCTGCATCGGCTGCCAGGCCTGCGCGGTCGCGTGCCAAGCGGAAAACAACATCCCGGTGGTCGGCAAGGACCAGGTGCTGGAGGGCCGCGTCATGCATTGGCTGCGCATCGACCGTTATTATTCCGGCTCGGCCGACGCCCCGGATACCGCATTCGAGCCGATGCCTTGCATGCATTGCGAGCGGGCGCCGTGCGAAGTGGTCTGCCCCGTTCATGCGACCGTGCACGATCACGAAGGTCTCAACCTGATGGTCTACAACCGCTGCGTCGGCACGCGGTTCTGCTCGAACAACTGCCCCTACAAGGTGCGGCGCTTCAATTTCTATCCGTACTCGTCGCAGGACGCCCGGCCGGCGCAGTCATGGAATCCGGAAGTCACGGTGCGCGACCGCGGCGTGATGGAGAAATGCACCTATTGCATTCAGCGGATTCGCACCACGCAGATCGCGGCCGAGCGCGACGATCGCGCGATCCGCGACGGCGACATCGTCACCGCCTGCCAGCAGAGCTGCCCGACGCGCGCGATCGTCTTCGGCGACCGCAACGACCGCGACAGCGCGGTCGCCAGGCGCAAGGCCGCGCCGACCGACTACGTGCTGCTCGAGGAGCTGAACACGGCACCGCGCACCAGCTACGGCGCGCTGATCCGAAATCCCAATCCGGCGATCAAGGGCAACCGGTCGTGACTCTTCGGGGATGAATGATGACGATCACGCTGCCGAGCGAGCTGCCTGCCGATGCGCCGGTCATTGCGCCCGACGTGACCCTGACGTCGCTCAGCGAGGACGTGAGCCATCGCGTCCTGATGCCGCGCGCGCCGCTGTGGTGGTGGATCGGGTTCGGCATCTCGTTTCTGCTGTTCATCGCGCTGCTCGTGCAGATGGGCTGGCTGTTCGTCAACGGCGTCGGCGTCTGGGGCATCGACATTCCGGTGGCCTGGGGCTTTGCGATCCTGGAATACGTCTGGTGGATCGCACTGGCGAGCGGCGGGACGATCGTCTCGGCCCTGTTCTTTCTCACTCGGTCGCCCTGGCGCTCGGCCACCAACCGCATCGCCGAAAGCATGCTGCTGTCCGCCGCGCCCTGCGCCGGCCTGATGCCGATCATGCATCTCGGGCGGCCGGGGCTCTTCTATTGGCTCTTTCCCTATTCGAACGTGATGGGCGTGTGGCCGCAGGCGCGCAGCCCCCTGTGGTGGGATTTCGTCTGCCTCATCTGCTACATCCTGATGTCGGTCATGTACTACTACGCCGGCATCCTGCCGGACCTCGCCACGGTGCGCGACCTCGCGCAGACCAAACGCAAGCAAATCCTTTACGGCATCCTGGCGCTCGGCTGGCGCGGCTCGGCGGCGCAATGGGAAAACCAGCGCGTCGTCTACGCGATCATGTCCGCCATCATGGCGCCGATGGTCATCTCGGTGCACAGCGTCGTCGGCCTCGACTATGCGGCGGGGCTGACGCCGGGTTGGCACGACACCCAGTTCCCGCCCTATTTCTTCTTCGGCGCCGTCGTGTCCGGCACCGCCGTGATCATCATGCTGACGATCCTGGTGCGCTGGGGCTACGGCCTGCAGAACGTGCTGACCGGCTATCATCTCAATGCGATGGCGAAGGTCATGCTCGTCGGCAGCCTGCTGCTCGCCTATGCGTATGTGTGGGAGGCCTTCGGCCCGCTCTATGGCGGCCACGTCGCGGAAAAGACCGAGCTCTATCACCGGATGTTCGGTTTCACGGCGCCGGTGTTTTGGTCGGAAAAGACGCTGACCGTCATCGTCCCGCAGCTCTTGTGGTTTCCCGTCGTCCGCCGCAATCAGGCGCTGCTCCTGCTCATCTCGGCCGGAATCATTCTCGGCATGTGGCAGGAGCGCTATGTTTTCACGATCTCCGGCCTCGCGCACAATTACATGCCCTCGTACTGGGGGCAGTTCTATCCGACCGCCTGGGATTGGACGGCGCTCGCCGGCACCATCGGGCTTTTTCTCACGCTGTTTTTCCTCTTCCTGCGGTTTGCCCCGATCGTCTCGATCGCCGAGGTGCGCGAGATCGTCGCGGAAGAGAGAGCGCGATGAAGGACCTGTTCGGGCTCATCGCCGTCTTCGACACGCCGCAGGCCGTCAAGTCCGCGGCGCGACGGCTGCGCGAGCGGGGATTGCGCGCGTTCGAGGCCTACACGCCCTATCCGGTCGCGGGCTTGAGCCAGATCATTCACCCCGGATCGCGCAGCCTGCTGCCGCTCTTCATGTTTGCCGGCGCCGTCGTGGGCGCGGCCTGCGGCTACGGGATCCAGTACTGGGACGAGGCGGTCAACTATCCGCTCAACGTCGGCGGCCGCCCCTACAACAGCTGGCCCGCCTTCATCGTATCGACCTTCGAGTTCATGCTGCTGATGGCGGTGACGGCCGGCTTCGTCGCGATGCTGGCGAAATCCCGGCTGCCGCAGCTCTACCACCCAGTCTTCGAAGCCCGGGCGTTCGCGCGCGCCTCGCGCGATCGATTCATCATCTGTGTCGAAGCCGCCGATCCGGCCTTCGACGCGCGTTCCGTCCGCGAGACGTTGGAGCAGCTCGGCGCGCATGACATCGAGGAGGTGCGGGCGTGATGCGGCGAAGGGCCATGGCGATCCTGCCGCTGACGCTGACGCTGGCCGCGTGCGACAACATGGCCAATCAGCCCAAGCTCAATCCTTATGAACTGCCGTACGGCGCGCGCACCGCGTGGCCGGTCGAGCCGCCGGCAAATGCGATCGCCCGCGACGACGCCGGCAAGCCTCCGGCACCGCCGCCGGTCACGCTCGCGCTGCTCACGCGCGGCAAGGAGCGCTTCGAGATCAATTGCGCGCCATGCCACGGTCGCACCGGCGAGGGTGACGGAATCATCGTTCAGCGCGGCTTTCCGCGTCCTCCGTCCTATTTCATCGACAGGCTCCGCAACGTGCCCAGCCGGCATTTCTACGACGTGATCACCCACGGCTATGGGGTGATGTACCCCTACGCGGATCGCGTCGAGCCCGCCGACCGCTGGGCCATCGCGGCCTATATCCGGGCGCTGCAGGCGAGCACCGACGAGCCGATTGCCGCAGTGCCCGCCGACAAGCGCGACGCCCTGCAGGCGAGCGCCCCTGGCTTTCCGTCCGCCACTCTTGCCGACAAACGGGAGGCGTCGCAGTGAGCGGCATCCCGAAACGGATCGCGATCGCGGCCGGCGCGCTCTGGGCGCTCGGCATCATCGGCTGCGTGGTCGGCGGGATCGTCGCGCCGGCCGCCTTCGAGCGCGCGTGGCTGTGCAGCTTCGTGTTCTGGCTGGGCGTGCCGCTCGGCGCCGTGACCCTCGTGCTGGTGCACGATCTCAGCGGCGGCGACTGGATGGAGAGCGCGCGACCGGCGCTCGACGCCGCGATCGTCACCATGCCGGTCGCCAGCCTCGCCGGGTTCCCGGCCTTCGTCGGATTGCACGCGCTCTACCGCTGGACGGATCCGGCGACCACGCTCACCAACCTGTTCTACCTCAATCCGACCGATTTCTTCATCCGCTATGCGGCCTACATCATCGTGTGGAATGTCCTGGCCGCATTTGCCCTGTGGGGCCCGCGCCGGGGGAAGCTTCCGGTGCCCGCGGCGCTGTCCTGGATCAGCGGATTGGGACTCGTCGCGCTTGCGCTGTCGGCGAGCTTTGCGGCGATCGACTGGATCCTGTCGCTCGAGCCGACCTTCTGGTCCTCGGCGTTTCCCTATTCGCAGGCGGCGAGCTGGTTCAATACCGGGATGGCGATCGTCGTGCTGATCGTCGCCGCGTTCGGATGGCCGAGCACGCGCCGTCGCGCCCACATGGTCGACCTCGCGCAGATCCTGCTCGCGACCACGATCTTCTGGGCCTACATCGAATTCATGCAGTTCCTGATCATCTGGGAGGAAAACCTCAAGACGGAGATTCCCTGGTACCTCGACCACCTGCGCTCGGTCTGGCATCCCGCGCTCTACGTCTCGATCGCCCTCGGATTCGTCATTCCGTTCTTCGTCCTGCTGTGGGGGCCGAGCAAGCGTCATCGCGGCGTCGTGGCCGCGATTTGTGCGCTCATCTGGCTCGGCCGCCTTGCCAACACGTGGCTGTTGATCATGCCCGAGTTCAAGGACGCCGCGCCGTTCTGGCTCGACGTCGCGGCGGTCCTGGCGCTCGGCGGCGCCGTCGCGTTCCTGTTCGAGCTCGGATCGCGCTACGCCCGCCGGTTCGCGCCGCCGGATGAAGCCGCGTGGAGCGCCGATCATGGCTGACGAGGTTCACGACAATCCGCATATCGCGTTCGAGCCGGCCGACTGGCCGCTCAAGCCGATCGCCGCGACCTCTATCGCGCTGCTGGCGCTGCTCGCGATCTCCGCCTTCGTCCTGATGGCCGCCTACCCGCGCAGCCTATCCGACATCGGCCGCGACCTGCGCATCAGTCCGCCCGGGCCGCGGCTGCAGACGGACGCACCGGGCGACCTGCAGCATTTCCGCGCCGCGGAGGAGAAGCGGCTCAACACCTATTACTGGATCGACAAGCAGAGGGGCATCGTCCACATCCCGATCGAGCAGGCGATGAAGCAGCTCGCGGCCTCCGGCATCCCCGATTTCCCGAAGGCGCAACAATGAGCCGCAGTGCCCGCGAGCGGCTCGGATTGGTGGCGCGCGTCGGCGCCGGCCTGCTCGCATTGGCGGCCCTGCTGCTGTCGCCGGTCGCCGCCGTCGCGAATGGCGCGTTCGACGACCTCGCGCTGCGCCCGCACCCGGGCGAGCGACTGCCGCTCGCGACCCGACTGCGCGACGAGCAGAATCGCGCCGTGGCGCTGGGCGACTATTTCACCAAGTCGCCCGTGGTCCTGGTGCTCGATTATCTGCGCTGCACCTCGTTGTGCGGCGTCACCCTGCGCAATCTCGTCGACGCGCTCGACCGGCTCCCGCTCGAGCCGGCGCGCGACTATCAGCTGGTCGCCGTCAGCATCGATCCGCGCGACACGCCCACGGATGCCGCCGCGGCGCGTCGCAAGTACGCGGCGCTGCTCGACCGGCCGGGCGCCGAAAGCGGCCTGCATTTTCTCACCACGCCGTCGGCGGACGCCGCGCACGACATCGCCGAGGCGGTCGGCTTTCCGTATCGCTACGACACGCTGAGCGACGCCTACATTCATCCGGCGGGTTTCGTCGTCGTCTCGCCCACCGGGCGGATCAGCCGCTATGTCGAGGGCGTGGCGATTTCGCCGCCCGCGCTGGTGGGCGCGCTCGCCGATGCGGAGCAGAACAAATCGGAGGGCCCCCTCACCCGGCTCCTGTTGTTTTGCCATGCCCAGGTCGGCCGGCTCGGCCGGCTGACCGTCCCGGTGCTGACCGCCTTCACGATCGCCAATCTGGCGGCGGGGCTCGGTCTCCTCGTCCTATTCGCCGTCATCTGGCGGCGCGCTCACGGCTGATGCCATGGATCGCTGGATCCCATTCTGGCCTGACACCGCCGCCGTCAATGCGGTGGTGGTCAACGATCTCTACGTTGCCGAGCTCATCGTGTCCGGCCTGATCGTCGCGACCGTCGTCGGCATGATCCTGACGTTCGGCGTGCGCTATCGCCGCGGCAGCGCCGCGTCGCGCGCCAATCTGGTGCAGAAGACCTGGCGTTTCGAGGTCGCCTGGACCGTCGCCACGCTCGCTGCATTCCTCGTCCTGTTCGTCTGGGGCGCCAATGCCTACATCTGGCTGTACAAGGCGCCGCCCGGCGACGAGGAGGTCTACGTCGTCGCCCGCCGCTGGATGTGGAAGATCGAGCACCCGGGCGGCCAGCGCGAGATCGACGCGCTGCACGTCCCGGTCGACAAGACGATCAGGCTCGTATTGGCGTCCGAGGACGTCATTCACAGCTTCTTCGTCCCGGCGTTCCGCATCAAGCACGACGTCGTGCCGGGAACCACCGAGACGATCTGGTTCAAGGCCAACAAGACCGGGATCTTCCGGCTCGAGTGCACCCAGTATTGCGGGCTTCAGCACGCGACCATGCAGGGCGAGGTGGTCGTGATGACGGCGCCCGACTATGCGCGCTGGCTCACCGAGCAAGGCGTGCACGCCTCGCTCGCCCAGCAGGGCGAACAGGTCTTCCGCGCGCACGGCTGCAGCGGCTGCCACGATGCGAACAGCACCGTGCACGCGCCGTCGCTCGCCGGAGTCTACGGCACCTTCGTCCACTTGCAGGACGGCTCGGTGCGTTTCGCCGACGAAGCCTACATCCGCGACTGCATCCTCAATCCGCGCACCTTCACGGTCGCCGGCTATCCGCCGGTCATGCCCGACTTTTCCGGCCAGCTCGGCGAGGACGACCTCTTCAAGCTGGTCGCCTACATCAAATCCATCGGCGCGCGACGGGAGTCGGCCAGATGAGCACAACCACGATCGAGCGCGCTCCCGCCGGCGTTCCCGCCGACGTCGAGCCGAGCTACCTCACTGCGGAAAATACGATCGCCTCGTGGCTGCTGACGCGCGACCACAAGCGCATCGCCCTCCTCTTCTTCGCCTCCATCACCTTCTTCTTCTTCGTCGGCGGATTTGCCGCCACCATGATCCGCCTGAACTTGGCGACGCCCGAGGGCCTGCTGCAGCCCGCCGTCTACAATCGCATGTTCACCATGCACGGCGTGATCATGGTCTGGTTCTTCCTCATTCCGTCGATCCCGACCACGTTCGGCAATTTCTTCATTCCGCTGATGATCGGGGCGCGCGATCTCGCCTTCCCGCGCGTCAACCTCGCCAGCTGGTACGTGTTCAATCTCTCAGGGCTCGTCGTGCTCTATTCGCTCGTAATGGGCGGCGCCAACGCGGGCTGGACCTTCTATACCCCGCTCTCCTCCTCTTATGCCAACGGCTACGTGTTCGCCGCCGCCATGGCGATCTTCATCAACGGCTTCTCGTCGATCATGACCGCGCTCAACTTCATCGTCACGATCCATCGGATGCGCGCCCCGGGAATGACCTGGATGCGGCTGCCGCTGTTCGTCTGGGGCATCTACTCGGTCAGCGTCGTGATGCTGACCGCGACGCCCGTGTTGGCGATGGACACGTTGCTGCTCGCGGTCGAACGCTTCATCGGGGTCGGGCTGTTCGATCCGAAGCACGGCGGCGACCCGATCCTGTGGCAGCACATGTTCTGGTTCTACTCGCATCCCGCCGTGTACATCATGATCCTGCCGGCGATGGGCGTCGTCAGCGAGATCATCCCCTGCTATGCGCGCCGGCCGGTGTTCGGCTATGCCGGCATGGTGCTCGCGCTGATGGCGATCGCGATCCTGAGCTTCTTCGTGTGGGCACATCACATGTTCGTCGCCGGCATCTCGATCTATTCCGGCGTGTTCTTCTCGTTGACCACGTTCTTCGTCGCCGTCCCGTCCGCCATCAAGGTGTTCAACTGGACGGTCAGCCTGCACAAGGGCAGCATCGTCTTCGATGCGCCGATGCTCTATGCGCTCGGCTTCGTTCTTCTGTTCACGGTCGGCGGCGTCACCGGGCTGATGCTCGCCACCCTCGCGGTCGACGTCGACGTGCATGGAACCTATTTCGTCATCGCGCACTTCCACTACATCATGGTCGGCGCGACGGTCAGCGCGTATTTCGCGGCGCTGCACTACTGGTGGCCGAAGATCACCGGCCGCCTCTATTCGGAGAGTTGGGCGCGCTTCGCCGCGATCCTCACCTATGTGGGCTTCAACCTCACGTTCTTTCCGCAGTTCATTCTCGGCTATCTCGGCATGCCGCGCCGCTCCTACACTTATCCGGCCGAGTGGCAGTCGTGGAACGTGCTGTCCTCGGCGGGCGCGTCGATTCTCGCCATCGCCTACGCGCTGCCGCTGCTCTATCTGGGCTGGTCCCTGTTCTACGGCCGCAAGGCGAGCCGCAACCCGTGGGGCGCGACTGGACTCGAGTGGACCACGCCCTCGCCGCCGCCGGAGCACAATTTCCCGCGCACCCCGACCGTGGTGCACGAGCCCTATCGGTACGATCCGGAGCACGACACGTTCGTGAGCCAGGAAGGCACCCCCCATGCCGGATAGGATCGTCCTGCGGCCGGAGCTTCAGTACGCGACCCTCGCGCAGCAGGGCGAGACGGCCGAGCTCGGGATCTGGGCCTTCCTGATCAACGAGACGATCTTCTTCGGCGCGCTGATCTTCACCTATTATTTCTACCGCCTCTCCTATCCGCGCGAATTCGCAGTCGCCGCCGAGGACGCGGTTCTGTGGTGCGGAACCGCCAACCTGGTGATCCTGATCACGAGCAGCCTGACGATGGTGCTGGCGATCAATGCGGCCGCGCAAGGCGCGCGCCGGGCGATGATCCGCTGGCTGTGGGCCACCTGCGCGCTCGGCGCCGTCTTCCTGCTGATCAAGGGCTACGAGTATTTTCAGGACTTCACCGATCATGTGGTGCCCGCCGCCGACTACGTCGCCAGGCCGGGCGAAGGAACGGCCGGCGAGCTCTTCTGGGTGTTCTACTGGGTCGCGACCGGGCTGCATGCGATCCACCTGATCACCGGCATCGGTCTCGTCCTGTACATGCTGCTGTGGCGGATACGCCGCGGCGAGATCACCCCGGCCTACTACACGCCGCTCGAGGTGGTCGGAATCTACTGGAGCTTCGTCGACGTCGTCTGGCTCTTTCTCTACCCCTGCATCTACCTCGTGGGGCGCTCATGACGATCGGACCGGAAGTCGATGCGAGGCGCGCGCGGCCGCTGCCGTTTCTGGTCGCCTGGGCGGTGCTGCTGCTGCTCGCCGCCGTGAGCTTCGCCACCGCCTTTGCGGGCCTCGGCGTCTGGGCGCCGATGATTCAATTCGGGATCGCCGGCATCCAGGTCGCGATCGTCTTCATCCTGTTCATGCGCCTGAAGGGTCCGCCGTCGCTGAAATGGATCTTTGCCGCCAGCGGCTTCTTCTGGCTGCTCTTCCTCTATGCCCTGACCATGACCGACTACTCCAATCGGCAGGGCTGGCCGCCCGCCATCGGCAGCGGTTCACATTCCGAGCTGCCCCGGCGGCCCCCATGATCCGCCGTCCAGCCCGTCACTCCGCCGTGACGCCCGCCTTCTTGATGATCGGCACCCAGCGATCGATCTCGGACTGCAGAAAGGCGCGCAGCGCGGCCGGCGTTGCCCGATCCGGCGATACGGTCTGTGCGCCTGAGCCGGCGAAGCGGGCCTTCGTCTCCGGATCGCCGATCGCCTGCTGCAGCCCCTTCGACAGCTCCGCGATGACCGGCTGCGGCGTGCCCTTCGGCGCCCACATCGCAAACCAGACCGTGATCTCGAAGCCCTTGAGGCCAGCCTCGGCGGCGGTCGGCCAATCGGGAAACGCGGCGAGCCGCTCGTGCGTCGTCACCGCATAGGCCTTGATGTTGCCGGCCTTGGCGGCCTGGCCGACATTGAGGGTCTGGTCGCACATGAAGTCGAACTGTCCGCCCATGAGATCGGTGAGGGCCGGCCCCGTGCCCTTGTAGGGTACGCCGGTGACGCTCGCGCCGATCGTATTGAAGAACAGCAGCGCGCACAGATGCGATGCCGAGCCGACGCCGGCGAAGCCATAGGTGAGCTTCTCCTTGTGCGCTTTCACGTAGGCGACGAATTCTTCGAGGTTCTTGGCGGGGAAATCCTTGCGCGCCACGATCGCCATCGGCGACTCGGCGATGATGCCGATCGGCTCGAAATCCTTCACCGCGTCGTAGCGCAGGTTGGGATAGAGCGCCATGTTGGCCGCGTGGCCGAAATGCATGACCAGCAGCGAATGCCCGTCCGGCACCGCCGCCGCGACCTTCGCGGTCCCGATCGTGCCGCCCGCGCCGGCGAGATTCTCGACGATGAACTGCCCGCCGAGCACCTTGTTGATTCCCTGCGCCGTGATCCGCGTGATCACGTCGCCCGGCCCGCCCGGCGCATAGGGCATCATCACGGACACCGGCCGGGTGCCGGGAAAATCCTCCGCCCAGACGGGAGCGGCCAGCAGCGACATGACCGCGATCAGCGCGGCGAAAGCCTTGAGCATCGTTATCCCCCCTGCAACGCGCGTCTTGTTTTTGATGGG
>Ga0335081_10003945_pt1 | contig 23403 bp, 24 predicted proteins | sample Lox_Sample_35_FD_206713 | JGI IMG/M metagenome (GOLD analysis project Ga0335081, IMG submission 206713) | Soil microbial communities from Loxahatchee National Wildlife Refuge, Florida, United States - Lox_Sample_3.5 | ecosystem: Environmental > Terrestrial > Soil > Wetlands | place: USA...
GCCTGGGGACATGGTTCGTGATCGAGCGCACCAGGCTCGGCGCCTATCTGCGCGCCGCGACCGAGAACCCGACGCTGGTGCGCGCCTTCGGCATCAACGTGCCGCGCATGATCACGCTCACCTATGGGTTCGGCGTCGGCCTCGCGGCGCTCGCCGGCGTGCTGGCGGCGCCGATCTACAACGTGAGCCCCCAGATGGGCAGCGATCTCATCGTCGTCGTGTTCGCCGTGGTGGTGATCGGCGGCATGGGCTCGATCATGGGCGCGATCCTCACCGGCTTCGGGCTCGGCATCATCGAGGGCCTGACCAAGGTCTTCTGGCCCGAGGCGTCGAACACCGTGATCTTCGTCATCATGGCGATCGTCCTGTTGATCCGGCCGGCCGGCCTGTTCGGGCGGAGGGCCTGATGGAGCGCGTCGTCGATCCGTTGGCGCCGGTTGCGACCGCCTCGCGCCTCGGCAGCCAGACCATCGCGTTCGCCGTGATGGTCCTCGCCTTCGCGATCGCGCCGTTCTTCGCCTATCCGGTCTTTCTGATGAAGGCGCTGTGCTTTGCGCTGTTCGCCTGCGCCTTCAACCTGCTGATCGGCTATGGCGGGCTCCTGTCGTTCGGCCATGCGCTGTTCTTCGGCTGGGCCTCCTATGTGGCGGCGCACATGGCCAAGGTCGGCGCCATCAGCCTGCCCTGGTTCACCATTCCGCTGCCGCCACTCACGCCCGAGCTCGCCATCCTGTTCGGGACGGGGTCGGCCGCGCTGCTCGGCCTGGTCGCCGGCGCGCTCGCCATCCGCCGCCAGGGCATCTACTTCGCCATGATCACGCTCGCGCTTGCCCAGATGATGTATTTCTTTGCCCTGCAGGCCAAATTCACCGGCGGCGAGGACGGCATCCAGGCGGTGCCGCGCGGACGTCTGTTCGGCCTTTTCGACCTCTCCAACGATCTCACCATGTATGCGGTCGTGCTCGCCGTCTTCCTCGGCGGGTTCATGCTCATCTACCGCATCATCCACTCGCCGTTCGGCGAGGTGCTCAAGGCGATCCGCGAGAACGAGGCGCGGGCGATCTCGCTCGGCTACAAGACCGACCGCTACAAGCTGCTCGCCTTCGTGCTGTCGGCGACGCTCGCCGGGCTCGCCGGCGCCACCAAGGCGATCGTGTTTCAGCTCGCCTCGCTGACTGACGTGCACTGGTCGATGTCGGGCGAGGTGGTGCTGATGACGCTGGTCGGCGGCCTCGGCACCGTGTTCGGGCCGGTCGCCGGCGCCTTCATCATCGTCAGCATGCAGAACTATCTCGCGAGCTTCGGCGAATGGGTGACGGTGATCCAGGGCGTGATCTTCGTGGTCTGCGTGCTGTTGTTTCGCCGCGGCGTGATCGGCGAGCTCGCCCATCTGCTGCGCATCAAGCTGTGACGGTCGCGGCCCGCCTGCGCGGGTGCAACGGAAGATGAGGAGATGTCCATGAGTGCCGAGGCCCGCCTGAAGCAGCTCGGATTGGCGCTGCCCAACGTGCCGTCGCCGGTCGCGAACTACGTTCCGTTCCGGATCGCCGGCGATCTGCTGTTTCTGTCGGGCCAGGGGCCGCGCGACGGGGCAGGCGGGATGCTGACCGGCAAGGTCGGTGCCGAGGTGACGGTCGAGGAGGCCTATCGGCGCGCGCGCCTGATCGGGCTGCAGCTCCTCTCCGCCACCCGCCAGGCGCTCGGTTCGCTCGACCGCGTCGAGGCGGTGCTGAAAGTGCTCGGCATGGTCAACGCGGTGCCGGACTTCAAGGACCACCCCAAGGTGATCAACGGCTGCTCCGATCTTTTCGTCGAGGTGCTGGGCGACGCCGGCCGCCACGCGCGCTCCGCCGTCGGGATGGGATCGCTGCCGAATCAGATTTCGGTGGAAATCGAGGCGATTCTGGCGATAAAGCGGTGAATACGTCGGGCCCATGACGTCGATACCGCTTCACCCCCGCACTCGAATCAATTATCCACATCTTTATAGTTTCGCCGGCTCGCGGATGAGCGTTCGCGTGTTGCATCGGGTTACGCGCGCCACGATGACAATCGCCTTCCCGAACGGCGCTCGGCCATGCCCGCGCAGATTCCTCGCCGCATGTCCGCGGAGATCACGCACAAATGGCGCGATCTCGCGGCGCGGCGCCGCGCACATTTTATCGAGCTCTTCGAGAGCGGACGCTGGCGTCACTATTATACCGAGGAACAGCTGCTCGCGCGCATGCGCGAGGCGGTCCGTCTCGCCGAGACCTGGGAGCAGCTCGCAGCCCCGCCGGACGCGCCGAAGGTGCTGGCCGCAGAATAGCGCCAAGTCCCCGTCGTGCTGCGCCGACGCCGTACTCATGACCGGCAGGGCGCCGCGGAGGCCGTCATGACCGGGCCGACGGCGGCGGAATGCAAGGTCCTCGACTGGATCGCGAGCGAGCGCGGCGCGATCCTCGGCCTGATCGAGACGTTGGTGAACACCGACAGCGGCAGCCACGACAAGGCCGGCGTCGATGCGGTGGGCGAGCGCATCCGCGCGTTCTTGAACGCGCGCGGTATCGCCTCCGATACCATCCGCAACGACCGCTTCGGCGACGGCATCCGGGCGCGGGTCGGGGAGGGTGGCGGGCGCAACATCCTGCTGATGGGCCACCGCGACACCGTCTACGGACCCGGCGAGGCGGCGCGCCGTCCCTTCCGCATCGCCGACGGCCGCGGCTCGGGACCCGGCTGCTGCGACATGAAGGCGGGTCTCGCGATGAACGCCATCGTGCTCGCGGCCTGCAAGACGTTCGGTGCGCCCGCGCCGGTCGTCGCGCTCTTTACCGCGGACGAGGAGATCGGCTCGCCGTCCTCCCGCGCGCTGATCGAGGATGAGGCGCGGCGCGCCCGCGTGGTGTTCAACGCCGAGCCGGGCCGGCCGGGCGGCGGCGTCGTCACCGGCCGCAAGGGCGGCGTGTTCATGCGGCTCGACGTGACCGGCAAGGCGGCGCATTCCGGCAACGACCGCGCCGACGGCGTGAGCGCGATCGAGGAGATCGCCCGCAAGATCCCGCAGCTGCACGCGATCACCGACCGGGAGCGCGGCATCAGCTGCAATGTCGGCACCATCGCGGGCGGCGTGGTCGTCAACATGGTGGCGCCGAGCGCGACCGCGGAGCTCGACCTGCGCTTCATCGATCCGCCCCACCGCGACGTCGCGATGGGCGAGATCGAGCGCATCGTCGCGCACACGCACCTCGCGGGCGCGAGCAGTCGTCTCGCGATCACCGGCGAGTTCAAGCCGCTGGTCGCGCGCGAGGAATCGAAGCGCCTCTATGCCCACTACGCCGCCTGCGCGGCTGCGCTCGGCCAGGCGGTACGCGAGGAATTCGCCGGCGGCTGCGCCGATTCCGGGTTTGCGGCGAGCGTCGGCACGCCCACCATCTGCGGCGTCGGCCCGATCGGCGGCCGCGCCCATACGCCCGAGGAATATCTCGAGATCGCGTCGATCGTGCCGCGCGCCCAGGCGCTGGCGCTGGCCATCATGCGGCTCGGTTGAGGGCCGCTTGCACGCACGCCGAGCAGCGTGTAGGTCGCTGGCGGCCGACCCCCAGCCACGTCGCCACCGCCGTTCCTTTCATCCTTCGAAAGTGCGTCTCGCCATGACATCCGCCCTGTTTTCGCCGATCCGGCTCGCCGATCTTGCGCTCGACAATCGCCTCGTGATCTCGCCCATGTGCCAGTACAGCGCCGACGACGGCGTCGCCAATGACTGGCACGTCTCCCATCTCGGCATGCTGGCGAATTCCGGCGCCGGCCTCGTCATCATCGAGGCCACCCATGTGGAGCGGCAGGGTCGCATCACCCATGGTTGCCTCGGCATCTATTCCGACCACTGCGAGGCCGCGCTGCTGCGCGTGATCGACCACTGCCACCGCATCGGCACGGCCAAGTTCGGCATCCAGCTCGCCCACTCGGGCCGCAAGGGCTCGGCGCAGCGGCCGTGGGAAGGCGGCGCCGCGCTCGGTCCGGGCGCCGAGCCGTGGGAGACGGTCGCGCCGTCGGCCATTCCGTTCGGCCCCGGCTGGCACACCCCGCGCGAGGCGACCGAGGCGGACATCGCGCGCGTGCGCGACGCCTTCGTCGACGCCGCGCGGCGCGCGGTGCGCATCGGCTTCGACGCGATCGAGCTGCACATGGCGCACGGCTATCTGGCGCACAGCTTCATATCGCCGATCTCCAACAAGCGCACCGACCGCTACGGCGGCTCGTTCGAGAACCGCATGCGCTTCTCGCTCGAGCTGACCCGGGCGGTGCGCGCCGTGGTGCCGAAGAGCGTGCCGCTCGGCGCCCGCATCACCGGCAGCGACTGGATGGAGGGCGGGCTGACGGCGGCCGACGCGGTCTCGGCCAGCAAGATGCTCAAGGAGGCGGGCCTCGACTATGTCGACGTCTCCTCGGGCGGCGTCGCGGCCGAGGCGCGCAATCCGCCCGGGCCGGGCTACAACGTGGACATCGCGGCCGGCGTGCGCCGCGGGACGGGACTGGCGACCCGGACGGTCGGCATGATCGTGACGCCGAAGCAGGCCGAGGCGGTGGTCGCCGACGGCAAGGCCGACATGGTGGCGATCGCCCGCGCCGCGCTCGACGACCCGCATTGGGGCTGGCACGCCGCGCGCGCGCTCGGTGCCGAGGTCAAGCGGCCGGCGCAGTACGCGCGCGCCGCCGACAAGCTGTGGCCGGGCGCCGCGATGCATGATTAGTGAGAGTTTGCGGCGTCATTGCCCGCGCAAGCGGGCAATCCAGTACGCCCGGGAACCGTGATCGCGGAAGACCCTGCTTCTATTTCGAGCTCATGCGCTACTGGATCGTCCGCTTGCGCGGACGATGACGCCAGTTGTGATAGCGTCATGTCGCCTTGACCTGCATGCCGCCGATCGCCAGCGCGCGGTGCGGAATGCGGTCGGCGAAATCGTCGTCGTGGGTGACGAACAGCACGCCGTAGCCGCGCGCCGTAAGGTCGCCGATCGCGGCCGCGAGCCGCTCCCGGGTCGCCATATCCTGGCCGAGCGAGGGCTCGTCCAGCATGACCCACGGCAACGCGCCCGACAGCGGCCAATACCAGCTCAACCGCTTGCGCGCCGCGAGCGGCAGCTCATAGAGATGTGCGTCGAGCGACGCGATGCCGAGCGCGGCGGCGAGCGTCGCGATGCGGGCGTCGGACAGGGCCTCGGCCGGAACATGGCCCGCGAAGGCGGCGCGGCGGCGGTCGAGGTCGTCGCGCAGGGTCGCGCCGCACCATTGGTGGTCGGGATTCTGCGTCGCCAGCGCGATCGCGCGGTTGCCACTGCGCCACGGGCGGTAGCGTTCACCGCCGAGCCGGATCTCGCCGGCGCCCGGCGCCAGCACGCCGACCAGCAGCTTGAGGAGCGTGGTCTTGCCGGCGCCGTTCGGTCCGGCGAGCCGATAGGCGGTGCCGCCCTGCAGCGTGAGATCGACGGCGCGGAAGATGTCCGTGCCGCGACGGTAGCCGAAGCAAAGCCCGCGGATCTCGATCGCGGGCGCCTCACGCCGCGACAGTGCGGCCACCGGCCGGCGCGGATCGCACGCGAAGGCGGCGGGGTCGGCCGCGCGCTCCGTCGCACGCCAGCCGGCGAGGGGCGGCACAAGCCGGTTGTCGATCAGCGCGACAGCCTCGATCGTCTCGTTGCGCGGGTCGAGATAGTCGAGGGCGGCCGCGCGGTTCGCGCGATCGAGCTGCTCCAGCGCGGTGTCGATCGCGAGCGCGCCGTAGCCGCTGAGCGAGAAGCAGTGCAGCGCCAGCAGCACCTGCTCGCCGCCCGACAGGGTCTGCGGCTCGCGCCGGCCGACCGCGGAAAAATCGAGCGGCGAGAAGGCGGGTCGCGGCGTCCGCGGCGCCGTTGTCGCGCGGTAGATGTCGATCTCGTCCGCAATGGTGCTGGTGAGGCCCGACAGCGCGGCCTCGGAATAGGGGCCGATATAGAAGCTCTCGGGCGCGAGCGCGCCGTCGCGCAGCAGCCCCATCAGCGCGGCGCTGCGGCCGGAAAAATTCGGTCCCGAGATCAGCGCGCGGCCCGCCATTCAGGGCGCTCCTCCGACCCGGTCGGCGAGCAGGATCAGGAGGCCCGCGCCGAGCACGACCGGCAGCCAGATGCGGTCGGCGCCCGCGAACGGGCGCGCCTCGCCGCTCGCGAGCGCGCGGTCGAGCCGCGCGATCGTATTTTCGACCGGCCACTTGTCGCGCATGCGGCCGAGCATGATCGTGATCGCGCTCAGCCACACCGCCTGCATCAGCCGCCAGCCGTGCAGGAGATTGCGCAGCGACGCGGCGCGCGTCAGCGTGCCGGCCGCGATCAACGCGGTGTGGGCGCGATCGATGGCGTGGCGCAGCGTCGCGATCAGCGAGAGCGTGACGACCAGGACGCGCTTCGCGCTCGCCGGCAGCGCGAGCGCGCGGATCAGCTGCAGCGGCGTGAGCGCGCGGAAGCGCAGCACGACGAGCTGGGCGACCACGACGATGAGAAACAGGCGGCCGGACAGCGTGGCGACGTAGGCGAGCGCCGCATCGCGCGTGCCGGCGGTGGCGGAGGCGATCTGGTAGGGCGCCTTGCCGACGAACCCGACCCAGACCAGGCCCATGAAAACGGCGAGCGGCAGCACCACGACGGCGGCGCGGCGCAGCGCGATCACGGTCGCGCCACGCAGCTCGATGAGCGCGAAAGCGAGCACGAGCGCGCCGAGCAGCGCGAGGCCGCGCGGGCCCGGATTGCTGGCGGCGAGCGCGATCAGGACGAAGCCGACCGCGAAAGCGCCGTTCGGCGTCATCGGATGGCGGGGGCCGGCCCGCGCAGCATGGCGATGAAATCGCCGGGCGTCGCGCGATAAAGCAGGGCGGCGAGCAGCACCTGCAGAACCTTGTCGATCGGATCGTTGACCAGGCCGGACAGCATCGCGGCGCTCATCAGATGCTGCCCCGACTTGAGGAAAAGCGCGACCACGAAGGCCGAGCCCGAGCCGGTCACGCCGCCGAACAGATAGACCACCACCGGCACCGAGACCACCGCCGAGACGATGCCGATCGCGAGGCCGCACAGGGCCACCTGCGCCACGAACGGCCCGCTGCGCCGCGGCCGCTCGCGGAAGATTTTTGCGGCGCCGACCACGACCAGCGCCGCGACCAGCGCGATCGCGACGTCGGTCAGAGCGAACCACGGCAGGAACGGGTTGACGAGGCCGCTCACCGCGAGGCTCGCCCAGGCCGCCGCCCAGGCGCAGAAGAACGCGGCCATCCGGTCGGGAGCGAGCAGCAAGGCGGTCAGAATGGTGCCGATCGAATCGAGATAGATCGGCAGCTTGACCAGGTAGACGATGGTGCCGATCGAGAAATTGAGCGCGGCGCCGAGCGCGATCAGGATCAGCCTGGGCGTCGTGAACATGAGGACTTCCACCCGTGGTGCGCCGGCATAGTTAGAACGAGTCGGGAGGCAGGGGTACCCCCCCTTGGGCTCTGTGACGGGCCCCCGCCGGCGCCGCGATCCGGGCGATCCGAATCGCCCTTGAATGGCAAGGTATCGCGCTGCGGCGGCGGTTTTCCGGACACTCGTTTGCTGAGCGCAACTATTCCATCAGGCTCGCCAGGCCCTCGCGTTCCAGCCGTCGCAAGTCCTCGGGCAGGTCGACGTCCCACAGGCGGGCGGGCTCGCGCCATGACAGGTCGAGCCGGGTGAGCCGGCGGCGGGTCTCGGCCATCACGCAGGCGGTGCTCCACGGCATGTCGGCAAAGAGCCGCGGCTCGGGCTCGCGCATCCCGATCAGCGCATAGCCGCCGTCCTCGACCGGCACCACCACGGCATCGACGCCCCCCGCGAGCGCCGCGGCGGCGGCGCGCAGATGATCGGGCGCGAGCGCCGGACAGTCGGTGCCGATGACCAGGGCGGGGCCGCGTGCGGCGTCGAGCGCCGCCAGCATGCGCAGCCCGAGATCGCCGTCGGGCTGGCGCGCCAGCGCGACTCCGAACAAAGCCGCCAACGTCTGGAATGCGGGATGCTCGCGGTCCGGCGTCGCCCACAGCGTCACCGGGCCGACGTTTGCGGCGCGCGCGGTCGCGACCGCGCGCTCGATGAAGCGCGCCTGCAGCGCCGCGGCGCGATCGGCGCCGAGCGCGGGCGCGAGGCGCGATTTGGCGAAGCCGGGCAGCGGCGCCTTGGCGAGGATCGCCACCGCGACCGGTTCAGCGTTCGCGCGGGACATAGCCGTAGCGCGATGCGAGCGCGGCGGGATCGGCCCCGAGGGAGAAGGCGAGCCGCAAGCGCCACATCATGAGAATCGTCCGCATCACGCCGTGTTTCTCCCAGCGCCGTCCCGACGTCAATGCCCGGCCGCGCAGGCAGAGCGGCCGGCTGAGCCGTTTGAGCCGGCGGGACAGCACGAGGTCCTCCATGAGCGGTATGTCGGGATAGCCGCCGATCGCCGCGAAAGCGGCGCGCTCCACGAAAATCGCCTGGTCGCCGGTGGCGATGCCGGTCAGGCGCGAGCGCAGGTTCATCATGGCGGCGACCAGCGGAAGCAGCGGATGGGTTCCCGCGATGCGCACGTCGAAGCGGCCCCAGGCGCGGCCGCTTGCCGCAAGGCCATCGGCCACGTGGCGGTCGGCATCGTCCGGCAGACGGGTATCGGCGTGCAGGAAGAGCAGCACCTCGCCCCGCGCCGCGCCGGCACCCGCGTTCATCTGCGCGGCGCGGCCGCGCGGTGCTGCGAGCAGGCGGTCGCAATGCGGGCGGGCGGCCGCGGCGGTGCGGTCGCGGCTGCCGCCGTCGACGACGATGACCTCGGCGCCCCGCGCGCGCAGCGAGCTGAGCGCCTGCAGCGTCGGTACGATGCCGGCTTCCTCGTTCAACGTGGGCACGATGATCGAGAGTGCGCTCATCGCGCATTCGCGGTCGCGACCGGGGCGACGCCGACCCGGCCGACGCACGGAATCTTCAGCGCCGGATGGCGCAGGTCGAGGCCCGCCACCAGCCCCATGAAATCGACCTCGACGCCCTCGACCCAGCCGAGCTTGGCGCCGATCAGCCCGTAGATGCCGGCCTCGACGCCGGTGCGGCTCGCCGTGAGGCCGACGAAGGCGCCGTCGGCGCGAAAGTCGCGGCCGACCGCCTCGGGCGGCATGGCGATCTCGAGCTCGGGCGCGGCGCGCAGCAGCGTCGCCGTGAAGGTGTTGCTGTTCGGGCCCGGCCATACCCGGTAGCTGCCGTAGCTCGCATAGGGATAGCGCTTCACCGCCGCTTCGATCTTGGGGATCGCCACGGCGGCGCGCGCGCCGCGCACGTCGGCGACGAGCTGCGGCCGATCGCCGAACCAATAGCCGTCCGGCGCATGCAGGTTGACGCGCACCGGCTGGCCGAAGCCCATCACGTCGTAGCGCGTATAGGCATCTGCGTTCTCGGGCTTGACCACCATCCAGGTGTGAACCGCGAAGATGCCGCGCCAGCCGCCGGCGCGCCCGGCGAAGACCAGCACGCGCGCGGGCGGATCGTCGGCGGCATCGGGCAACAGGCCGGTGCTCGACCAGTTGGCGTCGCGCCAGCTGCGCGGATGGTCCTCGACCGCATAGAGCGTGCCGCGTGCCGCGATCGGCAGCACGAACACGACCAGCAGGGTCGATCGAAGCGTCTTGCGAAACGACTTGAGGCGTGTGCCCATGGCGTGCAATCAGGACGTCTCGCGCCGAAATGTGGCGACATCCCGGTTCCGACGCAACATCCGATGTCCAATCCCGTTCTGGTCGAAGTGACGCGCGGCCGCCTGGTGGAAAGCCGCCACCGCGGCGCGCTCGCGGTGGTCGAAGCCGACGGCGCGAGCGTGCTGGCGCTCGGCGACGTGACGGCGCCGGTCTTTCCGCGCTCGGCCATCAAGGCGCTGCAGGCGCTGGTGCTGGTCGAGTCCGGCGGGGCCGAGCGCTTCGGCCTCGGGGACGAGGAGCTCGCGCTCGCCTGCGCGTCGCACGGCGGCGAGCCGGCCCATGTGGCCGGCGTCGAGCGCATGCTGCGCGCCGCCCGGCTCGATCCTTCGGCGCTCGCCTGCGGCACCCATTGGCCATTGCATCAGGCGTCCGCCCAGACGCTCGCGCGCGCCGGCGGCACCGCCTCGGCGCTGCATAACAATTGCTCCGGCAAGCACGCCGGCTTCCTGTGCGCCGCTTGCGCGATGGCGGCCGACACGGCCGGCTATGTCGAGGCGTCGCATCCGGTCCAGCGCGCCGTCAAAGCCGTCCTGGAAGACTTGAGCGGGGCCGCGATTCCGGACGAGCGGCGCGCGATCGACGGCTGCTCGGTGCCGACCTGGGCGCTGCCGCTCGCCGACCTCGCCCGCGCCTTTGCGCGCTTCGGCACCGGCCGCGGATTTGGGCCGCAGCGCGCCGCGGCGGCGCAGCGGCTGCGCGCGGCCTGCGCCGCCAAACCATGGTTCGTTGCCGGCAGCGGGCGGTTCTGCACCGGCATCATGGAACATTTCGGCGCACGCGTGTTCGTCAAGACCGGGGCCGAGGGCGTGTTTTGCGCGGCGCTGCCCGAGCTCGGGCTTGGCATCGCGGTCAAATGCGACGACGGCCAGGGCCGGGCCGCCGAGGTCGCGACGGCAGCCGTCATTGCGCGCCTGCTGCCGCTCGCCGATCCCGACCGTGACTTCCTCGCCCGCTATCTGCGGCCGGTGCTGCGCAATTGGAAGGGAACGGTGGTCGGCGGCCTCCGGCCCGGGGATGCGCTGGCCGTGCCTTGATCAGGATCCGCTGACGTCGGCCAGCGGCACGAACAGTGTCTCGATCGGCATGGCGCGGGCGATGAAGTGCTGCTCCACCATGTATTGCACCAGCGCCGCGAGCGTCGGCCGGTTGGCTTCGATGCCGTACGGCCAGGCGTCGCCGCCAAACAGCGCGTCGACCTCCTCGACCTCGGACATCAGCCACGGCAGCATCACGGCGAGCGAGCCGCCGTAGCGCATCCGCGCGAGCGCCCGCGCCTTTGATTCGACGAGGGCCCGGTACAGGCTGTCGGCGATCCACGGATGCCGCGCGTAGAGTTCGCGGCGGATCGCCACCAGATGCATGATGGGAAAGATCCTGGTGCGCAGGTAGAACGCACGCTCGATCGCGCGGAAGTCGGGAAACATCCGTGCAATGTCGGGGCTGTGCCCGAGCGTCGGCGGCTTGCGCGAGCCGACCAGCGCATCGATCTCGCCCGCCGCCAGCAACTGCTCCAAGGATTGCCCGCTTGCGTTGACCTCGACCGCGGCCGGCTCGAGCAGCGGCGGCGCGTGCGGCCTGCCGTGGCCGCCGCTTTTTTCGACCGCGCCCTCGACCCAGCGGATGGTGTCGAGCCGGACGCCGAACTCGTGCGCCAGATGCCCGCGCACCCAGATCGCGGCGGTCTGCGTGTAGAGCGGCACGCCGACCCGCTTGCCTTCGAGGTCTTTTGGCGCGCGGATGCCGGCGCGCGTATTGACGAAGATATAGCCGTGGCGAAACACCCGCGACGGAAACACCGGCAGCGCGACGAACGGGCAATCGCCGCGCCCCGTCAGGCTGATGAACTCCGAGGCCGAGAGCTCGGCGACGTCAAATTCCCGGCGGCCGACCATGCGGTCGAAGATCTCGCGGCCGGCCGCGAACACGCGCATGTCGAGCGCAATGCCCTCGGGCTGCACCTCGCCGGTGCGCAAGGCGTCCATCCGGTCGTATTTGCAGGACGCGAAGGTGAGGCGGAGCGGCGCCATGGACGCTCGCCGCGCTACTCGGTCGCGATGCCGGTGGCGCGGATCAGATTGCCCCAGGTGTCGATCTGCGTCTTGAGATAGGCCGGCGCGTCCGCGAGGGCGCCGCGATAGGGCTCGTAGCCGAGCGCGCGCAGGCGCTGCTCGACGCTCGGCATGGCGATCACCCGGTTGACCGCCGCGTTGAGCTTGGCGCGGATCTCGACCGGCGTCTTGGCGGGCGCGAGCAGGGCGATGAAGCCGTTGATCGCGATACCCGAGAAGCCGAGCTCCTCGAGCGTCGGCACGTCGGGCAGGGCATCGGCGCGGCGCGGACCGGTGACCGCGAGCGCCCGCACGGCACCCTGCAGCACCATCGGATGGGTCTCGGCGACCGGACCGACGTTGATGTCGACGTGATGGCCGAGCAGGGCGCTGAGCGCCGGTGCGCCGCTCTGGAACGGCACGCCCTGGCCGTTCGCCTTGGCGAGCGCGTGAAACAGATATTCGGCCGCGATGCGCGCCGACGTGCCGCCGAAGCCGAAGGTGAACGGCTTGGTCTTGGCGGCGGCGAGGAAGTCCTTGAGGCTGCGCGCCGGATTGTCGGCATTGACCGCAAAGGCCTGGCTGTCGAGCGCCGCGAAGGCGACCGGTGCGATGTCGTCGGTGGCATAGCCCGGGTTCTTGTAGAAGGTCTGGTTGATCGCGTAGCTGTTGCCGGTGAACAGGAGCGTGTAGCCGTCGGGCGCCGCCTCGGCGACCAGCTTGGCGGCGATGTTGGAGGCGGCGCCGGCCCGGTTCTCCACCACGATCTGGTAGCCGAGCTGGTCGGTGAGCGCCTGCGCGACCACCCGCGCGAAGGTATCGATGCCGCCGCCCGGCGCGAAGCCCACCAGGAACGTGATCTTGCGGTTGGGATAGCTCTCGGTCTGCGCGTTCGCCGGCAGCGCGGCGAGCAGGGCGAGGCCGGCGAGCACCCATCCGGCGCGGCGCGAACGCGACATCGTTTCCTCCCGGTACGCTATCGTTGGACCGTGATCTTATCCGAAAACCGGGCCCGCTCCTCCGGGATCATGCGCGGTCGGTCAGCCCGCCGCCAGCGCCTCGCGAAAGGCCTTGCGCACCTGCGGGCCGTGCAGGCGGCTGTAGTCGCGTTCCTGCGGACCGCCGGCGACGATCTTGAGATCGACGAATACCGGCCCGGGCTCGGCGAGGACCGCGCCGATCTGCTGCTCGAAGATCTTGAGGTCGGAGAATTCGTGGACCGCACGGTAGCCGGCCGCGCGCGCGAAACCGGCGAAATCCACGGTGCTCCGACCCGGGATCGGATGGCCGCCGTTCGCCTCGTAGGTGCCGTTCTCGCAGACGAAATGAAAAAGGTTCGGCGGCGCGACCTCGCCGATGGTGACCAGGCTGCCGAGGTTCATGAGCAGACTGCCGTCGCCGTCGAGCACGATGATGCGCCGGTCGGGGCGGCCGAGCGCGAGCCCGAGCCCGTGCGAGGAGGCGAGCCCCATGGCGCCGTGCGACAGATAATTGAGCGGATGCGGCCGGATGTCGATCCAGTCGAAGGCGGTCGAGTAGACCGGAAGCACGATGTCGGCGTCGGTCACCTGCCGCGCAAGCGCCTTGAGGCAGTCGTCGCGCTTCATCATGCGGGCCTCCGTCCGATCAGCAACACCACGGGATGTGAGGCCGCATAGGCGCCATCGATCGCCGGCCTGACCTTGCCGAGATCGGCGTCGGTCTCGATCTCGTGATACGGAATGCCCATGGCGTCGAGGATCGGCTCGACGATGCGCACGCCGTAGCGCTTCGACTGAAGGGGCGGCACGCCCGGCTCCTTTTCCAGGAGGCCGACCATCATGCAGATCGGCAGCGCGTATTCGACCGCGACGCCGCGGATGGCGTTGATCGAATCGAGCAGGCCGGTCTGCTGGATCAGCAGCAGCGCGCGCTTGCCCGTATAGGCGAGGCCGGCGCAGATGCCGACGCCCTCGTCCTCCTTGCACACGCGGATGAGGCGCGGTTTCGTCTCCTTGGCGAGCGGGCGCAGGAGCCCCTCGCTGGTGGTGATGTCGGGCACGGAGACGACGTATTCGATTCCGCTCGCCTTGATCTCGCGAATGATGCTGCCGCCGCCGAGGAGGGCCGGCCCTTCCGTGCTCGCACTGACCTGCATGATGCTCCCGCCAAACGATTTTGCGGCGGGCACTATATCGGCCGGTCCGGCGACCGCAAACGCTTTCAGTCGATCCGGTTTCCCGCAATCGCAAGCTGCGCAAAGCGCGCCGCGCCATCATGGCCGAGATCGCCGGTGACGACCGCATGGTGGTCCATGCCGAGGATGGCGCCGCGCCGCGCGCCCGCGATCATGTTGTTGGCGATCACCGCGCCGCCCGCGCCGGCGACCACCGAGACGGCGACGCCGATCGCGGCCGCGCGCACCACATTGCCCGTGATGGTCACGTCGCGCAGGTAGGGGCCCCAGCCGGCCACGATGCCGGCGAGCGTCGCGTTCTCCACCACGTTGCCGGTGACCGCGGTGTCGGCCTCTACGTAGATGCCGATGCCGGTCTCCTTCTCGGGCTCGCGCGGGTTCGGCGCGAGATTGCGGATGATGTTGCCCTGCACCGCCGCGATGCGGCCGCCCTCGTTGAAATTGGCGACCGAAACGCCGGTCTCGGCGCCGTCGACCGTGTTGTTGGCGATCACGGCGCCCTCGAAGCCGAACTCGGAGTAGAGCGCGCACTCGCCGATCTGGCTGCAGATGTTGCCGGCGATCTCGATGCCCGAGGCCGTGTTGCCGCGCACCGCCGAGAAGGCGCAGTTGCGGATGCGGTTGCGGCTCACGATCACATTGGCCGCGCGGAACGCATTGACGCCGTTGCCCCATTGGCCGGAGCCGCCGGCGACGTTGCGGATGTCCTCGATCCGGTTGTCGAGCACCATGGTGGCGTCCTCACCCGCGACGTTGCGCAGGACCACGATGCCGTTGTTGCCGGCGGCGCGCACGGTGTTGCGCGCGACCGTGAGCCCGCGGGCGTCGATCGACAGAATGGCGACGTCGGCGGCGCCGCCGATCGTGTTCTCCGCGATCTCGCCCGCGATGCCTTCGAGCCGGAGACCGTGGCCGCCGGCGCCGGTCAGCACGCAGTCCGCGATCTTCACGTCGTGACCGTTCATCAGCGTGATGAGGCCGAGGCCGTCGGGCAGCGGCGCGCCGCCGCCGTCGAGCGCGAGGCCGACGAGCGTCACGCGCTCGGCTTGCGTCGCGGTGAGGAGCGGACGACCGCGGGTCGAGATGAGGCGCGTCGCGCCGCGGACGCCGACGATCTGCGCGCCGGACGGCAGCGCGAGGTCGCCGGCGCGGTAGACCCCGGGCGCGAGCGCGAGCGGGGCGTGCGCGGCCGCCGCCTGGTCGATCGCGCGCTGCAGGGTCGCGGTCTGGTCGTCCGGGCTGCCGGCGCGCACGCCGAGGGTGGCGGCATCGATCCCGAAGGCGGAGACGGGGCCGGCGGCGCGCGCCGTCGCGGGCAGGGTGCTCGCGCCGAGGCCGGCGAGAAGGGTGCGGCGAGAGATGGTCATGGCGGTGCTCCGCCCATCGTCCGGTGCGCGGCGGGCCGGGCGCGCGCCGCGCAATGACGCAAGTATAGGGCCCGGACGGACGCCCGCGCCGACTTCGTCGTTTCGCGGTTAATGGCGGCTGACGGCGAGCAGGATGGCCCGGCCGGCCCGCGCCAGCGCGTCGAGGGTGAGTTTCCGCCGCCGCGCGCGCGGGCGGAACTTCGCGGCGACCGCCGGCACATGCACGAAAACGGCGAGCCGCGGTCCGCCCGGCTTCGCGGCGGCTTCGAGCGCGCGCCAATAGACGTAGTTGCAGAGATAGCTGCCGGCGTCGCGCGAGAGGCCCGTGCGCACGCGCGTCGCTCGCGCGGCAGCAACCAGGCGCATCAACGGCGCGCGGCCGCGCCGGCGCGCCGGCCCGCCGGGCGCGATCACGCCGCGCTGCGGGGTGGCGCGGGCCGCATCGGGAAACCACGAATTGGCGCGGTTGCGCGCAAAAGCCTCGACGCTCACGCTCTTGCGCCCGGCCGCGAGGCCGAACATCACGATCGCGTCCGGACGATGTGCCGCGATCAGCGCCGGCAACTCGCGATCGACCGCCGCGTAGGAGGTGTCGAAGACGTGGGTGACGCAGTCGATGCCATGGCGGCGCGCCGTACGGGCGAGCCGCGCGACCAGCGCGACGGTCGGATTGACCGGCGCGCGCGGAAACGGCCCGAAGCCGGTGACGAGAATCTTAGCGTTCATAGGCCGAGCGTCGCCGCGAGCTCGTCGACGGCGCGCGCCGGCGTGAGCGCGCCGGCCGCCACGGCGGCTTCGATCTGCGGCAGCTTCGCCTTGAGCTTCGGCTCGGCCGCGATGCGCGCGCGCCAGACCTCGTCGAGCATGGTCCACATCCACTTCACCTGCTGCTCGCGCCGCCGCGCCGCGAGCGCGCCGGTTGAGGTCAGCTTGTCGCGGTGGGCGATCACCTGCGCCCACAGCGCCGCAATGCCGTCGCCGGTCAGCGCCGAGTAGGTGACGACCGGAGGCGACCAGTCGGGCGAGCGCGGCGTCAGGATATGCAGCGCGGCGCGATATTCGGCCGCCGCCGCCTTGGCGCGCGGGAGGTTGTCGCCATCGGCCTTGTTGACCGCGATCATGTCGGCGAGCTCGACTAGGCCCTTCTTCAATCCCTGCAGCTCGTCCCCGGCGCCCGGCAGCATCAGCGCGAGAAAAAAATCGGTCATGTCGGCCACCGCGGTCTCCGACTGGCCGATGCCGACGGTCTCGACCAGGATCACGTCGAAGCCGGCGGCCTCGCACGCGAGCATGGTTTCACGGGTCTTGGCCGCGACGCCGCCGAGCGTGCCGGCGGACGGGGAGGGACGGATGAAGGCGCGCTCGTCGGCCGCGAGCCGCGCCATGCGGGTCTTGTCGGCAAGGATCGAGCCCCCGGTGCGCGCCGAGGACGGGTCGACCGCGAGCACCGCGACCTTGTGGCCTCGGCCGGTGAGATAGGTGCCGAGCGCGTCGATCGTGGTCGATTTGCCGACGCCCGGCGCGCCCGTGATGCCCACGCGCACCGCGCCGCCGGTCGACGCCAGCAGATCCTGCACCAGGGCCCGCGCGGTCTTCTGATCGTCGGCCCGCTTCGACTCGATGAGGGTGATCGCCCGCGCCAGCACGGCGCGCTCGCCGGCGCGGATGCCGTGCTCAAGGCACGCGGGGTCGGGTCGGCGCGCCGTCATGCGCTAGCGCCCGTGCTCGCCGACGATGATCGCGAGCGCGCCCTTGCGGTCCGCCCGGGCGGCCGCCGCCGCGAAAGCCATCAGCGCATCGCGGTCCGCGATGCGGCAACTCGACGACGCCGCCTTGGTGCAGAATTTTGCACGCGTCGCCTGGTCGGCATCCGCCTCATCGAGGCCGGCGAGCAGGTAGACGCCGGCGGCTTGCTTGTGCGCCACCGCATATTCGATGCCCTTGACCTGCCGCCGGGAACTTCGCGCCTGCACCATCAAATCCTCGTCCCGGTAGGGCGCCACCGTGAAGGCGGCGATATCGAACGTCGGCCGCCCGACCACGGCGTATTGCGCGCCGTCCCAGCGAAACGTCCCGACGTCCGGACCGGAGGCGCCGCCGTCGGACAATGTGTAGACATGCACGCGCAGGCGGGGCCCGAGCAGCGGCTGCGTGCCGGTCAAGAGCGGGGCGGCCGAATCGACGCAGCCGCCCAAGGCCAACGCCAGGATGGCGGTAGCCCCGCGCCGCAGTTTTGCCGGTATCCGCGTCATCGGCTCCCGTTCCGGGCGGTAATGCGCCATTTTAAAATAGACGAAAATTCTAGCGATTTCAATGGTATATCATTTTACATTACGAAACGTAAAGTTTCCTCTCGTCTCCGGCCGCGAACAGTTTATCATGGTTCCCTGATGGGGTGCGCGGGAGAGGTCAGATGCGTTACGCAGCTCTGGCGGCGACGTCCTTGCTCGCCGTCTTTTCTATTGCTTCAAGTGTAACTCCTTCGAAATCCGCCGACCTGCTGTGGAAGGTCGAGAATCCGTTCCGCTTCTTCAAGCGGTCGGCTTCCTTCGAAATGTACGAGCGTGCGTTCGACGCGGTGCGGGGCGATCCCAGTACGCCGGTGCCCGAGAAGATCATCTGGAAAACCGAGCGGCGGCTCAACGATCCGGACTGCAAGGATTCGTCGAACCCCAACGCCTGCGCCAACACGGCGCGCAAGAACTTCGAGACCAGCCGACAGGGCTGGGCGGCGCAGACCGTCGACTTCACCTGCTTTGACCGCAATGCCCGCCCGCGCCACTACGCGACGACCTGCGCGCGGCAATATTCCTGGGGCACCGCCAAGGAAGACTACGTTCTTCCCGATGCCCACACGGTGCACGTCTGGATCGCGTCGGAGGTTCTCGCGGGCCTGCCGGCCGGCGACTGCACCTGGACCTGGACGCCGCATCGCGCCGGCCTTGCGGGCGAGACCCGCAAGCAGCCGTGCAAGGAGCAGTTCGTCATCAAGCGGCTGCCCTATTCGCTCGATCACGCCGCCTCGGGTGCCGCCGTCAAGGTGACGCTGCCGGACGGCCGCGAGCTCGTCGACCCGGCCGTCGTCGTGCAGGACCTGTTCGTGGTCGCGATGGGCGACAGCTTCATGTCCGGCGAGGGCAACCCGGACAAGCCGGTCCGGTTCAGCCCCTCGCGCGAGATGGTCTACGACCCGACCAACTCCGATACGCGCGACGTCGCCTCGCGCTCGATCGGCCCGAACCCGAATTACGGCGTGGCTTCGGCCCCCGAGAATTTCAATCCGAAGGCGCTGCCGAAGCGCCTGATGGAGGATGAGGAGCGCTCGCTGATCTACCGGCCCAATTCGCCGGAGTTCCAACACGCCTTCGACAAGGCGGACGCGCAGTGGCTGTCGGTCGATTGCCACCGCTCGCAATACGGCTATCCGTTCCGCGTCAGCCTCGAGCTCGCGCTGGAGAACCCGCATCGCTCCGTCACGTTGGTGAGCCTCGCCTGCTCGGGCTCGGACATCGTCAATGGGATGTTCAAGTCGGTCGATGCGCGCGAGAAGTTCAGCGAGCCGAACGGCTCGAAGATGGTGGTGTCGCAGTTCGACCAGCTGAGCGACCTGATCTGCCGCAACGGCGCAGCCGGCCGCACCGCGAGCGCGTCCTATACGCTCCCGGTCTACAAGTCCGGCAGCACCGCGATCTCGAGCGAGACGATCACCGAACGCTGGTGCCCGCAGGCGAACCGCAAGCGGCCGGTCGACCTCGTGCTCTTGTCGATCGGCGGCAACGACGTCGGCTTCTCGGGTCTCGTCATGTACGCGATGACCAACAGCGCCGACGATCTCGCGCCGATTGCCGGCTGGATCGGCTCGCAGATCCGTTACAGCCCGCAGGTGTCGGAAGCCTACATGGGCGTGCTCGATCAGCGGTTCAAAGCCGTGAAGGCGGCGTTTGCCGACGGCTTCGGCATCGAGCCGTCGCGCGTGGTGCAGAACGCCTACGAGCAGATCCAGTTCGACGAGACCGGGGCTCCCTGCGGAGCGCAGCCGACGCTCGGCCTCGACGTGCATCCGAAGTTCTCCTATGCGCGCGATCGCGTGGCCGAGGTCTCGAACTTCGCCCGCGCGCTCCAGGTGCGGCTCGAGTGCATCGCCGATGCGAAGAAGCCGGGGTGCCCGTCCGGTCTGGCGACCGGCGGCGGCACCGGCTTCCGCTTCGTGAACGACCATCTGGCGGAGTTCCTCAAGCGCGGCCTGTGTGCCCGCGATCCGGCGCACGCCTTCGCGGATCAGGTCGCGATGGGCATGCCGCGGATGTCGCGCGCGACGCAGGAGTGGGAGCCGTATTCGCCGGCCTATACGCTGCCCTATGCGCATCACTGGCGGCTGGTGCGCGATCCGAACGACGCGTTCCTGATCGCCAACACGCACCGCGAGGGCATCTCGCTGTACGACCTGCTGCAACCCGCGTTTGCGGCCCTCTACAGCGGCGCGTTCCATCCGACCGCCGAGGGGCACGCGATCGTCGCCGACCACGTGATCAAGCACGTGCGCGAAGTCGTCGACGCGAAGGGCGGACCGCAGCGGCAGGCATTGGCGCACTGACGGCGCCGCTCGCGCTTTCACCGAGAAACGTTCATGGCCGGACCGCGAGGTCCGGCCATGATTTTTCCTAGCCACTGTTCCGCATCCTTGCATGGAACCGGTTCACGCGAAACCGAGGGAACGCAGTCGCAATCATCGGCGTTGTCCGATCATCCCCGGGCGGTCACCGGCCGGCCCGGCACACGAATGTGGAGATCGGAGGAAAGCGGACATGAACTGGGACCAGATCGAAGGCAACTGGACCAAGGCGAAAGGCAAGCTGCGCCAGCAATGGGGCAAGCTCACCGACGATGACATCACGCTGATCGACGGCAAGCGCGAGGAGCTCGCCGGACGCCTGCAGGAGCGCTACGGCTACCAGAAGGAACAGGCCGAGAAGGAAATCGACAGCTGGATGAAGAAGGCGTCGTAAGCTTCGGCGTTGATTCGCGGAAGGAAGGTCGGCCGGCTCGGATTTTCCGAGCCGGCCTTTTTCGTAGGGCGCGCGTGCTCGAAAGCAGCAAGGCATTATGTTATGATATTTACGAAGATCCGGACGCAATGACGCCATCATGAACGTTGCCATCACCAGAGCTGCTGAAGGGCTTCCTCGGCGCGCGTTCAGCGTCGACGACGTCCGCCGGATGATCGATGCCGGCGTTCTCCGCGAGGACGAGAATTTCGAGCTGATCGGGGGCGAAGTCGTGATGATGGCAGCGAAGGGATTCGCGCACGAACTCGTGAAGAACGCATTGACATTGGCGGTTGCTCGCTCCCTTCCGGCCACTTCGACTTTCGGCGTGGAGAATTCTCTGCAACTCGCAGATGACGTCCTCGTCGAGCCGGATCTTGCCGTGATATTGCGCGCTGGATTCAAGCCTGGTCCGCACAGGTTCATTCAGCCGGCTGATATTCAGCTGATCATGGAGATATCGGCGACAAGTCTGAGCTATGACCGCGGTCTGAAAGCTCGTCTTTACGCCCGGTATGGCATCCGCGAGTTCTGGGTCATCGACGCGAACGAGCGGACGGCTTGGATCCACACCGGCCCGAGTGGCGAGGGCTGGTCGTCGATCGTCGAGCGCGGACCGAACGATTCGCTCGCCACGCCGGCACTGCCCGGCTTTTCCCTCCGCCTCGGCGATATCAGCTAGCCGCTACTCCGCGGCGGCGCGGTCGTGGCCGAGCCGGCGGTTGAGCTTGGCCAGAAGCTCGGCGGCCGCGGCCGCGATTACGGTACCGGGCGGGAAGATCGCCTCGGCGCCGGCCGCCTTGAGCGCCTCATAGTCCTGCGGCGGGACCACGCCGCCGACCACGATCATGATGTCGTCGCGCCCCTGCGCGTCGAGCGCGGCCTTGAGCTCGGGCACCAGCGTCAGGTGGCCGGCGGCCAGCGAGGAGACGCCGACGATGTGCACGTCGTTCTCGATCGCCTGGCGCGCGGCCTCGCCCGGCGTCGCAAACAGCGGGCCGATATCGACGTCGAAGCCGAGGTCGGCGAACGCCGAGGCGATGACCTTCTGCCCGCGGTCGTGACCGTCCTGGCCGACCTTGGCGACCAGGATGCGCGGCCGGCGGCCTTCGTCGGCCTCGAATTGCGCGACGGCCTTGAGCACGCGCTCGACCGCGTCCGACGCGGATCCCGACATGGCGCCGGCCTCCCGTTTGTAGATGCCCGAGATCGCCTTGATCGAGGCGACGTGGCGGCCAAACACCTTCTCCATCGCCAGCGAGATCTCGCCGACCGTTGCCTTGGCGCGCGCCGCATCGATTACTAGTGCGAGCAGGTTGCCGTTGCCGCCGGCCGCCGTGCGTGTCAAGGCATCGAGCGCCTCGGTCACGGCGCGCTCGTCGCGCTCGCGCCGCAGCCGCGCGAGCTTGTCGATCTGCAGCGTCCGTACGGCCGAATTGTCGACTTTCAGCACGTCGATCGGCGCTTCGCGCTGCGGCCTGTACTTGTTGACCCCGATGACCGATTGGGCGCCGGCGTCGATGCGCGCCTGGGTCTTCGCCGCCGCTTCCTCGATGCGCAGCTTGGGCAGGCCGGCCTCGATCGCCTTGGCCATCCCGCCCATCTCTTCCACTTCGGTGATGTGGCCCCACGCCTTGCGGGCGAGCTCGGCGGTGAGCCGCTCGACATAGAAGGAGCCGCCCCACGGGTCGACCGTGCGCGTCGTGCCGGACTCCTGCTGCAGGATGAGCTGGGTGTTGCGGGCGATGCGGGCCGAGAAGTCGGTCGGCAGCGCCAGCGCCTCGTCGAGCGCGTTGGTGTGCAGCGACTGGGTGTGCCCCTGCGTTGCCGCCATCGCCTCGATCGCGGTGCGCGCGACGTTGTTGAACACATCCTGAGCGGCGAGCGACCAGCCGGAGGTCTGGCAATGGGTGCGCAGCGACAGCGAGCGCGGATCGGCCGGCGTATGCGGCTTCATCAGTTTCGCCCACAACAGGCGGGCGGCGCGCAGCTTGGCAACCTCCATGAAGAAGTTCATGCCGATCGCCCAGAAGAAGGAGAGACGCGGCGCGAACTGATCGATCGTGAGCCCGGCCTTTAGGCCCGCGCGCACGTATTCGACGCCGTCGGCAAGCGTATAGGCGAGCTCGAGATCCTGGGTCGCGCCGGCCTCCTGCATGTGGTAGCCGGAGATCGAGATCGAGTTGAACTTCGGCATCCGCTCCGACGTGAACGCAAAAATGTCGGAGATGATGCGCATCGAGGCGGCCGGCGGGTAGATATAGGTGTTGCGCACCATGAATTCTTTGAGGATGTCGTTCTGGATCGTCCCCGCGAGCTTTTCCGGCGCGACGCCCTGCTCCTCGGCGGCGACGATGTAGAGCGCGAGGACCGGCAGCACCGCGCCGTTCATGGTCATCGACACCGACATCTTGTCGAGCGGGATGCCGGAAAACAGCGTGCGCATGTCGTAGATCGAGTCGATCGCGACGCCCGCCATGCCGACGTCGCCGGCGACGCGCGGGTGATCGGAGTCGTAGCCGCGGTGGGTCGCGAGATCGAAGGCGACCGAGAGGCCTTTCTGCCCGGCCGCGAGGTTGCGCCGATAGAAGGCGTTGGAATCCTCCGCGGTCGAGAAGCCCGCATACTGCCGCACGGTCCACGGCTGGGTGACGTACATGGTCGGGTAGGGGCCGCGCAGATAAGGCGCGATGCCCGGCATGGTGTCGAGGAAGTCGAGACCCGCGACGTCGTCGGGCCCGTAGATCGGCTTGACTGCGATGCCCTCCGGCGTGAGCCAGGGCGGAGCCGAGACAGGCGTCTGCGCCGCCGCGGTGTCGGCGAACGGGATGGTCTCAAAATCCGGGATCTGCGTCATGACGCCGTCATGCCTCTCGACCGACTCAATTTAGGCCTTCTTTCGCGCTTTTGCACGGCAACAATTCGCTCAGCCGCCCACCCGATTTGCCTCTTCTCCGAGCATTTTCGTGCAGGACTCGCGCGACCCGGCTCACGGTGCCGCCGGCCGCCACGCGCGTCGCAGCGCCGCGGCGCT
>Ga0335081_10003946_pt1 | contig 23401 bp, 21 predicted proteins | sample Lox_Sample_35_FD_206713 | JGI IMG/M metagenome (GOLD analysis project Ga0335081, IMG submission 206713) | Soil microbial communities from Loxahatchee National Wildlife Refuge, Florida, United States - Lox_Sample_3.5 | ecosystem: Environmental > Terrestrial > Soil > Wetlands | place: USA...
CCCCGAACTATCCCATGATCGGCGACACCGACCTGAAGATTTCCAAGGCTTACGGCATGCTGCCGGCCTCGACAAACGGCACTTCCGAAGGCCGCACGCCGAACGACAATCAAACGGTGCGCAACGTATTCGTCATCGGCCCGGACAAGAAGATCAAGCTCATTCTCGTCTATCCGATGAGCACCGGCCGCAACTTCGATGAAGTCCTGCGTGTAATCGATTCGCTGCAGCTCACGGCCAAGCACCGCGTCTCGACGCCGGCCAATTGGAAGCAGGGCGAGGACGTCATCCTCGGCGGCGCCATCACCGATGAAGAGGCGAAGAAGCTCTATCCGGCCGGCTGGAAAACCCCGAAGCCCTATATCCGGGTCGTGCCGCAACCGCGGTAGCGTTAAGTTCAACTCTCTGATTTGATGTCAAAGGCGCGGCCGTTTTGGCCGCGCCTTTGTCTTGAGGACCGTCATGAATCCGGATGCCGAAATTCAGCCGCCGTTCGCCGCCTTCATGGGGATAAAGATCACGCACCTCTCCAAGGACAAGGTGGTGGCCGAAATGCCGGTCCGCGAAGAGCTCAACAACCGCTTCGGCGCGTTGCACGGCGGGGCGGTGATGGCGCTCGCCGACAATCTCGGCGGAACAGCGACCGTCGCCAACCTGCCGCCGGGCGGACGCACCGCGACCATCGAAAGCAAGACCAATTTCTTCGCCGCCGTCCCGGTCGGCGATACCGCCTATGCCGAATGCACGCCGTTGCACCGCGGCCGTTCGACGATGGTGTGGCAGACCCGCATCACGCGCGACGACGGACGGCTCTGCGCCCTGGTGATCCAGACGCAGATCGTGATGGCGCCGGAGCAACCCCGACGGTAAGGCGCGCGCAGCCGGCTCCGCGCCACGACCGCCGCTAATGCATGGCCCGCAACCCCATGCGGGCAAGGCGCGGCAAGACCTCGGCGCAGAAATACGGCGCCTCCTGCAGATAATTCACGAACGAAACGGCGATGCCGCACACACCGGCGCGCGCGAGAGCCGCGAATTCTTCCGCTACCTTGTCGGGCGTACCGACGAACGGGTAGCCGCCGATGCCGCTTTCCGCCTGCAAGGCGCGCTTGGCGGCGAATGCGTCGGCGTCGGTGTTCTGCGGCGTGATCCTCTTAAGCTCCAGCATGCGCTCGATGGCGCCCCAGTCGGCGTTTTCGACGTTGGCGTGGCGATAGTATGCTTCCGCCTCTGCCTGCGTCGGTCGGCAAATCACCTGGCCCTGGGTAAAGACGTCGATGTCGCGGCCGAATTGCTGGGCTGCCGCTTTGGCGTCGGCGACCATCTTGCTCGTTTGCACGAACAGGCTCGGTCGGTCGGCGCCGGTGCCGGCGGCGGCAAGCCGCGACGCGCCGGTCGAAGTGAAGAAAGCATCGCAATTGCGCAACGCGAAACTGCGGCCGGTCGCCGACGATCCGGCATTCATGATGAGCGGCCGCGTACCGCCGTAAGGCTGCGGCTTGGCGCGCACCCCGGCAAGCTTGAAATACCGGCCGTCAAAATCGAAATCCTCCTCGCCCGACCAGGCGCGCTTGACGACGTCGATCCATTCCTGCGCGAATTCGTAGCGGTCGTCGTGCTCGCGCTGCGAAATTCCGAACATTTCGAATTCGCCCTCGTTCCAGCCGGCGACGATGTTAAGCCCGAAACGGCCGCGGCCGATGTGATCGGCGGTGACGAATTCCTTGGCGGCGATCAAGGGATGGAACAGCGGCGCATGCACGGTGCCGAAAATCGTGATGCGCTCGGTGGCGGCGAGAAGTCCGCACGCCCAGGTCACGGTTTCGAGCGTCGTACCGTGGAAATCGCTCGGGCCGCCGTAGCCCTTCCAGCGCCCGATCGGCAGCAGGAAATCGATGCCCGCCGCATCCGCGAGTTTGGCGAGCGCGAGGCAGTCCGGCCAAGTCGCGAGCCAGCGTTCCGGGACCAGCGTCGCGGTGCGCGCCGACGAGCAATTCGCGCCGAAGAAGCCGATCTTGAACGCATTCTCGCCATACATGGCGATGCGTTCGCCCATCGAAGCGGTGCGGAGCGGCATCGGTAAGCCTTTCACATCACCTTGTAGAAGCAAATCTTCACGCAGTCAGGCTCGCGCGCGCCGGTGCAGACGACGATATGCTTGCCGAGCCAGGCATAACGCGGCGCGCTGGTCTCGAAAAAAGTCGCGCCGCGAAAATAATAGGCGCTCGCCTCGACCGGCCGGCCCGCGGCCAGCGCCGCCATAACCTCGGCGGGGCCGTGGCGCAGCGCCTGATTGCGGACGTAGATCAAGGCGCCGTCGTCGGTACGCAGCGTATAGCGCGCCTCGAGTTCGGCGACGCCATCGCCGCGCAGCACCTGCCAATCCGCGCCGCCGGGGAGCACTTCGCCGCGCAATTGCGGTCCGGAAAAATCTCCGCCGGTGATCGCAACAATGCGGCGGCCGCCCTTGCCGACGTCGCCAAGGTCGAGCGGTACATCGACGCTCACGCGGGCGGTAAAGATGAACTCCAATCGCGGAGTCGGCGGCTCCGGCTTGACCGGTTCGGGGTTTGCCATTCGCGCCTCACAATGTCATCGTTTGCAAACACGTGAACGAGGATAGCATGGATGTACGCGCCGCCGTGGCCTTTGCGCCCGGCAAACCGCTCGAAGTGACCACGGTCAAGCTCGATGGCCCGCGCGCCGGAGAAGTTTTGGTCGAGATCAAGGCCACCGGCATTTGCCACACCGACGAATTCACGCTTTCCGGCGCCGATCCGGAAGGATTGTTTCCGGCGATTCTCGGCCACGAAGGCGCCGGCGTCGTCGCCGATATCGGCCCGGGCGTGACTTCGGTCAAAAAGGGCGATCACGTCATTCCGCTGTACACGCCCGAATGCCGGAACTGTCCATCCTGCCTGTCGCGCAAGACCAATCTGTGCACCGCCATCCGCGCCACCCAGGGCCAGGGCGTCATGCCGGACGGCACCTCGCGCTTCTCGATCGAGGGCAAGAAGATCCATCATTATATGGGCTGCTCGACATTTGCCAATTTCACCGTGCTGCCCGAAATCGCGGTGGCGAAAATTCGCGACGACGCGCCGTTCGACAAAGTCTGCTACATCGGCTGCGGCGTCACCACCGGCATCGGCGCGGTGATCAACACCGCCAAGGTCGAGCCGGGCGCCAAATGCATCGTGTTCGGGCTCGGCGGCATCGGACTTAATGTCATTCAGGGGCTGCGCCTCGTCGACGCCGACATGATCATCGGCGTCGACGTCAACCCGGAGAAGAAAGCCTGGGGCGAGCGCTTCGGCATGACGCATTTCGTCAATCCGAAGGAGATCGGCGGCGATCTCGTCGCCCATCTTGTCAATATGACCAAAAGCGGCGCCGACCAGATCGGCGGCGCCGATTACACGTTCGAATGCGTCGGCAATGTCGGCCTGATGCGGATCGCCCTGGAGAGCTGCCATCGCGGCTGGGGGCAGAGCATCATCATCGGGGTGGCCGGCTCCGGCCAGGAGATCGCGACGCGGCCGTTCCAGCTCGTCACCGGCCGGGTGTGGCGCGGCAGCGCTTTCGGCGGCGCCCGCGGCCGCACCGACGTGCCGAAAATCGTCGACTGGTACATGGAGCGCAAGATCCAGATCGATCCGATGATCACGCACACCATGCCGCTTGCCGATATCAACAAGGCTTTTGCGCTGATGCACGAGGGTAAATCGATCCGCAGCGTCGTAGTGTTTTGACGTTTCCCGGCGCGGAACCCGTTTGCGCGCGTCACCGCCGATGAATTTTTCGTGTGCGACGTCTTCGCGGACCCGCTGATGCGTTAGGATGCGCGGTGCATGACGGCATTATTCAATTATGCCTGACGCGCCACCTGAAGGCTGGCGCATGACTGACCGAGCGATCGGACGATATTTCGCGGGTCTTTCAACGACCACGTTCCTCCTCGCGCTGACGAGCTTTTTCGCCGACATTTCCACGGAAATGCTCTATCCCGTCCTGCCGATCTTCCTGACGCAGACGCTCAAAGCGAGCGGCAGCATCGTTGGTCTCATCGATGGCTTCGCTCAGGCGACACAGAACATCGTCCAGGGCTTTTCCGGCACCTTGTCGGATCGAGTGCAACGGCCAAAAGCCGTCGCACTTGTCGGCTATTTTCTCGCCGCGATCGGCAAGCCGCTGATCGGGCTTGCCACGGTCTGGCAGGTCGTGCTCGGCGCGCGGTTGCTCGACCGGCTAGGGGCCGGAACGCGGTCGCCAGCGCGCGACGCGCTGATTGCCGCCTCGGTTTCCGAACGCAACCGCGGCCGTGCGTTCGGGCTCGAAGGCGTCGGCGACAATGCCGGCGCCTGCGTCGGCCCGCTGCTGGCCGTCCTTCTTCTGTATTCGTTCCACGTCGGCATCAGGTCGATCTTCTTTCTTGCGGTCATTCCCGGCCTGCTCGCCTTCTTTCTGGTCCTCTTGGTCAAAGACCCTCATCGTGCGGTCGCGGCGAAGACCAAGATCGACGCCGGCTTGCGGCAATTTCCGGCGGCCTATTGGCGGTACCTCCTGGTGATCGCGCTGTTCGGCATCGGCAATTCCAGCAATGCCTTCCTGATCTTGCGGACGCGGGATTTTGGCGCCTCGCTGGAAACGACCATCTTGATTTACGCGGCATTCAACTTCCTCGCCACGGTGATCTCGTACCCTGCCGGGTCGCTCTACGATCGATGGGGAGGCAAAACCATAATGCTTCTTTCGCTCGTGATATTTTTGCTCGCTTATCTTGGCCTCGCAGTGACCCGGAACGTCGTGCTGATTGGCGGCTTCTTTATTTTTTACGGGCTATTCCAGGGCATATTTCGTACCGCGGGCAAGACCTTCGCTTCGCACCTGGTCCCGCAACAACTGCGCGCCAGCGGCATTGGCTGGTACAACACGACCGTCGGGCTGTTGCAGCTTTTCGCCAGCATCGTCGCCGGTGTGTTATGGGACCGGATCGGACACGCGGCAGTGTTTTATTATGGTGCGTTTTTTGCGGCGGTCGGAACCGCCGCGCTGATGCTGATCATGCCCGGTGCGCCGCGGCATCATCGCTAGCATCGGTTTATTGCGGACCGCGACCGTCTCCGACAAAGTCCCGCAATGCCGCCCGAACGCGCACCAACACGCTGTCCCATGTCCGCGTGGCGTCCTGGCGGAACAGCCGAGCGGTCGGATACCACGGGCTGTCGTCGCGATCGAACAACCAGCGCCAGTCGGGAATGTGCGGCAATAATATCCACACCGGCTTTCCCAATGCGCCGGCAAGATGGGCGACGCTGGTATCGACGGCAATAACGAGGTCGAGATCCGAAATCAGTGCCGCAGTGTCGGAGTAATCCTTCAACTCCGCGCCGAAATGCAAGAGCTCGCTCCCCTGCAGCGTTGCGGTGTCGCCGGCGCGGACTTCCTGCTGCAGGCTGACAAAGGTCGCGTCGATGCCGCTCAATGGCGGCAGCAAGCGGCCGAGCGCGATCGATCGATTGCGATCGTTGCTGTGCGTCGGGTCGCCGGACCAGGCGAGGCCGATCCGCGGGCGCTTGCGCGGCGGGAGTTGCGCGTCCCACTTACCCGCCCGCGGCGCCGGAACGAACAAATACGGCGTCGTGGACGGTATCGTCGCAAGCTCGGTCGCAAACGCGCGCGGCAGGCTGAGCAGAGAGCATTGCAAATCGAAATCGGGCAGTAAGTTCCCTCTGGCAAGGCATTGCGCTCCTCCGGCGAGGGTTTGCATCAATTCGTGCAGCGGCTTTTGCACCTCGAGAATGACGCGCGCGCCACGCGCCGCAACGAGCGGCACGTAGCGGCAGAAATGGATGCTGTCGCCGAAGCCGTCGGCGGCATGGAGGAGAATGGTCTTGCCCGCGATATCGTCCGCGCCGGTCCATTGCGGCTGGGCGAACTCGCGCTTGTGGCTTAGGTAGGGCTCGATCTGCCATCGCCATTCGAATTTTTCGAAACCGCGACGAAGATCGCCGGTCAGCAGCCGCGAATAAGCTTCGTTGAAATGCGCCTCGGGAAAATCCGGCCGCACGGCGAGCGCACGGCGATAACTCGCCAGCGCCTCCTCGAAGCGGCCCAGTTCATAAAGCGTGACGCCGCGATTGGAATGCGCATCGACGTAATCCGGATCGATGGCAAAGGCCCGATCGTAGTCCGCCATGGCCTCCTCGAACCGCTGCAGCTCATGCAGGACGATGGCCCGATTGCCAAAGGCAGCGGCACGGTCCCGCCACAGCTCGAGCGCGCGCTCGCAGCTGACCAGCGCCTCCTCGAACCGCTTGAGCTTACGTAAAGCATTGCCGCGATTGATTTGCGCGTCGACGAAATCCGGCCGCAATGCGAGCACGTTGTCAAAGCATGCCAGGGCCTGTTCCGCCGCTTTCAGCTCGTTGAGGACCAGCCCCCGATTGTAAAGCGCATCGACATTGTCCGGCCGCAGCGCAAGCGCGTGATCGTAGCTCGCCAAAGCCTCCGCGAACCGCTTCTGCTCATGCAGGATGACACCGCGATTGTAGAGCGCTTCGACGTATGCGGGCCGCAGCTCAATCGCACGCGCATGGCTCGCCAACGCCTCGTCGGCGCGCTTTAATTGCGCCAGCACGACGCCGCGATGGCAGAACGCATCGGCGTAGTCCGGCCGCATCTCGATCGCGCGATCGAAGCTCGCCAATGCTTCCTCGAACCGTTGCAGCTCCGCCAGCACGTCGCCCCGATTCAAAAGCGCTTCGGCGTAATCCGGCTGTATGGCAATGGCCCGGTCGTAATTCGCCAACGCCTCCTCGAACCGCTTCACCGCGGTAAGCGCCAGGCCGCGATGGTTTAGAGCGAGGCTGTGGTCGGGGTCCTTGGCGAGGATGAGATCTATCTGGTCGAGAGCGCGCGCAAAATCACCCCGCTCATAAGCAATGACGGCGAGCAGGTGCAAGCTATCAAAATGATCGGGCTGCACCGCGACAATTTTTTTGTAAAAGCTTTCAGCCTCGGCCAATCGACCGGCCTGATGCAGCGAGAATGCTTCCACGAACCACGATGTTATGGCGATCGCCGTCGGTTGCGAAGCCTCCGATCGTTGTGGTGCGTATTGCTCCACGAAGCCTTCTCCCTCATGCATGCCGAGCTCCCCGCCCGTGTTCGCGGAACCGCGCTGCGCGCTCGGCGGTTACTTCGACGAGCGATTTGGACGGGGATTTGCCCTCCATGACTTTTGCGTTTTGACGGCTGTGAACACCCCTCACCGCAGAAGGACACGTTTGCACGGCGTTGTCGCGCGCTATCGCGACGCCCGCAAGACCCTGCATACGCCGGCGTCGTCGCGCAGCCGTTACGGCCTCGATTGGATGAATTTTTTCCTCGCCGACGTGCAGACCGGGTTCGGCGCTTTTGTCGCCTTCTACCTCGCCCATCTCGGGTGGTCGGAACGCGACGTCGGCTTCGCGCTGACGCTTGGCGGCTTGGCCGGCGTCGCCAGCCAAATTCCCGGCGGCGCGCTGGCGGACGCTCTGTCCTGGAAGCGCGCGCTGATCGCCACCGGCATCGCCATGATCGGCGCGGCCGCGCTGATCCTGGCGCTGGTACCGACCTATGTGACGGTACTGCTGGCATCCTTGCTGCAGGGCGTGACCGGCGGGATCATCACGCCGGCGATCGGCGCCATCAGCCTCGGCCTGGTGGGGCGGCGCGCCATGTCGCTGCGCACCGGGCGAAATTACCGTTATGCCGCCGGGGGTCATGCCGCGACCGCGGCATTGATGGGGCTCGTCGGCGCCTATTTCGCCATGGGTACGATTTTCATCGCCGCAGCCGCGCTGTGCATCCCAGCGCTGATCGCGCTTTGGTTCATCCGTCCCGATGAAATCGACTACGCTCGCGCCCGCAATGCCGCGGCCGGCGCGAGGGGAGTCGGTCGGATTTCCGACCTGTTGAAGAACCGCGGTCTTATTTTATTCACCGCGGCATTGGTGCTGTTTCAGCTTGCCGACGCCTCGATGCTGCCGCTGATCGGCGAGAATCTGGTGACGACGGTGCCGACCGGGTCGTCGCTATGGATGTCAGGCTTGATCATCGTGCCACAGATCGTGGTGGCGATCTTTGCGCCGTGGGTCGGCTTCCACTCCGAGAAGCGCGGGCGCAAGCCGCTGTTGCTGCTCGGCTTCGCCGCCGAGCCAATCCGCGCCGCGCTGTTGGCTTTCACCAATGCCTATGGCTTCCTCATCGTCGCGCAATTGCTCTCCGGCATTACCGGGGCGATCATCGGCGTTCTCACGGTGATCGTCATTGCCGATCTGACCGCCGGCACCGGCCGCTTCAATCTGGCGCAGGGCGCAGTCGGCGCGGCGACCGGTATCGCCGCGTCGCTAAGCACGCTCATCACCGGCTTTTTGTTCCAAGGCGTTGGACAGGCCGGCGGCTTTATCGCCATCGCGGCGGTGGCCGGTGCGGCGACGGCCCTGATTGGGATGTTCGTGACGGAAACCAAGCCGGCGGCTTACGCCAATTGAACGGCGCCCGCCGCCGGCAAACTCATTGCACCTTGATGCCGGCTTCTTTCATGATCGGCCACCACTTGGCGGCTTCGGCCTTCTGAAATGCGGCAAATGCCGCGGATGCCTGCAGATCGGGCGAGGAGATCTGCTGGCCCAGTCCGTTGAGCTTCGCTTTCACGTTGTCGTTTTTCAGCGCCGCCACGGTCGCGGCGTGGATTTTATCGAGCACGTCCTGCGGCGTGCCTTTCGGGGCCCACATGCCGAACCAGATCGAGGCATAAAAGCCCGGCAGTCCGGCCTCATCCGTCGTCGGCACCTCCGGCAGGCTCGTCATGCGCGTCTTCGACGGCACCGCGATCGCCCGGATGGTGCCGGCCTTCACTTGCGCGGTGAAATTGGACGACGGCTCGATCATCATATCGATCTGCCCGGCCATCAAGTCCTGCACCGCCGGATTGTCGCCGCGGTATGGCACGAACTTGAATGTCGTGCCGGTCGCCTTCTGGAATGCGAGGCCGGCCAGATTGCCGGTCGAGCCGACACCGGGAATGCCGACATTGGCCTTGTCCGGATTGGCCTTGAGCCAAGCAATCAGCTCCTTGAGGTTGTGCGCCGGCAGGGCATTCTTGACACAGATCAACAGCGGCTCATAGGCGAGCTCGGCGATCGGTATCAGATCGTTGAGCAGATCGAAGTCCAGTTTATAGAGGCCGCCGATCAGCACGTTCGTCGTCAAGGTACCGACGCACAGCGTGTAACCGTCGGGCGGCGAGTGCGCGACCTTGCCGACACCGATCGAGCCGGCGGCGCCGGTGAGGTCTTCGACAATGACCGTTTGGCCGAGCGACTTGCCCATCGGATCGGCGATCATCCGCGCCAGCACGTCGGTGGCGCCGCCCGCGGCGAAGGGCACGATGATCGTGACCGGCCGGGTCGGATAATCGACGGCAAAAGCGAAGCCCGGATAAGCGCCGGCGGCGCCCGCGCCGGCGGCGAGGTGCATAAGTTTTCGGCGTGACAGAGACATGGTTCCTCCCCAGTGTGATCGCGCAAATATCGATCGCGCTTATTGCGGCTTGAGATGAGCGAATTGCACCACCTTGCGCCACTTGTCGGTATCGGCGGCGATGAATTTGGCAAATTCCGCCGGCGTATTCGGCTCCATCTCGATGCCGCCGAGACCGGCGAGCCGGGCTTTCACGTTCGGATCGGCGAGCGCCGCATTGAATGCCTTGTTGAGCGCGATCACGATCTCGGCCGGCGTGCCCTTCGGCGCACCGAAACCGATCCAGCCGAACGCCTCATAGCCCGGCAGGAACTGGGCAATAGGCGGCACGCCCGGCAGCACATCGAGCGGCTGCGGCGTGGTGACGCCGAGCGGCCGCAGCTTGCCCGCCTTGATGTGCGGCAGCGACGATGGCGTGACGTCGAACATCACCTGCACCTGTCCGGCCATCAGATCGACCAGCGCCGGCGTCGAGCCGTGATACGGCACGTGCACCAGATCGACGCCGGCCATGTATTTGAACAGTTCGCCGGCGACATGCTGCGGCCCGCCGACGCCGGCCGATGCCATGTTGATCTTGCCCGGATGCGCCTTGGCATAAGCAATGAATTCCGGGACGGTCTTTGCCGGAAAGGATGGATTGACCTCCATCACCAGCGGCACGCGGTCGATGCCGACGATGGGCTCGATATCGCGAACGAAATCGAACGGCAGATTGGGAATCAGCGCCTCATTGATCGTGTTTTGCGAATTCACCAAAAGCAGCGTGTAGCCGTCCGGCGCGGCATGCACGACCGCCTCGGTCGCGATGTTTCCGGTCGCGCCCGGCTTCACTTCCACGATGAACTGCTGTTTGAGCTGTTGCGCCACCGGCGCCGTCAACAGCCGCGCGGTGATATCCGACGAGCTGCCGGCGGCCTGGCCGACGATCACCGTTACCGCCCGCGTCGGATACTCGGCCGCAAAGCCCCGGCGAGCGACCAACGGCAACGCAGCCACCCCCGCTCCCAACATCAGAAATTTTCGGCGTTTCACGCTTCCCCCCTGCCCTTCCGATTGCCTTATGCCGGCAATTGCGCCCACAGCGAAGTCGCTTCGGCGATCCGGCCACTATAGCGGTATTCTGCCCGTTGTCAGTAGATGCGCCGCAGCGTCGCAGGTGCGCCGTCCGTCAGGCCAACCGCCGCTGCAGGCGCGCCTCGCGCAAGAACAGGAACAGCCCGGTCGTCACCACGATCGATGAGCCGACAAGCAGGCTTACGGTGGGTACGTCGCCCCACACCACAAAACCGATCGCGAGCGCCCAGACCAGCATCAAATAGTAGAACGGCGTAACCGCCGCCGCCGGCGCCAGATGCAGCGCCCTGGTCCAGAACCACTGCCCGACCGCATTGATGAAACCGCTGCCGAACAACAATGTCGCATCGAGCGCCGATGGCCATCGCCAGCCGAAGACCAGGAGGAAGCTGTGACAGAAGGCCAGCACCGCCAATTGCCAGATCACCAGCGTATTGGCCGATTCGGTGCGGGTCATGCCGCGCACCGCAACCGTGACGCTGCCGTACATGACGGCGTTGATCAACGCGAACAGCGCACCGAGCGTCAGCGAATTGGCCCCGGGATTGGTGACGATCAGCACGCCCAAAAAGCCGACGACGAGCGCGGTGCCGCGCACGAAACCGGCGCGCTCCTTGAGCCACACGATCGAAACCAAGGCGGCAAACAATGGCGCGGAGAAATTGATCGCGACCGCGCCGGCAAGCGGCATCAAGCTGAAGGCGAGTAAGAGCGCGGCTTGCGAAATCGATTGCGACAGGCCGCGCAGGAGATGATCGCGGGGGCGGCGCGTTGCGAACACCGACAGGCCGGTGACCGGCAGCATCACGACGGCGCAGGCCAAAAACGACGATAGCGAGCGCAGGAACAGCACCTCGCCCACCGGATAAATCGCGACCAGCCATTTGCTGGCCGCAGACGCACTGGCGAACAGCACCGTGGCGATGATCATCAGAACAATGCCGCGGGGCACGTCCTCGGTGCGGCCGTGCTTCGGCGCAAGCGCGGCGTTGCCGGCAATCGATCCCCCGGAAATAGCCGCGCGCTGTTTGCCGGTGAGATCGTCCATCCCCAATCGCGCCGTTCACGCCGCGGCGCCCATCGCCCGATAGGAGGGGTCTATGACGTCACCAATGGATTTGCAATCGAGCGCTCGGAGAACGCGCCGGCAAGGTTTTGCCCGACCCTACGTGCGTCAGGCGCGCGCAACGACCGACGTCGGCAAGGCTGCAGCGTTCAGTATCGGCGCCTGAACTGGACCTCGCGCTGGACCCTGTGAACCTCGTTGTCCAGGCGCTTGACCTCGCGGGTGAGTTCGTCGAGGGCTTGGATGAGGTTTTGAATGATGTCGTAATGCGAGCTTTGCTGCTTCGCCTTACGAAGAAAACCTTCGGCTCTTGAGGATGCTTGCCACATGGGAACCCCAACAGGGGATAGCCTAGGGGGCAGTCGTAAAGCTTCGTCCAATACATGTTTTAAAATTTTAGCGACCCGGTGCCTTTCTCTGCAAAGCAGAGCAACTGACAAAACGCCAATATTGCGGACGTCCCCGGCCTCGCCGCAGGAACATTTAACCAAACGGCGGGTTTGCAGGAAGAAGAGCCGCTCGGCGGATCCGAGGGCGCGCCCTCCCAGGGAGTCCCTTCCATGTGCGACTACAGCCTCCACCTCATCGCCTCGCGACCGGCCAAAGTGGCCGACAAGCTTGTTGCCACAGATTTCGTCAAATCAATCACCCGCGGCTTCAGCGCCGTCGGCCAGCCCGAGGTAGCGGTATGTCTGCTTCCGGGCACCGAGGTCGCCTTCGATCAACCCGTGCAGTACGACCGTGCCTTCAGCATGTTCGGCCGGGCCCGGGTCGAACAACGCGTCGCGCGCTTCCGCCAGGTCAACATGGAGGATCCGCACGTTCATCACGACGCCCTGGAATTCCCCGGCGGCCAGATCGTGATGGTGACGCGCCTGGTTCCCGGCCAAACCGCGACCGTGCTGCAGTTGCCGGCGGCCCCGCAGGAGCATGGCGAAGCCAAGGCACCCCAAAGCGCGGCCGCGGCCGCGCAGCCGCGCGAACGCGAACCGATCACTTGATCGGCGCCATCGCCATTTCGAAAGCCATGACGTAGGACCGGCCCGTGGTAGGCGGCGGACCGTTGGGCGGCGGAATTCCATTCCGCCGCCCAATTTCGTCTTCGCGCGTTGGACATCAGTCGCCGCTTTTTTCGCGGCCGGCCTCGTCGACCTCTCTATCGAGAGCCCGTTTCACAAATTCCACGGAATCAATGGCTGCGCCAAGCTCGCCGCGAAATTCATCGATCGCTTCTTTCATCGGCGGCGGCAAGTCGCCCCACCAGTCGATAACCTTGCTCATCGCTTCCTCGACGGTCGCCAGCATCTGCTCTATGGCAATTTCGCGATACGTTTTTGGCATGGCGTCTGCCTGCAAATCGGGGAAGCCGGGGGCCGGTCATGGCGCGCTCGGAGAGATTCGAACTCCCGACCCTCAGATTCGAAGTCTGATGCTCTATCCAGCTGAGCTACGAGCGCGGCCGCCGCACAATAGTCGGTTTGCGACAAAAGTCACTGCGGGGCCGTCCCGTGCCAACAACCACTTCGCATTGCAAAATTGTTTCCGTGGCAAGGAAGCAGCGGCCGGTTCCGCACGCATGCCAGAACTGCGGAGCGGGTATTCCGCCTGCGACAGCGGAACGTCCTCCAACGCCCCAGGGTTACTCTCCAGACTTAACGATGGAGGGAGACCCATCCATGTCTGACTATCGCAATTACGACCCGAACGACCCGCTCCGGGGTGACCCTCAACTTGACCCGAATGCCCGTCCGCCCAGCTCGGCTTGGGGATGGATCGCCGCCGCGATTTTTCTGGTGGTGGTGATAGCGGTGGCGTTCGGCTATGGGCATAGGCCGGGTCAGCTCGGCACCAATACCGCGTCGAACGATGTAAGCGCGCCGGCGGCGACGCACATGACCGCGCCGGCGACGGTTCCGCCGCCGAGCACCGCGCCGGCCCCGGGCACGCCTACGACGCCGCCCAGCGCGTCGCCGAACGCTTCGGCGCCAGCCAATCCGGCGCCGCAACCGGCCGCGCATTAGTTTAGTGCAACGGCAGGTGTGAGGCCGCCGACAAAAAAGAAAACGGCCCCGGTTTGCATGACCGAGGCCGTTTGCGCGCCGCTCAGACAGCCCGCTCAGACAGCACTAACCGCGCGCGCCGAAGCCCGGCGGGCGCCAAAGGCTGAACGCAATTCGTTAAGGACTGAAAAGCCCGCGTTGAGCTTTATTTCGACGTGCTGTTTTCGGGAAACGGCAGCCGGGCATTTCGCGGTAGCTGCACCGTCTATTCGAAAGCCGGGTCGATCGGCACGCGATAGCCATTGGCGAGGCGGTTGGTCTCGTTGGCCATGCCGACCACCGCCATCAGCTCGCCGAACATGGCTTCGCTCATGCCCGCTTTGCGCGCCGCCGCACTGTGGCTGGCGATGCAGTAGCCGCAGCCGTTGGTGACGCTGACCGCGACATAGATCATCTCCTTGGTGAGCGCGTCGAGCGCCCCGGGGGCCATGATCTCCTTGAGGCTTGTCCAGGTGCGTTCCAGCGTCGCCGGATCGTGCGCCAGGTATTTCCAAAAATTGTTGACGTCCGCGACCTGCCGCGTGCGCTTGATGTCGTCGAACACGGCGCGGACTTGCGGGGAGGCATCGCGATATTCAATCGGCGGGCGTGGCGGCATGACGGCATCCCCAAGCGTTCAGCGGACGCCGGAGGATCATGGCGTCCACGCCGAGATAGCCTGCCTGGATTTTACGCCCCAGCCAAGCCCGGGCGCCGCCGCGACCTGACGCGTATCTGTCAGCCCCAACAGCGCAGCAAATTTGAGACAATTTACCTGCCGCTTGGTGGTGAGACGGCAATCAGGATTCTGCAAGCAATCGAACGGGCGCGGCGTCCAATGCTTTAAAGTCGATGAGGGCAACTGAACCTCTAGAGTTCCGGAGTACTGAAATGCTGCGCGCCATCAGCATGCTGATCGCCGACGATTCATCCGTGACACAGGAGATCCTGAGCGAAGCCGCCCGCGTGTCGAAGCTCCCGGTGCGGCTGACCGTGACCGACAACGGCCGCGACTGTCTGACCTTGCTCAACGGCGCCAATGTCGACCTCGCATTCATCGACGTGCACATGCCGGAACTCTCGGGAACCGAGGCCATGTGGTCAGCCCGCAAGCAAGGCAACCAGACCTTCATCACATTGATGTCGACCCCGCCGGCGAGCGAAGCGGTGGAAGTGGCGATCAAATTGCGCGCCTACGAGTTCCTGTTCAAGCCATTCGGCATGGGCGACGCGCTCGCCATCATGAAGACCTACAGCCGCATCACATCGCCGACCAAGATCCTCGTCGTCGACGACTCGACCGCGGTACGGCAGATCGTGCAGAAGATCGTCAGCGGCAGCGTGTTCAAGTGCGAGGTCACCGAGGCCGGGGACGGCGAAGAAGCCCTGGCGCTGGCGCGCATGTCGCCGTATGACGCCGTGTTCCTCGACTGCAACATGCCAGGCTTGAGCGGGCTCGCCACGATCAAACGGCTCCTTCTCCTCCAGCCCATGCTCAAGGTCGTGATGATCTCCGCCGAGCACAGCCGCGCCACCGAGGACGCCGCATTGGACAGCGGCGCATGCGCGTTCCTGCACAAGCCATTCACCTCGGAAGACGTCGATCGCGTGCTGCACGCCGCGTTCGGCTTGCGTTCGCCGAACCTGAAGATGAAAAACAGCGAAGCGAGTTTCGACGTGGCGATCGAGGGTTCGACCATCCGTCTGGCCCATAAATCAAGCGGCCATATTTTCGAATATTTGTGGTGCGAGCGGCCGCCTTATTTGCGCAATGCCGTGGTGCGCCCGGCACCGGCCTGCGCCGTGGCGCCGACGCGGGTCGCGCCCGACGCGGCCAAGGCCGCACTGTCGCAATTGCGCGCGGCCAATCTCGTGGCCGCCTGAGCCGGCGATCATCCGACCGCCGAATCCTGTTCTCTCGGGGCGGTGGCGATGATCTCTCCGAGTTCCGATGCCGGGCGCGGCGGACTAAACAGATAACCCTGCACCTCGGTGCAACCTTCGGCGCGCACCCGGTCGAGCTGCTCGCGCGTCTCGATGCCTTCCGCGGTCGTCGCGATGCCGAGACTCATGCCGAGCCCGGCGACGGCGCGGATGATGGCGACGCAATCCGGCCGCTCCGCCAGTTCGCTGACGAACGAACGGTCGATCTTGATCTTGTCGAACGGAAAGCAGCGCAGGTAGCTCAGTGACGAATAGCCGGTGCCGAAATCGTCCATCGAGATGCGCACGCCGATCTCGCGCAGCTGATGCAGCGTCGCGAGGTTCGCCTCGGTCTCGCCGAGCAGCACGGATTCGGTGATTTCCAGTTCCAGGCGATCCGGCGGCAGGCGCGAATAAGCCAGCGCCGTGAGCACGGCCTTGACGACGCCGCGGTTGCGGAATTGCGCCGGCGAAAGATTGACGGCGACCTTCAATTCGGCCAGCCACTGCATCGCCTCGCTGCAGGCCTTGCGCAGCACCCATTCGCCGAGCGGGACAATCAGCCCGATCTCCTCGGCGAGCGGAATGAATTCCGCCGGCGCGATCATGCCGCGCTCGCCGTGGCGCCAGCGCAACAGCGCCTCGAAGCCGGACACCGCATCGGTATCGAGATTGATCAGCGGCTGATAGTACAGCTCGAATTCGCCGTTGGCGAAGGCCTTGCGCAGATCGAGCTCGAGCATGCGCCGCGCCTGGATGCGGCGGTCCATTTCCGGCTCGAAGAAATGCGCGGTGCCGCGGCCCTCGGCCTTGGCGCGGTAAAGCGCCATGTCCGCGTTGCGCAACAGCACATCGGCGCTGGCGCCGTCATCCGGCGCCAGCGCAATGCCGATCGAAGCGCCGACGACGAATTCGTGGCCGTGCACCTCATAGGGCTTGCTGACAAGCTCGATCAGCGTCGTCGCCAGCGCGCTCGCCTCATGCGGCTCGCCGAGCGGAAACTGCACGACGGCAAATTCATCGCCGCCGAGCCGCGCCACCATGTCGCTGTCGCGCAGGCATTTGCCGAGCCGCCGTGCGACGGCCTTCAAGAGCTCGTCGCCGATCGGATGGCCGAGCGTATCGTTGACGCCCTTGAAGTGATCGAGATCGAGGCAATGCACCGCCAAGCGCTCGCCGTTGCGCCGCACCCGGCCGAGCAATTCGTTCAGCCGCTCGTGGAACAACACGCGGTTGGGCAGATCGGTCAGCGCGTCGTGATGCGCCATATAGGCGATGCGCGCCTCGGCGTTCTTGCGCTCGGTGACGTCGACGACCGCGACCAGAACGGTGTGCTTGTTGGCGAAGGGCAGCCGGCGGGCGTAGGTGAGCACCTCGATTTCGCTGCCATCGGCCTTGATGTGCCGCCAGCTGCGGTCCGACTGGTAGTTCTCCCCGACCGACCGCGCGACCTCGCGATGGATATCCCATTCGTCGCGCGGCCACAGATCGAGGAGCGACATGCCCTGCATGTGCGCGCGGCCGTAGCCGTAATGCGAGAGCGCCGCGTCGTTGACGCTCAAAATGCGCAAATCGCCCGGATCGTACAGCCACATCGGCACCGGATTGCCGTCGAACAACAGCCGGAATGACGCCTCGCGCTGCTTGAGATCGCCGATATCGGTGAGCGTCATCGACAACAGATCGCCGACCGCGGCGATGCCGACACTGACATTGACTTCAAGCTTATTGTCGCTGCGCGTGAAGGCGAACTCGAACTGATCGAATTTGCCGGTGCCGACGCCGTTGATAAGTCGATCGAGCATGGCTCGTGTCGACGATTCGATCGGCAGCTCCGACAGCCGGCACCACTGCAACTTTCGTTCGTCAACGCCGAACAGGTCCGCGGCGCCTTGGTTGACCGCGACGACCTGAAAGTCGACGGCGGCGCCGGCGGCGTCACGAATGGCGGCGAGCGCCACGATGCCCTCTTCGGTCGAACGGAAGATCGTGTCCACCAGATTGTAGCGGGTCGCGGCCTCGCCGACATAGACGCCTAGCAGCGGCGCGCCCCAGCGGCACGCCATCGGAAATGCGAGCATCTCGTAGGTCTCGACCATGCCTTCGGCGACGCGATGCATGCGATGCGGCACCGGCGCTTTGGCGGCGATCGCCTGGTGCAGCACCTCGCCAAGCGCCATGGCGCAGTCGCGCGGCAGCGCCTCGAGCGGTTTGCCCCGCAGATCGTCGCCGAGCCATTCGTGGATTTTCCGCCCGGCGCGCAGCACCTTGAAATCCGCCGCCGCGGCGCCCTCCAGCAGGATCAAATGATCGCCGAGCCGCCCCAAGCTGCCGAGCACGACGTCCTCGTATTGCGGCAGCGCCTTGCCGAGCGGAACCGAGCCCCGCCACATCCGCTCGAGCACGGTCTTGTCCGACAGGAGCGGCGGACAGTCGACTTGATTCTTGCGAAGCGGCGCGAGCATGTTTGTTTCTTATGAAAGAGTCTTGGGGGCGGGTGGCTTTTTTCGACGGCGATCGAGCGAGCCGATCGCGATTGAAGCGAATAGACGGCAATTTATAAAATCGCGTTAAGTGCCGAAGCGTTTGGCGTTCATGACCGTGCTGTGACGCCGCTCTTGTCGGCTTGTTAGCCGTAAGCGCGCGGCGGGCATCTGGATGGTGATTGTTTCGTGTCGCGGCGGGCGCGATTGGTCAATGAATTCTCTTGATGACAGTAGCGCGCGTTGATTATGACAGTGTCACACAACTTGCGCGGCACCCGATTGTCCGCGCTGCGTCGAGCGGGCACACTATCCGGCACAAAATTCGGGGAGACGCGCCATGCCGAAGACACCGGATTATTTCGCCGGGAAGACCATCGTCATCACCGGCGCAGCAAGCGGCATCGGCCGCGCCACGGCGCTGATCTTTGCCCGCGAGGGCGCCAATGTCGTCTGCGCCGACGTCAACGAACACGGCGCGCGCGACACCGCGGCAGCGGTCAACGGCAAAGGCAGCCAGGCTTTGGCGCTCAAGGTCGACGTCACCTCGCGGGCGCAGGTCGGCGACATGGTGGAGCGCGCGCTCGCCGCCTTCGGCGCCGTGCAGTTCCTGTTCAACTCCGCCGGCGCCGCGTTGCGCCGGTCGAAATTCCTCGACATCGACGATGAGCTCCTGCACAAGACTTTCGCGCTCAACGTCGACGGCACGTTTTACGCGATGCAGGCGGTGCTGCCGCACATGCTGAAGAACAAGTTCGGCGTCATCGTCAACGTCGCCAGCATGGCGCACCGGCGCGGCGGCCCGGGCTCTTCGATCCATTACGCCGCGGCCAAGGGCGCCGTGGTATCGATGACCATGGGCGTCGCCCGCGAATTCGCAACGCAGGGCATCCGCGCTCTGTCGATCTCGCCCGGGCCGATCAAGACGCCGTTCCAGGACGCCGCCGGCTCGTCGCCGGATCTGGTGCAGCGCTTTCTCGACGACGTGCCGATGAAGCGCTTCGGCGAGCCGGAGGAAATCGGCGAGCTCGTGCTGTTCATGTGCTCCGACGCCTGCCCGTTCATGACCGCCGACACGGTCTATGTGAACGGCGGCGGCGGCTGGCGGTGACGCGCTTTTTGAAGGGCGCATGATCTGATCGGAAAACCGGCATCCACTTTTCCGGATCAGCTCTAGATCGCGCCGCGCGGCCGCCAATTCACCAGAAACACGCCGGCAACGCAGACCGCCATGCCGAGAAGCGACAGCGGCGCAAGCGTTTCGTCGAACAAGGCCCAGGCCATCAGCGCGGTGACCGGCGGGGTGAGATAAAACAGGCTCACCACGCGCGTCGCGGCGGCGCGGCGGATCAGGAAATACAGAAGCCAAACGGCGCCGAGCGAGAGCACCAGGACGAGCCAGCCCAGCGCAAAGACAAATTGCGGGGTCCAGTGCACGGCGCGGCTTTCGAATAAGAACGCGCCGACCGAGAACAAAACGCCCGCCGCGGCATATTGGATGCACAAGGCCGGCCGCCAATCGATGCCGCCGCCGAAGCGCTTCTGATAAAGCGTGCCGACGGTGATGCCAAGGAGCGCCACGGCGGCGGCGATCCAGGCGAGCGGCGTCGCCTCGCCGGTTTCGATCTTGGCTTGGAGCACGAGATAGACGCCGGCGAGGCCGAGCGCCAAGCCGCACCACTGCCGCGCCACCACGCGCTCGCCGAGCCAGCGATTGGCCACGGTCGAAGTCAGCACCGGCTGGAGACTGACGATCAGCGCGACGAGACCCGCCGACAAGCCGTTCTCGATGGCGACGAAGACGCCGCCGAGATAAAGCCCGTGCACCATCAAGCCGGTCGCCGCCGAGTGCAGCACGCCATCGGCGTGCGGCCATTTCGGCCGCGTCGCCGCGATGACGACGGCAAGGAGCGCGACCACTGTGATCATGCGCAGCGCCAGAAAGGTCAGCGGCCCGGCATAGCCGAGACCCAGTTTCGCGCCGATGAAGCCCGAGGCCCACAGCAGCACGAACACGGCCGGCGCCGCGAATATGGCGAAGTCTTCCAAGCTGCGCGGCATGGGCTGGCCCGGATCTTTATCCCGTCAGCTCTTCGGCCATCAGCTCTTCGGCCAGGGTCAAGATATCGCGCGTGCGCGTGACGCCCGTGGGCCACGTCTTGTCGAAGTCGGCGATCAACGGCTTGAGCGATTGCGGATTGACGCCGGCTTCGAGTTTCCCCAGATCGGCGAATCGATAGACCGCGTAATGCACGCCGGCATCCACCGTGCTCCAGAACCGCCACGCTTTCTCCGCCTTAAAATCCTTCACCGCCCAGGGCAGATGATCGGTCGCATACCAATCATCGAATTTTTCGCGCAAGCGCTCCTCGACCACGGCGCGGACGACGAAATAGGCCTTAGGCAACGATTCGGACATCGCATGACCTCGGTCATTTGAGGCGGACAACGAAAGCCGGGCATTGTATCCTTGCCAAGCATCGCCATTGCAAGAAGGGCTGGGCTTATGTCGCGCGCCATTGCGGCTTTATTGCTTCTCGTCGCAACGAGCGTCGGCGCCTTGGCGCAGTCGCTGCCGGTACCGTCGCAATGGACCAGCCAGGACCATTCGTATCTGGAATTCGACCAGATGGTGAGCTCGGCCGAGTTCGTCGGCGATTTTGTCGATCACAACCCGAACTTTGCCTGCGCCAATTTCATGCACAAGCTGTCCGGCTTCGTCCATGGCGCCAAAGTGACATTCAGCGTGTACTGGTGGCAAGAAGGCCCGGCACAATGCGGAGAAACCTCCTGGACCGGCCACGTTTCCGGCAACACCATCACCGCACACTGGGTGCACACCGTTAAAGGGTCCCCGAACACCTACGGCACCGACACGTTTACGCGCCACCGGTAACGGCGCGACGCAATCGGTCTTCCGGATGCACCCTCCCCGTTCCCGCGCGCCATTTTGCGCGCGAGTTCGGAAGCCCACGATTTCAAACAGCCCACGCTTTCTATCCGTCACCCTGAGGCGCGAGCGGAGCGAGCCTCGAAGGGCGACGGCCCCCTGGCTCCTCGGCCGTCTCCTTCGAAGGCCGCTTCGCGGCCACCTCAGGATGACGGTACGAGGGCAAGCCAAGAAAGAAGAAAGGGAAGCGGAACGCCGGCAGACGCACTGCAGTCAAAGACGGACTGCAGGGAAGACCCGTACGCAAGCGGCGCACAGGGCGCGCCACGGATAAGGCGGCTTGCGCCGCCCTTCCGCTTCGGGCGCGCTCGCCTGCCGGCGTTCCACCGCGGCTCTGCCCAAGGGGTGTGTAGTCCCTTGGTGCGATCCGGGCCAGGTTTCGTGGGCGAGACCATCCAAGGGGCGGGGGTCACTCCGCCGACGCTCTCCCCACTTCCAGCGGCGCACCCCGCACACCGGTCATAGTGCCGGCGGACATGATGCCCGGACCGCCCGGGAGCGAGGCTGATGAGGCCTCGCCCGCGGGCACCGCACTCGCCCCTGCCGCCCGGCATCACCCGGACGGCGTCCCTTAGGGCAAGCTTCGTCACGCTACATATCTACATCAGTGACGTATGTCACATCACGTCTCCGTGATTAGGACGGCGAAATTCGCCTCGCTCCGTCGGGGAAGAGGTGAGGATTTCGGCATTGCCGCGCCCGGTCCGTGCGCTGTAAATGCGCCGACGAATTCCGTCTTGAGGAGGAACGATTTGGATCTCGGACTGAAAGACAGGGTCGCCATCGTCACCGGCGGCAGCCGCGGCATCGGCAAGGCCTGCGCGCGGGAATTGCTCATCGAAGGTGCGCGCGTGGTTCTCGTCAGCAAGGATGCCGCCGTCAATGCCACGACCGCGCGCGAGCTGGAGAAGTCTCATCCCGGCCGCGTGCTCGGCATTCCAACGGACCTCACCGATGACGCTGCGATCGCAGCGATGACCGCGCAGGCGGCGGAGAAATTCGGCCGCATCGACATTCTCATCAATGCGGCGGCGACCGTCATCCCGCAGGATTTCTTCAAGATGGGCGACGGCGAATTGTCGGCGCTGCTCGAGCAGAAATTCAATCCCGCGGCGCGCGCCATCCGTCACGCGGTGCCGCACATGCGCGCCCGAAAATGGGGACGCATCATCAACATTTCCGGGCTCGCCGGGCGGCAGCCGCATTACCCGGTGGTGCCCGCGGCGCTGAACAATTCCGCGATGCTCAACCTCACCAAGGCGCTCGCCGCCGAGCTCGCCAAGGACAACATTCTGGTCAATGCCGTGGTGCCCTACATCATCGACACCGAGCGGCAGGACGACACCATGCGCGAATGGGCGGCAACCACCGGCCAAACTGAAGCAGATGTGCGCCGGCAGCGCGTGTCGCGGCTGCCGGTCGGCCGCATGGGCCGGCCCGAGGAAGTCGCCGCCGTCGTCGCGTTCATGGCGTCCGAGCGCGCGAGCTATGTCGTCGGCACCGCTTGGTATGTCGACGGCGGCGGCGCGATGACGTTGTAGCTCTCTTCCTGCCCCGCGATAGCGGGGAAGGGGGACCGCGCTCTGGCGCGGTGGAAGGGGCGCTGGACTTGACGAGATGCCGGCGCTTTAAAGAGAGATAGGCGGCGACGTTTCAACCGCCTTGCCTAGGCAACGAAGCTTCAACGCAGAGGCCCCCTCCACCATGCTTCGCTTACGCTCCGCATGGTCCCCCTCCCCCGCTTCGCGGGGGCGGATGCAATCGGAAACGCCATGACCCTTCCTCGCCGTCGTTTTCTCCACCTCGCCGCAAGTGCCGCCGCCCTGCCCGCGGCCGTGCGCAGCGCCTGTGCCGACACCTATCCGTCGCGCCCGGTGCATCTCATCGTCGGCTTCGGCGCCGGCTCGGCCTCCGACATCGACGCGCGGCTCCTCGCCCAGTGGCTGTCGCAGCGGCTCGGCCAGCAATTCGTCGTCGAGAACCGCGCCGGCGCCGGCGGCAACATCGCCTCGGATTACGTCATTCACGCCGCGCCCGACGGCTATACGCTGCTCTACGCCTCGACCGCGGTGGCGATCAACGCCACGCTCGACGCCGGCAAGGTCGATTACGATTTCCAGCGCGACACGGTGCCCGTCGCGGCGATCGTGCGCACGCCGTTCGTGATGGAGGTCAACAAAGAGCTTCCCATCAAGACCGTTCCCGAATTCATCGCCTACGCCAAGGCCAATCCCGGCAAGATCAACTTCGCGACGGTGGGGCCCGGCAGCGCGCAGCATCTCTACGGCGAGTATTTCAAGATGCTGACCGGAATCAATATGGTGCCGGTGCATTA
>Ga0335081_10003947_pt1 | contig 23396 bp, 18 predicted proteins | sample Lox_Sample_35_FD_206713 | JGI IMG/M metagenome (GOLD analysis project Ga0335081, IMG submission 206713) | Soil microbial communities from Loxahatchee National Wildlife Refuge, Florida, United States - Lox_Sample_3.5 | ecosystem: Environmental > Terrestrial > Soil > Wetlands | place: USA...
CGTGGCGTCTGTTGAAAGCCACATTCGGTCAGGATCTGAAGAACGCTATGAGTGCATTGCCAAGAGAAAGTACGGCTCGATCTTTCCCGTCGAGATTCAGGGCAAGTCTCTGCCGTATGAAGGAAGAATGCTGCGGATCACCGCTGTCCGGGATATCACTGAACGCAAGCGCGCGGAGGAAGAGTTGCGCAATGCGAAGGCCTTCTCCGACGCGATCATCGACAGCCTGCCTGGGGTGTTCTACATTTGCGATGAAGAAGGCAGGCTGCTCCGCTGGAACGATAACGAGACGGCGATGACTGGATATTCTACGGAGGAGCTCTCCCAGATGAATGTGCTCCAGCTGTTCCGAGAAGACCGCGAATTGGCAGCCAGCAAGATGCGCGAGGTATTTGAATTTGGAAGGGCCTCAGTCGAAGTATCGATAGTGACCAAGAGCGGAATGCCAATACCATTTTTATTTTCTGGATTCAGGATGGTTGCCGATAATAAACGGTATATGGTGGGCGTAGGTATAGATGTTTCAGAGCGTAAACGCCTCGAAGCACAGCTCCGCCATGCCCAAAAGATGGAGGCGATCGGAGTTTTAGCCGGTGGCATTGCTCATGATTTCAACAATATCCTCTCGGCGATAATCGGTTATGTGTCTCTCATGAAAATGAAGATGAAGCCCGATGACCAACTGCAACATAATGCCGACCAGATACTCGCTTCGGCAGAGCGGGCAGCAAAGCTCACGCACGACCTTCTCTCCTTCAGTAGAAAACAGGTGGTAAATCTGAGACCCTTGGATATCAACGATATCATTTGCGGAATCCAGAATATGTTAGCCAGGCTTATTGGTGAAAACATAGAGTTTAATGTGCTCTGTTCCTCTGAAGAGCTGATCGCTGAAGTGGATAGAGGGCAGATAGAGCAGGTGCTAATGAACCTTGCGACTAATGCTCGCGACGCGATGCCCCAGGGCGGAACCCTGCAGATAACGACCGGTATGGTGGAGATTGACGACAGCAACATGATAATCCACCATGACCATAAGTCAAGACAGCATGTACTGATCACCGTTTCCGATTCCGGCATTGGCATGGATAAAGAAACTCAGGAGCATCTCTTCGAACCGTTCTTCACGACCAAGGAGGTGGGTAAGGGAACAGGGCTGGGGCTTGCCATAACGTATGGCATCATCAAAAAACATCATGGCTTCATCTACGTATACAGCGAACCAGGAGAGGGGGCGACATTCAAGATCTATCTCCCGCTGGTCAAGGCCGCGGCGAAAGAAGTCAGGCGGGAAGAAAATGGTCATCCATCATCAGGACATGAGACGATTCTGTTAATCGAGGACGAGAGTCTTGTCAGACAGGTGACAAAGGACATGCTCGAGGAGTTTGGCTATACGGTTATAGAAGCAATTGACGGTGATGATGGAGTAAGGGTGTTTCGAGAGAACCAGCACAGGATCCAGCTCATTCTCTGTGACTTGATTATGCCTCATAAAAACGGGAAGCAAGTGTATGAAGAAGTCAAAAAGATACGGCCTGATATCAAGGTGATCTTTATGAGCGGCTATACGGCAGATATCATTGAGCAACAGGGGATCCTTGAGAAGGGAATAAACTTTATTTTTAAACCGACGGATACGTCTGAACTTCTTGAAAAAATACGAGCGGTGCTGGGTCGGTAATTTGTCAGGAGGAGCAGTGTCCGTTAAAAAAGCGATGAGTTTACCGAGGAACAGCAGATTACAAGTTAAAAACATTAAAAAAAAACGGTTATTAGGAAATTCCATATAAGATTCGCAATCAGCATGTCAAAAGTTCAATCCTGACAGCGACTCCTGCCATCGCATGCCATTTTCTCTCTTCACTACCCGGGCCTTATATATTCTCCACCCCATGTTATTCTGCGATTCCCAAAAAACAAAAAGAAAAAGGTTGACAGCACAAATAAATATGTTTAAAATATATTCCATTATTGCTTTGTTTATCTGCATGATATGATGGGGTGCCGATGAATCTTCCTAACTATATCACTCTCGTCAGAGTGATCTTGATCCCTTTTTTCATAAACCTGATGATATACGGTTACTACCGGGCGGCGCTTGTGGTCTTTGTTGTTGCCTGCGTGACGGATGCCCTCGACGGCATGATAGCGCGGCTTACAAAGACACAGACAGAGTTGGGCGCTTTTCTCGACCCGATGGCGGATAAGCTGCTCATTTTATCTGCTTTTGTGACCCTTGTGCTGCTCGGTAGACTGCCGGTATGGCTGGTTATCATCGTAGTGAGCAGGGATGCGATCCTTACGATGGGAGGCCTCATTATTTATTTTACTACCCGTAATCTGAAAATTCAGCCTTCCTTTATCGGCAAGGCCACAACGGTATTGCAGCTGATCGTTGTTTCACTTTCCCTGGTTCTGATGAGCTACGGCAAGGAAATGGAGAGCATGGCTTTCCTGCAATGGATGACGGCCGGGGTAACCATAGCGTCAGGAGTTCAGTATGTTCTGCGCGGAATAAAAATGGTAGGGTAGGAGTTATCAGAGAGCATTAAACAGTCAACAAAGGATAAGAACCGTTAATTCGTCATGTAAATTCTCGAGACTATCACGAATACCGATGGAGGCATGGCCCATGAAAATATCCGATATGATCAGGCAGGCACTTGAAAAGAAGGGGTTCAAAAATCTGAAGGACGCATCAAAAGTGCTTGGAATAAGCCCGGAACTCTTGCGGGTTACGATTAATAAGGGTCATATACCAAAGGACAAGACCCTCATCATGATCGCAAATAAACTGAACCTGGACAAATCCGTCCTGATCCTGACGGCTCATCAGGAAAAGGTCCCCGATGAAGTAAAAGGATTTTTCCTTTCGCCGTCCCAGACCAAATACCGTCGTGGAAAACGCAGGTATCCGCTTTCTGAAGAACAGATCAACTACCTCGAAAAGATCATGAGCGCCGATGAAATTCTGATGCTGAGAAAATTCCGGCAAGTATCGGATGAGGCAAGAACGCAGATACAGGGATATGTGGATTTTATGTTCGCCTCTAAGAGGAGTGTTTGATTGCTTGAAATCGTGAACGTCCAGCCGGGAAGTACGGGCGAGCGGCTGGGACTGCAGTCAGGTGACTCAATCGTCTCCATTAACGGTGAGGATATAAATGATGTCATCGATTTTCAATTTTCTGCGGCCGACGAACACCTCCGTCTCGTGGTTCAAAAAAAGGGTAGAAGAAAGAAGACGCTGACTGTTGATAAAGAGCCTGACGACAATCTCGGTCTTGATTTATCCCCGCTCCACATCAAACGATGCCGCAACAAATGCATATTCTGTTTTGTCGATCAAATGCCCGCCGGATGCCGGAAGAGCTTGTATATCAAGGACGATGATTTCCGGGCGTCATTTTTATACGGGAATTATATAACCCTTGGCGCGCTTTCAGAGTCTGACTGGACAAGGATATTCAAACAGCGGCTAAGCCCCCTCTATATATCCGTTCATGCCACTGAGCCTGATCTTCGCTCATTTATTCTGAAAAATAAAAAAGCATCGGACATCATGTCGCGTTTGAAGCGCTTGGCGGCAGGCGGCATCCGGATGCACACCCAGATCGTATTGTCACCCGGGATCAATGACGGGCTTCACCTGCTCAGGACGGTGGAGGATTTGGCCGGTCTTTTTCCCGCTGTTTCTTCGATAGCGGTGGTTCCCGTAGGGCTTACCGCATTCAGAAAAGGGTTGTTTCCGCTCAGATCGTTTACCAGGCGCCAGGCGCGTTCTGTGATTGAGGATATTGAACCGCTTGGAGAGCGGTACAAAAAGCAGTTCGGCACGCGTCTCGTATTTGCTTCTGATGAGTTCTATATAAAGGCAGGGGAACCAGTTCCACCGGCAAGTTTTTATGAAGACTTTCCACAGAGAGAAAACGGCGTGGGCATGGTCGCGGAATTTTTGCGCGAGGTTTCGCGCACAAGGCTGCCAACAAAACTAGTTCCTGTAAGGGGGACTCTGGTCACGGGAGTGTCCTTCAGCAGCATCCTGAAGAAGGTCTCAGATAGGCTGAACAAGATTGAAGGCGTTTCGGTGAAACAGATAATAGTAGCAAACCGTTTTTTCGGCCCTACTGTCACCGTAGCGGGTTTATTGACCGGCGGTGATATCATTCATGCGCTCAGGGGCAAGGATCTCGGAGACATGGTTCTGATCCCTGGGAACGCGTTGAAAGACGGGGACGATGTTTTCCTGGACGGGATGCACATCGATCAATTGAAAGAAAAACTGATGGTCACTATCCACACGGCGGAAACTTTCAACGAGATCCTCGCGTGGCTGGCTGGCAAGGGGAGGCGGTGACGTGATTACAGGACGGACTAGAATATACGGGATCTTCGGTTATCCCGTGGAGCACACCTTTTCGCCGGGCATGCACAACGCGGCATTCAAAAAACTCGGGATGGATGCGTGCTATGTCCCGTTTGCCGTGCATCCCGAGCGATTAGGAGAGGCGGCCAGGGCTATCCTCCCTCTCGGGCTTGGAGGCCTCAATGTTACGGTTCCGCATAAAGAAAAAATAATTCCCTATCTTGACGAACTCTCAGAAGAAGCACGGTTGATCGGAGCAGTGAATACCATCGAGGTGCGGCAGGGACGGCTTGTCGGGCACAATACCGACGGCAGAGGTTTTCTCCGTTCTTTGAAAGAAGACGCAGGATTCAGCCCGAAGGGCAAAAAAGTTCTGATTTTTGGCTCAGGTGGTGCCGCCCGCGCCGTGGGCTTTAGTCTCGCGCTCCTCGGTGTCGGCAAAATAGTTTTTAGAGATATTGATATCAACAAAGCTGACCTTCTCGTGAAAGATATCCGAGAGAAGACCGGTGTCGATGCGGAATCCATTCACGATGATGAAACTCTTGCTGAACATGCTGTCGATGCCGATTGTCTTATTAACGCCACACCGCTCGGTCTGAAGAGGTCCGACCCCCTGCCGGTCCACACCGGGCTCATTCTGAAAAAACACCTTGTCTGCGATCTGGTCTATAACCCAGCCGAGACGATGCTCCTCAGGGCTGCGAAGTCGCGTGGAGCGAAACGGCTCTCCGGCAGAGGCATGCTATTGTATCAGGGGGTGATCGCCCTTGAAATCTGGACAGGGGAAAAAGCTCCTGTCCGGATCATGAAAAGCGCCCTTTCAAGGCAGATCGGCAATATTCGATGACGGGTGAGAACGTGACTGTCTCCTGTCTTGACAGGCAGGATATATTACAGTAATATTGCAAATTGAAAAATTAAAGTTTTTTATATTTCTGCCGATACGAAAGCAGTTAAATCTTCAGCGTTAACACGATGTATTAGAGGAGTTTCTATGGCAATGGCTGGAAGGCTCGGTGCAATGCTCGTTTCGTCGGGCCTTATAACCGATGAGCAATTAAAGAAGGCCCTCGCTGCACAGAAGACCGAGGGCGGCAGGCTGGGGTCTATCCTGGTAAAACAGGGCTCCATCCAGGAAGACAAGCTCATGACGTTTTTGAGCAAACAGTATGGGGTCCCCTATGTCGACCTCAACAAATTCGAGATCAATGCGACCGTGATTAAACATATTCCCGCTGATGTAGCACAGAAATACCGTATTATGCCTATAAACCGCACGGGGTCGACGATTACCATCGCGATGGTCGATCCGTCCAACATATTTGCCATTGATGATATCAAGTTCATGACAGGGTACAATGTTGAAGCAGTGGTGGCCACTGAGGGCGCTATCATAGAGTCCATCAAGAAGAACTACGGAGGAGCCAAATCGCTCGTTACCGGCAGGAGCGGAGGGGTCGCGACAACAGCAAGGGACGATAAAAAACTTACTGTAGATGTCAAGGATTACTCACTCGAAGACATCGAAAAAGAAGAGTCCTTTGTCGATGATATTGACACCGGCGGGGTGGTGGATGTCGAGGACTTCGACAACCTGGTCCACGGCGCCGTGGAAGAGCTCGAGGTCGTCGAAGAAGAGAGTCTGGACCAGCTTTCCTCCGAAGTTGAAGCGCCGATCGTCAAGCTGGTGAACGGTATCCTGCTGAGAGCGGCCAAGATGGGAGTGAGCGATATCCATATCGAACCGTATGAGAAAAAATTCCGGGTACGGTATCGGCTTGATGGCGTGCTCACGACGGTCATGGGCCTCCCGTTGAAAATTAAAAATGCAATCATATCCAGGGTGAAGATCATGTCCAACCTGGACATCGCGGAGAGAAGGCTTCCCCAGGACGGCAGGATCAAGCTCAAGATGGGCAAGAGCAAAACCATGGATTACCGTGTTTCGGTGCTCCCGACTCTTTTTGGCGAGAAGATCGTCTTGCGGCTCCTGGACAAATCTAATCTTCAGCTCGACATGACGAAGCTCGGCTTCGACGAGGATCAACTCGTAGACTTTAAGGACTCACTTGACAAGCCCTTTGGCATGGTTCTGGTAACGGGCCCCACGGGGAGCGGCAAGACGACCACGCTCTACTCCGCCCTCAGCGAACTTAACAAGGATGATGTGAACCTCATGACCGCGGAGGATCCCGTTGAGTTTAACCTGATGGGAATCAACCAGGTGCAGATGAAGGACGAGATCGGCCTCAATTTTGCCGCTGCGCTTCGATCGTTCCTCCGTCAGGACCCGGACATCATCATGGTGGGGGAGATCCGCGACTATGAGACAGCCGAGATCGGCGTCAAGGCTGCGCTCACCGGCCATCTGGTCCTCTCCACGCTTCATACGAACGATGCCCCGAGCACCATCAACCGTCTGCTTAACATGGGTGTTGAGCCGTTCCTTGTTTCATCGTCGGTAATCTGCATCATGGCCCAGAGGCTGGTGCGTAAGACCTGCCAGAAATGCAAAAAAATCGAAAAAATCCCGGTCCAGACATTCATCGATGCGGGCTTCACACCTGAAGAGGCGGCCACGGTCGAAAGCTATAAGGGCGAAGGGTGTGAAGTCTGCAACCGTACCGGGTATAAAGGCAGGGTCGCGCTGTATGAGGTCTTGCCGGTGAAAGATGAGATCAAGGAACTGATCCTCCAAGGGGCCTCGGTGATGGACATTAAAAAGCTGGCCGTAAGCCTCGGGATGAAGACTCTCCGGAGGAGCGGCCTGCTGAAAGTAAAGTCTGGCCTCACCTCATTGGAGGAAGTCGTTGAAAATACGTTCCCTGATTCTTAAATGCTCTATCGGGTAGTAAGAAAAAGTAAATTTTTTTGAAAGGGCTCTCCCAATGGCTAACCTCCATGACCTTCTCAAATACATGATTGAGAAAGGGGCATCCGATCTCCATATTACGACGGGTATCTCACCATCAATCCGCATCGATGGCAAGATGAAGGTGATCCCGGGGCTGGAACCGCTTTCGGGAATACAGACCAAAGACCTCTGTTACAGCATTCTGACGGATGCGCAGAAGCACAAGTTCGAGGAGAACAGCGAGCTCGACCTCTCGTTCGGCGTGAAGAACCTTTCCCGGTTCCGAGCAAACATTTTCGTGCAGCGGGGAGCTGTGGCCGCGGCAATCAGAACCATTCCCTTCAAAATAAAAACATTTCAGGAGCTCGGCCTTCCTACAGTGGTGTCGGACCTGTGCAATAGACCGAGAGGCCTCGTGCTGGTTACCGGCCCTACCGGGAGCGGTAAATCGACGACACTGGCGTCAATGATTGACAAGATCAACAGTGAACGGCAGGAGCATATCATCACGATCGAGGATCCCATCGAATACCTGCACCCGCACAAAAAATGTGTCGTTAACCAGCGTGAAGTCAACGCAGATACCAAATCGTTCAAGGACGCATTGAAATATATTCTCCGACAAGACCCTGATGTCGTGCTCGTGGGAGAAATGAGGGACCTTGAGACCATAGAAGCCGCCCTGACCATCGCAGAAACAGGGCACCTTACCTTTGCCACGCTCCACACGAACTCCGCCGCGCAGACCATGAACCGCATCATCGATGTTTTTCCGCCTCACCAGCAGTCCCAGGTGAGGGCGCAGCTTTCCTTCGTCCTTGAAGGCGTCATGTCGCAGCAGCTTGTGCCGAGAACCGGCGGCGGAAGGGTGCTTGCGCTTGAGGTCATGATACCGAACGCTGCTATCCGCAATCTCATCCGTGAAGATAAGATCCATCAGATTTACTCGATCATGCAGACCGGCCAGTCAAAGTTCGGCATGCAGACCTTGAACCAGAGCCTGTACGATCTTTATGTTAAAAAGCAGATATCCTATGAGGACTGCGTCGGGCGGTCATCGAACGTTGACGAACTTATCCAGATGCTTGGGAGGTCAGGACTGGCCAGCACCCAAACGGCTCAGAAGGAATATCGATGAGAGAACGCGCATTCTATAGATTCGATGTGAGGTGAACATGGCAACGGTTTTCACATGGGAAGGGAAAACGCGCCAGGGAACTGTTCAGAAGGGCGAATTGGCTGCGAACACCAGGGAAGAGGTCTTCGCGCTCTTGCGCAAACAGAATATCCTGCCGATCAACGTAACGTCAAAGCCCAAAGAATTAAAACTGAAGTTCGGCGCACCGAAAGTCACGGACAAGGACATTGTGATTCTTACCCGTCAGCTTGCCACGATGATTGATGCGGGATTGCCGCTTGTCCAGTGTCTTGATATCCTCGGTGGTCAAACAGAGAACCAGACCCTTGCAAAAATTATCACCCAGGTGAGGGGTGACGTTGAGAGCGGATCAACGTTTTCCGACGCACTGAAAAAGCATCCCAAGGCATTTGATAATCTCTATGTGAATATGGTGGCGGCAGGCGAGGCGGGCGGTATTCTGGACACCATCCTTCAGCGGCTTGCTGCGTATATGGAAAAGTTCGCAAAGATAAAAAAGCAGATAAAATCTGCAATGGTCTACCCCTCGGTAATCCTTTTTGTGGCTGTGTCGGTGGTGGCGCTCCTCATGGTTGTTGTTGTGCCCATGCTGGGCGCCATGTTTGCCGAGTCGGGTCAACTGCTGCCTTTGCCCACCCGCATTGTGATCGCAATCAGCAATTTTCTAAAAAGTTGGGGCGGTTTGATCCTTCTAATTTGTATCATAGGGTCTGTCGTATCGTTGGTGCAGTGGAGGAAAACGGATAAGGGATTGAGAATGACCGATGCTTTTGCACTCAAGTTGCCTGTCATGGGCGATTTGATACGAAAAGTGGCTGTCGCCAAGTTTACTCGCACGCTTGGCACGTTGCTTACAAGCGGTGTCCCTATTCTTGAAGGGCTATTGATCGTTGCGCGTACCGCTGGCAATAAAGTTGTAGAAGAATCCATTGTCGCTACCAGGCAGAGCGTGAGCGAGGGCAAGACACTTGCCGAACCGCTCAGTAAGTTCGCGGTTTTCCCCCCCATGGTCAATCAGATGATAGCAGTCGGTGAGGCAACGGGCGCTCTGGATAATATGCTCACCAAGATCGCGGATTTTTATGACGATGAAGTTGACGGTGCCGTGTCGACCCTGACCTCTATGCTGGAGCCCATGCTCATGATTTTCCTCGGCACGACTGTTGGTTTTGTGATCGTTGCAATGTACATGCCGATATTCCAAATGGGCTCGACAATGGGAAAATAATATTCGTGACCCAAGATTTCTCAAGAGAGGAACATAATGATCGTATAAAGTGGCTGATGGTAAGCAGGATTGTCCTTGTCACTTTTCTGCTCGGCACACTCATCTTCTTTCAGCAAGAATATAGAATCTATCAATTCCAGACGGTCTACCTTTACTATTTCGTTCTGTCGGTCTACGTGCTGACAGGCATCTACTGGTACCTGCTGCAGAAGTTCCAGGACCTTTCTTTTCTCGCCTATCTTCAAATTTCCGTAGATATCCTCCTTGTCACGTATCTCGTTTATCTCACCGACGGGATCGATAGCGCCTTCTCGCCCCTCTATCATTTGACGATTATTTCAGCAAGCATCATCCTCAATCGCCGCGGAGGATACCTTGCCGCTTCCCTCTCGAGCATTCTGTACGGCGGCATGCTCGATATGCAGTTCTATAGCATGCTCGGCCTTGTCCGGAGCCTGAATTATACCGCCATGCAGGTTTTGTATCTGGTTTTCATCAACATCCTTTCTTTTTACACCGTTGCCTTCTTGAGCGGTTATCTGTCTGATAGACTCCTAAAGACCCACCAGGAACTCCGCGCAAAGAGCATGGATTATGAGGGCCTGAGGACCATGCAAGATCATATCCTGAAAAGCGTGAGGAGCGGCATCCTCACCATGGACCTGGAGGGCAAAATAACATCCTGCAACCCTGCAGCTGAATCTATCACCGGATACACCTACACGGAGCTCAAGTCACGCTGGCAGGATCTCTTCGGGAGCAGCATCAAGAGCCTATTTGGCCATACGAACGACCTCATGGAGCGCCCATTCCGCTTTGACGGACCGATCGTTAAGAAAGGCGGGGATACGGCCATACTCGGAACGTCCGTATCTCTGCTCAAAGACGACAAGAACACCGTTCATGGCATTATCCTTATTTTCCAGGATATCACCAAGCTGGTCGAGATGGAGGAGAAGGTCAGGAGACAGGAACAACTCGCCGTGGTCGGCAGCCTGGCGGCCGGCATAGCGCATGAAATACGAAACCCTCTCGCATCATTGAGCGGGTCGATTCAGATACTGCAGGGTGAACTTGACCTCAAAGGGGACGACAAGCACCTCATGGATATCGTGGTCCGTGAAACAGACCGTCTCAACACGATCATCTCGGAATTTTTGGATTATGCTCGACCTCAAACCGCTCACGCTGAAAAGATTCTGCTCTTCCCCCTTCTTGAAGAGACGATCACGCTCCTGAAAAACAGCCGTGATTTCGGAGAGGGGCTCACCATTAGAGCACAGGTGGACCCGCAGGTAGTCATACAAGGTGACGCCCAGCGGATGCGTCAAGTTTTCTGGAATCTCTTGATAAATGCTTGCCAGGCGATGCCGGATGGTGGCGAGATAACGGTGAGCGCTATGCCGATGTCACGCAGTGGTGGCGACTCCGGATGGTGTGAAATCGTCATAAAGGATATGGGCTGCGGGATCGCCCATGAATACCTTGATAAAATATTCGATCCATTTTTTACGACGAAGATGGGCGGCACAGGCCTCGGACTGGCGATTGTGGAACGGATCATTGAAGATCACGGAGGCATCATTGATGTTGAGAGCGAGACCGGCAGAGGAACGAAATTCCGTATCAGACTTCCTGTGCTGCAAGAAGCTGTCCCTCTGCTAACCAGGAGCGGCAGCAACACGGACCAACATGGTTAATGGTATGCGAGACTATGAGCAGAATACTTGTCGTTGATGATGAGCAGAGCATGCGGGATTTCCTCTCGATCATGCTGAAAAAAGAAGGCTATGATGTGGTTGCGGCCGAAAATGGCGGCGGTGCGCTCAAAGCGGTCCAGGCCGAGATCTTCGACCTCGTGATCTCCGACGTGAAGATGCCCGGTGTTGACGGTATAGAGGTCCTGAGGACGGTCAAGGAGATATCTCCGGAGACCGTGGTGATCATGATCACCGCCTTTGCGACTACGGAGACCGCGGTCGAGGCCATGAAGCTCGGGGCGTATGATTATATCACAAAACCCTTCAAAGTCGATGAAATCAAACTGGTGATCCAGAAGGCACTCGAAAAACGCCATCTCAGAAAAGAGAACATTCTGCTCCGGAGAGAGATCGAGTCCCGCGCAGGGTTCGCAAACTTCATCGGAACGAGTGCTCCCATGCAGGGGGTGTTCTCTCTCATACGGCAGGTTGCGGATACCAAGAGCACCGTGCTCATAACGGGAGAGAGCGGAACGGGAAAAGAACTCGTAGCGAAGGCCATTCACTTCAACAGTTCGCGAAAAGGCGGCCCTTTTGTGACCGTGAATTGCGGAGCCCTTCCGGAGACCCTGCTCGAGAGTGAGCTCTTCGGCTACATGAAGGGTGCGTTTACCGGCGCAACCTCGAACAAACAGGGGCTGTTCGAAGCAGCCACCGGAGGGACTATCTTTCTCGATGAAATCAGTGCCACAACACCGGCGCTGCAGATCAAGCTGCTGAGAGTGCTGCAGGAACGCGAGTTCATGAGGGTCGGCGGGACCGTTGATATCAAAATGGATGCGCGGGTGATTGCGGCGAGCAACAGGGACCTCCTGTCCGAAGTCTCAAAAGGCGCATTCCGCGAAGACCTCTACTACCGTCTTAACGTCATCCCGATCCCTCTCCCCCCGCTCCGCGACAGAAGAGATGATATCCCGCTCCTCGTCGAATTTTTCCTGAAGAAATTTTCGGGTGGGAAGGAGCCGAAGAAGATCACCCCTGAGGCCATGAACCTGCTCATGAACCATCGGTGGCCGGGAAATGTGCGGGAGCTCGAAAATACCATCGAACGTTTGGTAATCATGACGCCCAATCAAATGATTAGCCTTGAAAACATTCCGGATAATATGAAAAGCGTACAATCAGGCCCTGAGCTTATTGCGACGGATATACCGGATGAAGGTCTTGAGATGGAAAAACTGCTTGAAAATATTGAGAAAAACCTCCTTCAGAAGGCTCTTGAAAAGACCGGGGGGGTCAAAACGGAAGCTGCGAAGCTACTCGGCCTATCATTCAGATCGTTCCGGCACAGACTGCAAAAATATGAATCCACCTCGTAGCTGCTAGAGTTTTCAATTGCAAATCTCGTTCGATTCCGCTACAATCATTCCCTCATGGCATACGAAAATTTAAGGGATTTCATGGCGCTCCTCGAAAAAGAAGGGGAGCTCGTAAGGATCAAGGCAGAAGTCGACGCCGAGCTTGAGATTGCTGAGATCACGGACCGGGTCTCAAAACAGAAGGGCGCCGAGAACAAAGCTCTCCTGTTCGAGCGGGTAAAGGATTCCCGGTTTACCGTTCTTACGAATGCATTCGGCTCCGCGAAGCGGATCTCCCGCGCGCTCGAGGTCAATGATCTTGATGAAATCGGCCAACGCATCAAGGATATCGTCGATCCGACAAATCTCTTTCCCGGACCTGGCGCCGGGTTCATGGACAAGATCCAGATGTTGCCGAAACTGGCGGAGCTTACGAACTTCTTCCCGAAGACCGTGAAAAAAGCGCCCTGCCAGGAGGTCGTTCTCACGGGCGAGCACGTAGACCTGTCCCGCATCCCCGTGCTCAAATGCTGGCCCGCAGACGGCGGTCGTTTCATCACGCTCCCCATGGTCTGCACCATCGACCCTGTCACGAAGATCACGAACGTCGGAATGTACCGCATGCAGGTCTTTGACCATCAGACCACGGGAATGCACTGGCATAAGCACAAGGACGGGGCGCGTCACTATCAGCATTACGAGGCTGCGGGGAGGCGCATGGAAGTGGCGGTTGCCATCGGCGGCGACCCTTCCATTATCTATTCTTCCACGGCGCCGCTCCCTCCGGCTATTGGAGAGTTCCTCTTTTCCGGTTTTCTTCGACAGAAGCCGCTTGAAGTCGTTCCGTGCAAAACCGTCGACGTGCGGGTTCCTGCAGAAGCAGAGTTCGTTCTCGAAGGATTCGTCGATCCGAATGAACGCAGGATAGAAGGACCGTTCGGAGATCATACTGGCTACTATTCCGAAGCGGACGAATACCCGGTGTTCCATATCACTGCCATCACCCACCGGAAGGACGCTATCTACCCCGCTACCCTCGTCGGCCGCCCGCCACAGGAGGACGCATACCTCGGCAAGGCCACAGAGAGGATATTCCTGCCGCTCCTCCAGATGGTCGCACCCGATATCCTGGACATGGATATGCCGGTCGAAGGCGTGTTCCATAATAACGTGATCGTCAAGATCAGGAAACGGTACCCGGGCCATGGGAAAAAAGTGATCCATACGATCTGGGGGACCGGCATGCTCATGCTCTCAAAGTTCGTCATCGTCTGCGATGAGGACGTGAATATCCATGATTATTCCGAGGTGACCTGGAAAGTCATGAACCATGTCGATCCCCAGCGCGATGTGGTGATCACGGACGGCCCGCTCGATATCCTTGACCACTCCTGCCCGCAGATCGGGTTCGGCGGCAAAATGGGAATTGACGCCACGCGGAAAGGACCCGGTGAGGGATTCACCCGGCCCTGGCCAGATGAGATCAGGATGGATCCGCAGATTCAAAAAAAGGTCGAAGAACGGTGGAGGGAGTACGGATTTTGATGGCATCCCTCTAATGCCTGATCGCAATTATCTCATTTGATCATCGTATGCTGCTTCTTGAACTATTCTCGATATTTCTTCTGATTATGCTGAACGGTTTTTTTGCTGCCTCAGAAATCTCCCTGATTTCGCTGCGAAAGAGCCGTGTAAGGCACCTGGTAAAAAGCGGCAATCCGAAAGCAAAAAAAATCCAAAAACTCCAGGAGGAACCCGGACGCTTTCTCGCCACCATTCAGGCCGGCGTTACCCTCATCGGCACCCTGGCCGCTACCCTCGGCGGTGTGATCGCCATCGAGCGCATTAAGCCGGTATTCGCTAACATGCCGATCAACTTTTTCCGAAAAGCTGCGGAACCGCTCGCAGTCGGTGTTGTCGTCAGCTTGATCACGTATTTCACGCTGGTATTCGGGGAACTGGTCCCCAAGTCGCTGGCAATACGATATTCCGAGAAAATCGCTTTTGCCACATCGACTCCCATTGACATCCTTTCCCGGCTGTTTCGATGGATTCTGCGAATGCTTACGATTTCCAATGATTTCGTGCTCCGCCTGATCACGTCTGCCGAACAGCAGGAAGCTTTTCACATTTCGGAAGATGAGGTCAAATATCTCATCCGGGAAGGTCGGAAGACCGGCGTGTTCGAGCCGTCCGAGGAGGACCTGATCCACAGCGTGTTCAAGTTTACCGATACGGTAGTGAAGGAAGTGATGGTGCCACGGACCGAGATCGTTGCCGTGGAGTCGGGCACCGACATCGACACCATCCTCGGTCTTATGAACACTAAAGGCTTCTCGCGCCTGCCGGTGTATTCCGAGACCATTGATAATGTTATCGGCGTCGTGTATCTTAAAGATATTCTTTCGCTCCATAGAACGAACAAACCGTTCCAGCTTGAGACGGTCCTCCGCAAGCCATACTTTGTGCCGCCGAACAAGAATGTAAGCGTCCTGCTCAAGGAGATGCGTGAACGACGTATCCATCTGGCGCTCGTGGGTGACGAGTATGGAGGTACTGACGGCCTGGTCACCATGGAGGACCTCATCGAGGAAATCGTGGGCGACATCAGGGATGAACAGGAAAAAGAGCTCCGGGAGATCGAGGAGATCTCCGCAAACCGTTATGTCGTCGATGGGAGAACGGACATTGGTAAGCTGAATGAGAGAATTGGGGCAAAACTTCCCGAGGACGAATTTGAGACCGTCGGAGGTTTTGTGCTCGGTCTGTTCGGCAGGCTGCCCGCAGAAGGAGACCAGGTCCGCTTCGACAATTTGTTGTTTACCGTGCTTCGTCTGCGGAAAAACCGCATCGCACGCATCCGGATACTAAAATACACGCCTGAAAATCATGAACGGAGTGAAGATGAAAACATCATTGGTTCTGGAGACTAATCTGTCCGGCTTAAATCCGCCCAAACGCGGCAAGGTGCGGGATATTTACGACCTTGGAGATACGCTCCTGATCGTGGCAACGGACCGGATTTCGGCGTTCGACGTCGTGCTTCCTAATGCGGTCCCGGGAAAGGGCAGGGTGCTCACCGAGATATCCAAATACTGGTTCTCGCAGACCGAGTCTATCGTGAAGAACCACCTGATCACAGCAGAGGTGAAGGACTTCCCACAGGTCTGCCGGCCTCACGCGGCATTGCTCGAAGGCAGAAGCATGCTGGTGAAAAAGACGAGGCCACTACCCGTGGAATGTGTCGTACGAGGCTATCTGACGGGGTCCGGACTTAAGGAGTACAAGGCTGCCGGTACCGTGAGCGGAATCAAACTTCCCCCCGGCATGACCGAAGCCTCCCGTCTGCCGGAGCCGATATTCACCCCCTCAACCAAGGCAGAGGTTGGAGAGCACGATGAAAACATCGATTTCGACACGGTCATAAGACTGGTAGGAAAGGACACTGCCTACGAAATAAAAAAACATACGCTTGCCATCTATAAAAGGGCGTGTGAACTTGCGGAGCCAAAAGGGATCATCATCGCCGATACAAAACTTGAATTCGGTATATACCATGATGAGGTCATCCTCATCGATGAAGTGCTCACGCCCGATTCCTCTCGATTCTGGCCTAAAAATGATTATCGAGAGGGAGTAGTACAGAAAAGTTTCGATAAGCAGTTCGTGCGGGATTACTTGCTCTCCCTCAAATGGGACCAGCGCCCGCCAGCGCCCGTTCTCCCTGACGATGTCGTACGAAAGACGAGCGAGAAATACGTCGAAGTGCTCAGAATGCTGACCAGATGACGTTTGTCCTTGACACGCCTCGTGTCTCATCAGTATAATCCGCAATCGATCGACATTTGTGAAGGGGATCTTCATGGAAGATTATAACGAGTTGATCCAGCAGCGTTTTAAGAAGCTGGCTGAGATCAGCGCGATGGGAAAAAAGCCCTATGCTGGCAGGTTCTCGGTGTCTGCTTCCGCACAACAGCTGCAGGACCGGTACGAGCGGACGAGCAAGGAAGACCTTGAGAAGGAGCGCGTCGGAGTAACGGTTGCCGGCAGGGTCATTGCCATGCGGAGCTTCGGGAAGGCATGCTTCAGCCACATCCAGGACAGCTCCGGGAAGATCCAGCTCTATTTTCAGAAAAACACGCTCGGCGATGAACGGTTTGATTTTTTCAAAAAGATCGATATCGGTGATTTCATAGGCGCGAAAGGATTTTTATTTCGCACCAGGACGAACGAACTGACGCTGGACGTGGAGGACTTCACGCTCCTTTCGAAATCCCTCCGTCCCTTGCCGGAAAAATGGCACGGGCTCACGGACGTGGAAATCCGCTACCGCCAGCGGTATGTTGACTTGATCGTCAATCCCGAGGTGAAAAAGGTCTTCCTCCTGCGAACGAAGATCATTCAGGCCATCCGTGCGTTCCTGAACGCCAGGGGATACATTGAAGTTGAAACCCCCATGATGCAGACCATCCCCGGCGGGGCCACGGCCAGACCGTTCAAGACACACCACAATGCCCTGGACATGGATCTCTACCTCCGGATCGCACCGGAGCTGTATCTCAAGCGCCTTCTCGTGGGCGGTTTTGAGCGGATCTACGAAATAAACCGCAATTTCCGGAACGAAGGCATTTCGACGCGCCACAATCCCGAATTTACCATGCTCGAATTTTATACGGCTTACGCAGATTACCGTGATCTCATGGACATGACCGAGGAGATGATCGGGTCCGTCGTCCGGGATGTCCTCGGGACGACAGAGGTGGAGTACGAAGGACACAGGATCAATCTTGCCCCGCCGTGGAAACGCATTACATTCCTCGATTCTCTGCGAGAGGCAGGCGTATCGGATGCTGTCCTCACGGACACCGATAAAGCGCGTGATCACGCAAAGAAGCTCGGCGCGAGCCTCAAGGGGGGGGAACCGCTCGGAAAGCTTCTGAACGAGATATTTGAGGCGTTGGTCGAGCCGAAGCTGATCAAGCCGACTTTTGTCACGGATTACCCCACTGACATATCGCCACTCTCCAAGAAAAGAGAGGATAATCCCGATTACGTGGAGCGTTTCGAACTGTTCATCGTGGGCAGGGAGCTTGCGAATGCGTTCTCCGAGCTGAATGATCCTGTTGACCAGAAAGACCGTTTTTCCAAGCAGGTCTCCGAGCGCGAAGCTGGTGATGAGGAAGCGCATCAGATGGACGAGGACTTTATCCGGGCCCTCGAATACGGTATGCCCCCCGCAGCCGGCGAGGGCATCGGGATCGACCGGCTGGTGATGCTGCTCACCGGCTCGAGCTCCATCCGGGACGTGATCCTGTTCCCACAGATGAAGAAAGAAAAAACGTGAAAATTCCCTATGAGATATTCGTCAGTCTCCGATATCTAAAGACGAAAAAACGTTACGGCACCGTGTCGCTCAACACCTTCATCTCGATTGCGGGCGTGGTCATCGGCGTAGCAACGTCCATCATCACGCTTTCGGTCATGACGGGATTTCAAGGGTACTTCCGTGATAAGATCCTCTCTGCCATTTCGCACATCGTGGTGATGGAGTACACCGGGAGAGGGATAAAGGACGAGGAAGCCCTGCAGGAAAAGGTCGACAGGGTCCCCCATGTCAAGGCTACGACACCGTTCATCATAAGCCAGGCCATGCTTACGAGCAAAGACCGCGTGCAGGGTGTCGTGGTGCGTGGGATCAATCCGGAGACCGAGGGCACGGTGACAAGCCTTGAAAAGAACATCACCGAGGGATCGCTTCGCGACCTCGAATCACGGGGGAAGAAGTTGCCAGGCATCGTGATCGGAGAGGACCTTGCCAGCAAATTCGGGGTGGTCATCGGCGATACGATCACCATGGTAAATCCCATCGGCGAGGAAACGGCCATGGGCATGGTCCCCAAAATGAGAAAGTTCGCTCTCGTCGGCATATTCGACGCAGGTATGTATGACTATAACACCGGATTTGCCTATATCTCACTGCCGGAAGCGCAAAAGTTCTTCGACATGCCTGACCGCGTCAGTGGCATCCAGGTGCGCGTCGACGAGATCTACAACGCCGATAAGATATCCGATGCCATCCTATCGGCCGTCGGATATCCCTATTACACGCGGAACTGGATCGAGATGAACAAGAATTTTTTTTCAGCGCTCAAACTTGAAAAGATGGGGATGTCGCTCCTCCTTATCGTCATTATCATCGTGGCGTCGTTCAACATCATCGGCACGCTCACGATGATCGTGATGGAAAAGAACAGAGAGATCGCGATCCTGAAGTCCATGGGGGCACCTGCCAAAAGCATAATGCAGATTTTCATGTTCGCCGGTCTTGTGATCGGTCTTGTGGGTACAACCATAGGCGCTCTCATCGGCTACGGCGCCGTTGCGCTTATCACGAGGACCGGCGTTATCTCACTTCCGAAGGACGTATACCAGGTTAGCCACTTGCCCCTTTCCATCACCGGTTTCGATATCCTGTTCATAGCGGCTATGGCGCTCGGGATCAGTTTCTTAGCAACGCTGTATCCGTCGTGGCAGGCAGCAAAGCAGGACCCGGTTGAAATACTGAGATATGAATAGCACAGGAGATCAAAAAGTTCAGGTCGGGAGTCAATCGTGAGGAGGATGTCATGGCTCAAAAAGGCGGCACGGTAAGAAGATTCATGTTGACCCTGATGTTGCTCGCGCTTCTCATCGTGGTCTTCATTATCCTGGGCGGCGGCAACCTGCTGAAGTCCACGGGCAAGTGGATTGGCGGCATGGGGAAAAAGGCGGAAGATATCAAGGGGACGATCGAGCACAAGGCAACGACCATCGAGAAGACCGTCGAAAAGCTGAAAGAAAGCGACAAACCAGGAGAGAAGAAATAACTCGATCACTCATTCATGTTCAGGAGCTTCGCAAGACCTTCATGAGCGGGACCGAAGAGCTCCATGTGCTCGAAGGCATTGACCTCGACATTCAGCAGGGTGAAATGCTTGCCATTGTGGGAGCCTCGGGAGTGGGCAAAAGCACCTTTCTCCATATCATTGGAGGACTTGACCGGCCCACGTCAGGCAAGGTGCTGTATGGGGATCTCGATGTCTTCGGGCTGAACAACGACCGGATCGCACAGTTCCGGAACGAACGGGTAGGGTTCGTTTTCCAGTTCCACCATCTGCTCCCGGAATTTTCCGCGCTGGAGAACGTGATGATGCCGGCGCTCATCCGGAGAATAGACAGGGATGACGCAGCCAAAACCGCAGCCGATATACTGAACGATGTGGGCCTCGGCGCGCGCCTGCATCACCGTCCGGGAGAACTGTCCGGCGGCGAACAACAGCGCGTGGCCGTTGCGAGGGCGCTCATGCTTCACCCTGATGTGGTGCTTGCCGACGAACCAACGGGGAACCTTGATGTACACACGGGAGAGGCGGTTCATCAGCTCCTGCAAGACATCAACAAGCAGAAGGGCGTGACCTTTGTGATCGTGACCCATAATGACAAGCTTGCCGTTCGAGCTGACCGAGTGCTCAGGATGACGGAGGGCAAGCTTAAGCCGGAGGATTGACGGGGCGCCTGTCTGAAGCAGCGCGTTCGCTCCGAACCGAGGAATCACTCCGTATCCATGGCCTAAAGTATCTTTTCCCTTGACTTTAAGCAGGCTTCATAAGTATTATAAAAGGTCTTATTCATCAGATCACTACCGGGGAACAGCCTTATGAATCTTCTTTTTTTTCAAGCAACTATGGGTGTATACCTGTGCTCTGCCGCAGGGTATATCGCCTACATCATAAAACCGGAACGCACCTGGCTTGCCGCTGCCTCGCTCTGGGTCACGGTAGCCGGATATCTTCTGCATATATCCTATTTTGCACTGCGATGGGCTGAATCCGGCCGTATCCCGGTCACGAACTTCTTCGAAGCCGCCAATTTTCTCGGCATGGGGATTGTACTCGTGTTCCTGGTCATGGAATTCCGGTTCAAGATTGCCGCTCTTGGCTCGTTCATGCTGCCGCTCGTCCTTATCCTCATGATCCCAACTTCGGTGCTGTCCGGGAGGATCGAGGAAATGAAACCCGTGCTCAAGAGCGGCTGGCTTGGGGTGCATACAAGCTTAGCCGTTCTCGGTGATGCCGCATTCGCCTTCTCCTTCATCGTTTCCATTATGTACCTGATTCAGGAGCGCCAGCTCAAGGCCAAACATCTGGGCGCGATATTTCATCGCCTGCCGTCGCTCGATATCATGGATACCCTCGGCTACAAGGCGCTTACGTTTGGCTGGCCCCTGTTCACTCTCGGCATGATCAGCGGTTCGATCTGGGCGAACAGCGCATGGGGAACGTACTGGAGCTGGGACCCGAAGGAGACCTGGTCGCTCATCACCTGGGTCATCTATCTGGTGCTTCTGCACCTGCGTACGATCGGGTGGCGGGGTAGGAAGATGGCCTTCCTCTCGATCCTCGGATTCGTGTTTGTTCTACTCAGCTTCTTTGTCGTAAGCCGCGTGAACGTCGGGAAACATACGTTTTAAGGTGGCGGAAGAATGGGCATTATCGTTGTAGGGCTCAGTCATAAAACAGCGGCAATCGAGGTGCGTGAGAAACTCAACTTCCCGGAGAGCACGCTTCCCGATGCACTCAGGAAGCTCATGGCCTATGAAGGGATCCGGGAAAGCCTCATCGTATCCACGTGCAACCGCGTGGAGATCTATGCTTCCGTGACGGAAAGCGCCAAAGGCACCGACCGGGTCAAGCAGTTCATTTCCGATTACCACGGCCTCTCGCGTGAAGCATTGGATCAATCGCTTTACGTCTATCCCGACGCCCAGGGAGTGCGCCACACCTTCCGCGTTGCATCGAGTCTCGACTCCATGGTGCTGGGAGAGGCGCAGATCCTGGGACAGCTCAAGGATGCCTTCGATATCGCCCTCAAGACCAAGACCACCAGCACCATTCTGAATAAGCTGATCAAGAAGGCCATCTCCGTTGCGAAAAGGGTCCGCACCGAGACTAAACTTGCGGAAGGGGCGGTCTCCATCAGCTCCGCCGCGGTGGAACTGGCAAAGAAGATCTTCGGCGAACTGGAAGGCAAGAATGTCATGCTTCTGGGCGCAGGCGAGATGGCCGAGCTCGCCGCCCAGCATCTCCTGGGCAACGGTGTGAAGAACATCATGGTCGCGAACCGCACCTTCGAGCGTGCGGAGGAACTGGCCAAGGAATTCAAAGGCGATGCGATCCGGTTCGAACATTTCCCCGACGCCCTCATGATGGTGGACATCCTGATCTGCGCGACCGGCGCTCCGAATTATGTTGTCAACCGCGATATGGCGAGCCGGGCACTCAAGGAACGGCGCCACAAGCCTATATTCATGATCGACATCTCGAATCCGCGGAATATCGACCCGGAGGTCGACAAGGTAGATAACGTGTATCTCTATGACATCGACGATCTTCAGAGCAAGGTCGACGTCAATACGGAAGGCAGGGCAAAAGAAGCGGGGAAGGCCGAAGAGATTGTGTCACAGGAGGTCGAGACCTACCTTGCGTGGGAGCGTGCCCTTGACGCCGTACCGACCATCGTCGACCTTCGTGAGAAGGTGGAGGATGTCCGCAAGCGCGAATTAGAGAAGGCCCTTGGCTCCCTGAACGGCATCACCGACGACCAGAAGCGGGCGGTAGAAGCAATGTCCCAAGCCATTGTGAACAAGCTTCTCCACGCACCTCTCGTGGTCCTGAAACAGGCGGCCTCCGGTTCGGACGCCGGCGATAATACGATCGCCATCGCGCGCAAGCTGTTTAACTTGGACAGGGAGTTGAAACGGCCCGGGCATGAGAAGGCTGCCGATCCGTCCGCTCAAGTATTGCCGGAACAAGGTTCCGGCTCAAAGAGCCCCTGCCGCTGAATCACAAAACAGAGAACGCGGGCCGGGAGCAAGGCTCCGGCCGAGCCGTGCTGACGTAACCTGGACCTTGCAGGCTTGTAAAGGAGCATTTCATTGAGAAAACAGATCAGGATCGGTACGCGCGGGAGCGCCCTCGCGCTCTGGCAGGCTGAGTGGGTGAAGTCCGAGATCGAGAAGAGATATCCGGGCATGACCGTGACGCTCACCAAGATAAAGACCACGGGGGACAAGATCCTCGACGTGCCGCTGGCCAAAGTGGGGGGCAAGGGCCTGTTCGTAAAAGAGATCGAGGAGGCCATGCTGGCGAACGAGATCGACATCGCGGTGCACAGCATGAAGGACGTGCCGACCTTCTTTCCCGACGGTCTCCATCTAGCCTGCATCACGAAACGCGAGGATCCGAGAGATGCCCTGCTTTCGCGAAATAAGGTAAAGTTCAAAGACCTGCCCAAGGGAGCTAATGTAGGCACGAGCAGCCTCAGGCGCCAGGCACAGATCATGAACGTGCGCCCTGACTTCGTGATACATCAGCTGCGTGGGAACGTGGACACGCGGCTCAGGAAGCTCAAGGAAGGCCAGTACGACGCCATCATCCTTGCAGCAGCAGGGGTCAAGCGGCTCGGACTTGCCGAGAACGTGACGGAATACATCGACCCCGGGGTCAGCCTGCCCGCCATTGGCCAGGGCGCGCTCGGCATCGAGTGCCGGGTAGACGACAGGGAACTGAACGACCTCATCGCATTCTTCAATCATGCTGACAGCCGCACCTGCGTCACGGGCGAGCGCGCGCTCCTGCGCAGGCTCGAAGGCGGATGCCAGGTCCCCATTGCCTGCTATGGCCAGAT
>Ga0335081_10003948_pt1 | contig 23396 bp, 21 predicted proteins | sample Lox_Sample_35_FD_206713 | JGI IMG/M metagenome (GOLD analysis project Ga0335081, IMG submission 206713) | Soil microbial communities from Loxahatchee National Wildlife Refuge, Florida, United States - Lox_Sample_3.5 | ecosystem: Environmental > Terrestrial > Soil > Wetlands | place: USA...
GGGCCTCTCTGGGGACCCGGCGGCGATCGGGGGCTCTACAAAACCACCGATGGCGGAAAGACCTGGAAAGCGATACTTGCCGTCAGCGAAAATACCGGCGTGACGGATGTCGTCATGGTACCGGGTAATCCCGATGTGCTGATCGCTGCGTCCTACCAGAGGCGCCGGCATGTCTGGACTCTGATTGACGGCGGACCGGAATCCGCAATTTACAAATCGACTGACGCGGGTGCCAGCTGGACAAAAGTGACATCGGGTTTGCGCGGAGTGGATATGGGGAGAATCGGGCTTGCCGTCTCGCCGGCAGATCCGCGTGTGGCGTATGCAATTATCGAGGCATCAGATCGAAAGGGGGGAATCTTCCGCTCGACGGATTACGGTTCATCGTGGGAAAAACGGAATGATTTTGACGCAACGGCAATGTACTACGCCACGCTCTATGCCGATCCGAAGAATATCGACCGGATATATGTGATGAACACCATTCTCATGGTGTCGAATGATGGAGGAAAAACAGTTCAGCCGATCGGCGAGCAGTCGAAACATGTCGATAATCACTGCATGTGGATCGATCCCTCGAACACGAATCATTACCTCGTAGGTTGTGATGGAGGATTATACCAGAGTTTCGATCGGGCTCAAACATGGGAATTCAAGAATAATCTGCCGATCACACAATTTTATGATGTTGATGTGGATAATGCTTCCCCCTTTTATAATATTTATGGCGGAACACAAGATAATTTTTCCGTTGGCGGACCATCACGGACGCGAAGCGAATCCGGGATCGTGAATGCCGATTGGTTTGTTACGACCGGCGGCGACGGATTCCATTCCCGTATCGATCCGGAAGATCCCAACACTGTGTACGCGGAGAGTCAGTACGGCGGCCTGGTACGATTCGACAAACGGACCGGAGAACAGATCGGGATACAGCCCCAGCAGGGCGAAAACGAAGAGCCGCTGCGATGGAATTGGGACTCGCCGTTAATCATCAGCCCGCACTCCCACACCCGCCTCTATTTTGCAGCGAATCACCTGTATCGCAGCGATGATCGCGGCGACACGTGGAAAGAGGTCAGCCCCGATCTGACGCGGCAAATCGATCGCAATCAGCTTCAGGTAATGGGGAGAATCTGGGAAGTCGACGCAGTCTCGAAGAGTGCGTCCACCTCGCTCTATGGAAACTGCACAGCCCTCTCGGAATCTCCGCTGAAGGAAGGCCTGCTCTACGTGGGAACGGATGACGGTCTGGTGCATGTCACCGAAGATGGCGGAACGACATGGAGAAAGATCGACAAATTTCCCGGCGTCCCCGAGCGAACGTATGTGAGCCGCCTTTTTGCTTCTCAGCATGATGCCAACACCGTGTACGCGTCTTTCGATAATCACAAGAACGCGGATTTTCTTCCGTATATCCTGAAAAGCGCGGATGCCGGACGCACGTGGACTTCGGTGGCAGGCGATCTTCCGAAGAATGGTCCCGTGCTTGCACTTGCGGAAGATCATGTTGATCCTGCTCTCCTCTTTGTGGGTACGGAATTCGGTCTCTTCACGACGCTGGACGGGGGTGGGAAATGGGTTCAGCTTAAATCCGGGTTGCCGACAATTGCGGTGCGAGATCTGAGGATCCAGAAACGGGAAAACGACCTTGTGCTCGCAACATTTGGCCGGGGATTCTACGTGCTGGATGATTATTCACCTTTACGCCTGCTCTCAAAGAAATCTGAAAACGCGGAAGCGGAAATATATCCGGTGAAGGACGCTCTTCTCTACATCCCTACACTTCCGCTGGGCGGCGGCAAGAAATCGTTTGCCGGTGAGTCATTCTTTTCGGCTCCGAATCCACCATACGGAGTGACGTTTTCATATTACCTGAAGGATGCTCTCAAGACGAAAAAGGAGGTTCGTCAGGAAGCGGAAAAGGAGGCCCGAAAGAAGAAAATAGTTCCGCCATATCCTACCGACGAGCAGCTGCGTGCGGAAGATGAGGAGGAAGCACCTCAGATCATCCTTACGATTTCGGATACTTCCGGAAATGTCCTGCGGAATATTCAGGGCGCAAATCAAAAAGGGATCAACAGGGTTTCGTGGAATATGCGATATGCAAATCCGGTCGTTTCCGCACATACTCCCGATACGGATGATGAGACGGACGGGGGTCCGCTTGTTATGCCCGGTCGCTATCTGGTCAGATTGTCGAAGTGGGTTGACGGAGTCACGTCGCCGGTCTCCGGTCCCGTTCCTTTCACCATTGATGTGGATGGACTTTCGTCGATGAAGCCGGAGGACCGCAAAGAACTTTCAGACTTTCAGCAAAGAGTTTTCCGCTTACAGCGGTCGGTGGCGGGCACTGTTCAGGTTGCAAATGAGCTGAAGGCGCGGATCGGTACCATGATGCAGGCACTTCTTCAAACGCCTGCCAATGTTGACGCATTGATCGGACGCGCCCGGACCATAGAAGCAACTGACAACGAAATCCTCCGGAAACTACGGGGTGATAATTCGCTCCGGTCGAGAAACGAGGCGTCTTCAATTGCGATCAGCGAGCGTGTAAGCAATATCGTCGAGGATGAGCGATTTTCAACCTCCCGACCGACACAAACGCATCGTGATGCGTATACGATAGCGTCGGGCGAGTTTTCGTCATTGCTCAAACAGCTGAACACGCTTGTCGTATCCGATGTTGCAACTCTCCAGAAAGACATGGAAGCCGCCGGCGCGCCGTGGACGCCCGGACGAATACCGGAGTGGAACCCGGACCAGCGATAATAACCTCATTCATTCACCGAAAGACAGGAGCAGAGTTATGGATGATCAGCAGCAGAATAGTCAGGAACCAATTGTGGATGAGTATAAGGGGAACAAGATTCTGATTCTTAATCCAGGATCTCGTTTTCCTTTCTCGTTCGGTCTGGGAAAAGCGAAAATGATCATGCAAAATCTTGATGCCATCAGGAAGTTTATCGAACAATATGAAAAGAAACCCGAATGAGTGCAGATATTCTCCAATCGATTGCCGAATCCTATGTGAAACTCGTCCTGGGCGTCGGTCAGCACGATGCTGATTACGTTGATGCCTACTTCGGACCGAAGGATCTTCTGGACCGCGCTAAGGCCGAAAAAAAGCCGCTGAGCGTCCTGAGAGTGGAGGCACTCGATCTGCTCAAACGACTTCAGTCGATCTCACGCGAGGGATGGGAAGAGATCGAGATCCTGCGTCATCTGTATCTTACGAAACAGATCAGCGCGCTTGTCGGAAGGGTGGAAATGCTGGACGGCAGGAAATTTTCATTTGACGGAGAAGCCGCAGTTCTTTATGACGCAAATCCGCCGACATATCCCGAATCGCATTTTCAATCGCTGCTGGGCGGTCTCGGCGCAATTCTGCCGGGGGCGGGAAACGTCAGCGGCCGATATGATACATTCAAAGGGGCATACGTTATTCCCAAAGAGAAGCTGGATGCCGTTTTCCAGGAGGCGATCAGGGAATGCCGGAAGAGAACGAGCGCGCATATCGCTCTCCCCCCGAACGAAAATTTCACGATCGAATATGTTACCAATAAATCCTGGAGCGGATACAATTGGTACAAAGGGAGCGGATTCAGTCTTATTCAGATGAATACCGATCTGCCGATCTACATCGATCGTGCAATTGATCTCGCGGCTCACGAGGGATATCCGGGGCATCATGTCTACAACTCTCTTCTCGAATCCGAACTCTTCCGGAAACGCGGCTGGATCGAATTCTCGGTATACGCGCTCTTCAGTCCGCAGTCGCTCATTGCAGAAGGGACCGCAAATTTCGGGATAGAGGTTGCATTTCCGGGCGGAGAACGGGTTCAGTATGAGGAGCGGTCGTTGTTCCTCCTTGCGGGGATGGATCCTTCAACGACGGAGCTCTACTACCGGGTGCATGCACTTTTCCTGAAACTGGCGTATGCGGGGAATGAAGCTGCCCGCGCATACCTCAACGGCACCATGACCCGTGCTCAGGCAGTTGAATGGCTGGTAACGTACGCGTTGATGTCGAAGGAACGCGCGGAGCAGCGCACCCGGTTCTTCGATACCTACCGGAGTTATGTTATCAACTACAATCTCGGGCAGGACCTCGTGAGGGGGTACATCGAGCGCAGGGGAGGCACGTCAGACAAACCCGCCCGAAGGTGGGAAGAATTCAAAAAACTCATCTCTTCTCCGCGGCTCCCATCGGGTCTGGCCGGCTGATTTGCCCCACGGGAGATTCATCCCAAATTTCGGGCTTGCCTTTTCCGTGGAGAGCAACCCGAATCCCTGAATTCAGACAATTTGGTAGAAGTGTCAGGAAAAGTACCAACCGTAAACCTTTCCCGATAGCACATCGTCTTAAAGACAAATCGAGGCACCGAGGTGACAGATGAGCGTTTGCTGATCGAACGTGCGCAACAAGGCGAGATGGAAGCTTTCCGGCTGCTTGTGGAGCGCTCGAAGATCAACGTATACCGACTTGCGTACGACCTGACCGGCAACCGCCATGATGCGGAGGACTTGTCACAGGATGTCTTTATCAAGGCGTTCAAGTCACTTCGGCTCTTCCGGGGTGATGCAAAATGGAGCACCTGGTTGTACCGGATTACCATAAATGCAGCGATGGACAAAAAGAAATCGAAAGCCCAGAAGACTATGCTGATGCATGATGCATTTGCTGCGGGAAATGCGGAGACGGAGTATGCACCGAGTGATGAAGCGCCGCGTCCCGACCGTTTGACCGATGCCGGGTTAATACGCCGGAATATCGAACGTGCCCTTGAAGATCTCACGACAAGAGAGCGGTCGGTTTTTGTTCTCCGGCATTACCATGATCTGTCACTCCGGCAGATCGCTGAGACCATGGATATTTCGGAGGGCACGGTGAAGTCGTTCTTATTTCGCGCGATTCGGCGGCTCCGCAAATCGCTCGACCTCTACAAGCACGAGTTCGGATTGGAGAAGGAATAGAGATGACACACAAGGAATGCAGAGACTTGTTCACCGATGCGCTGTACGATCTCCTCCCTCCGGAGAAACGACAAGAGTTTGCATCACATCTGCGGGAATGTGAGGATTGCACAAAGGACTACCACGGGATGGAGGAGACGCTTCGCGAAATGTCCCGGCGTCGGAGGGAAGAACCCGGGGAACGCGAGTGGGCCGGCTTTTGGGATAAGCTCTCACCGAAGCTCGTTGCGGGTGAGAAGAATGAACGCGGCAGGATCATTCGAATGGTTCCGGAGTTTCTTCAGTTCAGGGTGCATCCGGTATGGATCTATGGTGCTGCGGCAGTACTACTGGTGGCTGCAGGATTCATCCTCGGTAGAATATATTTTCTCCCGTCCCATGAGGTAAACCGCAACGAGCTGGCGCAAGTCGCTTCACAGCCGGGGGCGGAGGATTCGGTTTCGCGCCTTGCGTACGCGTATCTTCAGCGTTCAAAGAACCTCCTTCTCGGAGTCATCAATTCCGACGGGAGCCGAGGAGTGCCTTCCGATTACTCCGAGGAACAGCGGGTTTCGCGGGATCTCCTGGAGAAAGCGCAATTTCTCAAGACTGCCCTCGCCGAAAACGATCAGCAGCATCTTCTTCGGCTGATCAAGGATCTTGAAGTGATACTCTTACAACTTGCCAATACGGAAATCCGTCCGGGTGTACCGGTTGTCGAGCTCGTGAAAAATGGTGTGGATCAGAAATCCATCCTGTTGAAGATCAATTTGATGGAAATGCAGCGCGATGCCCGCCGTCATCAACCTCAAACAACGAAAAAGTCGTCGTAAAAAGGAGTGCGTATGTCAATCGTGAAATGTACCAGAATGATGGTGTGCAGCGTCGTCGTGATACTCCTGGTTATATCTGCCGGGGAAAGGGGACTGGCGCAGGGAGATGACGCCAAAGCCTATAAAGAGGCATACGGGCAGATTCTCTCTGAAAAATGGGAATCCGCACAGCGGGCCTTCCGGAGTTTCATCGATGACTACCCCCGGAGCGGTTATCTCGATGCCGCGCGGTACTGGATCTGTTACACGAGGGATAAGCTCGGGGAAGACCAGGAAAGCGTTTTCAAATGTTACCAGGATTTTATTGATGCCTTCCCGAAAAGCAAATGGGTGAAAGATGCAAAAGCGAATCTCGTCAATCTTGCCCTCACACTTTCCAAACAGGGGAAAGATCAATACAAGGCGATCGTGAAGGGGTTTGATAATTCTGATGACGATGAGCTGAAGCTGGAGGCGCTCTATGCTCTCGGCAATATGGGAAACGACAAGGCCTTCGATGCCGTCGTGTCGCTGTACGAACAATCGCCGAGTGAAAATCTGCGGAGCAAGATCGTCTATGTTCTCGGGAACATGTCTTCGCCGAAAACGGTAAAAAAACTGACGGAGATCGCAACACAGGATGCAAGTGCCAAAGTACGCAAGGATGCGATCTACGCAATGTCGAATGAATCGAGTTCCGAAGCATTGGAAGCGATCAAGCAGATTGCCCGAACGAACAGCGACAAGGAGGTCAGGACGGCGGCCGTTTATGCGCTCGGTAACAACGAGAACCCGGGTGTCGACGCATTCCTCGGCGAAATTGCCCGCACGGACAAGGACCCCGATGTTGCAAAAGCCGCCACATATGCTCTCGGAAATGCGTCAGATGCCGCCGCCGAAACAGAGCTTAAGCGCATTATCAAAGAATCGACAGCGCGTGAGGTCCGGGAAGCCGCAATGTATGCGTTTGGGAATCGCGGGGGGTCATCTTCGGCTGCCGAATTGAAAGAGGTAGCCCTCACGGACGCCGACCCCGGCCTCCGTAAGAACGCAGCATACGCCATTGGGAATCTCGCCGCAGAACTCGCATTTCCGGCACTCAAGGAAATCGTTGCACAGAGCAAGGACCCCGAAGTGCAGGTGGCAGCACTGCACTCAATCGGAAATAGCGGCGGAGCATCCGCCAGGGAATTTCTCGTGAGTACTGCAGAACTCAACCCAAATGAAGATCTTGCGAAAAATGCAATTTACGCACTTTCCAATATGGATGGCAGTACGACAGATCTCATGGTGGAAATCATTCAGAAGGCAAAGTCGCTCGAAGTTCGGAAACAGGCCCTCTACCAGATTGGAAATGAAGACGAGCAGACTGCAATTCCTGCTCTCGGCAAAATTCTCAAGGAAGAACATGAGCCGGAACTGCAGGTGGCGGCAATCTATGCACTCGGGAATACCGGCAAAGATGCCGCGGTCCCATACCTGAAGGATATTGCGACTGGAACTGGAGAACGGAAGCTCCGGAGCGCTGCAGTGAATGCTCTCGGTCAAATAGGTACACCGGCGGCCCGTACTGCACTCGAAGATATTTTGGGTATCAAGGGAAAGGAGTAATCAGATGACGAACGCGGCGTCCGAACTGTTCTCCCTCGTTTTGGGGCTCATGCTTTCAACCAGCGCGCTCGCCCAACAGGTTTGCAGCTACTCGGGGCCGGTGAAACCCCTCGCCAGGCGCTGGGAGTGGGCGGGCGATCAGGCGCGCATGAAGGGTTGGAGCGGCAATTATTGGATCGGGTACAGCATTCAAAAAAGTATGTCGCCGCATTCGTTCATCGGAAGCTGGAGCTCTGACCAGGAACGAAACCGTCCCTCACTTTCGGCGATGATTACCGGCATGCAGCAAACCGATGCTGACGGCATGGGTGGAATTGCGATGCACGGCGAGTTCGAAGGTGCCTGTCTCGATGCCGATACGCTCGGTGCGGGACCCCTCATCCGGAAAGAGGTCGGATTTCTCTTCCATTATTCTGCAGACGGGGGGATAACGCATCTCACCGTCAGCAATACATCGCTCCACGTGGATCTTCAGCGTGCTCCACTGATCTGGGTTAACGGTGCTGCAGACAGCGAAAGCGTCGATTTTCTCGAACAGCTGTATGAAAAAAGTTCCGGGGAGAAGATCAGGGAAGAACTCATTTTTGCAATCGGCGTCCATGACCCAAATGGTGTTGCCCCCGATTTTCTTATCAATGTCCTTCAAAAAGAAAGAAATGGAGGGCTCAGGAAAGAAGCAGCTTTTGCACTGGGACAGGGGGAAAGCAGCAAAGCTCTTCCTGAACTGCTCTCTGCTGCAAAACATGATGAGTCCGGCGAAGTGCGGGAGGAAGCGATCTTTGCCATCAGTCAGATGAAAGGGGAGGATGCGCTTGATGATCTTATCCTTCTTGCCAAAGAGGAAAAGAATATCGAGACACGCAAGAAGGCGGTTTTCTGGCTCGGCCAGGATGCATCGAAGAAGTCGGTCTCTACACTCGACGAAATTGCCGAACGCGGCGATGACGTGGAGGTGCAGAAGAATGCCGTCTTCGCCCTCTCACAGCTGCCAGGAAACGAGGGAATGGATTCGATGATTCGACTCGCCAGCAGCGGGGAAAATGCCGAGGTGCGCAAAACAGCGATCTTCTGGCTCGGTCAGTCTGATGATCCGAGGGCAGTCGAGGCGTTGATTCGGATAGTGAAGAAGTGAACGAAGCCGCTTAACGCGGAGATTTTGACCGCGAGAAATAGTACGTGAACGTCCCGAACGCACGCGCTGCTTCTCCCTGCGCGTGCACCGTGCCGACTTCATCAACATTGTACCCGTCCTCTCCGCCGTAGGGGTTCCATCCGTTCCGTATACCGTTGTCGCTTTCGCGGTGAAGTGTTACGACGGATTCGCCGTCGTGGTTCGTCCAGACATGCTCTAACATCGTCCGGATCTTCGGCAGGAGATCAGGGAGTGAATCCGGTGCTGTTGCATAGGCATCAAAAAGAAAATTGACAAATGCTCCGTTGCCATCCATCCTGAGTTGATAGAAATACTTCGGATCAACCCAATTGTTCTTCGGATCCATTATCCGCCTCGCAGTGGCGAGGGCGATGTTCCGGTATCGGGCATCATGCGTTGCGCGGTACAGAGCGGCCGCAACTGAACAATACCCCGCTCCCTCCCAGGGTACCTGCTGACCGAACGCGGCGAGACCCGGCTTTCCAACCCATAGTCCATTTCCTTTGTACCATGTCTTCTCAATCCCCGGAGATGTACCATCGCCGTTCCATGCAAGAAGTGCGTCCTGCAGGAACCGGTGTTCACCTGTTGCAAGATAGAGCCAGCAGGCTACGGTCACCATCTGGTTCATGTTGCTGTTGGTGAAAATTTGCTCCTGAGCTTCTGATCCGGGCGGCCAGTTGTACCAGCTCCAGAATCCCTCCACATTCGAGAACCGTTTCTCCATTCTGGCCTCAAGATACCGGTGTGCGGCATCCTGCACAAGCTGCGCGTCCGTTCTCCCGGTAACATCCCACCAGATACATTCTGCCAGACATATCCATGCCCGGTCATCCACCCATCTTCCAACACACATTTGTTTAAGATCATGATCGAGAAGATGAAACCGGTAGAGCGAAGAATCATGCGTGGCTGCAAAGAGATATGCGTCGCCGATTGCACCGTACGCGCCCTCCCAGCACGGTGTATAGACGTCGTGGAAGTGCGCATCAATTGCTTCCGCGCGCCTGATCCAAACGGCCGGTGCGGAAGTATCTTCCCGCATCAGTGAAGCACTCTGAGGCCGGGGGGTACTGTTACGCGTATCTGCCTCGGGAGCACCTGAAGGACGTGAGAGAATGAAATACACCGTCAGCAGGATCACCGCTACCAGAGCCCCGACGGCATACGAGCGTCGTCCGTGACGGTTCTGCAAAGCAGGAACCGATTGCGAGGAATGATGCTTTTTCTTATGCTTGCTCATGAGAACCTAATTTCCCGAAAAATACAACGGAATTCACCCGATTTCAAGTTCTGCTCGGACTTTGAAAAATGTTCGGGAATGCCTATCTTAAATTTTGAAAAAATCTGTCTTTCATTTCAACAGTGATGGGGTGATGGCCACATATCTTGCTGATGACTTCCGTTCTTCGAAGAAGAAATGGGAGGAAGGGATGAAGAGGGTTCCGGCACTTCCTCTTAAATTTACAACCGTTTCAGGGGAACCGATCGGAATGTTATACACCCCCGAGGACGTCAGCCGTATCAACTATCTCTCCGATATTGGATTCCCGGGCGAATATCCGTATACCCGCGGGATTCATCACACGATGTATCGCAGCAAGCTCTGGACGATGCGCCAGTTTGCCGGATTCGGTACTCCGGAGGATACGAATGAGCGATATCATTACCTCCTCAGCCACGGTCAGACCGGTCTTTCGGTCGCATTCGACCTTCCCACACTGATGGGCCGTGATGCCGATGACCCGCTCTCGGAAGGAGAAGTCGGGATCTGCGGCGTATCGGTGAGTTCTCTTGCCGATATGGAAATTCTGTTCAAGGGAATTACGCTTGCCGATATCTCGACATCCATGACGATCAATGCGCCCGCGGCTATGCTTCTCGCGATGTATGTCGCAGTTGCGGAGAAGCAGGGTGCTAAACCGGATCAGCTGCGCGGCACGATCCAGGCGGATATCCTGAAAGAATACATCGCGCAGAAGGAGTGGATCTATCCGCCGCATCCATCCATGCGCATTATCACGGATATGTTTGAATATTGCACGCGTGAAATGCCGCTCTGGAATCCCATCTCCATCAGCGGCTACCATATCCGCGAAGCGGGATCGACGGCAGTGCAGGAGTTGGCATTCACTCTGGCCGACGGTTTTGCGTATGTCGAGGCCGGAATGAAAGCCGGTCTGGAAATAGATGATTTTGCACCACGCTTGTCGTTCTTCTTCAATTCCCATCTCGATTTTTTTGAAGAGATTGCAAAATTCCGGGCGGCGCGGAGGATCTACGCGAAACGCATGCGAAACACATACGGGGCGAAGAACCCCCGGTCATGGATGCTGAGATTCCACACGCAGACAGCGGGATGCTCGCTCACCGCACAACAGCCGGAGAACAATATCGTCCGCACCGCGTATGAGGCCCTTGCCGGCGTCCTCGGCGGAACCCAGTCACTCCACACAAATTCGATGGATGAGACGCTCGCACTCCCATCGGAAAAAGCAGTGAAGATCGCCCTGAGGACACAGCAGATTATTGCGCATGAAATCGGCGTAACAAACACGATCGATCCTCTCGCGGGCAGCTACTTCGTGGAAGCTCTTACGGATAAGATGGAGGCCGAAGCGGAAGCGTACTTTGAGAAGATCGATGCCCTGGGTGGTGTCATTCCGGCCATCGAGGCGGGATTCTTTCAGCGAGAAATGGCAGAAGCCGCCTACCGGTATCAGCAGGAACTTGACCGGAAGGAGAAGATCATCGTCGGCGTGAATGAGTATGTGGAGGAGAATGAGAAAACGGAAATTCCAATCCTCACCATCTCGCCGGAAGTGGAGATCAAGCAGAAGAAGCGGCTTGCCGAGATCCGGAACGGGAGGGAAGAAGAGCGTGCTACGAAAGCCCTTCTCGAACTCCGTCAGGCCGGTGAAGACGGGGGGAATCTGATTCCTCGGCTCCTCGAATGCACGAGGGCGTATGTGACGCTCGGGGAGATGTGCAATGCACTTGCGGAAGTTTTCGGAGTCTACGAAGAACCAGCAGTCTTTTAGCCTTGAATACCAAGTTCGGGTACATCGTGGCCTCGATGAGGCCGCAGCAGTGGATCAAGAACTTCTTCCTTTTTGCCGCCCTTGTTTTTTCGGGGCGTCTCTTTTCCTCACACGATATCTTCGCCACCATCTGCGGGTTTTTCCTCTTTTCGTTTTCCGCGAGCGGGATCTACATCTTCAATGATATCCTCGATCTCGACCGGGATAAGCGTCATCCTGTCAAATCGCTGAGACCGCTTCCATCAGGGAAGCTGTCGGTCTCGACCGCCTGGATGGCATCTGCCGCACTCATTCTTGTCGGAGTGGCCACTGCGTGTTTCCTCAGGTTCCCGTTCGGTCTCGCCGTGGCGGCGTATGTTCTTCTGAATATCGCGTATTCCATCAAGCTGAAAGACATCGTGATCCTCGATGTGATGACGATTGCGACGGGATTCGTTCTCCGGGTGATTGCCGGTGCACTTCTCATTGATGTGCCGACATCCGAATGGCTGATCATCTGCACCGTACTGCTTGCGCTCTTCCTCGGTTTCAGCAAACGCCGGCACGAAATCACCATCCTGGAAGGTCAGGCAGACGTTCATCGCGAGGTGTTGCGGCACTACACGCCGTATTTTCTGGATCAGATGATTGGGATCGTGACGGCATCGACCGTGATGTCGTACGCGCTGTACACAATTTCTGATGAAACGGTCAAGAAATTTGGAACGAAGCGGCTCATCTATACCGTTCCGTTTGTTCTTTATGGAATTTTTCGTTATTTGTATTTGGTACACAGGAGAGAAGAGGGCGGGAATCCAACCAAACTCGCGCTCACCGATTTCCCGCTTCTCATCAACATCATCCTCTGGATCGTTACGGCGTCTCTGATCATCTATGGAAGATAAGCACTCATGAAGTCGAAGGTCGCGGTTCTTAAGACAACACCGGAAACAGTTCTCGAAGACATTCAGCGGCTCATGTCGATGGCGGGGATGGAGTCGGCGCTGCAGAAGGGCTCGACAACGATCCTGAAGGACAATATTTCCTGGCATTTTCCTTTCCCGGCGGCGAATACGACTCCCTGGCAGATGGAAGGGAGCATCCTTGCACTTCGGTCTTCCGGTTTTCAAGAGCTGGTTTGTGTCCAGAATAAGACTGTGGTCACGAACGCGTTCAAAGGGGAAGACCTGAATAATTACGTCCCGATCTTCCGACGGTATGAAATTCCAGTTCTTTACAACTTCAAGCCGGAAGATATCCGCTGGATTCAATACAAGCCGAAGGCGAAGATGCACGTTCTTGATGATATCTACCCGGAGGGCATCACGATTCCGGAATATTTCATCGGAAAGAACATCGTCCATCTGCCGACCATGAAATGCCATATTTATGCCACGACTACGGGCGCGATGAAGAATGCCTTTGGGGGACTTCTCAACAATAAACGGCATTATACACATACCTGGATTCATAAGACACTTGTTGATCTCCTTGCCATTCAGAAGGAGATCCACAGCGGGATATTTGCAATGATGGATGGAACCACAGCCGGAAACGGTCCCGGACCCCGCACGATGTTCCCGGTAGTGAAGGATTATATCCTTGCGAGCGCCGACCAGGTTGCCATCGATGCGGTTTCGGCAAAAATGATGGGCTTCAAACCGCTCTCACTTGAATACATTCGGGTTGCGCATGACGATAAACTGGGGGTCGGCGATGTCCGGGACATCGAGATTGTCGGGAGTGATATCTCGCGGGAGTCGTGGGGATTCACCGTGGGCAACAACGGCGTCAGTCTGTTCGGCAATCTCGCCTGGTACGGTCCTCTCAAAGGTATGCAGAAACTCTTTTTCCGGACACCTATGGTTCACGCCTTCATCCTCGGTTCGGAGGCGTATCACGATTACTATCGCTGGCCGTTGAAGGACCGAAGAATATTTGAGCGCTGGAAGGCAGAGACACACTGGGGCCGGCTGTTCGAGAAATACGAAACGGGAGATCTCTGGCCGCATGAAGAGGACATTCTTCATCGGTAGGCCGATGCTGAATTCATTCTTACCATTTACGTGAAGCTTCAACGACGCGCGGAGTTCCTTCTCCTTTCCATTACCGTTGTCTGGGGAAGCACGTTTGTCATTACCAAGAGTCTCCTTGAAGAGAATACGCCGTTTCTGTACACCGGAGTTCGATTCTTCCTCGCTGCGGCTCTTCTGTTCGCCGCATTTCCGAAGCGGATTATCAGAATCACCCGCTCCTCCATCCGGCACGGCATCATCCTCGGCATTTTTCTTTATGTCGGATTTGTTCTCCAGACCATCGGCATTCAGTATACGACGGCATCGAAAGCGGCATTCTTCACCGGGATGCTGACGGTATTTACGCCGCTCGTCCAATACTTCCTCCAGCATTTCTTCAAGTCATCACAAAAATATCTCCGGATCGGCAATATGGTTGGTGCGGTTCTCGCGGGCGGCGGCTTGTATCTGCTGACGTCCCCGGCCGGCGGCGGTTTCACGATTGGCGATGCGATGTCACTCGCCTGTGCCCTGATGTTCGCGTTCTACATCGTTTATCTGGATTACGCTTCTTCGGAACCTGACAAGATGCCGATGACATTCGTGATGTTTCTCGTCTGCGGCATCGGTGGTGTTGCAGGTGCTGGATTGGCCGAGCCATTTGTCCTCATGCTGTCGACACGCTTTGTTGTTTCGCTCCTCTACCTGACAATATTTGCAACGGTTATCACGATGGCCATACAGAACCGCTATCAGGGTGATACAACGCCGGCGCGTGCGGCGGTCATTTTTGCGCTCGAACCTGTCGTGGCTGCTGTGTTTGCTTTTTTTGTGCGGGGGGAAGAGCTCGGTGTCGTGGGAATCAGCGGCGGGATAGCAGTCGTGGGGGGATTGTTGGTCTCTGAGTTCTCAGAGGAAATCCCATTTCTGGGGAAAGTCCTGCGTTAGCGTGACGACAATCATTCGCCTCGTTGCGCGTCAAATGATTATGAGCATAACGCTGCGACTTCCCGTACGGCAACGGGGAAAGCTAGAGATGATGTCCGAACCGAAGATGATTCCGGTTCGACATTTGCTGTTCGATCCCGTTGAGAAGCCGTCGGAGCAAACCGATGCGTGTTTCATCTGCTCCGAGACTTCGATCGTGTTCCATGAAATATATGAGATGATGAAGGTTCGCCCGGAGCTGCTGCAGCTCCTCCACCGGCTTGCGCGACGGCGGCGTCCTGTGAACGCCGGCCCTACTCCGTTGATCCATGCAATAACTCCTTCTTGAATGGAACAAATCGCGATCCAAGTGTCAGGGTACTTCGTGATGCTTAATCTCACTCACGGGGTAATGGGGACATGATAATCAGTCCATTACGACTTCTCACTCCGAAATATACAACAATTCCAGCTCGAAAATCGTTCATGTTAATGCTGCTATGGTGAAGTTTGTTTGACTTTCTGTCTATTTCGTTGTATTTTTGGGCACTACGCATGCATGACGCATGGAAGTCGGCGCGCATATAGTCGTCCGCGGCTTCGTTCAGGGCGTGGGATTCCGGTATTTCGTTCATCACCATGCAACCCGACTCGGAGTAAAGGGATATGTACGAAATCTCTTCAATGGAGAAGTTGAAATCGTTGTCGAGGGACCCCGATCGCTGTTGGAAGAACTTATCCTGCAGGTGAACGTGGGGCCCCGGTCGGCAGAGGTGAGCGACGTTTCCGTTGACTGGTGCGAGCCGGAGTATCACTTTCAGAAATTTGAAATTCATTAAATATCAGCTCCCGGACTTCATGGACATACGATTTGGAATAGGATACGACGTACACCGGCTGGTCACCAATCGCAAACTCATCCTTGGTGGCGTTGAGATTCCCTTTGTGAAAGGTCTGATCGGGCATTCAGATGCGGATGTCCTCTGCCACGCACTCGCCGATGCACTTCTTGGTGCTGCTGCCCTCGGAGATATCGGCAAACATTTTCCCGACTCCGACTCGCGCTTCATGAATATCTCGAGTCTCGTTCTCCTCAAGCATGTCGGTGGTCTCATCCGGTCGAATAACTACGAGATCGTGAATGTCGATACCACTCTCCTCCTCCAGCAGCCGAAGATCGCGCCGTACATCAAGCGCATGCGCGAGAATATTGCGCAGGCACTCGGATTGCATCTCAACCAGGTTTCCGTGAAGGCAACCACCAACGAAGAGCTCGGTTTTATCGGGATGGGGGAAGGCGCAGCCGCGTATGCCATCTCTTCCATCCGGTCGATCTCCTTTAGCTCCGACAACTAACTCCTCACATTGGAAAGTCTCGTAAGATTTCTCTCATCCGTTGATCCGATCTGGATCTATGTGGTGATCTTCAGTATCGCGTTTATCGAGAATATCTTCCCGCCGTCTCCGAGCGACATCATCGTCGTCTTCGGCGGCGCGCTTGCCGCAATGGAACGGGGGAATTTCTTTGCCGCTCTCATCGCCGGTACTCTGGGCAGTACCCTCGGTTTCATGACGATGTATATTGTCGGCCGGTGGTTCGGGAGGCGGATTCTCGAAACCGGCAAGCTGAAATTCGTGAATATGGAAGCGCTTCACAAGCTTGAGCAGTGGTTTGCGCGGTACGGTTACTGGATCATTATCGGGAACAGGTTCCTTTCGGGAACGCGTGCCGTCATCTCGTTTTTTGCCGGAATCTCGGAACTTGAGCTCGGAAGCACTACCTTCCTCTCGTTCATCGGATCGCTTGCCTGGTACACGATACTCGTCTATTCCGGTTACAAGGTCGGCCAGCACTGGCAGCAGGTGGGAGAATATCTGAAGTCCTATGGTGAGATCGTATCCGCAGCAACCATCGCCATCATTCTGATCTTCATCGCCCGGTATTACTACAGGAAGCGGAAGTCCGCGGCGTAGCATGTCCGATTTTCTCTACTCGATCGACAAGGCAGTATTCATCTTCATCAACCGGACGATCGCGAATCCGTTTCTCGACTGGCTGATGCCGCCGCTTACCGATTGGAACAAGTCCTGGGTCGGACTGTCAATATTCGGTGGCCTCTGGCTCCTGCTCATGATCCTTGGGGGGCGGAAAGGAAGAATCGTCGGACTGATGCTCGTCCCTCTCATTTTCCTCACCGACCAGGTGAACAGTAACCTGGTCAAATTTGCTTTCCATCGCCTGCGTCCATGTCACGTCATCGACGGAAAAGCCATTGTCGAGCAGGTTCGCCTTCTCGTGGATTGCGGGAGCGGATATTCATTCCCATCCTCGCATGCCGTCAATAATTTCGGCTTTGCAGTACTGATGTCGTTCTATTACCGCCGGTGGGCGTGGCTCTTCGTTCTGTACGCGTTCCTGATGGCGCTCTCGCGCGTGGTTGTAGGAGTTCATTACCCGTCCGATGTTCTCGGCGGTGCGTTGATAGGCGCTGCGTTTGGACTCGGATTTGTCTATCTCTGGGAATCACTGGGAAAATTGCTTCCCATAATCAAGCCGGACGGAAATTCCTCCTTATCCGAACAGGACGGATCGGAAGATGTCAAAGAAGAATAGACTCCTGCTCGCAGTTCTTTCGGGACTCCTCCTTGGATTTTCGTATCCCCCGGTTCCAACGGGAATACTCGCGATGGTTGCATTTGTCCCGTTCTTTCTCGTTCTGGAACCTATCGAACGATACGGGAAAGCCCTGCGGTATGCGTATCTCACGTTTCTTGTCTTCAATCTGGCCGGCTTATACTGGACCGGTGGATTCACGCATGGACGCGATCAATACCTCATGATGGCAGGAGGGATGCTCATTTTGGCGCACCCCTTCTTCTTTCTGATTCCGCTCTGGGCGTGGATGTTCTTCAAGAGGTATTTCGGGTTTCGACATTCCCTTGTCGCGTTCCCGATATTCTGGGTCGCCTTTGAATACCTGCACTCGCTCTGGGAGGTGAGTTTTCCCTGGCTGACGCTCGGGAACACACAAACCTATGACCTCTCGTTCATCCAGTATGCCTCCTTTACGGGCGTGTACGGTGTGAGTTTTCTCGTGCTTGTGATCAATGTACTCGTTTGTTTCCTGGTCCTGATCATACGGGACGGAGATGTCCCAGTATATTCCCGCCGCGTAATCTTTACTGCGATCGCGATTCTCGCGGCTGTCGCTCTTCCGAAATATTACGGAATGCGTCTCCTTGATACTCCTGAAGCATCATCCGGTCGAAGTGTACGCATTGCGTCGATACAGCCGAATATCGATCCATTTGAAAAGTGGAGAGGGAAGGAGGAGGATATCGTTTCTTCACTCCAGTCGCTGACCAACTCAGTGCAACCTCATTCTGTTGATCTGATGCTCTGGCCCGAGACTGCGGTTCCGTTCACGCTTCTGGAGCCCGCAGAACATCGTTCCCTGGAATCAATCCGGAATGAGATCGACTCGCTCGGGATTCCGCTTCTTACCGGAATTCCGGATTTGATTCACTATCCGAATGCGGCTGATGCTCCTCCGGGCAGCAAGCACTTCTCGGATGGAGAGGCATACGAGACGTTCAATGGCTCAGTTCTTCTGCAACCCCATTCCGATACCCTGCAGCGATATTCGAAAATGGTCCTTGTCCCGTTCGCAGAACGTGTCCCGTATTCAGAGTATCTTTCATTTCTGAATGCGGCGCAATGGAATTTTGGCATGGGTGGCTGGGGAATCGGAAGGGACACAACAGTGTTTCGGTTCCGGACGCAGGCAGGTGCCCAGGTGAATTTTTCGAACATGATCTGCTACGAATCAGCGTATCCCGATCTCGTGGCGGCGTTTGTGAGGAAGGGCGCGGAATTTCTGACGGTCGTCACCAACGACAGCTGGTGGGGAAATACCTCGGGTGCATACCAGCATCGCCAGATCGCCGTCCTGCGAGCCGTCGAAAACCGTCGCTGGATCGTGCAGTGTGCGAACGGCGGAATCTCATTTATTGTTGATCCGTTCGGCCGTATCCGGGAAGAACGAGGAATGTACTCGCGGGGCGTTCTTATGGGAACCATCACCACGAACGATGACCTTTCGTTTTATTCGAGCCATGGTGATTGGTTTGCGGAGTTGTGCGTCATGCTGTCGCTCTTTCTGATAACGGCAGGGCTCGGTTCAAAAATCTATACCCGAATTCGGGGAATTCAGGAAAAATCAGATATGTCTTGACGAAAATCACGAATTTTTAATCCCCGATTGATTTGATTGACTGCTGCTGAAGTCTACACCTTACCCGCTGAATAGTCATGCCGCAAGCGTTTGAAAAGCAACGGACACTGGTTCAGGACATCCTTGATTTCGCTCGGCAGCATGAGGATGCTATCCTGGCGCTGACATCCGGAGCCTGCTTCGGGTTCTCCATCACACCGTTCCGTACGGGTTTCCTGGCACTTTTTGCGCTCGTTCCGCTCTTCATTCTCCTCGAACATTGCTCAGCGTACCGGCGGTTGCTCGTGTACACATACCTCGCTGCTGCCACATTTCATATCATCATCGTTCATTGGGTGATGATGACTCCGGATCTGCATCTGGTGATCATCGCCGGAGCATTCCTTCTCCTCAATCCGATTCTCTATTTTATTCCGATCGGGCTTTGGAACTGGATCCGCAAGCGGGTTGGGTTCGGATGGTCGATTCTTGCATTTCCATGGATCTGGATCAGCTTCGAGTACTTGAGGAACTCGACGGAAATTTCGGCCCCGATCTTTGCCTTGGGATATTCCCAAACGTATTCTCTGGATATTTTGCAAATGGCATCCTATACAGGAATTTACGGGGTATCGCTGTGGGTAATTCTCATCAACATGCTGCTCTTTCTTCTCTACCGGAATATCCGATCAAAGCGCTGGAAGGTCTCTTCGCTCCCCGCAATTATGACCCTGCTCGCTGCCATGTTGGTTTTCATACTTCCTAAAATTTACGGTGAAGGCGTGCTCCGGTCCGAGATGTCGGTCTCGAATCAGAGCTCACGCAAGGCGAAGATCGCCATCATACAACCCAACATTGATCCGTACATCAAATGGCAGAACACGTCCGAGAGCCAATTGAAGATCCTGCAGGGCATGACGGCGGCTGCCGCGTTACAGCATCCCGATCTGATCGTCTGGCCGGAAACTGCAATCCCGCGATACATCTATTACTCACCCCAGGACTCCGCGTTCCTGAATGAGATTCGGCTTCAGGTCAACTCGCTCGGTGTGAACCTCCTGACCGGCGCCCTGGATCTCATGTATTATGATCCTTCGAGGCCGTATCCTGCAAGCAGCAAGGTCGACCAGTCGGGAAGACACTACGACGTCTATAACAGCTCCATTTTACTTCTGCCGCACACCGATTCCGTTCAGGAATACAACAAGATCGTCCTCGTCCCGTTTGCCGAGAGATTCCCCTATGCCGAGGAGATCTGCTCTCTGACGAATGCCAATTTCATCCGGTGGGATTTTGGCATCGTTGGGCTGGGGATCGGGAAGAGGATGACCATCTTCTCTTCACCCGCTGGTGATTCTGCGCCGGTGAAATTTGCCACCGTCATCTGTTATGAAACGCTGTTTCCCCAGCTTGTTTCCCGTTTCGTCAGAGATGGTGCCCAGTTCATCGTTATCCTCTCGAATGAGAGCTGGTGGGGAAAGACCGCCGGCTCCATTCAGCATACTCAGATCGACCTCCTTCGGGCAATCGAGAATCATCGCTGGATCGTTCGCTGCTCGAACGGCGGTGCCTCTTGCTTTATTGATCCTTCCGGACATATATTACAGCTTACGGATATGGATGTCGCGAAAGTTCTGACGAGTGACATCCGGCCGTCCGACGAGGCAACATTTTACTCCGCACATGGCGATCTGTTCGCACAGGCGTGCGTGATACTTGCACTCTGCTCCGTGCTTATTGCCCCGTTGGTAAGAATCCGCAAGTCAAACAACATCTCATAGAGAAATGAAATTCATAGATTTGCGCAGTGACACGGTCACCCGTCCGTCACAGGGAATGCTCCAGGCAATGGTGTCGGCCCCCGTGGGCGATGACGTCTTCGGGGAAGACCCGACGGTCAATGCTCTTCAGGAGAGAGTTGCCTCGACGTTCGGAAAAGAGTCTGCGCTCTTTGTGCCGAGCGGAACAATGGGGAATGAGCTCTGCATCAAAGCCCATACACAGCCGGGCGACGAAATTATTGTCGGACAGGATTCTCATATCTTCGTGTACGAAACAGCCGGCCCTTCATTTCTTGCTGGGGTGCAAATGTTTCCCTTGCGCGGGACGCGCGGTGTGCTGGATGTCGGGGAAGTGAAGCACGCCATCCGGCCCGGTGCCTATTACATGCCGAAAACAGCGCTCATCTGTATCGAGAATACACATGGGAGATCGGCCGGCTCCGTCTACCCGCTTGCGGAGATCAAAGCGCTTCAACAAGCGGCTTTGGAGAGCGGAGTGAAGCTTCACATGGATGGAGCACGCATCTGGAATGCTTCCATTGCCTCAGGCATCTCAGTGAAAGATTACGCAAAGCACGTAGACTCACTTTCGGTCTGTTTTTCGAAAGGACTTGGTGCTCCGGTCGGCTCGATTGCGATCGGTGATCGGGAGTTCATCGAGAAGGTGAGGAAGTACAGAAAGATTTTCGGAGGAGGAATGAGGCAGGTCGGGATTCTCGCTGCGGCGGCTCTCTATGCACTCGACCATAATATCGAGCGCCTTGCAGAGGATCACATGAAAGCAAAGCTCCTTGCCGATGCACTTTCTGCAATTCCCGGGTTCCGTATCGATAAGAATGAGGTCCAAACCAACATGGTCATTTCCGACATTGCGGGGACGGGAAAGACGCAGGGTGAGGTTCTGAATATGATGAAATCGAAGGGGGTCCTGTTAACAAGTGAGCGGCATACATCGGTGCGTGCCGTGACGCATCTCGATGTTTCGGTGGATGATGTAGAGGAAGCGGCTCGTCAGATTCAGCAACTCTTCCGATGAAAAACTCCCTCTCAAGATTCAGGTTCTCCTGCCAGGTCCGGGTGCGTAATTATGAGGTCGATTGGCAGGGAATCGTCCACAATGCGAACTACCTCCTGTATTTTGAGGTGGGACGGATCGAATATCTCAAACACCTCGGCATCAAAATCAGTCTGGACACCATCCGGAACAACTCTAAAGTAGTACTCGTAAGGAATGAGCTAAATTATAAAGAGCCGGCATGTTTCGATGATCTCCTCAACGTCTTTACCAGAATTATGTACATCAGGGACAGTAGCTTCGCGTTCGAGGGAGTATTGCAGAATTCGAAATCAAAGAGAATTATTGGTGATAATATTGCCGTGCACGTCTGGATTGATCCTAAAACCGGCAGGCCTCTTACTGTAAGTCCCGGATTCCGGAGCATAATCAGGAAATTTGAAGGAGCACGTATGTCGATGGTGGAGCCGATCGTATCCACATAGTAACAGATTATTTACTTGCTATTGAGGTATGCTCTTAGTATATTGATGCGTCCTCGATCGAAAGTCCCACCTTCAAATGGGACTTTTTTATTTAATTCACGGTTTTTTTGCAGAGAGTAATCCGATGAATCAGGCGGAAGAGCTCAAAATGATCGTTCTTCCCATCGTCGAGTCACGACAGGCATTCCTGGTTGACATTCAGATCCGGGGGAGCCAAACTGGCAAGGTGGTCGAACTCTTCGTCGACTCCGAAGCAGGTGTTACCGCGAATCTCTGCGCGGCGATCAGCAGTGAGGTGTCGAAGAAACTCGACTCGTCAAACCTGATGTCAGGCCGCTACAATCTTGTCGTCTCATCGCCCGGTCTCGACAGGCCTCTGACACTGTTGAGGCAATACAGGAAAAACATCGGACGAACGATTTGCGTAACCGTGAAAAATTCAGAAGGCGCTCAAAAAGTGACCGGGGAGCTGAAAGCGGTCGAGGAGGGTACCATCGTCCTGCACACTTCAGGGGATGCTGACGTTTCAATACCACTCGATTCAGTATCGAAGGCAGTTGTCGAGACGAAATGGTAATACTATGAGATTATTTTGTTTTTTGAAGAGGATCGAATGAATTACGAAATTGTTGAATCATTTTCTCAAATGGTTCGTGAGAAGCGTATCGATAAGGATATGCTTGCGGGTATCATTGAAGACGTGTTTTCCATGATGGTAAGGAAGAAATTCGGGATGGAAGCGCGGTTTGATGTCGTTGTGAATATGGATAAGGGAGACATCGAAATTTACCTCGAAAAGCAGATCGTCGAGCAGATAACCGATCCGAGCACGCAGATTGATCTGGAATCGGTGCGCAAGAAGACTGATGAGCCATTGGAGGTTGGGGATGATTTTGTCGAGGTCGTGGACTTGCAGAGCTTCGGCAGGCGGCTCGTGGTCAGTGCAAAGCAAAATCTTAACCAGCGCATCAAAGAGGTTGAGAAAGAAATCATTTACAACGAGTACAGCAATTCAATTGGAGAGATCATCGTCGGGGAAATTTACCAGATCCGAAAGGGCGAGATCCTTATCAATCATAACCGGAACGAGCTGATTCTCCCCAAGAATGAGCAGATTGCACGCGAGCGCTATCGAAAAGGCGAAACCCTCCGAGCACTCCTGAAAGAGGTGCGCAAGAACGCCTCCACACCCGTAGTGATCATTTCACGGGCGGACCCGAAGTTCCTTTCAAAACTCTTTGAGTTGGAAATCCCGGAAATTTATGACGGTATCATCGAGATAAAGGCCGTCGCCCGCGAAGCCGGCGAACGTTCGAAAGTCGCTGTGGAATCCCATGACGATCGGATCGATGCCGTCGGCGCATGCGTCGGCATGAAGGGTGTGCGGATTCACGCCATCGTCCGCGA
>Ga0335081_10003949_pt1 | contig 23394 bp, 21 predicted proteins | sample Lox_Sample_35_FD_206713 | JGI IMG/M metagenome (GOLD analysis project Ga0335081, IMG submission 206713) | Soil microbial communities from Loxahatchee National Wildlife Refuge, Florida, United States - Lox_Sample_3.5 | ecosystem: Environmental > Terrestrial > Soil > Wetlands | place: USA...
CGACTTCGTCAGCTTTGGTTGTTCGTCCGGCGCCCAAGCGTAGGTATACGGACGCGGCTCGGGACCGCCGGCGTCAGAGATAGCAGCCAGCAGTTCTCCGGACTTGACGTCAGCAGCCCGTAGTGCAGTGCCTTTGGGCGAACTGACCGCCTGCGTCTTTTGTTCCGGCGGTTCTTCGACTTCCGGCGGTGGCTTGGGTTTACCCCTCCTGAGCACGGGGCGATTAGGATCATCGGGAGCCGGCGGCGGTGCAGTCGGCGCAGCCGCTGGAGATGGGTTCGGCGCCGCCGGCTGAGCCTCTTTCTCGCCGCTGGAAGGCTGCCTCTTGTGCAGCACCGGCCGGTCTTCGTCCTCAACCGGACTAGGTTTACTGGCCTGCGCAGTCACCGGTGGCTTCTCGGCAATCGTCTGCCAGTCCCCAAACCCAATCCAGCGATCCTTTTCGGGGCGGGAATCGCTTACCGTAAAAAAGGCGGTCGGCTTACCGCTGCGTTCCACTTCATACACATTACCGGGATCAAGAGCCATGGGCCGGGGATCGGCCCGATAAATGGAAGCGTCCCAGAAGCGCCCCTCCACGAGGATGGCGATTGGAATCAGGCGCGGCTTCGACTTTCCGTCCGCCGGCATTTCGACCACGGCCAGAGCTCGCGGCCCCGTTTCTTTCTTCTTGGATTGCGCCAAGATGGCGGTCGCCGCAAGCGCCACCAGCGTTATGGTGGCGATTCCCCAGCGTTTGCGGTAAAAATGATGCCCTATGGACCGCAAAGAAAAGGCTCCTGAATTCACTCTGCTCGATGAGAACGGCAGCAGTGTCTCCTTAAGAGATTATCGCGGAAACGACCTTGTCGTGTACTTCTTCCCCAAAGCCGATACGCCGGGGTGAACCATTGAAGCGTGCGGGTTCCGCGACGCATATAGCAAAATCCAGAAGGCTGGAGCCGTGGTGGTTGGCATTTCACCCGATCAGCCGGTGGCGCTAAAGAAATTCAAAGAAAAGTATGACCTGCCGTTCACGCTGCTCTCCGACCCGGAGAAAAAAGTGGCCGGCGCCTTCGACGTGGTCAAAGAGAAGAACATGTATGGCAAGAAAGTGATGGGCATCGAGCGCACCACCTTTCTGATCGACGCCCAGGGCCGCGTCGCGCACGTCTTTCCCAAGGTGAGGGCGGATGGGCACGCGGAGGAAGTGCTGGCCGAATTGAAGAAATAATGGGCAAACTGTCGCATTACGATCGTCGCGGACAGGCGCGAATGGTGGATGTTTCCGCCAAGCCGGCCACACGGCGCGAGGCGGAGGCGTCGGCCTTCGTGGCGCTCTCGCCGCGGGTAATTCGGGCTTTGCCGCGCAATCCCAAGGGAAACCCGCTGGAGATCGCTCGTTTTGCCGGGATTGCCGCGGCCAAGCGGACTGCCGAATTGATCCCCATGTGTCACAACGTTCCCCTAAGTCACATTGATGTGCACACCGTGCTATGCAAGAATGGCGTCCAGATAACGGCTCGCGCTTCGACCACCGCGGTCACCGGGGTGGAAATGGAGGCGCTGGTTGCCGCCAGCGTCGCTGCCCTGACCGTGTACGACATGTGCAAAGCCCTGGACAAGGGGATTGAGATCCGCGATGTGGTGCTCGAGCGAAAAAGCGGCGGCAAAAGCGGAGACTATCGCCGGCAGAAATAATCGTGGCCAACGTAAAAGTCCTTCTGGTGGATGACAACCCGATGGTGCTGGCCCTGCTCCGGCAGGTGCTGGAGCCGCTGGCCACGCTGACTACCGCGAGCGATAGCGCCGACGCGCTGCTCAAGGCCATCGACGACCCTCCCGACCTGCTGATCGCCGACTACAGCATGCCAGGCATGGACGGCCGGCAGCTTTTCGAGAAGCTCAAAGGCCGGGCGGCCACGGCTTCAATCCCGATTGTCCTGGCTGCCAGCCGGGCGGACATCAATGACAAGCTCAAGCCCCTGGAGGATCGCGCCGAAGACTTTTTGGAAAAACCCTTCTTCATTAAGGAAGCGGCCGCCCGCCTGAAGAAGGTGATCGACAAGATCGCGCTGGAGAAGATGGCCCGCGAAGCGCCCGGCGACGGGCAACTGCGCGGCAGCCTGGCGCAGATGAATGTGGTGGACCTGCTGCAATCTCTCGAATTGGGCCGTAAGACCTGCGCCCTCACCCTAACGCACAACACCGAGACGTGCCATCTTTTCTTCACCGATGGCCAGATCCATCACGCTGCTTACGGCGATCTGAAGGGCGACGCTGCCGTGTACAAGGTCCTGCTCTGGCCCGATGGTAATTTTCTCATCGACTTCACCCGGCATAGCCCAGAGCAAACCACCACCCGCTCCACGCAGGGCCTGCTGATGGAAGGTCTGCGGTTGCTCGATGAGGCCAACCATGAGGCCGAGCAGGACGTGCTGGAAATCTGAAAGCTTCTCCTATGACCGCAGCCGTGCTTACCATCAGCGACTCGTCCGCGTGCGGTAAGCGCGCTGACCTTTCCGGGCCTTCGGTTAAAGTCACTCTCGAACGCCACAAGTTCCAGGTGGTCGCAGCCAAGGTGGTCGCCGACGAACAGCCGGCAATCCAGGAGGCGATTCTGGAGATGGCCTCGCGGGCGCAACTGGTGGTCACCACCGGAGGAACCGGCATCGCCGAGCGCGACGTCACCCCCGAGGCCACCCGAGCAGTGTGCAGCCGGTTGGTGGAAGGCGTGGCCGAACGTATGCGTGCTGCGGGCGCGGAAACGACTCCGCTGGCGGCGCTGAGCAGGGGGGTGTGCGGCATCTGCGGGCACGCGCTGGTGTTGAACTTGCCTGGCAGCCCCCAGGCAGCGACGGAATCGTTGACGGCGGTGCTGGAAGTGTTGCCGCATGCGCTTGAGCTGCTCTCCGGCAAGACCGCGCATAACCGTCGTCATGGTTGAGACACGGCAGGCTGTGGAATTCACACTGAATCCACGCCCTGCTCGCGTAAAATAGTTCAGCCCGCGTGCATTTCCTGAAATACATCCTGTCCCGCTACACGGTCTTTGTGTGGGGGCTGCTCAAGCCGCTTGGCATTTGGGGCGCATTCGGTATCGCCGCGATTGATGCGGCTTTCCTCGGCCTGCCTCTGGACCCGGTGGTGGCCGGATACGTTTACGGCGATCGCTCCAGGTTCCTGCTCTATGCAGTGATGGCGGCTACCGGCTCCGCGCTGGGCAGTCTGATCATCTATGGCATCGGTTACTCGGGGGGCGAACTCCTGCTTCGCAAGCGCATTTCCAGCGCCCGCTTCGACCAGATCCGCAGTTCATTTGAGAAGCGCGAATTCTGGGCGCTGATGATTCCATCTATGTTACCGCCACCGGCGCCGTTCAAGTTGTTCGTGCTGTCGGCGGGAGTTTTTGAAATGCACTTCGCGCATTTCCTGCTGGCCATTTTCTGCGGGCGGATGGTGAGATTCCTTATTTTGTCGGTGCTCACCCTGTCTTTCGGGCCGCACGTTGTAACAGTTGCAGGCGTCCTTATCCACAAGCATCTAGTACTCACGCTGCTGAGCGCGGTGTTGGTCATCCTTGTGATTTACGTGATTTACCGGCTGTGGCGCCCACCTGTAGTGGAGCTCGAGCACGAACTGGAAAAACAGGGATAATCCCGGAACCCGGCCGGAAACTTACGCAGTGCGGATATCTCCCGGCGCCGGTTTCACAATGCGCTCGACCAGCGCGCCTATCCCGAACAGCGCAGCGGAAAATACCAGATCAGCCAGAATCTGGTTCCGGAAAAATGGGATTGCAGCCACGTAGGCCGTTGCCAGGCCAGCCAGCGTCTTGGGATACATGTGCCAGACCGCCCACACCGACAGGTTGCTCACCAGAAAGAAGGCGATCGACGACGCCAGCGAACCGGCGGCCACGCGCATTGGGCTAACGCGCCCTCCCAGCAATGCGCCGCCCAGCAGAATAACGCCCGCATACCATGCCCAAGTCACCACATGGTCAGCGGTGAGCGGATAGCCGTAGGAAACTGTGGTGAGGTAGATGTCTGCCGCTATCAGCGCCGCGAGCGGGGCCCACATGCGCTTCCGCGCCACTTTCGCTCCGAAATAGAGCAGCGCCGCTCCCACAGGCGTGAACTGTACCCAGCCCTCCGGATGGGGCAGGAAACGGCTGATAATCGCCAGCAGCACGAACACGTATGCGAGCATGGTCACCTCGATCAGTGGAATTCTCAACTTAATCGGTGCGGACGTCAAGGTCGCGACGCTAGGGCGGCTTTTAGCTGTGTGGCTCCAAGCTTTCGGCCAAAAGCCAAGAGCAAAAAGCCAAGAGCCAGTATGAGTTTCTCGTAGCCCGGCCTGTGGCTACAATGTCCGCGTGAAGATCTGCCGTACCATCGAGGAGATGCGCGCTGCCTCTCGTGCCGCTCGCCGGGGCGGCCACCGCCTTGGCTTTGTGCCCACCATGGGCGCGCTCCACGCCGGGCACATCTCGCTGGTGCGCGCGGCGCGGGAGCAGTGCGATTCTGTTGCTGTTTCCATCTTCGTTAATCCCACTCAGTTCGGACCTAAGGAGGATTTCTCCAAGTATCCACGCGCCTTCGACCGCGACCGCGAGTTGCTCGAGGCCGAAAGCGTGAACTTTCTGTTCGCGCCTTCAACGGACGAGATGTATCCCGCCGGCGCGGCGACGTTCGTTAACGTCGAAGGTTTGAGCGAAAAGCTGTGCGGGCGGTCGCGTCCGGGGCACTTCCGCGGCGTGGCCACCGTGGTGGCGAAGCTGTTCAACATCGTGGAGCCCGATCTGGCGTTCTTCGGACAGAAAGACGCGGCCCAGGCGGTCGTAATCCGGCACATGGTGCACGACCTGGCCTTCGCGGTCGAAATCGTGGTCTGCCCCATCGTGCGTGAAGCCGATGGGCTGGCCCTCAGCTCGCGCAACGCGTACCTCGATCCGCGGCAGCGCCAGCAGGCGACCGTCCTCCATCGATCGCTGATGCAAGTGAAATCGATGGCCGATGGCGGCGAGCGCGATTCTGCGCGGCTGATTGCTGCCGCGCGTGACGTATTCAACGAAGAGCCCGACGTGAGGCTGGACTATTTTGAGATTGTTGATCGCGAAACCCTCGACCCAGTGGCGGATACGTCCAACGGAGCTCTGGTCGCTGTGGCGGCGTTTGTGGGGACGACCCGTTTGATCGACAACGTCGTGCTGGGTCAGGAGTCGATAGCCAGGAGTCGAACGACAGGCTGACGCTTGATTCCCGACTCCCGACTACTGACTCCTGCTCCGCGGCCCTGACACAAACTCATTCCCCGCGATGATGTAGCGCAGCGGATGATCGGCAGACTTAGTAATGCCGATGCGCGGCGTGACGGCGATCCGCGGCCGTCGGGCGCCGTCGTCGCCAATCCAAATTCCCGATTCGGGCATTGTCAGGTCGAGATCATTGTCCCGGGCGCGAGTGATCTTCATCGCTTCGCACAAGCGGCCCGGCCCCGTGGTCAGCAGCCGCCGGCCGCGTTCCGTCAGTTCGCCGGTCAGTCCACGATTCCGCGCCATCGCCTCCAGACCGGCCAGCGGCTCCAGAGCCCGGAACAGCACTCCTCCGGCGACTCCATCCGGCAGGCATGAAACGTTCAGGCAGTAGTGATTCCCATAAATAAAGTAAACGTACGACCGACCGGGCGGACCAAAGAGCACACGGTTGCGCGGAGTCAGGCCGGCGGCGGCGTGCGCGGCGGCGTCATCACTGCCGAGATAGGCCTCAACTTCGACGATGCGCCCGGCCATCCCCTCGCCGTCTGCTTCTCGTACCAAAACTTTGCCCAGCAGACCGCGAGCAACCAGGCGCGGGTCGCGATCGTAGAACTCCACGCTGAGCGGGCGTACACGCTGCAGGTCGAATTGAGCACGATTCTTCACCCGCGAGAGGCTACCGCAACAGCACGGATACCATCTCCCCGGCGGCAAGGCGCTCGCGGTCCGGCGGGACCACGAGAAAACAGTTGGCGCGGGCCATAGCAGCGGCGTCTCCAGAGCCCTGCCAGCGCACGAGTTCGATCTCGGTGCGCTCGAACTCGCCCGACAAGAGCGCCGGAAGAAAACGCGTGAGCCCGGTTTTGGTGCGGACCTCCGCACCCAGGCGGGCCTGCAGGAACCGCAGCTTGACGGGTGGAGTTCCGCACAGCGCGTCCAGAACCGGGCGCACGAAGATCTCGAAGGTGACCATGGTGGAGACGGGGTTTCCCGGCAGGCCGAAGAAGTAGGTCTCTTTCGCGCCGCTCGTTTGCCGCGCGCGGCCGAATACTACCGGCCGGCCGGGCTGGATATGCGCGCCGGTGAAGAAAAATTCGGCCTCAAACTGCGCCAGTACCTGCTCGACCAGGTCGTATTTGCCAGCGGAAACCCCGCCGGTCATGAGCAGCAGATCGAGCGCCAGCCCCTCTGCGATGAGGTGCTTGAGCACGACCGGATCGTCGGGCGCAATGGGCAGGCGCACGGCTTCGGCACCCGCAGCATCTACTTGGGCAGCAAGCGAATAGCTGTTGGAGTTGCGTATCTGATTGGGGCCGGGCTGAGCGGCGACGTCCACGATCTCGTCACCAGTCGACAGGATGCCCACTCGCGGCGGCTGATAAATGCTCACCTGCGCCTTGCCGACACCAGCCGCCACCGCAATCTCGGCAAAACCCATACGTGTTCCGCGCGGCAGCAGCAGTTGCCCGGAGCGCGCCTCGCTGCCGGTAGGAACCACGTTCTCCCCCGCTGTGACAGCGCGCTGGATCTCGACGTCCCCTGCCCGGCGCGCAGTGTACTCGACCATAACAACGGAGTCGGCGCCATCGGGCACGGGCGCGCCAGTCATGATCTCCGCCGCTTCACCGCGACCGATTACGCGTCCCTCAAGGCTGCTTCCCGCCCTCACCTCGCCGACAACCCTCAGGACAACCGGTAGCGCCGCAAAATCGGCGCTCTGGACGGCATATCCGTCGCGAGCGGCTCGGCGAAAGGGAGGGAAAGCGCGATCGGCGACAATATCCTCGGCCAGTACATGCCCACGGGTGTCCAGCAATGACGCCGGCCGGAGCGGTCCGGGATGGAGGCTCCGCGCCTGCTCCTCCACCACGCGGCGCGCGTCGGGAAAGGTCAGAATAGCGGGCTGAGCATGAACCCACACAGCGCTATAGTCTAAATCCTGCGTCCATGCCCCAGTTCACGATTTAGGTGTTGTATGCTCCCCCCATGTTGGGGCGGGTTTTGATTCTTGCCACGTTTTTGGCCAGCACATTGGCACAGCAGTCTACGCAGTGGCGCGAGCCGATCGCAAGCTCCTCCACCAGGGCTATGGCTTGCTGATGAACGATGGATATCGCCCGTGGTACGTCACCGAGACACTCCAGGAACCTAGCGCAGGATAATGGCGGCTTCGCCTCTCACTTTTTCTTCTGGTACGTGGTCTCTACCTTGGCGCCGATACTGGCCAGCAGTTCCTTGGCTTCTGGCGCATTGGGTCCGTTGGGCGCCAGTTCCAGATATTTGTTCAGGGCCTCGGCAGTGCCCGGCGGCGCGATTATTTTGTTGTCTTTGCCCACCGTCGCCCGGTTGAGCAGGTTGAGCGCCTTCTGATAGTAGGGTTCCGGCCGATTAGGATTTGCCGCAATCGCCTTGTCGAAAGCCGCGTTGGCCTCGTCCAACGTGTGGTTCTTTTCCTTTTCATCGGTCATCCGCGTGGCCGAATTGGTTAGGATCGCGCCCAGATTGTAGAAGTACAAACTGGCATTCGACGGGTCCATCTGGGCAGCCACCGTGTATTCAGCCATGGCGTCATCCGCCTTGCCCAGCTTGCCATAGGCTTGGCCTATGTTGTTGTGGTAGGCGGCTTCGGAGCCCTTAATGGCTATCGCTTTCTTATAGGCTTCAACGGCCTGACCATAATCGTCGTTCGCGGTGGCACGATCACCCGGCGGCAGCTTGTTCGCGACGGTCAGATAAGCTGCTCCCAAACGCGCCCACAGGAGGTGCTGTGTGGGGTCCAGTTCCGTCCCCCGCTTGTAAAGAACGATGGCCTGATCGTAATCGCCGGCGCTCTCAGCAGTCCTGGCGTCCGCCAGGATCTGGTTCAGGTTGGTGATCTTGACACGCTCGGCTTCAGCTGCTTTCTGCTGATCCTCGAGCTCCTTGCGCTGCTCGGGCGTCAATTGCTTCAGCTTTTCCTGGCGGGACTCCTCCTTGGCCTTGGAGATATCGATGTCCGCGGTCTTCTCTTCCCCGTTCACCGTGAGATCTTTCTGGAACAAGAGCTTTCCGTCTTTGCTCACAGTCACGTGATAGACACCCAAAACAACACCAATATTGAGGTAGTCGCCGTTCTGATCGGTTTTCATCGAAAATTTCTGGCCATTGTCTTTGTTGACCAAAACGACTTCCGCGCCCGCCAGTGGCTTGCCATCCTCTCCAATAATGTGACCGCGCACCGGTACACGCTGAGCCGGAAGTGAGACCGGCGACAGAACCACCGCGCCGGCGAGCGCCAGGAACAAAAAAGTTTTTCTCATCGAAGTCAACCCTCCGGCTCGAAGCCAGGATCTGTTTTTCATGAATGCGTGGCAACCTTCGGAACGTAAACGACGGGATCTGCAGCGCCAGCGGCCGCAAAGGCCCGCAAGCGCAAAACACAGCTTTCACACACACCGCACGCCACGTCCTCGCGGCTGTAGCAACTCCACGTTAAATCGAAGGGCGCGCCCAGTTCAAGACCGAGCCGTACAATCTCGGTCTTGCGCAAGCCGATCAAGGGCGTCACAATCCTGATCCGGCCTTCGCGCGTGCCGGCGCGCACCACTTCGTTATAGGCGCGATAGTACTCGGGACGGCAGTCCGGATACCCGGAGCTGTCTTGCTGCACGGCGCCGATGTAGACCTTGTCCGCGCCCAGCACCTCCGCCCAGCTCACCGCGACCGCAAGAAAGTGCGCGTTGCGGAAGGGGACATAGGTGACGGGGATGCTGTGGCCGATCTGCGGCGCAGCTTCGGGAACCACGATGGCACGATCGGTGAGCGCCGATCCGCCGATGGCGCGCAGCGCCTCATTGCGTACCGCCAGACGATCGCGGATGCGCAGGCGGTCGCACACCGCCAAAAAAGCGCGGCGCTCACGCTCTTCCGTCCGCTGGCCGTAGCTGATGTGCACGGCGGCGGCATCGTGGTCACGCGCCGCCAGCGCAGCGCACACGCAGGAATCCATGCCTCCGCTTAAGAGGACGACGGCACGGGATTTGGAGCTCGGCTCCACGAGAAGAAGAGATTCTACTCAATCCGATCGTTGGTCGTCGGCGAAGGTGCCCCACATCTGCCCGGTTTTGGCAGATGTGGGTGATCATTCTCTGCAAGAAACAAGGCGGCTCGCACTTTCGACGACCGTCCTACACTCCCTTCATCGACGGCTCCCAGATGAACTTGTGGATCTGCAAGCCGAGCCGCACGTCCAAGCTGTCGGCCAGGATCCACTCCGCCAACTGTTGCGGATCGAGCAGGCAATGGGAGCTGTCGCGCGCGCCGCGGGCGTCCTTGTGAAAGGCGGGCGAGAAGATGACCGAGCCAACTCGCGCCGCGAGCTTGTGCTGCCTTGTGAAGTCGCGGGCGAACTCGTAATCGGCACGGTCGCCCAGCACGAACTTGACCTCGTCGTGCGCGCTAAGCGCCGCCAAGTTCTGCTCGCGGAAGGTGCCGAACTCGCCCGAATGCGGACATTTCACGTCCACGATCTTGATGACAGCCGGCGGAACTTTCTCGAGCGGACGCTCGCCGCTGGTTTCGAGCAGCACGGTGTAGCCTGACGCGAGCAACCGCTCCATGAGCGGCACCACTTCGCGCTCCTGCAGCAACGGCTCGCCACCGGTGATTTCGACCAGCCCCGACGGCGCGAGCTTGCGCACTTCGGATTCGACTTCTTCCAGGCTCATCTTTTGTCCGCCGGTGAAGGTGTACTCGCTGTCGCACCAGGTGCAGCGCAGGTTGCATCCGGTCAGGCGCACGAAGACACACGGCAGCCCTGCATAGGATGACTCGCCCTGGAGCGAACGGTAGATTTCGGTGATCTGCACGGAATTTGTAATTTGTAATTTGCAAAGTGCTGCGGACGCGGGCGGGTTTGAAATTACAAATTACCAATTACCAATTACAAGCTTGTGCTCACTCGCAATACGTCGCCGTGGTCGTATCCGTCTCCCACACCGTAACGTCTTTCACGCGCACCCGGCCGTCGGTTGCGGCGCGCAGTTTCATTTGCGTCTGGTCGTAAAAATACTTGGCCAGATTCTCCGCCGAGGGATTGAGCACGGTGAACGGCTCCAGATCGTTGATCATCTGATGATCGAGGCGGTCGACGGTATCGCGCATCACGTCCTTCAAGTCCTTGAAGTCGAGCAGCAGCCCGGCGCGGTCGAGTTCTTCGCCGCACAGCGTGACCCGGACCTTGTAGTTGTGCCCGTGCGGGTTCTCGCACTTCCCGCGATAGTTGCGCAGGTAATGCCCGGCAGCGAACGTGTCCTCAACGGTGACTTGGAACATAGAATCGCTTTTGGCTCTTGGCTGTTGGCCAAATCCATTGTATCGCGACAACCTGGTGGCTAAGCGCCCATTGCCTGGCCGGTAATCCGCGTCTTTCCGCGTCTATCCGCGGCGAGCGGGCGGTTGTCGGAAGAAGCGCTCCACCTGCGCCAGGTCGGTGGTCTGCTGATAAGGCGGCAGGCTTCCGAGAAAGACGCGCCCATAGCTTTTCTTGATGATGCGGTTGTCGAGCAGGCAGAGCACGCCGCGATCGTCGAGCGAGCGGATCAGCCGTCCGAAACCCTGCTTCAGCGTGATCACGGCGGCCGGCACCTGGTATTGCCCGAAGGCGTTGCCGCCGGCTTCGTCGATGGCGCGGATGCGCGCCGCCACCACGGGATCGTTCGGCACGGCAAACGGCAGGCGGTCGATGATCACGCAACTGAGCTGCTCGCCCTGCACGTCGACACCTTGCCAGAACGAAGCCGTGGCGAAGAGCACCGCGTTGGGCGTCAGGCGAAACTCCTCGAGCAGCGCGTTTTTGGGCGCCGTGCCTTGCAGCAGCACCGGGTAGGGAAGTTCGCCCTCGAGAAGCTGATGAATGCTGCGCATTTGCGCGAAGCTGGTGAACAGGCAGAAGGCGCGGCCTTCGGTGATTTCAAGAAGTTGCTGGATGCGCTCGGCCGCCAGGTGCGCAAACTGCGGCGTGCGCGGATCGGGCAGATCCGGAGGCACGTAAAGAATCGCCTGGCGCTCGTAGTCGAAATGCGAGGGCACCACCAGCTCACGCGCGTTCTGCACTCCCAGGCGCGAGCGGATGTAATCGAATCCGCCGGAGACGGCCAGCGTCGCCGACGTCAGCACCGCGGTCCCGAAATCTTCGTTCTCGAACAGCGTCTGGCGCAGGATTTGCGAGACGTCGATGGGCGTGGCCTGCAGGAAGACGTGCGACGGCCGTCCCTCGCGGCGGCGGCCTTCCATGCGGCGCTCGATCCAGAAGACGGTGTTGCGGTCCTGCGATTCGAGCAGGAAACCGAGCTGCACCCGCAGCTCCTCGGTGCGGCGGATGAGGTTGTGCACTTCCTCAGGCTTCTCCGGAATGCGCTGCAGTTCCGAGGCCAGCCGATCGAGCGCGTTCGCGAGGGCCAGGTATTCGTCGCCGTTTTCTTCCAGAAACTCGCGCCGGTTTTCGAAGGCAAAGCGGCCCTCGCCGGCGGGTACGAGCGAAAAGAAAAGCTGCGAACGATCGCGCAGCGTGCCTCCGGCGGTGTGCGCCGCAGCCGAGGCGATGGCCTTCATGCGCAGCGTGTTCTCCACGTCGCGCACCAGCTGGTCGAAGCGCAGATTGCTCACCGAGACGCCGAAGTAGCTGGAAGCAACTTCCTCGAGTTCGTGCGCTTCGTCGAAGATGACGGCCGCGGCTTCCGGCAGGATGCCGGCATCGGGCGCGCCGTCAGCCGATTGCTTGATCGCCATGTCGGCGAAAAACAGGTGGTGGTTGACGATGATGATGTCGCTCTCCGCCGCTTTCCGGTGCATCTCGGTGATGAAGCAGCGATCGAACTGATTGCACTTCTGGCCGGTGCAGGCCTCCGAGCGCGCGTCGATGCGCGGCCAGAGTGGGCTGTCTTCGGACATCGCGCTCAGCTCGGCGCGGTCGCCGGTCTCCGTCGTCTTTTCCCATTCGAGGATCAGGCGAAAGTGCTCCACCTCGTCCAGGCCGGCGAGCGCGGGCTGGGCGGCGATGTCATAGAGTTTCTGCCGGCAGAGATAGTTGCCACGTCCCTTCATGTAGCAGACGCGCAGATTGCCGTCGGCATTGGGGTACAGTGCGCGCTCGAGGAACGGAATGTCTTTGTTGAAGAGCTGCTCCTGCAGCGTCTTGGTGCCGGTGGAGATGATGACGCGCTTCCCCGAGCGCAGTACGGGAACGAGATAGGCAAGGGTCTTGCCGGTTCCGGTGCCGGCTTCGACGATCAAGTGCCGACTCTCTTTCAGCGCGCGCTCGACGGCTTCGGCCATCTGCAACTGTCCGCGGCGAAACTCGTAGGCAGGATGGGTGCGCGCGAGCAGGCCTCCGGGGCCGAAAAAGGCGTGCAGCGAGCCGGTCGCAACCGCGGGCTGGGAAGATGCGGTCAAAGCAACTCATATAATAGCCACGGATTTGCACGGATGGTCACGGATTTGGCAAAGGCGGCAAAAACCGAAGCGGCGCGTGGCGTGCTGACGATCGCCATCGTTGGTCGCCCGAATGTGGGCAAGTCCACGCTCTTCAACCGGTTGATCGGCAGGCGGCGCGCTATCGTCGGTGACGAGCCTGGCATCACGCGCGACCGCATCTACGGCGAGACCGACTGGCAGGGTCGACACCTGCGCGTCGTCGATACCGGCGGAATCACCCCCGAAGAGAAGGAATTGATTCCGGCGGAAATCTTTCGCCAGGCGCGGGTGGCGCTGGACGAGGCCGACGCCGTGATCATGGTGGTTGATGGCCGTTCGGAGCTGGCCGCTCCCGATCTGGAACTGGCACGCCTGCTGCAGCGCTCGGGCAAGCCGCTGTTTCTCGCTGTCAACAAGATCGATTCGCTGGCGCAGGAGCCGGACGTCGAAGACTTCCGGCGGCTTGGCATCGGCGAGATGTTCCCTGTGTCCGCCGAGCACGGCACGGGCGTGGCCGAACTGCTGGAAGCGATTCTCGACAGCATCAACGCAGAGGTCGCGAAAGAGATCGAGGTCACGGAAGAAACCTCAGAGCGGGTTCAAGAAACCAAGGTCGCAATCATCGGGCGGCCCAACGTGGGCAAATCCACGCTGCTCAATCGGCTGACGGGAACGGCGCGCGCCATCGTCTCGCCCACCCCTGGCACGACGCGCGATGCGGTCGACGAACTGGTCGAGCGCAATGGCCGTGCTTATCGCTTCATCGATACGGCCGGCATTCGCCGGAAGGGCAAAACCAAACTGATGGCCGAGAAACTCTCCGTGGTGATGGCGCGCAAGCACCTCGAGGCCGCCGACGTGGCGCTCCTGCTGATCGACGCGGTTGAAGGCGTGACCGCGCTCGACGCCAACATCGCCGGCTACGCCCACGAAAGTGGCCGGTCGCTCATCATTTTGGTTAACAAGTGGGACCTGGTCGGGCCGGGGCGCCCGGATGGCAAGAAACCCGCCGACCGCAACCAGTTCGAGCAGGAAGTGCGCGACGCGCTGAAGTTCATCGCTTATGCGCCGGTGCTGTTCGTCAGCGCGGCCTCGGGCAGGGGCATGGAAAAAGTCTCCCCGGTCATCGAGCAGGTAGCGGCGGAGCGGCGGAAGCGCATCTCGACCTCGGAGATGAACCGCTTCCTGGAGCGGATTGACTTCGATCGCGCCTCGGTGCCGGCTTCGAAGCGCGTGAAGATTTATTACATGACGCAAGCCGCGGTCGCGCCGCCGACGTTCATTCTCTTCACCGACCGGCCGGTGAAGCTGCACTTTTCCTACGAGCGCTTCCTGGAAAACCAGATTCGACGCGCATTTGGATTCACAGGCACGCCGATCTGGATCAAGAACCGGGCGCGGTAAAGCCATTTCCCGCCGCGGATACACGCGGAAGAACGCGGATCAAGATTTTGCAACTATCCGCATTGATCCGCGTCAATCCGCGGCGAAAGAAGTTTTGCTGACTGCTGCCAGCCAGCCCTCGAACTCCTTCAACGCCCGCTCGCATTGCAGCCGATGCCGCTGGGCACGGTCGCGCACGCGCTCGTCGAGCGGCGGCAGCAGGTCGAAGGTGATGTTGGCTGGCTGGAAATTTTTGGGGTCGGCGTGCGTGATGTAGTGCGTGAGCGACCCGAAGGCCGAAGCGCGCGGCGGCGCCACAGGTTCCCTGCCGCTGGCTAGCGCCGAGGCGTGAACGCCGGCCATCAGTCCGGCGGCAATCGATTCGGTATAGCCTTCGACTCCGCAAATCTGTCCCGCGAACAGAATGTTGGGATGCGACTTCATCTGCAGCGTCGCCGTCAGCAGTGAGGGTGCATTGATGTAGGTGTTGCGATGGATCTGCCCGTAGCGCAGGAAGCGCGCGTTTTCGAGGCCGGGGATCATGCGGAAGACGCGCTGCTGCTCGCCATACTTCAAATGATTCTGGAAGCCGACGATGTTGTAGGAATCGGCGCGCAGGTTCTCGCGCCGCAGTTGCACCACGGCGTGCGGCGGCTTGTCGGTGCGCGGATCGCGCAGGCCGACCGGCTTCATCGGCCCGAAGCGCAAGGTATCGCGCCCGCGCCGCGCCAGTTCTTCGATGGGCAGGCACGCCTCGAAGTAGTTCAGATTTTCCCAATCGCGCAGCTCAACCGACTCCGCTGCCAGCAGCGCATCGTAGAAGCGGTCGTATTCCTCGCGGGTGAACGGGCAATTAATGTAGTCCGCCGTGCCCTTGTCGTAACGCGCGGCCAGGTAGACGCGCTGCATATCGATGGATTCAGCTTCGACTATGGGGCTGATGGAGTCGTAAAAGTAGAGATGCTGGCTACCGCTGAGGCGCGCGATCTCGCGTGAGAGCGCATCGGAAGTCAGTGGCCCGGTGGCGATGATGCTGATGCCATCGTGCTCGGCGATCTGCGTCACCTCTTCGCGATGCACGCGAATACGCGGTTCGGCGGCGATTGCGCTCGTGACCTTGGCGGAGAAGAGTTCGCGGTCGACAGCCAGCGCGTGCCCTGCGGGGACTGCTGTCTCGCGGGCGATTGCGATCAGCAGCGAACCGGCGCGCCGCATCTCTTCTTTCAGCAGCCAGGGCGCGGTGAATTCGCTGTCGGATTTGAGCGAGTTCGAGCAGACCAGTTCGGCCATCTGCGCGGTCTGGTGCGCCGGCGTCGAATGCACCGGCCGCATCTCGTAGAGATCAACGTCGAAGCCGCGGCGGGCGAGCTGCCAGGCAGCTTCGGTTCCTGCCAGGCCGGCGCCAATGATTTTGACAGCCATCGTCTACACTCACCCTGAAAATTGACTCATTGAGTCAATCCAGAAGTCAGTCCGCGGCGGCTGAAGTGTCTTGCGTTGCCAGCCGCACCAGCGCTTCGTCCGTAACCCGCATGGTCAGCCATTCCTTCATGGTCTGCGCGCCGAGTGACTCGTAGAACTTGATCGACGGAGTGTTCCAGTCGAGCACCTGCCAGACCAGGCGTCCGCAATTGTTCTTGAGCGCCACGCGGGCGAGGTGCACGAGCAGCGCCTTGCCGATGCCTTTGCCGCGAAACCGCGGGCGCACGAACAGGTCTTCAAGATAGAGGCCGAGCTTGCCCTGCCAGGTGGAGTAGTTCCAGAAATAAAACGCAAAGCCGGCGGGCTCGCCCGACCACTCGGCGATATCCACGCGAAACTTGGGCTCAGGCCCGAAGCCATCGCGGAGCAGGTCGGCGGCGGTGGCGACCGCCGCTTGCGGCTCGCGCTCGTACTCGGCCAGATCGCGGATGAATTCCAGAATCAGCGGCACGTCGGCCGGGGTTGCGGGTCGTATGGTCAGCATGGTGGCCTCAAAGAGCATTTATTATACGTGGCGCAACGGAAGGCAATTAATGGCAAGGGATTCGGGCATTGGACCACCAAAGCCGTCACCGCGCGAGATGTCATCCTTCGCGAGCCGAAGGCGAGCGGAGGATCTGACGACAAGGCCTCCGCCACCAGACGTCGTTGCGCAGGCGGGATCGTCAGATTCTCCCGCCTCATTCCGTTCGGCGGAAGAATGACAGTCCTCAGTCCTAGAGTATTTCGCGCAGGTCGCCCACGCGGCGGGTCACGCGCTCGCGGTCCAGGTACTCGAGTAGGGGGATGGCATATTTGCGGGTGACGCCGATCAGGTCCTTGAACGCGCCCACGTCAATCTTTGGCGTCTTCATTTTCTGCTCCGCCATCAGCTTGCGCAGGCTCTCGAGCGCCTCGCGGTGAAACACGAGGTCTTCGGAGACTTTGACCAGCACTTTATCGCGCAGAAGCAAGGTGACAATTTTCTGCGCGCGTGCTTTGTCCACCGGCAACGCGGCCAGCACGTCTCTCAAATAAGGAACTTTCATGCCGGCGGTCGAAAACGCGCTCTCGATGGTCTTCTTGGCTTCGGTCTCTTCGTCCTTCATCACCACGCCGCGGCCGGCGAGGCGGACCAACTCGCCTGAGAGTTCGACCTCTTTCCCCTGCACGAGTTGAGAGAGAACGTGATCGAAGACTTCCGGCAGAACGTTGGGAAAGCGATTGCGCAACTCTTCGCGGCTGATGCCGGGCGAGAGAGGGTTCTGCTTATGAAAGCCGTCAAGCGCGGCCAATAGAGAATCGCGCAATGCACGCTGTGCGGTCTCGTGGATCCAGGCTTGGCCGGCCCGCTTAACGTCCGGCATGGAGGCCAGCAGCGACTCGATCTCCCCGCGCTGCCAGCCGGTTCGGGCGATCGCATCGCTGAGGGTGAGGCCTTTTTCGCCGCGTGCCACTGTGCGCGCGTGCAGCGCGGAGGAGCGGGGAGCGTTGGCAAGACCGGCGAGCCACGCTTGATACTCGGCCTTCGGCAGCCGCTGCGGCTGGTTCTCCAGCACCACTCCGCCGCCGATGGTAATGACCGGTGAGAACTGCCGCAGGATGAAGCGATCTCCGGGGAACAAAAGTGTAGGCTCTTGCAACCGCAACTGGGCAAGCGCGCTATGGCCGGGCTTGGCCTCTTTGCCTTCATAGAACACCACTTCGGCGACGGTTTCGAACGTATACGCATGGAAGTGCACGCGGGCGCGCTCTTTGAGCGGACGCGCACCGTCGAGCAGCGTGAGCGAAACATCAAGCCGGCTGGTGGAGCGGAAGAGTCCAGGTGCGGTGAGCGCCATGCCGCGCGACAGTTCGTCGGGCGAAAAGCCGGCGAGATTGAGCGCGGTGCGCTCTCCGGCCGTGGCTTGCTCGGCAGGACGATTGTGCACCTGCACGCCGCGCACGCGGGCGCGCCGGCCGAGCGGGAAGACGTCCACTTCTTCTTCCTTGCGCACGGCGCCTGAGATCAGCGTGCCGGTGATCACAGTGCCGTGGCCTTTCATGGTGAACACGCGGTCGATGGGCAGACGGAAAGCGGATGCGGCGCTCTTGGCCGGTACCTCGGCGGCCACGCGGACCAGTTCGCGTTTGAGATCGTCGATCCCCGCTCCGGTAAGCGAGCTGACGGGAACAATCGGCGCGCGGCTGGTATCGAGAAAAGATCCGCGCAGGAAATCCTCGACCTCGAGACGCACCACGTCGAGCGTCTCGCGATCCACAAGGTCGGCCTTGGTGAGGACGGTAATGCCGCGCGGAATGTTGAGCAAGCGGCAGATCTCGAAGTGCTCGCGGGTCTGCGGCTTGATGGATTCGTCGGCCGCGATGACCAGCAACACCAGGTCGATGCCGCCCACGCCGGCCAGCATGTTGCGCACGAAGCGCTCATGACCAGGGACGTCAACGAAGCCCAGGCGCAACGGCTCGCCGCTGGGCGCAGCCAGCTGGAGGTGGGCGAAGCCGATATCGATGGTGATGCCGCGGCGTTTTTCTTCCGCCAGGCGGTCGGCGTCGATACCGGTCAACGCCTTGACCAGCGCGGTTTTCCCGTGGTCGATGTGCCCGGCAGTGCCGACGATGACCGATTTCATCGTGGCACAGTGTACAGAAAGATCAACGCCGAGGTCGCAGGGATAAGACGTGCACCCGGTTAGGGGCCCAGGAAGCTCGCCGGTTAGCGGCTTCCTGAGCTGGCCCTGATGAGTTGATCAGGACGGCCTTAATTCGCACCCTAGGATGCGCCAGGACGGATCCGGGTTTTATGGCAACGCGGCTGGTCCGATGTGCGAGAATGGAAGCGTATTCCCATGCCATCATCCCCCGAGACGGCTCAGGCCATTACTCCCGACCTCGTCCAGGAACACGGCCTCAATGCCGAAGAGTACGAGCGCATCCTGAAGTGGCTGGGGCGCGAGCCCACGCTCACCGAGCTGGGCATCTTCAGCGTGATGTGGAGCGAGCACTGCTCCTACAAGAGCTCGCGCGTGCACCTGAAGCGCCTGCCCACGCACAGCCGGCGTGTGCTGCAGGGACCGGGCGAGAACGCCGGCATCATTGATATCGGCGACGGCTGGGCTTGCGCCTTCAAGATCGAATCGCACAATCATCCGTCGTTCATCGAGCCATTTCAGGGCGCGGCGACCGGCGTGGGCGGCATTTTGCGCGACATCTTCACCATGGGCGCGCGGCCGGTGGCGGTGATGGATTCGCTCAGGTTCGGGCCAATCACCGAGGGCGCCGATGCCGCCACGACCCGCCGTAATCATGCGACCGTGGAAGGCGTGGTGAGCGGCATCGCATCTTATGGAAACTGCTTTGGTGTGCCCAATCTCGGAGGCGAGACCAAGTTCGAGCCCTGCTATTCGCAGAACCCGCTAGTGAACGCCTTCGCGCTCGGCCTGGTGCGGCAGGATGAGATTTACTACGCGCGCGCCGCCGGCGAAGGCAATCCCGTTATCTACGTCGGCGCGAAGACGGGGCGCGACGGCATCCACGGCGCCACCATGGCGAGCGAGGAATTCAGCGAGGCTTCCGAGCAGAAGCGGCCGAACGTGCAGGTGGGCGATCCCTTCCTTGAAAAGCTGCTGCTCGAAGCCTGCCTTGAGGCCATGCGAACCGGTGCGGTGGTGGGTATTCAGGATATGGGCGCGGCCGGCCTCACCTGCTCCACCTGCGAGATGGGCGGGCGCGGCGGCGTGGGCATCGAGATCGAGCTCGACCGCGTGCCGCAGCGCGAGACCGGCATGACTCCCTACGAGATCATGCTCAGCGAGTCGCAGGAGCGCATGCTGCTGGTGGCCGAGAAAGGCCGCGAGGCAGAAGTTTTTCGCGTCTTCGAAAAGTGGGGACTGGACGCAGTGACCGTTGGCCGCGTCACGCCGGACGGCAAGATGCGGGTACTGCAGCACGGGCAGGTGGTGGCCGAGATTCCCAATGCGGCTCTCACTGACGATGCGCCGCTGTATCGGCGTCCCATGGAGCGATGGGAGCCTCCGGTCGAGCGCGAGATGCCGCCCTCCATCCGTCTGGGCGAGACCGCGGACCTTACGGCAAATCTCCGGCACCTGCTGGCCTCGCCGAACATCTGCTCGAAGCTCTGGGTGCACCAGCAGTATGACTCGCAGGTGCAGACCAACACGGTGCAGGGACCCGGACGCGAGGCGGGCGTGATTCGCATCAAGGGTACGCGGCGCGGGCTCGCGATGGCGCTCGACGGCAATGGCCGCTGGTGCTGGCTCGATCCGCGCCTGGGGGCGATGCACGCTGTGGCAGAATCGGCGCGCAAGGTGGCGTGCGCCGGCGCCACGCCGGTCGCAGCCACCAACTGCCTGAACTTCGGCAATCCCGAAAAGCCCCACATCATGTGGCAGTTTGCGCAAGTGGTCGACGGCATGACGCGCGCCTGCGAGGAACTCGAAATCCCGATCACCGGCGGGAATGTGAGCTTCTACAACGAGACTCTCGGCGAAGGAATTTATCCCACGCCAGTTGTAGGAGTAGTGGGGGTGATCGAAGAGGTCGAAAAAACGGCAGGCTTTGCATTCCGCGAACCGGGAAGGGCCGTGCTGTTGCTGCGCGGAACTGAGCCGGGCGACACCATCGATGCCGAAGCGGAATTCGGGTCCTCCGAGTATGCGAAGGAAATCCTGGGGATGGTCTGGGGATTTCCGCCCGCGCTCGATTTGCAGAAGGAAGCGGCGCTGGAGAAGTGCGTGGTTGAGTTGACTCGGCAAGGGCTGATCGACTCAGCACATGATTGTTCCGACGGCGGCCTGGCGGTGGCGCTGGCCGAGTCGGCGTTCTTGAACGGCGTGGGCGCGCGCATCGACCTGGCATCGAACGGGCTCGCCGCGGAGTTTCTGCTGTTCGGAGAAGATGCGAGCCGTATCCTGATTTCCTGCGGCCGGCAACATGTCGGGCGGATTCAGGAGTGTGCGATAGAATGCGGCATCGCCGCAGATGTGCTGGGCGAGACTGTTCCCGAAAGAATCGAAATCACGGTTGACGGCCGTCTGGTGGTTGCAGCGGGGGCGTCTGAGCTCAAGGACGCGTGGGCGGGCGCCCTGGAGCAGGCGCTACAGATGGAAACGGCAGAGGAACTGGCGCCGTCGCTACAGGAAAGAAGCTGATTGAAAGTCCGAGACGTTCTCCGGCTCGTTGAGAAGGATGGCTGGTTTTTGGAACGGACCAAAGGGAGCCACCGCCAGTACCGGCACCGGGCAAAGCTGGGCACGGTGACGATTTCAGGACACCCGTCGGACGAGATGCCGCGGGGAACGTTCAATAGTGTTTTGAAGTAGGCAGGGCTCAAGAAGAGATGAAATACACAGTCATATACGAAAAATCTGCGACAGGTTATGGGGCGTACGTACCGGATTTACCCGGTTGTGTCGCCACGGGCAAAACCAAGGCGCAGGTAAAAAGGCTGATGCGTGAGGCGATCGAACTTCACATCGAGAGCTTGAAACAACACGGCGAACCGGTCCCTGAACCGACCACGGTGGCCGATTTCATTACGGTGTCTGCATAATCATGGCCTTCGATAAATTCAAAGACGAGTGCGGCGTGGTTGCCATCTACTCCAACCCCGAGGCGAGCACGCTTGCCTATCTCGGGCTGCACGCGCTGCAGCATCGGGGACAGGAATCGGCGGGCATCGTCTCGACCGACAGCGTCACCATGTACCCGCACCGCGCCATGGGCCTGGTGGTGGAGATCTTCACGGAAGAGGTGCTCGAAAAACTGAAGGGCACCATCGCCATCGGCCACACGCGCTACTCGACCACCGGCGACTCGGCGCTGCTCAACGCGCAGCCCATCATGGTGGATTGCAACAAGGGCATGATCGCGCTGGCGCACAACGGCAACCTGGTGAACGCGCAGCAGATCCGCTCGCGCCTGGAAGCGCAGGGCTCGATCTTCCAGACCACCAGCGACACCGAAGTGATCGTGCACCTGGTGGCGCAATCACGCGAGCAGACGCTGCCCGACGCCATCGCCGACGCGCTGCGCCGCATCGAGGGCGCATTCTCGCTGGTGATCATGAGCCGCGACCGCGTCTTCGCAGTGCGCGATCCGCGCGGCTTCCGGCCGCTCTCCATGGGGCGCATCCCCGGCGGCATGCGCAAGGACACGATCGTCTTCGCCTCCGAGACCTGTGCCTTCGACCTGATCGGCGCTACCTATGAGCGCGACATCAGCCCCGGGGAGATGGTCGTGGTCGGCCCGGAGGGCATCCACTCGCGCTTTTTCGCCAGCCGGACCGAGCAGTCGAGCTGCATCTTCGAGCACGTCTATTTCTCGCGTCCTGATAGCGTGATCTTCGGGCGGTCGGTAGCTGAAAGCCGGGAGAAGCTCGGACGCCAGCTCGCAATCGAGGCTCCGGCTGCGGCCGATCTGGTCGTGCCCGTGCCGGATTCCGGCGTGGCGGCGGCCATGGGCTACTCCGCCGAGAGCGGCATTCCGGTGCGCATGGGGCTGATTCGCAATCATTACGTGGGCCGGACGTTCATCGAGCCGGAGCAGCGCGTGCGCGACTTCGGCGTCAAGCTCAAACTCAACCCGGTGCGCGGCATGCTGGCGGGCCAGCGCGTGGTGCTGATCGATGATTCGATCGTGCGCGGCACCACCAGCCGCAAGATCGTGCGCATGGTGCGCGACGCCGGCGCCCGCGAGGTGCACCTGCGCATCTCTTGCCCGCCGACGATCTCGCCCTGCTTCTACGGCGTGGATACGCCTTCCAAGAAGCAGCTCATCGCCGCCAACAAGACGGTGGAAGAAATCCGCGACTACATCGGCGCCGACTCGCTGGCTTATCTATCGCTCGAAGGCATGAAGCAGGCCTGCGGCGAAGGCGACTCGCGCACCTACTGCACCGCCTGCTACACCGGCAGATATCCCACGCTCCTCGCGGATGTTGAGGAGATCAAGTCGGCGGACGAGCCGGCGCAGAAATAACGCTGTCTCGGCGAAACCACTCGAGCACCCGCCTGCCGAACTCCTCCGGTGCCACCGCGATCGCTCCGCAGTGCTGGGCGCGTGGGACCTCCCACAATGTTATGTCCGACGGATTGTGAGATTGAATTTCTCGCGAATGGCTTGGCGGGATATTGTGATCGTCGAGGCCGTGAATCAGAAGTATGGGGACGCGGACGTTCTCAACTGCGCGCCCCGGCGAGGCGCGCGTAAGGTCAACTCCATAGCGTAACCTGCCGTAAAGGAAGGCTAGCTCGACGGCGGGGCGCAGAAGAATGCGTCCGAGCCAGGGGCCGACTCTTAAGAATTGTCCGACACGGACATACCCGACCTCGCGGAAGTTTGCGAATGGAGACTCGGCTACGACCGCGCAGAAGTGCGGCTCGGCTTTAAGCGACTGAAGCAGGATCGCAGCGCCCATGGATTCGCCCAGCCCATATGTGCACCGCGGATGGTCGGCATTTTCGAGCCACTCAAACCATCTGCGGACGTCATCCGCCTCTTTGATCCCGTAAGTCGCGAATGGGCCCTGGCTCTCGCCTTGCGCCCGTGAATCGGGCATGAGAATGCTGTAGCCGCTTGAGAGAAACAGTTCAGCGTAGCTCAGCATGCCCTGCCGGTTGTCGCCTACTCCGTGCAGGAGGATCACCGCGTTGCCGTTGTCAGCGGCAGGCCGGATAAACCACGCGCGTAGCTGCGCTCCGTCCTGTGTGGGAATTGCTATGTCCTGCAGTGTTGCCTTGAAGGGGTGGGCTGTAGCTTCGGCCTGCGGACGCCACTCGATGGGCACACGGAATGGATGAAACGCCAACTCGCCGAGCGCTACGGCCAGCACCAGACAG
>Ga0335081_10003950_pt1 | contig 23379 bp, 21 predicted proteins | sample Lox_Sample_35_FD_206713 | JGI IMG/M metagenome (GOLD analysis project Ga0335081, IMG submission 206713) | Soil microbial communities from Loxahatchee National Wildlife Refuge, Florida, United States - Lox_Sample_3.5 | ecosystem: Environmental > Terrestrial > Soil > Wetlands | place: USA...
CCTTGGTGATGACCGCGCCCGCCAGCGGGGCGCCGACGATCAGCATGGCGGTCATCGGCAGCAGCCGGACGCCCGCGGCCACCGGGTCGAGGCCGTGCACGTTCTCCAGGTAGAAGGTCATGAAGAACATGGCGCCGAACAGCGCGAACATCAGCAGCACGACCAGCGCGGTGCCGGCCGACAGGGACACCGAGCGGAACAGCCGCAGCGGCAGCAGCGGCTGCCGGGCGTAGTGCTCGCGCACCACGAACAGCAGCCCGGCCAGCGCTGCGCCGCCGAGGAAGGCCAGCGTCTGGGCCGAACCCCAGCCGTAGGACGAACCCTTGATCAGGCCCCAGATCAGCAGGAACAGCGCCCCGGAGAGGGCGGCGATGCCGGGGATGTCCAGCGAGCTCGCGGCCGGAGAGGACGGGGTCTCCCGCAGCACGAACAGGCCCATGATCAGAGCGACCACCCCGACCGGGACGTTCACGTAGAAGCAGGCTTCCCAGCCGACGTGCTGTACCAGCAGCCCGCCCACGATCGGCCCGGCGGCGGTGGACGCGCCGATGACCGCGCCCCAGATGCCGATGGCCCGGTTCAGCTTCTCCGGCGGGAACGTGTTGCGCAGCAGGGCCAGCGCGGTCGGCTGGAGCATGGCGCCGAATACGCCCTGCAGCACCCGGAACGCGATGACCAGGCCGAGGCTGCTGGCGATGGTCCCGGACAGGCCGATGGCCGCCGAGCTGAGCGCGAAGCCCGTCACCCCGGTCATGAACACCCTCTTGTGCCCGAACCGGTCGCCCAGCTTGCCCATGGTCATCAGGCTGACAGCCAAGGCGAGCAGGTAGGCGTTGGTGACCCACTGGATGCCGGCCAGCGAGGCGTTCAGGTGCTCCTGGATGGCCGGGTTGGCCACCGCGACGATGGTGCCGTCCAGCGCGACCATCATCACGCCCAGCGCCACCGCCAGCAGGGTCAGGCCCGGCCGGCCCCGAAGCCCCCGCAGCCCGGTCCGGCCGGCCGCCCGCGGTCCGGCGGCGCCCGCGGTCGCGACCTGGCCGGTCACTGCTTTCGTCTCCATCACGTCATCTCTTTCCCGGCGCCTCGCCACTCGGAGGCCCTGTCTCCAGCTGAAGGCTCTGTTGTCATCTAAAGACAAGTGTCAGTAACTGACATATACTATGAATCTTGATGCCGGTCACTGTCAAGTGTCATGAACTGACATAATGGTGAACGGCCGGTAGCATGGACCACGTGGAGGTGGCCGTGACGCAGATCACGTCGCTCGAGGCCGACCCGGGCCGGAGGCAGCGCAAGAAGCAGCTCACCCGGGACGCGCTGTTCCAGGCGGCCATGGAGCTGTTCGCCGCCAAGGGCTACGACCGCACCGCGGTGCACGAGATCACCGACGCGGTGGACGTCTCCGAACGGACCTTCTTCCGCTACTTCGCCAGCAAGGAAGACCTGGTGCTGTCGTTCATAAGGGACGGCGCGGCCGCCTTCGCCGCGGCGCTGGCCGCCCGCCCGGCGGAGGAGGAGCCCCTCACCGCGGCCCGCCAGGCGCTGCAGAGCTCGATCCGCGAGCTGCACGGCGGCGCCGGAAGCCTGACCGCCTACCTGGCGGCCATGCGGCTGATCGACTCCACGCCGTCGCTGCTGGCCGCCTACCTGCGCTCGGTCCATGACCACGACGACGAGATCATCGAGGTGCTCGCCCGCCGGGAGGGCGTCGACCCGGTGGCCGACCGGCGTCCCCGGGTGCTGGCCGCCGTGATCGGGGCCATGGTATTCCTGGCCAACAAGGACTGGCAGGCCAGCGACAAGGAGAGCCCCGAGGACCTGGCCGCCGCCTTCGATGCCTACGCCGACGTCGTGATCCCCGCCCTGGCCGGCCACTGGCGGTCCGCGCCCTCTCCGCGTGACGCCTGACGCCAGCCACCCATGCGAACGCCGCCCCCGTCAAACCCATAACCCCAATAACATCGTCGGCCTCGTTGGCCCCTCGACGTGCCCACGCCCAACCACGGCGATGTCACATCATCGTGGTTGACTCGGGGGTGATCCTGGCGGTTGCGGCCAGCTTCGCTGCGGCGGACCGGTCCGGAGTGCTGGCGGTGCCGCCGGGCGCGGCGGTGGACAGCGCGCCGGCCGCGCAGCCGAGCGCGGTCGCCCCGGCCAGGTCCAGGCCGTCCAGCAGCCCGGCGATCAGCCCGGCGTTGAAGCAGTCGCCCGCACCGGTGGCGTCGACCGCGGTCACCGGCGGCAGGCTGACCCGGTAACGCGCTGGCCCGTCCGCGCACAGAGCCCCCCGCTCGCCCAGCTTGACCACCACCCGCGGCCCGGCCGCCACCAGGGTGCGGGCCGCCGCGTCCAGGCCATCCGTCCCGGCCAGCCGGACCGCTTCGGCCTCGTTCGGCAGCAGCAGGCTGGCCTGCGCGATCGCGGCGGTCAGGTGCGGGCCGGCCCACCGTCCGGCCGGATCCCAGTTAGTGTCCAGTGACGTGGCCACATCCGCCGAACGGGCGGCGGAAAACAACGCGGCCAGCCCCGGCCCGAGGCAGTCCTGCAGCAGGAACCACGAGCTGGCGTGCACGTGCCGCGCACCGGCCAGCAGCGACGCTGGCACGTCCGCCGCGGTTAGCGAGGCCACGGCGCCCAGCGCGGTCAGGATCGCGCGGTCCCCGCCGCGGGACAGCGCCACCGTCATCCCGGTCGGCGCGTCCTCGCGGACCACGACGGAGCCGACGTCGACCCCCTCGGCGGCCAGCTGGTCCCGCATGAACTCTCCCGCCGGGTCGGCACCCACCGCGGCGACCAGCGCGACGCGCAGCCCGAGCCGCGCCGCGGCGACCGCGGTTATCGCCGCGGATCCCCCGATGACCAGGGAAATGCCGTCCACCAGCTTCTCCTGCTGGCCGAACGCGGGCGCCACGTCGGAACCGAGGACGAGCACGTCCGGGTTGCAGTCACCCAGGACCACCAGATCGAGATCAGAGCTACGCCGTGACAACATCCACCCCGGCGTCCTGCAGCCGGGCCGCGTCCTCGGCGGCGATCCCGGCGTCGGTAACCAGGACGTCGATCTCGGCCGGGGTGCAGATCCGGGCGAAGGCGCGCTGCCCCACCTTGGAGCTGTCCGCCACGATGATCACCTGGCGCGCCTGCCGTCCCATCAGCCGGTTGATGCTGGCCTCGCCCTCGTGATGCGCGGTCGCCCCGGCCACCGCGTCGATCCCGTCCACGCCCAGGATGGCCACGTCCAGCGTGACCTGCTCCAGCACGCCGGTGGCCAGCGGTCCGGTGAGTTCATAGGACTGCGGCCGGGCCACCCCGCCTGTGGTCACGATCTTGATGTGCTGCCTGATGGCCAATTCGGTGGCGATGTTCAGCGCGTTGGTGACCACGGTGAGCGTAGGGGAGGGACCCGCCGAGCCCAGATCCGAACGGGTGGCCAATGCCCTGGCCACCTCGGTCGTCGTGGTTCCCCCGTTGAGACCCGCGACCTGGCCGGTCCGGACCATGCTGGCGGCCAGCGCCCCGATGCGCTGCTTCTCGGACGGATGACGCTCGGTCTTGTAGCGCAGCGGCAGGTCGTAGTTCACGCCCTCGGCCACCGCGCCGCCCCGGATCCTGGTCAGCATCTGCTGGCTGGCCAGCTCGTCGAAGTCCCGGCGGATGGTCGCCGCCGACACGTTCAGCGCCTTGGCCGCGTCCTCCACCTGGAGCTGGCCCCGGGCGGCCAGCAGCTCGAGCAACTCGTTCCAGCGGCGATAACGGCTCATCGGTCCCTCCCCTCCAGCACGTTCAGCAACCGGGCTACCTCCGGCGCGATCGCGTCACGTCCGGCCGAACCATACCTCCTGGGATCGACCACCGCCGGCTCGGCGATGAGGTAATCCCGGACCGCGGCGGTGAACACCTTGTTCAGCTGGGTCGCGACGTTGATCTTGGTCATCCCGGCCCGGATCGCGGCGCCCAGATCCGCCTCCGGCACGCCGGATGAGCCATGCAGCACCAGCGGGACGCCGACGGCCCGGCGGATCTTGCTGATCAGGCCGAGGTCAAGGACCGCGTCCCTGGTCAGCATGGCGTGCGAGCTGCCCACCGCCACGGCCAGCGCGTCCACCCCGGTGTCCGCGACGAAGCCGCGCGCCTGGCCGGGGTCGGTACGGGCCAGCGGGGAGTGCACGCCGTTCTTGCCGCCGATCTCGCCGAGTTCCGCCTCGACCCAGACCCCCCGGTCGTGGCACCACGTGGCCACCTCGGCGGTGACCCGGACGTTCTCCTGGTACGGGAGCCCGGACGCGTCGTACATGACCGACCCGAGGCCGAACGAGGCCGCCGCCCGCACCAGCTCCACGCTGGTCGCGTGATCCAGGTGCACCGCGACCGGCACCGCGGCCGCACGCGCGACGGCCAGGCAGGCCCGGGCGATGGGCTCCAGGGCGCCGTGGTACCCGGCGCAGTTCTCGCTAATCTGCAGCACCACCGGGGCCTCGGCCGCCTCGGCCCCGGTGACGATCGCCTCGGCGTGCTCGATGCCGATGACGTTGAACGCGCCCACGCCGCGGCCCGCGGCCCGGGCCGGGCCAATGATCTCGCCCATGGCCGCCAGCGGCATCAGCGGACCTCCTCCACCCCGGCCGCGGGTAGCGCGTCCAGGTAGTCCTGCTGGCGGAACTCCCCGGCGACCGACGCCGCAGCGGTCGCGGCGCCCAGCGCCGCCGCGTGCCGCAGCCGCTCATCCCACGGGCGGCGCAGGACGATCCCGTGGGCCAGGGACGCGGCCACCGCGTCGCCTGCTCCCGTCGCGTTCCCGGCCACCACGGCGGGCACCCTGGCCTGCCAGCAGCCATCCCCGGTCGCGGCCAGCAGCCCCTCCGGGCCGAGCGTGACCACGACCGCCCCGGCGCCACGGAGCTCACCGGCCGCGACCGCCACGTCCTCCGGGGTGGTCAGCGAGCGTCCGGCCAGCGCCTCAAGTTCGGCTCGATTCGGCTTCACGATGGCCGGCCCCGCCGCCGTGCCCTGCCGCAGCGCCTCGCCGTGCGTATCCAGCACCGCGGGTACCCGCGCTGCCTGGATCAGCGTGGCGTAGGTCCCGGCCGGCAACCCCGGCGGCAGGCTACCGGAAAGCACGACGGCCTCCGCATCGGCCAGCGCCTTCTCGTACTCAACGCGGAATTCCGCGAACTCGTCCTCGCTCACCTCGGGGCCACCCTCGTGAAAAGCGGTAACCCGGTCGGCCACGACGGTGAAGGTGCGCCGGGTCTCGCCGGTCACCGGGACGAACGCGGCCGGCACGCCCAGCTCGCGCAGCGAGGCCTCCACCCCGGCCCCGGTGATCCCGCCCGCCAGCGCGAGCACCAGCACGTCTGCTCCGAGCGCGTGCAGCGTGCGGGCCACGTTGAGGCCCTTGCCGCCGGGGCGGGCGTGCACCGCACGGGGCCGGTTCACCCCGCCCCAGCCCACCGCGTCCAGCTGATGGGTAACGTCCAGCGCCGGGTTAAGGCAGACGACGACGATCACGGAGTGCCGAGGATGACCGAGCGGGCCAGGTTGCGCGGCCGGTCCGGGTCGAGCCCGCGGGCCCGCGCCGCCGCGACCGCGACCATCTGCACCCGGACCAGTTCGGCCAGCGGGTCCTCCTCGCCGATCCAGGCGGTGCCGCCGGCCGCGGCGATCTCGCCGGCCAGCCCGTCCGGCGGGGCGCCGAACAGCCAGACCACGCTGCGCTTGCCGGTCACCGCTGCCGGGCCGTGCCGGTACTCCATGGACGGGTAGGCCTCGGTCCACAGCCCGGCAGCCTCGCGCAGCTTCAACGCGGCCTCGTTGGCCAGGCCGTAGGTCCAGCCGGTGCCGAGGAAGGTGAACTGGCCGGCGGTCAGCATCTCCGGCGGCAGCGGCGCGGCCAGCACCCGCTCCGCGGCGTCGGCCGCCGGGCCGGGATCGTGCCCGAGGTGCGCGCGGAGCAGGGCCAGCTCGGTGGTGGCGAACCTGGTCTGCACCACGGATTCCTCGTCCGCGAAACCCAGGTCGATGACCGTATCGGCGGCCTGCGCCACTGGGGCCCACCCGGCCGCGGTGATCGCCACCGTGGGCACAGTGCCGCGCAGCCGGCCGAGCAGCTGCAGGATCTCGGTTGTGGTGCCGGACCTGGACAGCACCAGGACCCGGTCGTAGCGCCGGCCGCGCGGCATCTCGGAGGCGGCGAACGCGTCGGTCTCGCCGTGCCCGGCCTTCTCCCGGGCCGCCGCGTAGGATTGCGCCATGAACCAGGAGGTGCCGCAGCCCGCGACCGCCACCCGTTCCCCCGGGGCCGGCAGCGATCCCGCCACGTCCGCGGCCAGCCGGGCCGCGTGCCGCCAGCAGGCGGGCTGCGAGGCCACTTCCTGCGCGGTGCGGTGGCCCGCGGTCATGTCCTGCTGCGTCACTGAGGGTTCTCCTTTACTGGGTTCAGGTCCCGGCCAGCCCGGTGGCGGCCACCGAACGGACGAAGTGCCGCTGGGCCAGGATGAAGATGCACAGCATGGGGATCAGGCTCATCACGTTGGCCGCCATCAGCAAGGTCCACTCGGTCTGGTGCGCGCCCTGGAACGTGGCCAGGCCAAGCGGCAGCGTCATCTGGCTGGTGGAGGTGATGGCGATCAGCGGCCACAGGAAGTTGTTCCAGGAGTCGAGGAACGTCAGCGCGGCCAGCGTGGCCAGCGCCGGAGCGGCCAGCGGCAGCACGATCCTGACCAGCACGGTGAGCCTGCTGGCCCCGTCCACCCGGGCCGACTCCTCGTACTCCAGCGGCAGCGTGCGGAAGAACTGGCGGAGGAAGAAGATGCCGAACGCGGTGGCCGCGTTGGGCAGGATGAGCGCGCCGATGTGGTTGATTCCCACCCCCGCCAGCACGTGCACGCCGAGCCATTTGGTGATGATGAACTGCGGGATCATCGTGACCTGGAACGGCACCATGAGCGTGGCCATGATCACCGCGAACAGCGCGGTCCGGCCGAGGAAGCGGAACCGGGCGAAGGCGTACCCGGCCAGCGAGCACAGCACCAGGTTGCTCAGCACGGTGACCACCGCGACGATCGCGCTGTTCAGGAAGAACCGGCCGAACGGCGCACTGTTCAGCGCGTCCGGGTAGTTGGCGAGCCGGACGGTGTGCGGGACCAGCACGGGCGGGAAGTGCAACGCCTCGGCCGGGGTCTCCAGCGAGGTGACGAGCAGCCACCAGAACGGGAACAGCAGCACGATCGTCGCCGGGACCAGCACCAGGTGCCACGGGCTGAACGGCAGCCGCCACCGCCGCCGCGCGGGTCGGCGGCCGCTGCGGGCCGGGGCCCGCAGCCCGTCGCGGGCAGGTGCCGAGGTCGCCATTATGACCGGTAATACGTGAACCGCCGGCCCACCCGGAACTGGATGACGGTGATCACGATGATGACGAGGAACAGGAAATAGGCGATGGCCGATGCGTAGCCGAAGTTGAACTGCTCGAAGGCCTGGTTGTACAGGTAGTAGACCAGGACGGTGGTCGCGTTGAGCGGGCCGCCCTGGGTGCTCAGGTACACCTCGTCGAACAGCTGCAGCGCGTTGATAGTCAGCCAGACCGCCAGGAACAGCGTGGCCGGGCTGAGCAGCGGCAGGGTGATCCGGCGGAACGCCTGCCAGGGCCCGGCCCCGTCGATCGCGGCCGCCTCGGTCAGTTGCTGCGGCACCCCCTGCAGGGCGGCTAGGTAGATCACCACCGCAAAGCCGGTCCAGCCCCAGATCGTCATGATCACGATCACGTAGAGCGCCTGGGACGGCGAGTTGATGAACTGCTGCGGCGGCACGCCGATTGTGCCGAGGAAGTAGTTGACCACCCCGTAGGACGGGTCGAACAGCCAGATGAAGACGATTGCCTCGCTGATGGTGGAGACCGCCATCGTGGCGAAGGCGGCGGTCCGGTAGAACCAGATGCCGCGGATCTTCCGGTTCATCGCCACGGCCAGGAACAGGCCCACCGCCATCGTCCCCGGCACGAACAGCGCGGTGTAGACCAGCGTGTGCTGGATCGCCTGCGCCACCACCGGGTCGTGCACCATCTGCCGGTAGTTCGCCGTGCCCACGAACGGCGTGTCCGGCGTCAGCAGGTTGTTCTTCTGGAAGGACATCACCGCCGACCAGACGATGGGCGCCGCGCCGAACAGGCCGATGATCACCACGGCTGGCGTGACGAAGGCCCACCCGGTGAACTGCTCGGAGCTGACTACCCGCCGCCGCACGGTCCCTCTCGTGGCCAGCCCCTTCGTGGCCAGCAGCGTCACGTCAGCCCGCCGCCAGGGCCTGGTCGACCTGCTGGGCGGCCGCGGTCAGCGCCGTCTGCGGCTGGCTCTTGCCGAGCAGCACCGACACGATCATGGTGCCGAGGATCTGGGAGATCTTCGGGTACTGCGGGATCTGCGGCCGGGCCTGCTTCACGTTGGCCAGGTTGGCGACGAAGGCGCCCACACCGGGCAGCGCGGCGTTCATCTGCTGGCTCACCGTGGCCGAGTCGCCCACTGACTGCCGGGTCGGCAGGTTGCCGGTCTGCACCGCGAAGTACTTGACCTGGGCCGGCGCGGTCAGCCAGAGCAGGAACTGCTCGGCTGCGGCCACCCGTGCCGGGCTGTTGTTGAAGATGACCCAGTTATCCGGCCCGGAGATGGTCTGGTGGCCGCCGCTGGTGCCCGGATAGGACGGCATGACCTGCACCCCGTATGTGACGTTCGGGAACGCGGACAGGTCCCACGGCCCGGTGACCAGCATCCCGATCTTGCCCGAGTTGAACAGGTTGGCGTAGGCCGAGTCGCTCGGGTCCAGGTACATCGACTTGTCCGTGACGGCCATCGTCCGCAGCGTGTTCAGCGAGGCCAGCCCGGCGGCCGAGTCGAACGCCGCCTTCTTGTTGTCCGGGGTGAGCAACTGCCCGCCGGCCTCCCAGAGCAGCGCCTCCCAGTGCCACACGGTGTCCTCGCTGCCCGGGGTGACGTACGCGGTGCCGAACTGCTTGATCGCCGGGTTGGTCAGTTTCTGCGCGTCGGCCTCGAACTGCTGCCAGGTCCAGTTCGGACCCGGCGGCTGCAGGCCCGCCTTGGCGAACAGCGTCTTGTTGTAGACCACGGCCAGGTTGTCCACCACGGCCGGGATGCCGATCACCTTGCCGTTGACGGTGGCCACGGCGCGCTCGCCGGTCCAGAAGTCGTCCCAGTTGACCCCGGGCCGCTTGACCACCTGGGTCAGGTTCACCACCTGCGGGATCTGCGCGACGTTGGGCGCCCACGAGCCGTAGAGGTAGGCGATGTCCGGCGGGCTGCCGCCGCGCACCGCGGTCAGCACCTTCTGCAGCGTGTCGTCGTTGTTGACGAACAGCGGGCTCACCTTCTGGCCCGGGTGCTGCGCCTCGTACTCCGACACCAGGTGCGCGAAGGCCTTAGCCTCAGCCGCGGTGTAGCCCTCCCAGACCTGGATGGTCTGTGCTCCGCCACCGCCGCCGCTCGAGTTGCTGTCCGCGCCGCAGCCGGCCAGCACGGCCGCCCCGGTGAGCACGGTGAGCAGTCCCGCCAGCGGTCCCCGCAGCCGATGCCCTGCCTTCGGGTACTGAGCCATGCCGCACTCCGCTCGACGATGCTTCAAACCATCGTGAATTGCTCAGCATTGTGCAACCTATATCTGGCCGGATGCAAGAACTTGCAAGAAATCGGCACCAATGTGACACTAATGAGCTGTGATCAAGGTGACCTTCGTCGGGGCGGGAAGCGTCGAGTTCACCCGGAACGTGGTGACCGACCTGTGCGCCTATCCCGAGTTCCGCGGCGGTCTGGAGCTGGCGCTGTACGACATCAGCGCGGAGCGGCTGGCCCACGCCGAGCGGCTCGCCCGCCGGATATCGGAGCAGTCCGGCGCCGGGGCGACGGTGACCGCGTCACTGGACCGGCGGGCGGCCCTGGCGGGCGCCCGGTACGTGATCAACGAGGTGCAGGTCGGCGGCTACGCCGCCACCCGGGCCGACTTCGACGTCCCGGCCCGGTACGGGGTGCGCCAGACGATCGGCGACACGCTGGGCATCGGCGGGATCTTCCGCGGCCTGCGCACCATCCCGGTAGTGCTGGCGCTGGCCCGGGACATGCACGAGGTCTGCCCGGGCGCCTACCTGCTCAGCTACAGCAACCCGATGGCCATGCTGCCCTGGGCGGTGTACGAGGGCACCGAGTTCACCCGGGTGTTCGGGCTATGCCACTCGGTCCGCGATACGCAGGCGTTCCTGACCCAGCTGACCGGCGCCGACCCGGAGCGGGTCCGCTTCCTCACCGCGGGCTTCAACCACCAGGCCTTCGTGCTCCGCTTCGAGCAGGATGGCGAGTCGCTGTACCCGCGGCTGGCCGAGGTCATCGAGGCCTCGCCCGAGCTCCGGCGCCGGGTCCGGGTGGAGATCTTCCGCCGGTTCGGCTACTTCCCCACGGAGTCGAGCGAGCACTCGGCCGAGTACGTGCCCTGGTTCATGCGTCACGACGACCAGATCGACCGGTTCCGCATCTTCGTCGGCGACTACCTGGAGCGATCCGAGGAGAACCTGCTCGAGTTCGAGTCGCTGCGGCACGCCCTGGACTCGCCCGAGCCGCTGGACCTGGCGCCGGAGAACGAGCTGGCCTCGCTGTTCATCCACGCGCTCGAGACCGGGACCGAGCGCGAGCTGCACGTGAACATCCGCAACGGCGGGCTGATCTCCAGCCTGCCGGACGGGTGCTGCGTGGAGGTGCCCTGCCTGGTCGGGGCCGGTGGCGCTAAGCCGGTGCCGGTCGGCGCGCTGCCGCCGCAGCTAGCCGCGTTGAACCGGACCTTCCTCAACGTGGTGGAGCTGACCGTCCGGGCCGCCCTGGAGGAGTCTCGCGACCACGTCTACCAGGCGGCCCTGCTCGACCCGAACACCGCCGCCACGCTGACCACCACCCAGGTCGTGGCCATGTGCGACAACCTCTTCGCGGTCCACCGGGACCTGCTCCCGCCCGCCCTGCGGTCATGAGAACCCGGCTGGCTCTGGCGGCCGCGACCGCCCCGACCCCCACCTCGCTCACCGCCTGGCTGCTTCGCGGCCCAGTTCCAGGGACCGCACTCGTTCGGCACTTTCTGTCGCCCTGTGTACGCCGTCCCGCATGGTTTCGCGGCCGTCAAGTTCGACGCGGATCTGGACGGCCGGATGTTCTATCCCTGTCGCTGACCACCGCCGTCACGCGCACGGTCGCGCCCTCAGGAGCCAGCGGCACGAGCGTTCCCTCGATCCGCTGGCCGTCCACCTCCAGGTGCGTGACCCGCCCACCGGCCCGGTCCAGGTTGCGCACGCTGATCTGGTACGTTGCGCCGCGGAACCGCCGGGTAGCGGTGAAGCCGGGCCACGCCGTGGGCAGCACCGGATCCACCCGCAGTCCGTCCAGTTCCGCGCGGATCCCGAGGATCCACTGGGTGATCGCGACGAGGTTCCAGGCGGCCGTGCCGGTCAGCCACGAGTTCTTGGCCTCGCCCTGGGCCGGCGCGTCCCGGCCCGCGATCATCTGGGCGTAGACGTACGGCTCGCAGCGGTGGACGTCGCTGATCTCCTCCCGGGCCGAGGGGTTGATGCGCTTGTAGTAGCCGAACGCGGCGTCACCGCGCCCGGCCATCGCCTCGGCGATCATCACCCACGGGTTGGTGTGGCAGAAGACGCTGCCGTTCTCCTTGTAGCCGGGCGGGTAGGACGAGATCTCGCCCAGCTCGAGGTGATAGCACGTGTAGGCGGGCTGCAGCAGCAGGATGCCGTGGCTGGTGGCCAGCCGCTCGCGCACGCTGTCCAGCGCCCGGACGGCCGTGCCGTCGTCGAGGCCGACACCGCTCATCACGCACATGCCCTGCGGCTCGATGAAGATCTGCCCCTCATCGTCCGCCGCCGAGCCGACGGCCTCGCCGGAATGATCGTAGGCGCGCCTGAACCAGGCGCCGTCCCAGCCGTGCTCGGCGATCACGCCGGCCATCTTCTCCGCCTCGGCCCGGTAGTAGCCGGCGTCCGCGACCTGGCCGCGCCGCTCAGCGATCGGGGCGAACTCCCGGGCGGCGAGCACGAACAGGCCGCCGATGAACACCGACTCGGCGGTGCCGCCGGACACGTTCTCCGTGGTCTGGAACGACTGCCCAGGCTCGGCCGAGAAGCAGTTCAGGTTCAGGCAGTCGTTCCAGTCGGCCCGGCCGATGAGCGGAAGCTGGTGCGGGCCGAGCCGGTCCAGCGTGTACCGCAGCGACCGCTCCAGGTGCTCGTACAGCGGCGACCGGACATCCGCGGTGCCGGCATACGGCACCGGTTCGTCCAGGATCGCCTCGTCGCCGGTCTCCTTGAGGTAGGCGGCGACGCCCAGCACCAGCCAGAGCGGATCGTCGTTGAACCCGGAGCCGATGGCGTCGTTGCCGGTCTTGGTGAGCGGCTGGTACTGGTGATAGGCGCCGCCGGAGGCGAGCTGCGTGGCGGCGAGGTCCAGGATGCGGGCGCGCGCCCGGTCCGGGGCTAGCGATGCGAAGCCGAGCAGGTCCTGGCAGGAGTCGCGGAACCCGATGCCGCGGGAGATGCCCGATTCGAATAGCGACACCGAGCGGCTCATGTTGAAGGTCACCATGCACTGGTACGGATTCCAGATGTTCACCATGCGGTTGGTGTCTTCGTCCGGGGTACCGATCTGGAGCACGGACAGCCGGGACGACCAGAACGCGCGCAGCCGTCTGAACCCCTCCGCGACCGTCGCGGACCGCAGCCAGCGGTCGATGACCGGCCGCACCAGGGCCTTGTTGAGGATCTGCGACCCGGGCGGGTCGAACTTCGCCTCGCGCGGGTTCTCCCAGTAGCCGAGGAGGAAGATCACTTCCTTGGTCTCGCCCGGGGCCAGCCGGAAGCGCACGTGATGACTGCCGTGCGGCGCCCAGCCGTGGGCGACCGAGTTGGCCGACTCGCCTCGCTCCACGGCCAGCGGCCGGTCCCAGCCGCGGTAGGGACCGAGGAACTCCTCGCGCTGGGTGTCGAACCCGGCCAGCGGCTCGGAGCACGCGAAGTAGGCGAAGTGATCGCGCCGTTCCCGGTACTCCGTCTTGTGGTAGATGACGCCGCCGTCGACCTCCACCTCGCCGGTCGAGTAGTTGCGCTGGAAGTTCGTCGCGTCATCTTGCGCGTCCCAGAGGCAGAACTCGACCGAGGAGAACACCGACAGGTCGGCCCGCCTGCCGCGCTCGTTGCGCACCCGCAGCCGCCAGACCTCGAGCGTCTCGCCGAGCGGGACGAAGTACAGCGTCTCGGCCCGTATCCCCAGCCGGGCGGACGAGATCCGGGTGTAGGAGAGCCCATGCCGGCACTCGTAACTGTCCAGGTCGCACCGGGTGGGCTGCCACGACGGCGACCAGTACTCACCCGAGCCGTTGTCGCGCAGGTAGAGATAACGGCCGCCGGAGTCGGCCGGCACGCCGTTGTAGCGATACCGGGTGAGCCGGCGCAGCCGGGCGTCGCGATAGCACGAGTAGCCGCCCGCCGTGTTCGAGATGATGCCGAAGTAGGTGTCCGTGCCGAGGTAGTTGATCCACGGCACCGGCGTGTCCGGCCGGGTGATGACGTACTCGCGGTACACGTCGTCGAAATGCCCGTAACGCATCGTGTTCCCTGCCTCTGACTAGGGGAATTCCTCGATGCAATCGCTGGCGTGCGTGTTCCGGGTAGGGCCTAAGGTTGGGTGCTTCGTGCTCGGGCAGCGCCCAGATGGGGACGAAAGACCCTACGTCGTCCCGCATTGTTCCGCGGCCGTCGAGTTCGACGCCGATCTGGACGGTAGGATCTCCTTCTCGTGCCGGGAATAACTGGCGCGCCGCCGCACTACACCTGAGTCGGGGTTCATGAGGGGCGTCAGAAAAGTGCGTGAGAACTACTGTTTCAAGTGCGGGTCGTACACCGAGATCGACGACGAGACCAGGCTGTGCGTCCGCTGTTACCGCGGCTGGCTGGACCGGCAGCCCGCGCCGCGGGCATGATCCCGGGGATGAGCTGGGCGGTACCGGACCTGGCCGACGTGCTCGCGGCGCGCCGGCGCATCGAGCCGTACCTTAGACCGACCCCGCTGTACCGCTATCCCGCCCTCGACACGGTGACCGCGGCCCGGGTCCAGGTCAAGCACGAGAACCATCAGCCGGTGGGCGCGTTCAAGGTCCGCGGCGGAATCAACCTGGTCAGCCAGCTGACCGAGGACGAGCGGCGGCGCGGGGTGATCGCGGCCTCGACCGGCAACCACGGCCAGTCGGTCGCCTACGCGGCGGAGGAGTTCGGCGTCCGCGCGGTGATCTGCATGCCGGAGCGGGCCAACCCGGTCAAGGTCGAGTCGATGCGGGCGCTCGGCGCCGACGTGGTCTTCCACGGCGCCGATTTCGACGAGGCACGCGAGCACTGCGAGAAGCTGGCCGCCGAGCACCGGTACCGGTACGTCCACTCCGGGAACGAGCCCGCCCTCATCGCCGGCGTCGCGACGGCCGGTTCCGGGGCCGTAGCGTCGCGCTGATCTGCTCCGGCGGCAATATCAGCCCGGCCCAGCTGGCCGCGCTCCTAGCCTGAGGCAGCCAGCCTGAGCGGCAGCGCCCGCGGGCCGCGGATCTGGCCCGCCGACCACCGCACCGCGTCCGGGTCGGCCAGCGTGAACTCGCCGATCCGCTCCAGCCAGACCTCCAGCGCGACGCGCAGCTCCATCCGGGCCAGGTGCGAGCCCAGGCAGCGGTGGATGCCCAGGCCGAAGGCGGCGTGCCGGTTGACCTGGCGGTCGATGACCACCTCGCCGGCCCGGTCGAACTGCGCCGGGTCGCGGTTGGCCGCCGGGAACGACAGCAGGATCCAGTCGTCGGCCTTCATGTCCACGCCGTGCCAGTGCATGTCCTCCTTGACCAGCCGGGCCATGGTCACCGGCGCGTAGGCGCGGAGGAACTCCTCCATCGCGGTCGGCACCAGCCCGGGCTCGGCCGCCAGCCGCTCGCGGTCAGCCGGGGTCCGGGCCAGGTGCCACAGCGACGACCCGATCGCGCTCCAGGTCGTGTCGATGCCGGCGATCAGCAGCAGGGCCATCGCGCCGGTGACGTGGTCCGCGGTCAGCTTCTGGCCGAAGATCTCGGCGCCGATGAGGTAGCTGGTGATGTCGTCGCGCGGGTGGTCCAGGTGGTCGTTGACCTGGACGAGCAGGTAGTTGAACAGCCGCTCCATCCGCTCGATACGGTCCTCGGGCGGCAGGTTGATGCCCTCGAGCACGCTCTCCACGAACTCGCGGAACTGCGGGCCGTCCTCCGGCGGGAAGCCGAGCATGTCCGCGATGACCCGCATCGGGATGTGCTGCGCGTACTCGGCGGCCGCGTCGACCACGTCTCGCCCCTCGAACTTGTCGATGAGCTCGTGGCAGAAAGCCCGGGTGGCCGGCTCTTGTCGGCTGATCGCGGTCTTGGTGAACGCGCCGAGCAGCAGCTTGCGCGCGTGCTGGTGGAACGGCGGGTCGGAGGAGATCGGCGGTGAGCCGCCGATCGGCGCGATGTCACTGGGCGGCCGCCAGTTGCCCATGATGATCGCCCGCGAGGAGAACCGCTCGGTGTCGTAGGCGATCGCCGCGACGTCCTCGTAGCGGGTGGGCAGCCAGCCGCCGCCGAACCGGTCGGTGTGCGCGATCGGGCAGCGCTGCCGCAGGTCGTCCTGGATCGGGTAGGGGTCGGCGGACCAATCGGGCTCGAGGTGGGAGAAGTCGGTGGCCCAGTCGGAGACCGGCCCGGTGATGATCTCGCTGCGAACGCCGTACTCCTCGTCGGGGTCCGACTCCTGGTAGATGAAGCGGTCGTCGGCGGTCATGTCAGATCACCTCGATCGCGTGCTCGGGGCAGTTGACCACCGCCAGGCGGGCCTCGCGTTCGGCGTCCGGCAGCACGGTGCCGTCCCCGAGGACCTGCCCGTAGCCCTCTTCGTCGTCGCCGAACAGGCTCGGCGCGAGGTCGTAGCAGCGGCCGTGGCCCTGGCAGCGTTCCGGATCTATCTGTACCTTCACTGCGTCATTCCCCTCTATGTCGTGCCGTGGCTGAGCGCCTCCGCCACCCGGGCCAGCAGCGCGCTCCACTCGTCCTCGCCGATCGCGTGCAGGTCCGGCGTGATCAGCGCGCTGCCCATCGCCAGCAGCAGGCAGAAGTGAGCCAGGGCGGCCGGGGACAGCGCCGGGTCGAGCTCGCCGCCCGCCTGGGCCAGCCGCACCAGCCCGGCCAGCCAGTCGGCCCGCTCGCCCACGTACTCCCGCATCGGCCGGGCCACGTCCTCGTCCCGGCGCGCCGCGACCAGCGCCTCGACGATCAGGTAGCCGCGGGCGTCCCGGCGCCGCGGCAGCCACCGGCCCACGGTGAGCAGCAGGTCCACCACCGGCCGGTCCGGCTCGGCGGCGAACAGCTCGCCGAGCAAGTGCCGCCCGTGCGTCCGCAGTGCGTCCACGATCAGGTCCGCCTTGGAGGCGAAGTGCGCGTACAGCGCGCCGTTGCTCACCCCCGCGGCCGCGGCGATATCGGCCACCCGGGTGCCGTCGTACCCGCGCTCGGCGAACACGTCGGCGGCCGCGCGCAGCAGCCGCTCCCGGGTCTCGGCTGCGGTGACGCCCGCGATGCGCCCCATAAAGGAATTAAAAGAACGTTCATAAGATTCGTCAAGACCCGGCGCGATGCCATGCTGGTCGCATGGCCAGCGAGGTCAGGACGTCCTCGGCACGTCCGGCCGCGTTCCACCCGGCTGGGATCAGCCCAGGCGGCAGGACCCTGATCGCGATGTCGTGTCCCGGGCCGGATTCGAGCCCGCCGGGCGCTACGAGTTCCCGGTCGAGCACCACTGGACGGTCCCCGAACTCGCCGGCACATCCGGTCGACATCGTTCCTGCCGACCCCGGCGCTCGCGGGCCATGCCGCCGAGTTCGACGCCGACCTCGCCGCCGAACTCAGCCGTTACACGGCCGGCGGCCGGCTCACCGGAACGGTCGGTTTCGCCTACGAACTCGCCCGCAAGCCAGCTCCCGCGTGATCGCGGCGCGTTTCATGCTGCCAGGGCGATGGCATCGGACCAGGCTGCCGTGTCGAGCCGAGTGTCTCAGCTTGGAACGGAGGTAGCGGGCCGGACGGTGTACGCTCCGCGCAACGGCGCTGTAGGCCGGCGCCGTAACGGAACCTGCCCGGATTCGAGCACGCGCTGACGGCACCGCGGAGGATTTCATGGCAGCAGAAACCGGCCAGGCCGACGGTTCAGCGCCGGCCCCCCAGCCCGCCGGGCCCGGCGGGTCGGCGTCCGCGCTGGCCCAGCTGGAGAGCTGGCATCACGATCTGGTCGAGCTGGTCGACGGCTGGGCCTGGATCCGCACGCTGAACGACCAGCTGACCGCCGTGCTCGCGCCGTGGCGCGAAAGGTACCAGGGCAACCCGGTCCTCGAGCTGATGCACGGCGGCCGGTGGCTCGGTCACCCGCTGCACCCGGCCCTGTCCGACCTGCCGATCGGGCTGTGGGGCGGATCCGTCCTCCTGGACCTCATCGACCGCGACCCGGCTCCCGAAGGCGGCCTGGACCCGGCGGGACTGTTCACCGCGGCCGGCCTCGCGGCCGCGGTGGCCACCGCGGCCACCGGCGTGGTCGACTGGACGGTCAGCGACGACCAGGACCGCCGGGTCGGCTTGTTCCACGGGGTGCTCAACACGGCGGCCCTCGGGCTGCAGGGCTTGTCGCTGACGGCCCGGCTGGCCGGTCACCGGGGCACGGCCCGCGGGCTGGGCGCGGCCGGCCTGGCCGTCACCGGCGCCGCCGCCTACCTCGGCGGGCACCTGGTGTTCGCCAAGGCCGTGATGGTCAGCCGGGTGGCGGGGGCCGACGGGCCGCGGCGCTGGGTCCGGGTGGTGGAGGAGGCCGGCCTGCCGGACGACGTGCCCACCGGCGTGCTGGCCGACGGCCGGCAGATCCTGCTCTACCGGCACGACGGAACCCTCTATGCCCTCGACAACCTGTGCAGCCACGCCGCCGGCCTGCTCAGCCGCGGCTCCGTCGAGGGTCTCACCGTGACCTGCCCGCTGCACGGCTCGCAGTACTGCCTGGCCGACGGCTCGGTCCGGCGCGGCCCGTCCCATCAGCCGCAGCCCGTCATTCGCACCAGGGTCCGCAACGGCTGGATCGAGGTGCGCGGCAACCAGCCCGCCCCCCGCCGCCGACCCGCCAACGGAAGGAAATAGTCATGGCCTACGTCATCGTCGCCAACCTCGACGACCTGGAGCCGGGCGAGACCCTGTTCGTCGAGGACCTGCGCGAGCCGATCTGCCTGGTACGCCTGGATGACGACGACGTCCGTGCGGTGCACAACACCTGCACCCACCAGCAGCAGCCGCTGCACGAGGGCACCGTACAGGACGACGACACCCTGGTCTGCGCGTCACACAACTCCCGCTTCGACCTGACCACCGGCGAGTCCATCGGCATTCCGGTGGTGCCGCCGCTGCCCGTCTACGCTTGCAAGATCGAGGGTGACGCGATCCTCGTCGACATCGACCAGCAGCTCAACGACGCCCCCATCCCGCACAAGCCGTTCCACTGACCAGGCCGGCCGGCCTCACCGGCGTACGTTCATCCGGCCCCGGTCGATCACCACGGTGCCGTCCTGCTTGGTCGTCTGGAACAGCGCGGTATTGCCGCCGTCCTCCCGCCACACCGAGACCGTCAGCGACTCACCCGGCAGCACCGGCCGGCTGAACCGCCCGGACATGGACCCGAACCTGGCCGGATCGCCGTGGCACAGCACCTGCAGCAGGGCCCGGCCGGTCACCCCGTAGGTGCACAGGCCGTGCAGGATCGGCTGGCTGAAGCCGCCGCGGGCGGCGAACTTCGGGTCGACGTGCAACGGGTTGCGGTCGCCGGACAGCCGGTAGATCAGCGCCTGCTCCGGCCTGGTCGGCTGGACGACCTGGTAGTCGGGCTCCCGGTCCGGCCTTTCCCACGGCGCGTCGGTGCCGCGCTCCCCGCCGAAGCCGCCCTCGCCCCGGATGAAGGCGCTGCTCCGCGACGTCACCAGCGGCTCGCCGGTGGCCGCGTCCACCGCCGCGTTCTCGGTCACCACCAGCGCCCCGGAGCCCTTGTCGTAGATGCCGGTCACCGTCGCGGTGATGCGGACGGTCCCCTCCACCGGCAGCGGCCGGTGCAGCTCGAAGGCCTGCTCGGCGTGCACCAGCATGGCCCGGTCGAAGTCGCCGAGGGTACGGCCCGGCCGGGCCTGCGCGATGAGCACCCCGAACGTCGGCAGCACCTTCTGCTGGATGCCCTCGCAGTTCTCCGTGGTGAACTCGAGCTCCCGCAGCGGGTCGCCCAGCCCGGCCCCGACCCCGACCGCGTAGAGCAGGGCGTCCTTGCTGTCCCAGGACCGCTCCTGCGGCTCACTCGGTATTCCCACCAGGCTGTGGTCAAGTGCCACGCCAACCTCCGCTCATTGCTAGAACGTCGTTCTAGAACGGATTGTTGGCTACCGCCTCAGCCGTGTCAACCCGCCCCGCAGCCCAGCCACCGTGACCCGCTCGGGACGGCACGATCCAGTCATCTAGAATTTCCTTCTAGTATTCGGTTCCGCTGCACGAATCCGGGGAGTGATGACCATGGGCATCCTGGACGGCAAGGTGGCCGTCGTGACGGGCGCTAGCCGCGGCATCGGGGCGGAGATCGCCCGCCGGTTCGCCCGCGAGGGCGCCGCGGTGGCAGTGGCCGCCCGGACCACGGATGCCGGCATGTCGCCGCTCCCCGGTACCATCGGCGAGATCGTCGAGCAGATCCGCGCGGCCGGCGGCACCGCGGCGGCGATCCGCGCCGACCTGTCCAAGCCGGAGGACAGGGAGCGGCTGGTCGCCGAGGCCAGCCGGCAGCTCGGCCCGCCGGACATCCTGGTCAGCAACGCCGCCGTGACCTACTTCACCCGGGTGGAAGACTTCACCGCGCGCCGCTTCCAGCTCATGTTCGACGTCCAGGTGGAGGGCCCCTTCCACCTGGCCCAGCTGGTCATCCCGGGGATGCGGGAGAAGGGGCGGGGCTGGATCCTGAACATTTCGTCCGCTGCCGCCCGGCACCCCGCGATGCCCCCCACGGGCTGGGCCACCCGCGGCGGGACCGTCTACGGCATGTGCAAGGCTGCCCTGGAGCGGTTCTCCACCGGCCTGGCCGCCGAACTTTACGCCGACGACATCGCGGTGAACGCGCTGTCGCCTACCAAGGTGGTTCCCACCCCTGGCACCCTCTTCCACCACCTGACCAGCGAGGACGATCCGAATAACGAGCCGCCCTCGGTCATGGCCGAGGCCGCGCTGCGGCTGTGCAGCGCCGAGCCGAAGGCGCTGACCGGGCGGATCGCCTACTCCCAGGAGCTGCTGGCCGAGCTGGCCGCCCAGCGGTGAACCGGTGAGCCTGGTCCGCGTCGACTGCCACCTGCACACGGTCGCGTCCGGCGACGCCGTGACCACCCTGGAGCAGCTGGCCGAGCGGGCCGTGCGGGCCGGGCTGGACGTGGTGTGCGTCACCGACCACAACGAGACCGCGGCCGCCGTCACGGCGGCCGGCCGGAACCTGGGCGTCCGGATCATCGTGGGGGAGGAGATCAGGACGCCCGACGGGGACATCATCGGTCTTTTCCTCACCGAACGGGTGCCGTACGTGCTCCCGGTAACCGACGTCGTGGCCCGGATCAGGGCGCAGGGCGGCCTGGTGTACGCACCGCACCCGTTCGACCGGGACCGCTCCAGCCTGGGCCGGGTGCTGCCGGACCTGTGCGCGGCCGGCGCGGTGGACATCGTCGAGGTCTTCAACGCCAAGACCGCCACGCCGGAACCGAACGACCGGGCCGCCGCCCTGGCCACAGCGTATGCCCTTCCTGGCGGGGCCGGCTCGGACGCGCACGACCCGCCTGGCATCGGCGCGGCCTACCTGGAGATGCCCGACTTCGACGGCCCGGCCAGCTTCCTGGCCGCGCTCGCGGACGCGCGGATAACCGGGGAGTACCGCCCGCACGCCCCCCGCTACCCGCGGCGGCCGGCCTTACAGCCCGATCCGGCTCGCGAGCCGCTCCCGCTGGTAGGCGCCGTCGCCGAGGAACAGCTCGCTGGCCTTGGCCCGCTTGAAGTACAGGTGCGCGTCGTGCTCCCAGGTGAAGCCGATGCCGCCGTGGATCTGGATGTTCTCCGCGGCCACGTGGAAGTACGTCTCCGAGGCGTATGCCTTCACCAGCGAGGCCAGCACCGGGATCTCCGGCGAGTCCTCGGCCACCGCGGCCGCCGCGTAGCCCACCGCCGAACGCAGCGACTCGACCTCGAGCAGGAGGTCGGCGCAGCGGTGCTTGATGGCCTGGAAGCTGCCGATGGGCCGGTCGAACTGGCGCCGGATCTTGGCGTATTCCACCGCCATGTCCAGCGCTCGCTGCGCGCCGCCGAGCTGCTCGGCGGCCAGCGCTATCGCGGCCACGTCGAGGGTGCGGTCCAGCACCGCGGCGCCGTCGCCGGGCGAGCCGATCAGCCGGCCGGTCACCCCGGCGAACTCCAGCCGGGCCAGCTGCCTGGTCTGGTCCAGCGCGGGCAGCGCGGCCCGGCTCAGGCCTTCTGTGTCCCCTTCCACCGCGAACAGCGAGAGCCCGGCGTCGGTGGTCGCGATCACCAGGATCAGCCCGGCCGTGGCGCCGTCGAGCACGAAGCTCTTGTGCCCGTCCAGCCGCCAGGCCGTGCCGTCCTTTACCGCGGACAGCCGGATCGCGCCCAGGTCCCAGGACCCGCCGTCCTCGGTGAAGGCAAGCGTCGCGACGGTCTGGCCGGAGGCGATGTCGGGCAGCAGTCCGCGCCGGGCACCCTCGTCCGGGCTGGCCAGCAGCGCCGTAGCGGCCAGCACCGCGCTGGCCAGGTACGGCCCGCCGTACAGCGCGGCGCCGAACTCCTCCAGCACGATCGCCTGCTCGGCGAAGCCGAAGCCGGCCCCACCGTAGGCCTCCGGGATGGCCAGGCCCTGCAGGCCGAGCTGGCTGCCCGCCTGCTCCCAGACGGCCCAGTCGGTCTCGCCGTCGTCCATCAGCGCGCGGACCCGGGTCAGCGGCGCCCGGTCCTCGAGGAAGCGCCTGACCGAGGCCCGAAGCTCCTCCTGCTCCGCACTCACACCCAGGATCATGGTTGATCCCTCGCTTTCGTGATCACGAGGACGTCGAGCGCCTCGACCTGGTCACCGTTCACCCACAGCGGGTTGACTTCTACCGCGCTCAGCGTGCCACCCAGCCCGAGCGCGACGTCGCCCAGCCCGGCGATCGCCTCGGCGACCGCGTCGAGGTCGGCGGGCCGCGCGCCGCGCGCGCCCTGCAGCAGCGGCCGCCCGCGCAGCTCGCCGAGCATGCGCCTGACCTCGGCCGCGTCGACCGGGAGCAGGCGCAGGCTGGTGTCGTTGAGCACCTCGACCCAGATCCCGCCCAGGCCCACGGCCAGGACCGGCCCGAACGCGGGATCGACGGTGACCCCGGCCAGCAGCTCGGCTCCGCCGGTGCGCATCGTCGTCACCAGCACGCCGTCGACGCTGGTCTCCGGCACGGCCATCCCGGCCGCGCGGACCTTCTCGTAGCCGGCCCGCACCTCCGCCTCCGAACCGAGCCCGAGGACCACCCCGCCGATGTCGGACTTGTGAGTGATCTGCGCCGAGCAGACCTTCAGCGCCACCGGCAGCCCGACCCGCCGGGCGATCTCGGCCGCCTCGTCCGCCGAGGCGGCCAGCCCGCCCGGCACCACCGGGACGCCCGCATCGGCCAGCAGCCGCCGCGCCGCCTCCTCGGACCACGGGTCGGCGGCCTGGGCCCCGGCGGTCGTCCTGGGTGTCGCGGCGTCCCGGGGGACAGGCGCCCGCACCCGGCCGCGGTTCTCCAGCCAGCGTAGCATGTGGCCGAGCGCGCCGAGCCCCAGGTTCAGGCCGCCGAGGATGTTCAGGCCGTGCCGCATCAGCAGCCCCCGGCCGTAGTCGCTGACGTTCACGCAGGTGCTGGCGACCGGGATGACCGGGATCGGCGCGGAGCCCATCCTCATCGCCAGCCAGTCCACCCGGGTCTCCAGGGTGCGCGCCGCCTCCTCGTCCGGCGGCCGGGCCTCAGGCAGGACCACCCCGGAGAACAGCACGAAGTCCAGGTTCGGGTCTTGCACCGCGATGTCGAGCGCGTGATCCACCGCCTGCAGCGGGTCCTTCTTCCCGGACAGGTTGGCCAGCGTGCCGAAGCCGGTGACGTCCAGCGGGTTGTGCGGGCTGGCGAACGGCGGCAGCAGCGCGGCGATCGCCGTCTGCGTCTGCGCCGAGAAGTCCGGGATGGCCAC
>Ga0335081_10003952_pt1 | contig 23377 bp, 19 predicted proteins | sample Lox_Sample_35_FD_206713 | JGI IMG/M metagenome (GOLD analysis project Ga0335081, IMG submission 206713) | Soil microbial communities from Loxahatchee National Wildlife Refuge, Florida, United States - Lox_Sample_3.5 | ecosystem: Environmental > Terrestrial > Soil > Wetlands | place: USA...
AGGAAGGGTTTCGTTAGGGATTGGGAGTGCTGCCGCAAGAATTTACGCAGCTTTTGAACAACTGGCGCAACGGCGACAAGACCGCCCTAGACCAGATGACTCCGATACTGTATGAGGAGTTGCGGCGCATTGCGCGGCATTTCCTGGCCGGCGAACGCCCCGACCATACCCTTCAGCCTACCGCTCTGGTGCACGAGGCCTACATGCGGCTGGTGGACCAGCACTCGGTCGACTGGAAAAATCGCGCGCATTTCCTGGGAGTGGCAGCGTCGATGATGCGCCGCATCCTCATTAATCACGCGCGCTCGCAGCAGGCGGCCAAGCGGGAAGGTTATACGCACGCCATCGCGCTCGAGGACGCTTTCGGCGTCTTCACCGATCCGCAGATCGATCTGGTGGAGCTCAATACGGCGCTGCAGGAGCTGACCGAGCTCGATCCGCAGCAGGGGCGCGTGGTGGAGCTACGCTATTTCGGCGGGTTGACCATCGAGGAGACCGCGGAAGCGATGGGCATCTCGCCGGCGACGGTCAAGCGCGAGTGGGGCACCGCGCGGCTGTGGCTGCTGCGGCAGATGGAAGGACCCGTTCAGTGACCGCGGCACGATGGGGTGAAGTGAAGGCCGTGCTCGCGGCGGTGCTCGACTCGGATCCGGGCGAGCGCGAACGGGCGCTCGACCAGCTGTGCCATTCCGATGCGGATCTGCGCCGTGAAGTGGAGTCCCTGCTGGCGATGGAGAATCGCGCCGGAGCCGTGCTTGAAAGCGCGGCCGCACCCGGCGTGCGCTTCCGGTCCGAGTTGACGGCAGCGCCGCCCGAAAGCGTCGGCCCCTACCGGATTGTGAAAGAGATCGGACGGGGAGGGATGGGCGCCGTGTATCTGGCCGAGCGCGACGACGGCGAGTATCGCAAACAGGTGGCCATCAAGCTCATCAGCATGGGCCGCTTCGATCCCGGTCTTCAGAAACGATTCCGCCGGGAGCGGCAGATCCTGGCACGCTTCGAGCATCCCGGCATCGCGCGCCTGATCGACGGCGGCGCGACGGCTCAAGGCCAGCCGTATTTCGTGATGGAGTACGTCGAAGGCCAGCCTTTGATCGAGTTCTGCGAATCGCGGCGCCTTCCGATCGCCGAGCGGATCGATTTATTCCTTGAAGTGTGCGGAGCGGTGGCGCACGCGCACCAGCGCTTGATCGTGCATCGCGACCTGAAGCCTTCGAATATTCTGGTCCGCGCCGATGGCCGTCCCAAGCTGCTCGATTTCGGTCTGGCGAGAATGCTCGAATCGGGGGAGGGCGCGGATGAGAATCTCACGCAGGCGGGCTTTCCCGTCCTCACGCCGGCCTACGCCAGTCCCGAGCAGATGCGCGGCGAGCCGTTCACGGTCTCAAGCGACGTGTACTCGCTGGGCGTGATCCTGTTCGAGCTGCTGTCCGGCCGGCGTCCCTACGACGTTTCCGGAGCCTCGGTTCTGGAGATGGCGCGCATGGTCTGCGAGCGGGAGCCGCAGCCGCTGAGCGAAGCGGCCAGCGACCCTGCGCTGAACCGCAAGCTGCGCGGCGATCTGGAGAGCATCGTGGCGAAGGCGCTCGAGAAAGATCCGCGCCGGCGCTACGCAAGTGTCGGCGATCTCACCGCGGACCTGCGGCGCTATCTTGCCGGGCTGCCGATTCAGGCGCGTCACGCGGGCGCGCTATATCGCGCGTTGAAATTCGTGAACAGGCACCGCCTGGCCGTGTCCGCGACCGCGCTGGCGGCCGCGCTGATCCTGGGGGTCGCCGGCGTGGCGCTGTACGAAGCGCAGCGTTCCGAGCGCCGGTTCGAGGAGGTGCGCAGCCTGGCGCACACCGTGATGTTCGATCTGCACGACGCCATCGAGCCTCTGCCCGGATCGACCAAGGCGCGGGCGCTGCTGGTGCGCAGCGCGCTGGATTACCTGGAACGGCTGTCGCGCGAATCGGCTGGAGACGCCCGGCTTTCGTGGGAAGTCGCGTTGGGGTACCGGCGCATCGGAACCGTGCAGGGCTACGGACCCGAAGCGAATCTCGGCAACACGCAGGCGGCGCTTGAGAGCTTCCGCAAATCCGCCGCGATTCTGGACCGCCTTGTGGCGCGAGATCCGGCCAATCGCGCTCTGCGCCACGACGACATCGGCGTGCTCAGCCAGCTCTCCACTGCTTACGCGGCCAGCGGCGACACGGACAGCGCGGCGCGCGCGGCGCAGAGAGCGGTCGCGCTGGCCGAAGACGGGTTTCGCACGCACGCCGACGATCAAGCCACTTTCGATCTGGCTGTGGCGCGCTCCGGCCTTGCCGATCTTTCCACCAATCAGGGCCGCTACGCCGAAGCCATCCCCATCCGCGAGCAGGCGCGCGATCTGTTCCAGAAACTCAGCGACGCGCAGCCTCAAAACCTGGAGCGCACGCGCTCGGCCGCCGTCGCGCATAAACGCCTGGCCGCGCTGTACGGCGTAACCGGCCGGTTCGCCGACGCCAGCCGGGAATATCGCCAGGCGCAGGTTCTCGATGAAGCGCGCTCGGCTGCGAACGGATCGGATCTGCGCGCGAAAATGGACCTGTCTTTCGATTACAGCGACCTCGGCTGGGTCAGCTCGCGGCTGAAGGACGAACCGGGCGCGCTCGCCTGGCATCAAAAGGCGCTGGCGCTGCGGCAGGAAGCGGCGCGGGCCGATCCCAGCAACCAGCGCGCGGCGGATTCGATCGCCAGCAGCATCGGCCGCATCTCCGCCGTGTATTTCCGCATGGGCGATCTCGATCGCGCGCTCGCCTACGCGGAACAGGCGCTGGCATTGTGGAAAGCGCGCGCCGAGCGTCCCGGGACGGGGTTCAATGTCCTGACCGAGGTCGCCGACGCGCACAGCGACCTGGGCGAGATCTACAGCGCGCGCCACGCCTGCGCACGTTCGGCCGCGGAATACGAGCAGGCGCGGTCGATTTACTCCGGGCTGCGCGAGCGCGGCGTGCTTCCCCGTTCGCAGTATTCGAAAATCGACCAGCTCGCGGCAGACGCGCGGGCGTGTCTGAACCGGTCGCCGAAATAGTACTCCCGGCCCTTCCCGTAAGTTCGTCCGGGCGGGAGTAAAGATTACGGAAACGCGCGGCCGCGCGGCGCATCCCCATCGATCTAAGTTCCTCCGAAACAGGATGATGCGCGATTGTCGCGGAGTGGAATCGCGCGTGCAGCTTCTGTCGCCGACGGTCGCGCCAAGCGGAGGACAAGAAAAGCGGCCGCTAATGAGGAGTCAACAAGTTATGCCGAATGAACTGGACAATGCTCACGATACTTCTGCGCCGAAAAGCGGCGGACACGGACACGCGATTGCGATCGGCCTGCTGAGCGCCGGCCTGGTTGCCGCGCTGTGCTGGGACGGTTATCTGGTAACGCAGTCGAACCAACTCCGCCAAAACCTGGCGCAGGTGCAGGACGACACGCACGCGCAGATCGCCAAGTTGAGCGACGCAACCACCGCGCTGCTCGACCAACGCCTGGAAACCATCGATAGCGAGATCAAGACTGCCCAGGGCAACTCCGACACGGCGCTGAAGCGCGCGCGGATGGAATCGCTCAAGCAGACTCGTGACATCAACCAGCGCCTGGAGGCGCAGCAGAAGGAAGTCAGCGGAGAGCTGACCGAGCTCAAGGAGGCCACCACTACCGCGAACTCCAAAATCAGCGATGTCAGCAATGACGTGACCGGCGTGAAGGGCGACGTCACCACGGTGAAGCAGGATGTGGCGACCACGCAGACCGCGCTCGACAAGACCAACACGGATCTGAAGCGCGCCATGGGCGATCTGGGAGTGATGAGCGGGCTGATCGCCACCAACTCGAAGGATCTCGCCGCGCTGCGCGAGCTGGGCGAGCGGAATTACTTCGAATTCGATCTGAAGAAATCGGCTCCGACGCAAAAGGTGGGAGACATCACCATTGCGTTCAAGAAGTCGGACCCCAAGCGCGAGAAGTACTCGGTTACGGTGATGGCGGACGACAAGCGCGTCGAAAAGCGCGACAAGACGCTCGACGAGCCGGTGCAGCTCTACGTGAGCGACAGCCGCCAGCCTTACGAGATCGTGGTGAACCAGATCAAAAAGGATGAAATCGTCGGATACCTGGCGACGCCGAAAGTGAAGATGGCTCGCCGGTAACAGGGCGTCGGCCCTGGAGGGTGCAAGCGCGCTCGAGCGAAGGCCACGCTCGGGCGCGCTTTTTTGTGTCCGTGCGAAAAAAGGGGACAGACCGCTCTGTCCACTCTGGCCATGCGTCGCCGGATCAACCGCGTGCGTCTGGGGACAGAGTAGTCTGTCCCCTTTTTTCGCGCAGACACTTTTTGTTAAGATCGAGCGCGTGAGATGGGTCGCGATCGCCGCGTTTCTGGGCGTTTCCGCGTGGGCGCAATCTCTGAACGTGTATTCGGAGTTCGCGCGGATCGACACATCGGGAACGGTGAAGGCTCCCGCGACGCCGCGCGAAATTCTCTCGCCGGCGATCGTACGCAACGGGTTCACTTCGTTTCAGATCGTGGTCCAGGTGAAAAACGGGACCTCGTACTGGCTGCACATCGGGCAGAATCCGGACGCGTTCCGCATCCGCGTGTATACCGAATCGGACCGCGGAATCCTGGTGCCGATTGATCTTCCGTTCCACGGCGGTGCCACGCAGGTGTTGTGGATGGATGTATGGTGCGATCACGGCGCTCCGGTCCGGCGGGTGAAGATCGAGCCGGAGCTGGCGGTGGACGGCGACTGGGTCCGCTATCCGATGGAGGCCCGGGTGATGGAGGCGCAGGTTCCAGAGAACGCGGAGAAGTTTCCCCCGCTCTACGACAATTTCTGCAAGCCCTTCATGATTGAGGTGAACGATGATCATCTTCCGGGCGAGTTGCTGCAGACCTGGAGGTTTCGCGAGCGGAACAGGAGACAGGACGCTGCGCTGGCGTCGCACCTCTCGCGGGACGAGCTGGTGAAAGCGGTCGGATGCGAACGCAGCGCGGAAGACAATCCCGAATCGTATTTGCGAATCCGCGATTACCTGTTCCGCATGCGATAAACTTGGAGAGAACCCTTCGGAGAGATGGCCGAGCGGTTGAAGGCGCACGCTTGGAAAGCGTGTATAGGGGAAACTCTATCGAGGGTTCGAATCCCTCTCTCTCCGCCAGTTTATTTTCTGTAGGTTAAACGGGTTGCGCTTTCCCGTTTGAGCAATTTTGAGCAATACGCATGGTAGGATCGGGGCGAAATATGGCCCTGTTGAATCTCTACCGGCGGCACGGCTCGCACTGTGACTGGGGCGTCTTCGGCCTGACACTCCCCGTTTTGAGCAAAGTCTGCTTAAGCTATTCTGAAGAATCTGGAGTGGAGGTTTCCAACCATGGCGAAGCTCGTCTTCGGTTTGCAGCAGTCCCTGGACGGCTATGTCGACCACCTGAAAATCGGCCCACCCGGTCCCGCGCTCTCTCGTCACTTCACCGAGCAGGTGCGCGACCAGTCCGGCATTGTGTACGGTCGCGGCGTGTACGAAATAATGCGTTACTGGGACGAAGACCGTACTGATTGGGATGCGGAGGACCTGGACTTCGCGGCGGTGTGGCGACGACAACCGAAGTGGGTCGCGTCGCGTTCGCTGAAGTCAGTCGGCCCCAACGCCACACTCGTCGAGGGTGACCTCGAGGCGGCGATACGCGGACTGAAGGCGAAGCTACCTGGGGAGATTGCAGTTGCCGGACCGAACCTGGCAAAGAGCCTGACCGACCTTGGCCTCATTGATGAGTATCGACTCTATTTCCGCCCCTTTGTGCTTGGTCGCGGCACGCCATTCTTCGCCGGCCCCCGGCCGCCACTCCGCCTTGTGGCCAGCGATCGAATTGGCGAGGACGCGTTCAGGCTGACGTACGTTCCTGCTTAATCGTGTGACTCGTCCGTTGGACTGCGCCGCCCGTCACGCCGGCTTCGGGTCGAGACCCAAGCTGACCCACTAGCCCCTTCCCGCCGAGCGTCACCTGAATGGCGAAGAGTGTACCGTCGGGCTGCCGCTGATGCGGGTGAGTCTCCTATGAACGGCTACTCGCTATACTTTGTGAGCATCCTACGTCGAACCCTCATGAGCGCGGGCGCGAAAGAGGGGGGTAGGACAATTCAATGAGAAATGTACTCTACGCAGTCAACATTATCCTGGATGGCTCTGTGACCACACGAAGCAATTGCCAACGGCGAAATACTTGAATATTTTACGCAGCTCCTGCGAGATGCCGACCTGCTCGTCTATGGACGCAAGACTTTTCAACTGATGGTTCCTTATTGGCCTGATGTCGCAAAAGACCAGTCTGCAAGCAAAGCGGACCGCGATTTTGCGCAGGCATTCGAATCCGCCAGCAAAGTTGTTTTTACGCAATCGTCAGACGATGCTAGAGCCAGGAAAGGCGAAAAAATGCGAGGGTTGTCCGCACAAATCTTCGCGACGAAATACTCAAGTTGAAGCAAGAGCCGGGCAAAATATTATCGGCGGTGCGGATATTCCTTCACAACTTATAAGGCTTGGCCTGGTGGATGAATGTCGTTTTGTCGTTCAGCCAATCCTTGCCGGAGAGGGAAGACGGTTGCTGGAGGGCGTAAACCTGCCCGAGAAGGTGCAATGGAAACTGGTTGAGTCAAAGCCCTTTAACTCGGGATGTGTTGCGCTTCGTTACTTGAAAGAGAGAGAGAGAAACTCTGCAAGGCTCTGCTGCTGGCTCCCGGCCAAAAAAAGATCCACTACGAATGATCGATTAGTTAGGCGTCGACGTTGGCTTTAAGCATGTTGCAGAAGAGTTGTCCTTGCTCGATGGCATCGTCGAGCGCCACATGCGTATGACGCACGGGATCGAACCACTCCGGGGGCATCGACTGCTTGCCGCACGCTCGATATGGTCTGCGCAGCAATGCCATCGCATAGGTCTTGATATCAATTGCCGAATAGCCGAATGGGTTCTCGCCCGCAAACTCGGTGAGATACCAATAGACGAAGGAAAAATCGAAAGCGGCCGGGTACCCGACAAACACTGGCCGTCCGCCAAACGCCTTGAGCCAGGCAACGTAGCGTCTCAGGGCGACGGCGGGCGCTTCGAGATTTTGCCGGCAGGCCGACCATGCGTCCGGCTGTGTGGCCCACCATGCGGCGGTCTTGGGATCCGGGGCCGATGCGGGCAGCGTGTCCAAGTTGGCGGAGAACGTCCCCAGCAGCTCTTTGTCGGCCAGATAGGCTGCCGATCCAATGCTCAGCATGGAGTGTTTTCCCGCGACCGGTCCGTCGGTTTCTATATCCGTGCTGACGTAGATCTCCCGCAGCGGTGAATCGTTCATGGTCTGCGATGACAGATTGGGGTCGACCATGTCGCTATCTTGCCACACCATGAGCCGGATCACCGGCGGTGCTGCCGTCGCAATACCAGAATTTTCTAGAATGGAAATGGAACTTCATTTGGTGGTGGGGCTCTACCATTAACCGTCCCGGCCTCTTTCCGGGAACGATGGCTCCTACAGGTAGATGCCCATGCTCTCAATAACGACAGCCGGGAAATCTGACAGAGAAGGGGACGCAAAACTGCCTTCAAGCCGCGGCGGGAACTTTGATCTCGCGATCGAGTTCGCATCGGAGCTTTCCGCGCGGTACGAACTCGCGGCGCTCGCCCCATTGCTTGTTTCATGCCGTGCCGCGTTATCGCAAAATGAGGTCAGCGTCGCGGTTGTCGGACGCTTCAAAGCCGGCAAGAGCAGTTTCCTGAACCATTTCACGAATCGCTCGATTTTGCCGGTCGGCGTGGTGCCTGTGACGGCGGTCGTGACGGAAATCGGTTTTGGACCGGCGGAGAAAGCGGCCGTTCATTTCCTGGACGGTCGCGCACAGGAGCTTGACGTCGATTCGATTGCTTCGTACGTTTCCGAGCGCGAAAACCCGGAAAATACCAAAGGCGTCAAGCTCATCAGCGTGGAATTGCCGGCTCTTGAGCGATTCCGCGGGCTCAAATTCGTAGACACGCCCGGGCTTGAAAGCGCGTTGCTGCACAATACGGAGGAATCGCTGAAGTGGCTGCCGAATGTGGGCCTCGCGCTGGTTGCCGTCAGCGTGGACCCGCCGCTCTCGCAGCAGGACCTTGAACTGCTGAAGCGCCTCTATCGTTTCACGCCGAACGTGACGGTTCTGCTGACCAAACTCGATTTACTCGCGCCCGAAGAGCGCGTCGAAGTCGTCGCGTTCATCAACGAGCAGCTTCGAAAGGCGTTCGATCCGGCCCCGAGTGTGGTCCCGTACTCGGTGCGGGAAGGATACGAAGATTTCAGATCTTCTCTCGAAACCGGCGTGCTTCAGCCGGTTTTGCGGCGATTCGGCCACGAGCGCGGCGCGATTGTTCGAAGAAAGGTCGAGACGCTGCTGGAGGAATGCGCTGATTACGTCACGCTCAGCCTGAAGTCCGCCGAATCGGCCGAGACTGAGCGTACCGTCCTCAAAGCACAGGTGATCGGCGAACAGCAGGTTATCGATGACGTCAAATCGCAAATTCGGTTGATCGTTCGGCACGCGGCGGCTGGCACACGCGCATTTTTGGAAGAGCTGCTCAGGAAGCACGAAAAACCGATCGAAACGCGCCTGATGGACGGTCTTGAAAGCGAATTCCCTAACTGGACGCGAAGCCTCGCGGCGATGATGGACGGATTCGATGAATGGCTTGGGGCCTTGTTGACGGAAAATCTCGCGGTCGCCTCGGAAGCCGAGCGATGCCGGTTTTCGCATCCTTTGCAGCAGACGTCGAAGCAGGTTTTCCGCATTCTCCAGGACTTCCGCGACCGGCTATCCGCTGGAACGATGCGGGTTTTCGGCGTGCCACTGCGAACCACCGAAATCGAAATCGAGGTGCGGCAGCCGGAGGCACCCGATGTTCGCGTCGGCCGGATTTTCGATCGCAATTGGGAACTGCTCTCGCCTGTGGTCCCGGTGCTCTTGATTCGCGGGCTCATCCGACGACACTTCGAGCGCCAGGTTTCGTATCGTGTCTTCACGAACATTTCGCGTCTGGTTTCGCAATGGGAGGAGCGAATCAACCGGGCGCTATTCGACCTGGAGCACGAAGCGGAGCGCCGGCTGGATGAAGTGGTGAAAACGGTCGCGACGCTGATCGGGACGAGCGGGGGCGATCAACTCCCTGCAATCCGGCGCGATCTTGATCAGATCGAATCGCTCAGGACTGCAATCGGCGAGGAGCGAACATCTTGATGGCTGGTCAATTCACTCGCCACGTCAGCGCCATTACGCGTGAGTCGATGAAAGCCGCGGTCGAGCGATTGTTTTCCTCGGCGGTCCTGCTGTATTCTATTGTCTTGAACAGCGGTGGAGTCCGCTAATGTCGCGCCAGCGGCCGATGACTCCTACAAGTGGACCGCTGTAGGAGCCGCCTAGATGCCCTCGGCGATTCCCTCCCAACGACGGTAAAGGAGGAGAATGCAAGCCCGGCCAGATTCGAGGGCAGCTCACCGGTTTGTTTCCGACCTTGTTTCCGTCCTGCGTGGTCAAATGCTCGCTGATCCGCGTTCGGTATTGCGGCAGGGAGTCCGACGACCTTTGGTTTGGCGACTACTTTCACAATGGGGGCCCGGTTTTGGATCGGTACATGATGGTGATGCTCGGAGGAGCATCGGGATCTCTGGTTCGGTATGTTCTGGGCACGGCGATCATGGCTCGCCTTGGGGCGCGGTTTCCGGTGGGTACGTTGGTGATCAACGTTTCCGGATCGTTCCTGATCGGCGCGCTGATGACGCTTCTTACCGAGCGGCTGCAGCCGCATCCCAATTGGCGGCTTCTGCTGGTTGTCGGATTCCTGGGGGGCTATACAACTTTCTCCAGCTTCGAATGGGAGACGCTGACGTTGGTCAAGGACGGCGGGCGATGGCTGGGGTTGCTGAACATGGTCGGAAGCGTGGCGTTCGGATACATGGCCGTGTGGCTCGGATCGATGATGGCGGGAAAACGGTAATTCAGAAAATGACACGAAAGGAATCTCGCGCATGCTTTCGAAAGGCTCCGCGAAGAAGGTAACGATCTACCTTAATGAGGACACACAGCATCACCTGAGTCCGCTGTACGAATCGATCCTCTCTTTCCTGCTGCACAAAGGCGTTGCGGGCGCGACCGCCACGCGCGCTCTGGCGGGGTTCGGCAGCCATCGGGTGATCCATACGCCGAAGATCGAAGTGCTTGCCGAGCACCTGCCGATTCGCGTCGAGTTCGTGGAGACCGCCGAAAAGGTGGACGAGCTTCTTCCGACCCTATACGACATGGTGAGCGACGGCATGATCGACGTGCAGGATACCACCGTCGTCAAGGTCGCCGTGAAAGACAAGCGGAAACCCGAACCCCGGCAGCATCACACGCGGAAAACGGGAACTGCCAAACTGATGCGGATCTTCATCGGCGAAGCGGACCGCTGGCACGAGGAGCCGCTGTACGCTGCCATCGTGAAGCAGCTTCGGATGATGGACATCGCCGGTGCGACGGTTTATCGAGGCATTCTCGGATACGGCGCGAAAGGACACACGCATAAGCAGAGCTTTTTCCATATCGGCCATGATCTGCCCATCATGATTTCGGTGGTCGAATCCGAGACAAAGCTGAAGCAGGCTGCCGAAGCGATCGAGGCGATGATCACCGACGGCCTGATCGTGTTCTCGGACGTCGATATCATTCGACTGGTCCATTCCAATCCGCCGGAGGAGTCCGCCGATGCAACCGTATCAGCCCGCTAAACTCCTGCGGCTGCTCATTACCGAGCGGGACAGATATCAAGGAAAACCGCTTTACGAAGCCGTGATCGAGAAATGCAGGGAAATGAAGATCGCGGGCGCCACGGTTTTCCGCGGACTGGAAGGGTATGGCGACACCGCCGCGATCCACCGATCGCATGTGCTGCGGCACGACCTGCCGATTATCGTGCAGATCGTCGACAGCGACGAGAACATCCAGCGCCTGGTGCCGGTCCTGGAAGACATGATGGATAAGGGGCTGATCGCGATTTCCGAGGTCAACGTGATCCGAATTCACAAGGCCGCAGGCGTTCACGATGCGTAGAACCGTTCGAGCTTAATCGATGCATTCCGGATTTCCTGTGATTGGTTTCGCCTCGGAGCGGCATCGGCTCGCTGAATCCTTTCGCAACCGGCAATCGCTGCTGATCATCGGGCCGGCGGGTTCCGGCAAGACGACGCTCATCGAAGCAGGGCTTAGTCAGATTCGCCAAGATGGCAACATCATTCATCTCGACTACTCTTCCAATCTCCATCGGCTTCTGGTCGATCTCGGCCGGCGCATGTTAGCCAAGGGGCACGGTGATTTCCGGCGCCGCGCGAGATCAGGTCCCGACACGGAGAAGTGGCTCGGGCAACAAACTAGTGTGCGTCTAAAGGGCCTGCTGTGGAACTCGCTCGAAGCGGAACCGGCGATTCTGGTTCTGGATGGAATCGAGGGCGCGAGTTTCCCGATGTACCGCTTTCTTCAACGCCTCTATTTCGCGCCGGGACTGGCGATGATCGCCTCCGCACGCGGGCGGGCCTCGCTCGGAGCACTTTCCCGGCTGTTTTGGGATCCCCGCCGGATTGTGCAACTGAGTCCATTGAATCATGCCGAATCAGAGCAGCTCTTCGCCTTCGCCGTGCGCCATTTCGGCCTGGAGCATCTGGATCTGGACGATTTTCGGGAAAAAGTATTGGATTCCGCGGAGGGCAATCCGGGGCAGATCGTCGAAATGTGCAGGATGGCGTCGAATCCGGTCTACCTCAGCGGAAAACACATAAAATTTGCGCCGCTGCGGATTGATGCCCTCATGCGGTTCATCTAACCAGCAGTGAACAAAAGAGCGGCCCTGCAGTTTGTCCTCGCGATCGGTGCCGTGAGCTTCTTCGCGGACATGACCTAATGAGGGCTCACATTCGATCACGGACCCGCTGGCTTCGAGCATTCCTGCCCCCGTCTATCGCGCCGGCCTCCGCACTCTCCTCGGCGCTTGCCCCAAGCGCTAAGAGGTCCGCTCTTATCACGGTCTGTTCCGTGCTGGATTGTCCGGTCTGCCCGGGAGCCGGTGAAGATGGCAGCGGGCCAACGCTGGCAGTATACTGATCTCAGCGTGGGTGTTGGAGTCCACCGCTAACCGCCCCAGCCGAGGGGAAGATGACTCCTGCGAGGTGAAACTCGGACGGAGTCAGAATGAATAACGGTTCCGCACCTTTTCGCAGCATCCTGTTTGACCGTCCAATAGCAGCGGAGGATGTTGGCCGTGAGCCGCAGCCGGAGTTCTTCCGGGACCTGAACCTCGATCAAATTGTCGACGCGATTACAGCCGGGCGCGACGAGTACAACCTGAAGCCGTATTTTTTTTCCCCGCTCGCGAAGGTTTCCACGGTCATTTACCGTTACGATATTTTTCGGGAATTTGAAAACAATGCGCTTCTTGAAATGGTCCGTTCTTTTGCCGCCGGGATGCGTTCGGCAAGGAGCTATCTTTCGCGAGCCGAAAGGCTGGATTACAAATTCGAAAAGGGACGCTGGTTTCTGGGCGCCGCTTCAATTTATTGCGCCGCTGTTCGCGGACTCACAAACGCACTGGGCTGCACGAACCTTTCATCGAGCGGATTCCGTTCTTTTCTGGAATTCATGACAAACTATGCTGCCTCAGAAAGGTTCGTTTCTCTCGCCGCTCAAATAGAAAAGATCGAATCTGCTCTCGCGGCGATCAGATATTCTTTACGGATCGACGGAAAGCGTGTCGAGGTCAGCAGATACGAATCAGATCCTGATTACAGCGCCGAGGTCCTCGACGTCTTTAAAAAATTCAAACAAGGACCCGCAAAGCGCTACGATTTCGATTTCGATATCGACTCCACGGCGGAAATGAACCACGTTGAGGCTTGGATCTTGGACGCAGTCGCCAAATTGTTTCCGGATGTTTTCTCGGCGCTCGGCGATTTTTGTGCGCCATCGAGACATTTCATGGACGATACGGTCGCGCGTTTCGATCGCGAAGTGCAGTTTTATATCGCGAATCTCGAATACGTCGCGAAGTTCAAGCAGGCCGGATTGCGCTTCTGCTATCCGGAGGTGAGCGATAAGAGGAAAGACATTTCCGTACAGGACGCTTTCGATCTGGCCTTAGCCGCTAAGCTGCTGCGCAACAACAAGGATATCGTGACCAACGATTTTCACCTGAACGGCCCTGAACGTGTCTTGATCGTTTCAGGGCCGAATCAAGGCGGAAAGACCACATTCGCGCGCGCCTTCGGCCAGATCCTTTACTTGGCGAGCATCGGATCGCCGATTCCTGCCGCCGAGGCCAAGCTGTTCCTGTGCGACAGAACGTTTACTCATTTCGAAAAGGAAGAGGACATCGAAACGCTCAGCAGCAAGCTTGAAGACGAGCTATTGAGAATTCACCGGATTCTTGAGAGTGCGACGCCAAACAGCATCGTGATTATGAATGAGAGCTTTCTCTCGACGACCCTTGGCGATGCGCTTTTCCTCAGCAAACAGGTGCTGCGCAGGATCATCGACCTGGACTTGCTTTGTGTGTCGGTGACGTTCCTCGATGAACTTGCCTCTTTCGATAGAGCGACGGTGAGCATGGTCAGTACGGTGGACCCGATCGATCCCGCGGTCCGAACGTTCAAAATCGTTCGGAGGCCCGCGGACGGGCTTGCATATGCGGCCGTGATTGCAGAGAAATATCGTCTGACCTATAGTCAGGTGAAATCCCGCATTGCTGGGGAGGGGATCGCCGAATGAAGGTTCACCTGCTTTACCCCGACCGGGATTTCGTTCCCCATAAGGACCGTTTGCGCGATGCATCCGAATTGAAGCAGGATCTCGAAATCGACACGCTGCTGCGCGCCATGGCAGCGGGTGATGCATTCCTGCTGGAGGTGGCGAACAGCGTCGTTCTATCGAGTCTGGATGACATCGAATTCATCCGCTATAGACAGCAGATACTGACAGATTGCAACGAGCAGCGAGGCATTGTGACGCAGTTGTATGGAGTTGCCGTGGATGCCATCGAGCGGGAGCGGAAGATTTGGGGCTGGTCTTCACTGTCGAGATACCCCGAAGGAACGCTTCATCGAGCGGTGGAAGTGCTCAAAATCTTCGTCGAAGTCTTCAGGAAGCTGCGCGCGCTCGCGGATCAGTCCGCTTCGCCGTTCCGATCGGAAGGCTTCGTCGCACTTTGGGCAATGCTCAGAGCCGAACTCAATGACGAGTACCTGAAGACGATCGAAGACCATCTGCATCAGCTTGAATTTCGCGACGGCGTTGTGATGAGTTTGGAACTCGGGCCGGAGAACAAGGGCGCCAACCACATACTTCGCAAACCGCTCGAAACTGAGCGGAGTTGGAAGGACCGTCTTCACGGCTGGATGGCCCCGTGGACGAATCAGAGCGACCTGTATGCGTTCGAGCTCGACGATCGGGATGAAAGCGGCTTCCAGGCGCTTTCGGCATTGCGAGGATATGGAATCGCCCGAATCGCGGCCGCACTTGCCGAATCGACTGACCATATTCTGAGCTTTTTCAAAGCGCTCCGGATGGAGCTTGGGTTCTACATCGGTTGCCTGAACCTGCATGCGGAGCTAAGGAAGAAGGACTGTCCCGTTTGCTTTCCGGAAATAGCACATCCGGAGGAACCCCTTCTGTCTGCCCGAGGGCTGTACGACGCCTCACTGGCATTAACCACGACCGGAAATGTTGTACGAAACCACATTTCAGCCGACGGCAAAACGCTCGTGATGATCACCGGAGCCAATCGCGGCGGGAAATCGACTTTTCTTCGCAGCATCGGCCTCGCGCAGGTTATGATGCAGTGCGGGATGTTCGTACCCGCGGAGTGGTTCCGCGCCAGCATTTGCACCGGCATGTTTACGCACTTCAAACGGGAAGAAGATGCCACGATGAACAGCGGAAAGCTGGACGAAGAACTCGCCCGAATGAGCGCGATCGTCGATCGGGTATCCCCGCGCAGTGTTCTTTTATTCAATGAATCGTTCGCTTCGACGAACGAGAGGGAAGGATCGGAAATTGCGCGCCAGGTCGTTCGCAGTCTGCTGGATTCCGGGATAAGGGTATTCTACGTCACGCATCTATTCGATCTAGCAGAGAGTTTATATAAGCTGCATCTCGATACGTCTTTATTTCTCCAGGCCGAGCGGCTTCCCGACGGCCAGAGAACGTTTCGGATGATCGAAGGAAGGCCGTCGCCCACCAGCTTCGGGCAGGATTTGTACCTTCGCATTTTCGAGGACGGTTCGGCGCTTATGTTAAGCGGTAAAGAAACAGAATCAGAATCAGGAAGCTGACCACATAGGCGACGTAAGCGTTTAGCCGGCCGTGATGCATCCCGGCCAGCAGTTTCGCGAACCAGTTCACCGCCTGGCCGATCGGATTGAAAAAATAGCGCTCCACCAGGTGAGTTTCGTCGCGGCGGCGCCGGATGGCGGTGCGGAAATGCACGGCGACCGTTTCGCGGGTATCCTCGATGATGTTCGGCCGGAAGATCGCCTGAAACACGACTCGCACCGGGTTCGAAAAACCGGTTGCGGTATACGTCATTTCGGGCAACAACCTCGGAATGCCGCCCGCCCAGATTTCACTCCGGGCGATCGACCGCCGGCGAGTGAAGGTGGTGACGGCGAGCCAGACGATCAGTAACAAAATCGCGAGTGCGGCGATACTGTATGCTGGCGACATCGCGAACACCACCGGGTTTTGATCGGAGCCCCGGAGCAAAATCACGAGGCCGCGGCCGGGAATCACGCCCGATCCGGTCTGCGCGCCCAGATTGTGGAAGTCGTGAAGAAAGGCGGGCGGAAGCTGCTGGTTCGAATCCGTTGCCATGAAGAACGGCGGGACCAGTGCAGCGGTCGCGCTGGCGCCCGCGAGCGGCTCGACGGCGCGGTTCAACGTGGGAATCACGTAAGTTGGAAGAATCCCCAGAAGCAGGCAGGTAGCGGCGAGCAGATTCAGTGAAAAATGCAAGTGCCTGTTTGCGGTATTCGGCTTCCAGCTTCCACGCCGAATTCCCAGGAATGTCATCGCATACGTCTTCACGAAACAGGTGACCGCGAGCGCGGCCGTCAGCGCGAGAATCGCGCCGCACAGAGCAAATACGATTTTCACCAGCGGCGAGGGAAGTACGGCGCTGCGCAGAAATGTTTGCAGCGTGAGCCACTCGCTCACAAATCCGTTCAATGGCGGGACCGCGGAAATTGCCAGGCACCCGGCCAGAAAAACCACCGACAGCGCCGGGAGGAATCGAATCAGGCCTCCCAGCCGATCCATGTCACGAGCCCCGGTCGCCTCTTCGATGTGGCCCGTTCCTTGATACAGCAGCGCCTTGTATACGGAATGATTCACCAGGTGATATAGCGAAGCCGTCAAGGCGATTGCCGCCGGCACCGGGTTTCCGCAGCTGCGAAACACGAGAAACGCCCCGAAACCGGCGACAATGATACCCGCGTTTTCGATAGAGCTGTGCGCCAGCATCGTTTTCAAATCGTTTTCGGTAGTCGCGTACAAAATGCCGACCAGAGCCGTAATGGTTCCCACAACCAGCGCAAGCACTCCCATGCCAGTCCCGCTCGCGGGAATCAGATCCCCACTCAGGCGGACGATTCCGTAGATTCCCAGGTTCAACGTTATTCCAGCGAAAACCGGTGTGAAGGCACGTGGAGATGCGGTGTAGGAGCGAGGAAGCCAGTAGTTGACGGGCGCCAAACCAGCCTTCACGCCGAAGCCAAAAAATCCGAGCAGAAAGACTCCCCACGGCGCTGAACCGGGTACCGTGCGGGATGCCGCCCGAAGAGCTGGAAAAGAGAATCCCGCCGCGGTGCCCGCAACGATGAGGAAAGCAAGTGCGATCGCAATAAACCCCGCCTCGCTCATGGCGAGCATGATGTATCCCGCCCTCGAGTCGGCGTGCTGATCGTAGTTCACCAGCAGAAAGCACAGAATCGACATGCACTCCCAACTGAGCAGGAACGTCAGCGCGTCGCCGGCGACCAGGATCAGCGCCACAGCCATCATCAACGCGAAATGAAGAACCGGATAACGGCGACCAGGCAGAAGGTCGGCGGCGAACCAGCAGCACGACATGTAAACCAGGCCGGTCACGGAAAGAAAAATCGCGGAAAGCGCGTCGAGGTGCAGGGATAGCGATCCGAATCCATTCAGCGTCCAGAGGTCGAGATGAAAATCCTGTGTCGTCGCGAGCCGCGCGATTGCCGCGATCATCAGGCAGATCGAGCAAAGCGATCCGAACCAAAGCATCACGAATCGGGACGTGCGCGCGAATGCAGAAGCCAGAATCGCCAGGACGCAGCCGGCGAAAAATACCAGCAGCGCTATCCCGGCCATTTCAGCGCACCTCCGCGATCTGCTTGCGGCCGGTCACGACCAGCAGCCCATGTAGAATCGCCAGTGGCGGCGGCGGATCGCCGGGAACTTCGAGGTCTACCGGAAGCACAGAGCCGGCCCCGCCGGCCGACATGAACGTTCTTCCAAAAACGCCGCCGCTGATTGCGCAGCTTCCCACAGCGATCACGCGCTTAGGATCGGGCATGGCGTCGTAGGTCTTGAGCAGTGGCCCGCGCATGTTCTCACTCACCGGACCGACGACCAGCAGAACATCCGCGCTGCGGGGCGTCGCGGTGAGAAAAAATCCAAGCCGGTGCATGTTGTACAGCGGATTGTTCAGTTGTTTCACTTCGTGCAGACACGCGCCGCAATCGCCGGCATCGACGATCATGACGTGGAGCGATCGCGCAAAAGCTTCGGAGAGCGGCGAACCTTTAATGGATCTGGTCCATTCAAAACCGGTATCCCAATGCAGCGGATTCGCACCAAACCGGCAGCGTTGGCACCAGACGCACGTTCTCAGATCGACATTCACGCGACTCCCCACAGCCGTAATCGCGCCGACAGGACAGACCGCCGCTGCGCCGGCGGCTTCGTCCGCTGAGGCGAAATCTGTCGATACGGGCCGGCCTGGAGAAATGCCGGGCGCACTTTCAGGCGCGTAAGGATAGCGGGTCGATTGAATCCCTCGCCGTAATCCGTACCAAGGCCAAAAGCTCATCGGTCACACTCCGCGGCGGACAGTCCGAAGGTCGCCAGAATGATGGGAAAATCCTGAAACGCAAAATCCTCCACGGCCACGTGAAGACCGAGCCAGTTTCGGAACGACGGAGAGAGAATTCGATAGCGCTCGATTCTGCCTTGACCATCCAGGCGCACCCAATGCAGCGCGGCGCCAATCGGCGCTTCCACCGCACCCATTGCGGCACCGGTTGTCATTTCCATTTTGCCGGTGCAGACCGGTCCCGGTTCCAGAAGCTCGGTCGCCCGATGAATCAACCGAGCCGACTGCCGCGCTTCCGCGAAGAGGAGTCGCAACCGCGCGTACCCGTCGCCTTCGATTTCGGACGGCACTTCGAAATCGTATTGTTCATAGCCGCAATACGGCGAAGAGCGCCGCACGTCGCGGCGAAGGCCGGATGCGCGCCCCACCGGTCCAACCAGGTTCAGATCGAGCGAGCTCGCCGGACTTACGATTCCGACGTCTTCGAGCCGATCCAGAAAGCTGCTGCTATAGCGAAGCCGTTCTTCGAGACACTCCAGTTGCGCTGAAGCGTCATCAACGGCGGATAGCAGTTCCTGCGCAGCCCCGTTCTCAAAATCGCGCCGCAATCCACCCGGCGTATTGAGACCGAATAGATAGCGATGTCCGGTGAAGATGCACGAGGCACGCAAAAGCCGCTCTTCGATCATCGCGGCGTGCGCCTCGGAAACGCTCAGGCCGGTGGATTGACAGATCCCGTCGATCACTCCCGCGTGGTGCCGCATCCGCTCCAGTTCCGCCAGAACCACGCGGAAATGCGTCGCACGGCGGGGAATGCCGAGACCCCGGATCTCCTCAACCGCCTGGCAGTACGCTAACGAGTGCGCAAAGGCGGACTTCGCGGAAAACCGTTCCGCCAACAACAGCACGTCATCGACGCTTTTCCCCGCGGCGATTTTCTCCACTCCGCGATAGTTATAAAAAAGGCGAGGCACGGCGCGAATCACATCTTCTCCCACCGTCTCGAGCAGAAAATGAACCGACTCCCCGGCGCCGCCTTCGTACACGGGTCCGACCGGCATCGCGAACGCGCCCGGGTCCTGCACCACCAGGGTCGGACGCCAGTCGCTCTGCGGGCGCTTTTCGAAATGCATCCCGGTCGCATCGAATGCTTTGCGCATGGGAGCGATTCCTTCCTGCCACACCTGATCGTGCAGAATGAAATCCCCCAGCCGGGGATGTTCTTCGAAGCACAGCCCGAACAGATCTTCCGCTTCGCGCTCGTACCAGTCGGCGGCATGAACCTGGGCGCTGATGCTCGGTAGGTTGCGCGTCGCAAGTGGTAGCCGCAACAGGAAATGCAACCAGCCGGAGTTGGGAAGCAGGAACACATAGCGGAGTTCCCATTGCTCGCGTTCCTCGACGATCAAGCCCGCAAATGGACACTCTAATTCCCAAAAAACGAATTCACAGACGGACGGCAGGATCTCCGGCTGCGCAACGATGTAAGCGTCTTTCGCGAATCGCGATACGGCCGATCCAAACTTCCGTTCCAGCGCTTCCGCGAACGGAATCGAAACCGGAGGACGCGTCATCGCCAGTTACCGGCCTCCCAATTGGTTTGCCGCCAGTTGCAAAAGGCTGTGAACCGGCGGAGGTATAAAAATTCCGAGAGCAACCACGGGCGCCGCCGCTGCGATCACCGCCAATCGGCAGCTCAGTGGCAGCGATTTCACCATCGGCGCGTCCGCCGGAATTCCGAAAACCATTCGATTCACTTGCAGCATGATGGCAACAAATGCGATGACGATCAACGCGGCGAGAAGCGCGACAACAGCCGGTCGTCCCGCTCGCAGGCCTGCGCCAAGAATCGCAAACTCGCTCAGGAAGATCGGAAACGGCGGCGCTCCCGCGATGGCCAGCGAACACACAAGCAAGGCCGAGCCGGCGAACGGCGAAATCCGGAACAAGCCGCGGACCGACAGGATTTCGCGACTGCTCATCATCAGCAGGATGAGTCCGGCGACATAGAAGCAGAGCGATTTCGTGATCGCGTGATTCAGCATTTGAGAGACTGCCCCGAAATCCGAGGCGCCTGTAGCCAGCCCTGCCGCAGTCAGAATAATGCCCATGTGCTCGACCGTCGAATACGCGAACATCCGTTTGTAATCGCGCACCTGCACTAACAAGAACGCGGCAATTGCGACGGAAGTCAGCCCGAGGAACACCATCCAGTTGCCGAGCCTCGCCATCGGCGACGCAATCACGACCGAAAGGAATCGCAGGATCACATACAGCGGAACCGTCGTTTTAATACCTGAAAGAACCGCGCAAACGGGCGTCGGAGCCTGGCTGTGCGCGTCCGGCAGCCAGGTATGCATCGGCGCCAGACCCGATTTCGCGCCGAATCCCACAAAGACGAGGAGGAACGACAGCTTTAAAAGATTTGGGTCCATGGAGCTCGCCGCCGACCGCAATCCTTCCCACGTCTCCCATGCTCCACCGGTCGTCGAGCGATAGGCCCAGAACAATGCGAAGAATCCGAACAGCGCGATCGGCGCACCCATGATCGTCAGAACCGCGAATTTCCAGGCTGCTTCGAGAGCAGTCGCGGTGCTGTCGAAACCGACCAGCAGAACACTAAAAAGCGTGACCAATTCTATAGCCACCCAGACCAGGTTCGGTTCCGCAAGCGCAGGAACGGAGAGCAGCGCGAACCCGAGCAAATTATAATTCGCGTAAAACCACCACAGGCGCTTCTGTTCGTGCCCGTGCCGCATATAGCCTCCGGCAAACACGCAGGCCAGGGCGACCACGAAACTCACCAACACTAGGAGGAGGGCGCTCAGTCCATCCGCTTCGAACCATCCCGTGATCCCGACAACTCGGCCGTTGGCGATCACCTGCGCCGCGACGTACAGCGCCAGCAAGAGCGTCGACCAGGTCGAGACCACCGTGACGCCCCATGCAGCCGGTCTCGCGATCGAGCACAGCAGGGCCGCCAAAACCGGTATGCACACGATCGCGACTAGCGCCATACCGGGGGCTCCTCCTTGAGCTCGCTGAGCGAAGCGGCTTCCGTTGTTCCCAGCGTCTTGCGTATAGTTCGCGTGAGCAATCCAACCACGACGGCGATCAGAACCACGTCCATCGCGACCGCCAGTTCCGCGATAATCGGCAGTTCCGGAGCCATGGCGATACCGGCAAAAAACGCTCCATTTTCCATCGCCAGGATGCCGATAAGCTGGGGAATCGCCTCACGGCGCGCCATCAACGAGTACGCGCCGATCAGCACGCCCGCGAGGCCAATCGGAAGATTCACTCTGATCACCGTGTCATTTGCCGCGGTAGCGATCGGCGCAACCAGGAACTCTGAGAAAACCGTTAACAGCAGCGCCAGAAGCAAAGACGCGGGGATGTTCACCGCCTGCGCAATTTCGCGCCGCTCATAATAGTCGCCTGGAAGAAGACGCCGTAATACCCAGGGAATCGCGACCACCTTGGCCGCGGCGGTGATGGCGGCAAGCGCCCACAGATGGAGCGAGTTCCTGCCGAATCCCAGCACCGCCGACGAGACCGCCAGCAGAGACGATTGCACGATAAAAAATCGCAGAACTCCCTGGACCTGGCGCGTCGCCACCATCCCGAACGCCGAGATGAGAATCAGCCCGGCGCACAACGCATTCAGCGCTTCTGCTACTGAGTTCGACACCATCAGCCTCCCGGGAAAATGCTCGTGACCATCGCCGCTACCGAAGTGATAAAAGCCGCGCCGAGAAACTCACTGATGCGGAACAGCCGTAATTTGGCGAGCGAAGTTTCGATCGCAACCAGCACCATCGCGAATACCAGCACCTTAAGAAGAATTTCGGGAACAGAAGCGAGCACCGCCGAAACGTTCGCGCCGTGCGCCAGTCCCCATGGCGCGACCAGTACGTTCAGAAAAATGCAGGTCAGCACCAGAAACTTCATCTGTCCGCCCCATTTCATCAACGCGGCACCGCGCCCGGAATACTCCAGCCCCTTCGACTCGTCAATCATCGCGAGCTCGAAATGTCCAGAGGGATTGTCCACCGGAATGCGCCCGCCTTCAGCCAGAATCAGCATCAGAAAGGCGATCAGCAACAAAATGTGCGCCGGCGAGAAGAACGCCGCGACGTTCGCCACCCACCTGTGCTGCACGATGTAAGGAATGGTCGATTGCGCGACGAACGAAACCGTGAAGAACACGATCATGAACACCGGCTCCGCAAGGAATCCCACCATTCGCGTCCGGCTGGCGCCCATCGGACCGTAGGGATTCCCGGTATCCACCGCGGCCAGCGCCGCGAAAAATCCGGCGATCCCGAGGAAAAATCCACCGGCGAGCATGTCGCCCATGAACGCGAAGACCAACGGATAGTCGGTCAGCACCGGAATCAGAATCGTAACGAAGATCGGCGTTACGAAAACCAGATAAGGCGTGATCCGGAAAATCCAGGTCGTGTGGTCCGAAACGCGCTCATCCTTATGAAACAGTTTGAAAATGTCGCGGTAGGGTTGAAAGATGCTCGGCCCGCGCTTGCTCTGGATCATTTCCTTCAGGCGAGCGAGCACGCCAGCGTATAGAGGAGCGAACACCAGCACAAACAGTACTTGCAACAGATTGTAGGAACCCGTCTGGATCATGAGGCGATCCTGACGTTTCGTCTCTGGATAGAGCCTCGCTGGACGACCGCTCCCATGGCTGGTCCGCGACGGACCGCACCTCCATTCGGATTTGGGAGGAGTCATCAGCCGGCGTTCGGCAGTTTCCCTTGACTACAGGGCGGCAAACTCCATTGCCAAAATTCATTCAAGCATACACGGGTAAAACTCGCAAGCGTCATGATCCGCGAAGCGGACGCCGGAACTGAATCCCGGTTCACGCGCATTCAACAATGGTTGAAGATGGCAGCGATCACCGTCGGAATCGACTTTGGCACAACGAACAGTTCCCTCGCACGGCGCATCGGCGACTCAACCGGTATTGACCTTCTTCGCGTCCCGCTTTTCGGCGTTGCCACGGAATCCTATCGGTCGCTGCTGTATCTGGAGCAGACTCGCGAACACAACAAGAACCGGCTCGCCTCCTGGACTGGTCCGGAAGGAATCGAGCATTACCTTGCCCGCGAAACGGGCGGACGCCTGATTCAATCGCTGAAATCGTTTCTGTCCAGCCGCAGCCTTCGATCGACGGAAATTTTTGGCCGGCGCGTCGCCATC
>Ga0335081_10003953_pt1 | contig 23374 bp, 19 predicted proteins | sample Lox_Sample_35_FD_206713 | JGI IMG/M metagenome (GOLD analysis project Ga0335081, IMG submission 206713) | Soil microbial communities from Loxahatchee National Wildlife Refuge, Florida, United States - Lox_Sample_3.5 | ecosystem: Environmental > Terrestrial > Soil > Wetlands | place: USA...
TTAGCGAAGCCTTCCTGCTTCCACATGCTACATAATGGGAGCGTATGATCTCCGCCACGGCGACGGAACGCGCCATCCTGGTCATACTGATGGCGGCGTCGGGCGCGCTCTTTTGGTGGCGTTTCCGAAAAGTTATCGACATTTTACGGCGCTCGCGCGCCACCCCCGACTTCGATTGGAAGCCGGCCGGTCCGCGCATCCGGCAACTTTTATGGGAGGTGTTGCTTCAGGGAAAAGTGATCCGCCAGCGGCCGTTGGCGGGCATCGCACACGCATTCGTCTTCTGGGGTTTTTGCGCGTTTGCGCTGATCACGCTCAATCATCTGGCATCCGCATTCGGCGCCGGTTTTCTGTCGGCAGCCAGCGGCTTCGGCCACTTTTACTTCGGCTTCGTAGCGGCGTGGGCGGTGGCCGTCTCGGTAGCCATCACCGGTCTTTTCGTGCGGAGAGCCTTCGTGCGCCCGGTGTGGCTGGGCCAGTTGTCGCCGGAGTCGCTGGTGATTGCCGGCTTGATCCTCATGCTGATGCTCACGTATCTGGCCGGACTGCTGTACGGCGAGGGCACGGCGGAGGGCCACGTGGTGTGGTGGTGCCACACCCTCACACTGCTGTTGTTCCTGCCGCTGATTCCGCATACCAAGCATCTGCACCTGGTGCTCAGCCCGGTGACGGTATTTCTGCGCCGCGCCGGGTTCAGCCGCATTCCTCCACTCTCGGGCGATGAGGATTTTGGCCTCGACACCGGCAAGGATGTAACCCGAATTGACTCGCTGCAGGCTTTTACGTGCGTGGAGTGCGGCCGCTGCACGGAACACTGTCCCGCGTACAACACCGGCAAGGTGCTGAACCCGAAAGAGGTCATCCTGGGGCTGCGCAGCTATCTCAAAGAGTTCGGCCCCGGCAATGAACAGCCGCTGCTCGGCCAACACATCTCCGATGAAGCGGCCTTCCAATGCACCACCTGCGGAAGCTGTGAATACCAGTGCCCGGTGGGGATACAGCATTTGCCCATCATCATCGGGCTGCGGCGCGGCGCGGTGAATACGGGAAAGTGGGAGGACGAATACGGCACCAAGTTTTTCCTGAATCTGGAGCGCAACGGCAACTCCCTGGGGTTTCCCGCCAGCGAGCGCCAAAAATTCATCGAGAAGAACGAACTGCCCATTTACGACGGCACACAGGAATACTGCTTCTGGCTGGGCTGCATGGGTGCTTACGATCCGCAGGGCCGCGAAATTGTGCTCGACCTGGTGCGCGTGCTGCGGCATTTGCAGGTGAGCTTCGGCGTTCTGCGCAGCGAGAAGTGCACGGGAGATCCGGCGCGGCGGCTGGGCAACGATCTGTTGTTCTCGCAAGTGGCCGAGGCGAACATCGAAAAACTGCGCGCGGCCAAAGTCGGCAAGATGGTTTCGATCTGTCCGCACTGCGTGCGCACGATCGGTACAGACTGGCGCGAGTTCGGCGGCACATTCGAGATCGAGCATCACAGCGAGCTGCTGGCGCGGCTGCGGGACCGTTTGCCCGCGCCCGCGCACAACGGCGCCACGGTGGCCTACCACGACCCGTGCTATTTGGGCCGATACCGCGGCGTTTACAACGAGCCGCGCGAAGTGGTCGGGCAGTTCGCGGAGGTGGTGGACCCGGAGCGCTCGCATGAGCGCTCGTTCTGCTGCGGGGCCGGCGGCGGCCAGATGTTTCTGGGCGAGGAAAAAGGCAAAAGGGTGAACGTGATGCGCGCGGAGCAGCTGGTTTCGACCGGCGCGCAGATCATTGGCACGGCCTGTCCGTTCTGCCAGACGATGTTCCGCGATGCCCTCGGCACGATGGCCGGCACGCCGCCCAAGCTGCTCGACATCGCGCAGATCGCCGCCGCTTCAATTTTTTCTGCGCCGAAGGAGTGACGCGCGGGCGACGATGCTATAATCGGCTGGACGCGATTTAAATCGCGGCCACTCCCAGCCAACCTGATAGCGGGCGCGTAGCTCAATTGGCAGAGCAAGTGACTCTTAATCACTAGGTTGAAGGTTCGATTCCTTCCGCGCTCACCAGCAAAACGGCGGGCTTTTACGTCGCGGTCTAACCCGCTTTCCGCTCCCGTTCCAGGGCTTGATGGAGCAAACCCTTGAGATAGGTTTGATACGGCAAGCCGCGCTTCTCGGCAATCTGCTGCGCCGTCTCAATATCGGCGATCGGCAGGCGGATGGTCGTGGATCTCGTGGTGCCACGGACGATAGGCAGGCGCTTGATCTTGCCTTCCTTTTTGGCCTTCAGGAACAGCGCCGTGACGACCTCCGGGTGCGCGTCCCACCACGCGGCCTCGTCGCTTTCCGACTTGAACTTCGGAATCCTGGTCTTGGTGGGCATCATTCCTCTCCTCTGTAAATTTCCCGCTGTTTCGCGTACATTGGGTGCGCGGTCACGAACCGGATCTTGCCCTTGCGCTCGGTAATCACGAACGTCAGCAGTCGGGCCGCGTTCGTCTCCCCGAGGCAAAGCCTGCGGCGCTCATCGGCCCGTTCTGATAAGCCGCTTCACACTCCTCCGCCGAGATCCGGTGCCGTCGGATGTGTGCCACGTTCGCCTCGTTCCAATCGAACTCCATCCGCAGCTACATTGTACATACGAACGGCGCCGGGGCCAAAACGCGATGGCGCGACTACCGGGCTGTGCGGCTACTGGGGCTGAGTGGCTGCCTCAACTTCCGGGGAAGCCGCTCTTCTCCAAGCCGCGATTGCTATGGCGGCCACCACACAGGCCAGGAATGCGTACATGTGCGGTTCCGGAGCGGGTGTGTAATCGTATTGCAAGGACAAGTCCCAGGTTGGATTGTCTATGCTGGTCAGGGTAGCCCTACCGCCGTTATCGGATTCAGCAAATCCGTCCGTCAAGGCTCCCGTCAGATCGGTTTCAACAGGAAGAGACAAAATTCCGCCACCTACGAAATCGGAAACTGAAACAGGGCTAGGGCTACCGAATGGAAAACTAATACCCGGTGGGCCGGGGAACATACCAGGCGTCAGGGTCACGGAATTACCAACCAGGGTTCCCGGTATACGAATGCCCGCCAACCATCCAACCTCAGGGTCGAGATGTGTGGTCACGGGAGAGCAGGTTGGAGCGGAGAACGGTGGGTTTGAGGCATATGCAGGCCCACAAAAGAGCGGATCAGGAAACGGACCGTCAACTGGACCGCCGCCGAACAAAATGTCTGCATTGAGAAAACTCACCGACACGTCGGGGACGGTATAATCCGTGAAACCACCACCATTGTTGCTTGCCCATTGCCATGTCAACGTCGCATCCGCGTTGAATGTGAACACAACTGAGTTCAGCGTACCCAAGGATGGATCGAACTGAGGAACCGCCAATGAATTTTGTACTCCCATAGTGCCGGTCGTAGAAACGTCCTCGCTAAGAACGTCAGCAGAAAGCATTGGAGCGCAGAGCAGCAGTAACCAGATTCCAGACGTTGCTTTCTTTCCGGGCGTTATTCTATCCCGCATTTCGATCTGGCTATTGTACAACTGATCTGCTGGCTTAGAATGTAGTTTGAAATGATTTTGGCACCGCCAAAGTACTGGTGCTAATAGACAACGGCCTCCCATCACGTTTGGAAGGCCGAACGCGGACTGAAGGCCGAACGCGGACTGAGGGAGTGACCGGTGTCCCGATATACTCGTAGGTATGTTGTGTCGCGTTCTGACTGTATCGAGCATTCTGCTTTGCGCGGGCAGGGCCGACGCTACGTCAGTTATAGCTATCTGGAACGCAAACACGGCCGTGATCGCAGGCGATAGCAACCTGAGGCTTGGCCGTGGCGGCACGACAAAGGTGTGCAAGGTCGGTCTGGTCGGCGGAATTGCCTTCGCCATGGACGGTAATATTTCGACAGATGCATTCGATGCCATCGCAATTGCTCGCCAAACGATGCAGGGCGACTCCATAGTGGTCCGTCAGCGCCGTTCGATGGCTGATCGCATCCATGATTTCAATGAGCGGATATCCAGTGAACTTACTCGGCTGGTGGCTCCAATCCGTGGGTATCCTGAATACGAGCAATGGCTCCGCGGCGACTACATAATCGGCGCAATATTCGCGGGAGCTGAAAGCGGCCGGTTAACCGTTAACGTTTTTCGCTTCATGTTGAATCGGGACGGGTCGGTCGTGCCGAGGTCTATGAAGCCTAGATCTGGTCCAAACGGATCCAGCTACTTTCCAGCAGCGTTTGCTGAGGCCATTGATGACAAATACGTATACGTTGAAATCTCCGAGTACGGTCTTCGAGCGGCTGCCGAGAGAATCGTTACAGCTGGAATCGCCCTAGCCCCCGACCACGTTGCGGAACCCGTGGCGGTACTTGAGCTCGCCGCTAATAGTAACCATACTTGGGTGAACCGACCGACGTTCTGTCCTGAATGAATACCTCACCCGCACGGGAGTAAATGTGAATCGGCGAGTCACCATATCGGGTAGCAACTTTGCTGGCAACCGGGATCGGCATTTTGGAGGAGCCGACCGTCAGCGATCACCTGAATGTCACGCTATACGATGCCGCCTGCGGAGCAGGCTTGCTGAGCCTCGCGGCCAGTTCCCTGCCTTGGCGCATCATCGGCTGTTCCAGAAACCGGTAACTGAGCGCGGCCACCGCGAAGATCGGGATCAGCCGCGGAACGAACCATTCGCAGTTGCGCAGAAACGTCACGCCCAGCGGCAGCAGGAATAGCTGCTGCCAGATGTAGATCGAGTACGACCGCCTGCCGATCCACACCAGCACCGGATGCTCCAGCCATCGCACCAGCGTCATTTCTGGCCGGAGCGACGGGAGGACTACCAGGAATGCGAACAGCATCGCCTCCAGGGATCGTGGATCAAACCCAGTGACCCTCGGGGCCACCAGGTTCACCAGAAGCAGCATGGCCAGCAGCCCACCCAAAACCGCGGGTCGCGCGTGAGCACAAAGCCATCGCCGGATCGAAGGATTTCGGATTAGCAGCGCGAGCAGCGCCGCGTATACGAGAAAGTCGAGGATCAGGTGCGTTTCGAGAAGCAACCAGGAATGGTCAGCGACAGGATGCCGCGCCAGCGTCAGAGTTCGCAGAACGGCCACGGCCGAGACAATCGCGACGCAACACCATTTCGACCGGCTTTGCCCTGCCAAGGCCATCAGGGGCGGCCAAAACAGGTAGAAGTGTTCTTCCACCGCCAGCGACCAGAAGTGGTTCACCAGCCAGCTTCCGGGAAAGTAGTTCCCCAGGAACGCGCCGGCGCGGACGATTTCCAGTTCCCGAATTGGCCAATGCCACAGCGCCCCGCCGATCGCCAGAACTGCCAGGTACGGGAGGAACGGAGGAACGATGCGAAAGACTCTCCGGATGTAAAACATGCGGAGCGCGAGCACCGGCCCGTACGCTTTCAGTTCGCGGAGGAACAGCGAGGTGATCAAATAGCCGCTGATGGCGAAAAACAGCCGCACCCCGAATGGCCCGAACTTACTGGCGATCGCGATCCATCGTGCATCGGAAGGGCTGCGTGCCACCGAAACTTCCAGGCTGTGAGCGAGCAACACGGCCAGAATGGCGATCGCCCGCAGGCCATCCAATCCGGCGATACGGCTGCGGTTCGCGGCGCTCTCGACCTCAGACCGGCACTCGCGCGGCGTCGCCGCGAAATACAGTTGAGGCCATCGTCCGGCGATCCGCCGGTTCGCTTCTCTGGCAAATACTGGCACCAGAGATACTGTGGTTGCGGATTAAAGAGTTCTCCACCCCGTAGAGAGGTTACCCCTGCCCGCAAGAGCGGGCGATCGCGTGGACCATCACCCGCAGTTGCGTCACTGGTTTCGGCTGGCCGCTACTGCGGCGCCGCGGTTAGCCAGGAATTCACCGGAACGTTGCCGCTCGTGGTGGCGCAGCCGGCGAAGGCTCCCAATAAGGAGGCGGGGTTCGTTCCGCACCCCCAATAGTTGCCGTCGGCGTTTACGGTTCCCCGCCCCAGGTTCAGGATGCCGATGGCGCCGCTGAAGGAGTTGCGGTGCACGTCGATTTGACCGGGTATATTTACCGCCACATCAAAAGTCTCCATGGTAATGGTGTTGCCTGCGATGATCATGCCCGAAATGGGCGAGATGCCCGCGACGTTAATGCCCGCCGGTCCGGGTGTTGGCGTGTCGCCGTTGTCGGCGCCATTGTTGCTGATGGTATTCCCGATAATCACGTTATCGTTGAGGTTCTGACCGGGCGTGTGTCCGTGGATCGATACTCCGGGGATGCCGTTGCCGGAGATCTGGTTGTCCGCCACCACGTTGCCGTACGCCGCCGTGCCGGGCGCGGAGGCAAAGATACCCACACCGGCGCCCGCGCCACCTGCGCCATTTCGTAGCGACTGGTTGCCGATCACGTGGTTGTTATACACGCCCAACGCCGTTTGCGACCCCGAAACCATGGCGGGCGGATGGGAGGCAAGTGTAATCCCGCAGTCGAAATCGTTGTCGGTCACCGTGTTTCCGGTTACGACATTATCGTGGGCTGCCGCGGTGTCATCGGTTATCAGGATCCCGCCGGCGTTGCTATGCACGGTGTTGTTAGCAACGGTGGAATGGCTCGCGCCGAGCAGATGAATTCCTTCACCACAGTCGAATGTCTCTCCGGTCTCAAAATCGGGCAGGCCTGGGCAGGCTGGCGCCGTTTCTGAGAGAACGATGTTCTTGTCGTTGTTCGTGACGATGTTGCCGGAAATCGTGACTGCGGATGCATTCGTCACCAGGATTCCCTCGAAGTTCGCATTCTGTACTGTGAACCCGGAAATGAATACGTTGGCGAGGTTCGGATTATCGATGCCGTCCACGTAAATGCCGTTGGCCAACCCGGTGGCATCGATGATCGTGCTGGCGGCGTTTGCGCCAATCAGCGTGATTGGCTGGAAGATGTTCAAGTCTTCCTTGTACGTGCCCGCGGCCACGTTGACCGTGTCGCCGGGCGACGCCGCGGCAACGGCCGCGCCAATGGTTTTCTGGCACCCCGCTGAGCCATCCGGATTCACGCACAACGTGGCAGCTGCGAGCGGATAGCACACCACGCACGCTAGGACGAGGGGGGCAACCGGCCAATGGCTTTGTTTTGTCGTGGCAGCCATCGGTCGAGCTGGGGCAAGGCGGGGCGCAAGTGCATCCGATCGAGTCATGGTTCTCAGCTCCTCATTGAATTGACCGGTTGGTTGGCGCGGCAGCTTGTGCCGCAGGTGAATCGCACGCAAAGAAACCGGACGAGTTAGTATACTTGGCGGGCATTACACTTGCAAAGGAAATTAGCGATCTTTCGAACAATTCGCGCAGAAATCGCGCAGAAGCGCGGGCCTCTGCATCGGGTAACTAGCAAGACTGTACTGGCAAATCCAAATCTGGAGTTGCCCACCACAGAATGGATGGGCTACGTACCAATCGGCTCTGGAACGTGCCCCACACTGCCCTTTTCGGCTTACAACCCCTTGCGTTCCTTCACATTTTCACTAACCTTCGGCTTAACTCCCCTGTTATAATCGATAAAATCTGACTCAACCTATGCCTCTAAAGCCTTTCGCTTGGAACCCGGATGGTGTGGATCGAAAGATTTTTCTTTTGAAACCACGAGGCTTCTGTGCCGGTGTGGTACGGGCGATCGATGTGGTCAAAATCGCACTCGATCTGTATGGGCCCCCAGTCTACGTCCGAAAAGAAATCGTTCACAACAAACATGTCGTGGACGAGCTGCGGAGCGCCGGCGCCGTCTTTGTGGAAGAACTGGATGAGGTTCCCGAGGGCGGCCGGGCAATCTTCAGTGCACATGGCGTGTCGCCGGCAGTGCGCCGACAGGCCAAGGAGCGCCACCTGGAAGTCATCGATGCCACCTGTCCGTTGGTGACCAAAGTGCATCTGGAGGCGGTGAAATTCGGCCGTGAGCAGTACAGCATCGTACTAATTGGCCATAAGGACCACGACGAAGTGATCGGCACATTAGGAGAGGTTCCCCAATCCAGCTACCTCGTCGAAACCGTAGAGGATGTGGATCGATTGGAGTTGCCCGACCCGACTCGCGTGCGATACCTCACGCAGACCACATTGAGCCTAGATGAAACCAAGGAGATCATTAGCCGGTTGAAAGTGCGTTTCCCACAAATACAGGGCCCGCCGGCGCAGGACATCTGTTATGCAACCGAGAACCGCCAGATGGCCGTCAAAGCAATTTCCGAAGCCATTGACCTGCTGCTGGTGGTTGGCTCCCAAAACAGCTCGAACTCCAAGCGGTTGGTGGAGGTGGCGGAGAACTTCGGGGTGCGCGCGTACCTGGTGAATGACCGCGGCGACGTGGACCTGGGTTGGCTCGAAGGCGTCAGGAATGTAGGGGTCACGGCGGGAGCGTCGGCGCCCGAGCACCTGGTTGAAGAGCTGATCGAATTTCTGCACCAGAATGGTTTCCGGCAAAAGGAGGAAGTGGAAATGGTGGATGAGGACGTTCGGTTCTCGCTTCCGGCGGAATTGACCGCGTCGATCCGATGAGCGCCCCGGCACAAGTTGCGCGCAGCCTCGAGCCGGCCGCTCGCCGTGCCGTACGCGGGGCAGCAGCTTACGTCAGTTCCCTGCAGGCCGGCAACGGCCACTGGTGCGCAGAACTCACGGCCGACACCACGCTCGAAGCCGACTACATCCTGTTTCAGCTTTGGCTCTATCCGCCCGAGAACGGGAAGTGGGAACCGCTTTCGAGGCCATTGATCGACAAAGCGGTGGCTTCCATCCTGGATCGCCAGCTGCCCGATGGCGGCTTCAATATCTATGTCGAAGGCCCGTCTGAGATCAGCGCATCCGTCAAAGCCTACTTCGCGTTGAAGTTGGCGGGCCTGGCTGTGGACGATCCGCGCCTGCGGCAGCTGCAGCAGCGCATTCTGGAATTGGGCGGAATTCAGGCGGCCAACAGCTACGTCAAGGTCAACCTGAGCCTGTTCGAACTCTATCCGCGAAAATATTGTCCGACGATTCCGCCGGAAGTCGTCCTGCTGCCGTTCGATTTCCTGTATCAGATGTCGTCATGGACACGCGCCATCGTGGTGTCGCTCGCTCTAACCCAAGTGGCGCGGCTCAGCCGGCCGGCTCCACTCGGCTTCAACCTGGACGAACTGTGGGCGCCCGGCGTAAGCCCCGGGTTTTCCAAATCCGAAAAGCTATTTAGCTGGCGCACGTTCTTCCTGGCCGCGGACCGGTTTTTGAAATTTTGGGAGCGCCACCCGATCGCATCGGTGCGGCGTAAGGCCATCGAGCGCGCCTCCGAGTGGATGATCGAACGGCTGAACCATTCCGACGGTCTGGGAGCGATTTATCCGCCCATGATGTATTCGGTAATGGCTCTGGACGCCCTCGGGTATCCCGCCGATCACCCATTGCGTGTCGAGGCGCTCCGGCAATTCAATACGCTGCTGGTGGATGACGGCAAGCGCTTCTTCTTCCAGCCGTGCTTTTCACCGGTCTGGGATACGGCCATCGGCGCCTATGCTCTGGCGTGCGCCGATCGCGATCATCCGGCGCTCGAAGGCGCGGCCGACTGGCTGCTCTCGAAGGAGATCCGCCGCAAGGGCGATTGGTCTCTGAAGCGGCCGAATACCGAACCCTCCGGCTGGGCGTTTGAATACAGCAACGACTTTTACCCGGATATCGACGACACGGCGATGGTCCTGCTGGCGTTGGGCCATGTGGAAGCCAGCGATCGTCCCGCACAACAAGCCTGCCACCGCCGGGCGCTCGATTGGCTGATAGCGATGCAGGGCAAGGACGGCGGCTGGGCGGCATTCGATGCCGACAACAATTGGGAGTTCTTGAACGGTGTGCCGTTCGCGGATCACAACGCCATGCTCGATCCGGCGTGTCCCGACATCACGGGCCGCGTGCTGGAAGCGCTGGCGGCCCACGGCATCGCCGGCAGCCATGGATCGGTGCGGCGCGGCGTGGAGTGGCTGATTCGTAACCAGGAGCAGGACGGAAGCTGGTACGGCCGCTGGGGAGTTGCGTATATCTACGGCACTTGTTTTGCGCTGCGCGGCTTGGCGGCTTCCGGTGAGAACGACCGCGAAGCCCACATCCTGCGCGCCGGCGAATGGCTGCGCTCCATCCAGAACGCCGATGGCGGCTGGGGGGAAAGCTGCGCCAGTTACGACCGCGGAACGTACACGCCCGGGCCCAGCACGCCTTCGCAAACGGCTTGGGCCATCATGGGCCTGATAGCGGGTGGGGATTCGGACAGCCTCAGCGTGCGCGATGGCATCGAATACTTGCTCGACACGCAGAATTCCGACGGAAGCTGGAACGAGCATCTGGCCACCGGAACCGGCTTCCCTAAAGTGTTTTATTTGAACTACCATTTGTACAAAGATTATTTCCCGCTGCTCGCCTTGGCGACGTACGTCAAGCAGGGGCGCTCGATCGGATAGGTGAAATGAGATTTCCACTGACGATGACCGCCGGCATGGCGGGGTACATTTTCAAGAACAAGATGCGCCCTCGGCCCGAGTGGCAGAAGACGGCGGCGCCGGCTGCCGACGGGGCAAATCCATTCCGCATCCTGCCTCCCAAGACAAACCAGAAGCGGCAACCGCACCCCATGATCAACAAGCGGTTTCCGATTGTGCTCATGCTGGAGCCTCTGCATGCCTGCAACTTGACCTGCACGGGCTGCGGCCGCATTCGGGAGTATGAATCCACCATCACCGAACGCCTGCCTCTGGAAGAGTGCCTGGCGGCGGTGGATGAGTGCGGAGCTCCCATGGTCTCCATCTGCGGTGGCGAGCCGATGATGTATCCGCAGATCGGCGAGCTATCGAAAGGGATTCTCGAACGCAACCGGTATATCTTCCTCTGCACCAATGGAATGTTCATCCGCAAGCGCCTCAAGGAATTCCAGCCCGACCGGCGTTTCTATTTCAACGTGCACCTGGATGGCATGGAAAAGACGCACGACATCTGCGTGGAGAAGGAAGGCGTCTTCCGCGAGGCCATCGAAGGCATCAAAGCAGCCAAAGCCGCCGGATTCCAGGTTTGCACCAACACCACGATCTACAAAGAAACCGATATGCGCGAGATCGACGAGTTGTTCGCGTTCCTCAAGCAGTTCAACGTGGACGGCCACCAGATCGCACCCGCCTATGGCTACGCGTCTGTGGACGACCGCGAGATCTTCCTCACGCGCGACGACATCCACGAAAAGTTTAAGGACATCGACCGGCTGGCGAAGAAATACGCGGTTCGCCAGACGCCGCTGTACATGGACTTCCTGAAGGGCGAGAAAGAGCTTCCCTGCACCGCGTGGGGCAATCCGACCTACAACGTGAAAGGCTGGAAGGGTCCCTGCTACCTGATCACCGATGGCCATTACAAGACCTTCGAGGCTCTCATGACGCAAACGCCCTGGGAGAGCTATGGCCAGGGCAACGATCCGCGTTGCGAGCATTGCATGGTGCACTGCGGATTCGAACCGTCGGCGGCGCTGAGCATTAACGCCGGAGTGGCCGACAATCTCAAGATGCTGGCGTGGATGCTGCGTTAGACCCCGATCCGCAGCCCCGGCCGAAGCCGGAGCACCGCCGGATGGGAACATCCGCCGACCGCAAACCCGCTCTCGTCACGGGCGCCTCGGGCTTTCTCGGATGGCACGTGGCGCGTGTGCTTCTGGAACGCGGCTATGAGGTCCGGACGCTGGTGCGGCCCGGCAGTCAAGTCACCGGTCTCGATACGGAGCCGGTGATTGGCGATCTGCGGGACCCCAAATCGCTCGAACGCGCCGTGGCCGATTGCGGTCTGGTGTTTCATGTGGCCGCCGATTACCGCCTGTGGGTCAAAGACCCGCAAGAGCTCTACCGCTCGAACGTGGATGGCACCCGGAACCTGTTGGAAGCGGCGCGTCAGGCGGGCATCTCGCGATTCGTCTACACCAGCACGGTGGGTTCGATTGGAATTCCGCACGATGACATCGGCGACGAGAACACGCCGGTCGCGCTCGGGGACATGGCTGGCGACTACAAGCGCTCGAAGTTTCTGGCGGAACAGGTGGTGCTGGAATACGCACGCGCGGGATTTCCAGCGGTCATTGTGAATCCGACTGCGCCCGTGGGCGATCACGACGTGAAACCTACGCCCACCGGCCAGACGGTGCTCGATTTCCTGAACGGAAGAATGCCGGCATTCATCGATACCGGCCTGAACATCGTCGACGTCCGCGACACGGCGGACGGGCATTGGCTCGCCTGCGAGCGGGGCCGCGTAGGGGAGCGGTACATTCTCGGTTCGGAGAATCTGACTCTGGAGCAGATCTTCGAAATCCTGGCTCGCCTCACCGGCCGCAAAGCGCCGGCGGTGAAATTGCCTTACGCAGTGGCGTACTGCGCCGGCATGTGCAGCACGGCATGGGCAGAGGTCACGGGCACGCCGCCGCGCGTGCCGATCGACGCCGTGCGCATGGCGCGCAAGAAGATGTGGGTGACGCACGCCAAGGCACAGCGCGAATTGGGCTACGATCCGGCGCCGGCGTCGTATGCGCTGCGGCGGGCTGTCGAGTGGTTCACCGGACCGTGGCAGGCCCAAACCCGTGCGCCCGCAGCCTGATGAGGCTCATCTTTGTGGCTTCCGATCCCATGGAATTTCGCGGCATTGCCGCTAGAGCTGATCAGAAACGCAAATCCAGCCTCGGCGTGGACTGGGCGCTTTCGGCGCGGTTGAACGGACACGATGCCTTGCTGGTAGCAAACGGCGTCGGCTGGAAGCGAGCCGCGGAGGCCGCTGACATGGCTCACCGAGCGTTTCCCGCTGACGCAATCATCAGCACCGGTTTTTGTGGCGCCCTCGATTCGGCGCTGGGCATCGGCGACGCGGTGATCGCGACTGGCGTGGTGGGACCGCACGCCAGATACCCGGCGCTCCCCATCTCGCGAAGCGATCGCGCGGCCACAGGACTCGTGATCTCCACCGACCACGTGGTCGCTACCGCGGCCGAGAAGCGCTTGCTACGCGCAGAAGGCGGCAGCGCCGTCGAGATGGAGGCCGCAGGCGTAGCGGTTCGCGCGCAGGCGCTGGGGCTGCCGTTCTACTGCGCACGTGCCGTTACCGATCTTGCCACCGAAGATATGGCGAACGATTTCGGCTCGGTTCTCCGTCCCGATGGCCACTTCGATACAATTGGAGTAATCAAACAGATGTTGCGCCGACCGGGTGCCCGGTTGCCGGAACTGATCCGGCTGCGTCAAAACTGTGCCCGAGCCGCGAGAACCCTAGGGGAATTCTTTGCCGACTGCCGATTTTGACAGGACCGCTATACCAGTAACCATGCACGCTGCCGTGTACCGCGGAGAGAGTGTGGTCTCGGTGGAGGAGATTCCCACGCCGGCGATCGGCCCAGGCGAAGTCCTGATTCGTGTGGAAGCGTGCGGTATTTGCCACACGGATCTGAAAAAGATCGAGCACAACCTCTTCGAGCCCCCGCGCGTCTATGGCCACGAGACCGCCGGAGTAATCGCCGCAGTAGGGGCCGGGGTGACTCAGTACAAACCGGGAGACCGCGTGGTAGCGTTCCACCATATCCCCTGTTTGAATTGCTTCTACTGTAAGCGCAAACAATACGCGCAATGCCCGTTGTATAAGCGCGTGGGCATCACGGCCGGCTTTGAGCCGGCTGGCGGCGGATTCGCGCAGTACGTGCGGGTGATGGACTGGATCGTGGAGTGTGGCATCGAGAGAATTCCGGATGGCGTGTCTTTCGAGCGTGCCACTCTCGTGGAACCGTTAAACACTTGCCTGAAAGCGATCGTACAATGCGATCCGCAGCCGGACGATTTTGTGGTGGTAATGGGACAGGGTCCGATTGGGCTTATGTTCACGATGCTGGCGCATCGCGCCGGCGCGCGTGTGGCGGCTACCGATACCATCGCCGAACGTATCGAACTAGCCGGCCGTTGCGGCGCCGAATTCGCCTGGGACCCGCGGCAAGTGAACCTTACGGCAGAAGTTAAGAAACGGACCGAAGGGCGCGGCGCCGACCTGGTGATTGTCGCTGCCTCCGTCCCCGGCATCGTGAGTCAGGCGATCGCTTGTTCCCGTCCGGGCGCGCGAATTTTACTTTTCGCACAGACTTCCGCGGCCGAACGTATCGAAGCATCCGGCGCCGATATCTGCGCTGGTGAACGTATGTTGTTCGGTTGTTACAGTGCCTCGGTGGATCTGCAAAAGGAATCAGCGGCGCTGGTGTTTTCGGGCGATTTACCGCTAGATGAGCTGATTTCGCACCGTTTACCGTTGGTTAAAATCCGTTCAGGTTTCGATTTGGCATTGCATCCTGGACCTAAATCGTTGAAAATAATCGTTCAGCCACAGAGGTGGGTATAGTGACTAGCCAGATGATGGCTGCCGTGCTTTACGGCAAGGAACACTTGCAGGTAGAGCCTGTAGCTATTCCGCAAATCGATCGCGACGACATTCTGGTACGCGTGAAAGTGGCGCTTACCTGCGGCACGGACGTGAAGGTTTTTCGCCGCGGATATCACGCACGGATGATTGTGCCGCCAGCCGTGTTCGGTCACGAACTGGCCGGCGATGTGGTCGCCGTAGGGGAGGACGTCCGCAGGTTTCGGGTGGGCCAGCGCGTAGTCGCCGCCAATTCGGCTCCGTGCGACGAGTGTTACTTTTGCGGCCGGGGCTTTGAGAACCTGTGCGAAGACCTGCTGTTCAATAACGGCGCATATGCCGAGTACATTCGCATTCCCGGGCGGATCGTCCGCCGCAACACGTATCTGATTCCGCCTCACGTCAGCTATCACGATGCTGCCCTGGTGGAACCGCTGGCCTGCGTGCTGCGCGGTTTCGAGGAAACCAATCCGCGGCCGGGCGATACTATTTCGATCATCGGGCTCGGGCCGATCGGGCTGATGTTCGTGAAGCTGGCCAAGCTGGCCGGGTGCCGCGTGATCGCGGTGGGCCGCCGGCGACAGCAACTGGACCGCGCGGCTTCGCTGGGCGCAGACGAACTGATTGAGACTCCGGCCGACGCGGATCCCGTGCCCGCGATCAAGCGCATGACCCATGGGCGCGGCGTCGATATCGCCATGGAGGCGGTAGGCAAGCCGCAAACCTGGCACTGGGCGGTGGACATGGTGCGGCGCGGCGGGACCGTCAACTTCTTCGGCGGGTGCCCCAACGAGAGCAAGGTAAGCCTGGACACGGCTTTGCTGCACTACTCCGAGATTACCTGCAAAGCCACTTTCCACCACACTCCGGCTTACATCCGCAAAGCGCTCGATTTGATTTGCGCCGGGCATGTCACCGCTGCTTTCTTCGTCAACCGCGAAGAACCGCTGGCCAATCTTCTCGAAGTGATGCGCCACCTGATGAGCCACAACGGGCACCTCAAGACGGCGATACTGCCGTAGGAATCATCTGGCGTGGGCACACCCGCGTTACTGCCTCCCATCGAATTCGTGCGGTCCCAGGAGGCGCTCCAGCAAACCTATTCGCTCGATCAGGCGCGGGCCTACACGCGCTGGCTGGCTACTCACCACTACGAGAATTTTCATGTGGTGAGTTTTCTGCTGCCCAAGCGGTTGCACCAGGATTTCTACAACGTGTATGCGTTTTGCCGTTGGGCCGACGATCTGGGTGATGAAACCGGAGACTGTGCCGAGAGCCTTCGTCTGCTGGAATGGTGGAGCGCGGAACTCGACGCCATGTACGCCGGACACGCCACACATCCCGTTTTCGTGGCGCTGCTGCCAAGTGTCGAGCAGTTCGGCATCCCGAAGCAGCCGTTCGCGGATCTGATCGAAGCGTTCGTTCAGGACCAGACGGTGACACGCTATCGGAATTTCGAGGAGCTGTTCGGCTACTGCCGGTGCTCGGCGAATCCCGTGGGCCGCCTGGTGTTGTACCTGTGTGGCTATCGCGACGCCGAACGGCAACGGCTGTCGGACGCCACCTGCACCGCTCTGCAGCTTGCGAATTTCTGGCAGGATGTGACCACCGACCTGCTCAAGGATCGCATTTATATTCCCTTGGACGTGATGGAGCGCCACGGGTACACGGTGGAAGACCTGTTCGCTCACCGCTTCACTCCGGCGTTTCGCGCGGTGATGCAGGAGATCTGCCAGAAGGCGCGTGCATTGTTTCTGAAGGGGCTGCCGCTTGCGCGCATGGTAGACCGCCGGCTGGCACTCGATCTCGACCTCTTCAGCCGCGGCGGGCTGCGCGTGCTGGAGAAAATTGAAGCGCAGGGGTATGATGTTCTCCGCGCGCGCCCGGCCATTTCCAAAGCGGAGCGCGTTTGGCTGTTGCTCGGTTCGTTGGCACGCGTGGTCTTTTCGCGAGCGGCCTGATGCCAGATCTCGATGAGTCGTACGACTATTGCCGGCGTGTCGCCCGTCAGCGGGCCAAGAATTTCTACTACTCGTTCCTGCTTCTCTCCCTGGAGCAGCGCAAAGCCATGTGCGCCATCTATGCGTTCATGCGCTATTGCGACGATCTAAGCGATGAACCGGGAGCCAACCGCGGCGCCATTGAGCGCTGGCAGGGGGAAATGGAACAGGCCTTTCAAGGGAGCTTCAGCCAGCACCCGGTTTGGCCCGCGTTTCACGATACCGTCCAGCGCTTCGTGATTCCACACGAGTATTTTCGCGAGATGATCGCGGGAGTCGCTTCGGACCTGGAACCGCGGCAGATCCAAACCTTCGACGAGCTCTACCGGTATTGCTACCAGGTTGCGTCTGTGGTGGGGCTGACGATTATCCACATTTTCGGATTTGAGACACCGGCCGCCTTGCCGCTGGCCGAAAAATGCGGCGTGGCCTTTCAGTTGACGAACATCCTGCGCGACATTCGCGAAGACGCCTCGCTGGGCCGCGTGTATCTTCCCGCTGAAGACCTGAGCCGTTTTCACGTGACTACCGAGGATTTGCGCGCGGGTAACCGCAATGAGCCGTTTCTGCGGCTCATGCGTTTCGAAGCCGCGCGGGCGCGCGCCTACTACCTGGAATCGACGCCGCTGCTGGAGCTGGTGGAACCGCGCAGCCGGAAGTCGCTCTGGGCGTTGATCACCATCTATTCCCGGCTTCTGGAGCGCATCGAGGCCGCGAATTATGATGTCTTCTCCCAGCGCGTGCGTCTATCGTCATTCGAGAAATCCTGGATCCTGGTGCAGGCGCTGGTCTCCGGCCGCGGGCAAGGCACACAACGCCCGGCCGCCGCGAGGTAGAGCGTGGGGACGGGCCTTCTGGCCCGCCGCCGGGCTTTCGCCCGGCGCTCCGTCCGAAAGGCCCGACTCCGCGCGGGCAATCCAATTAGTACTACTAGTATCTGCGGGACGCCAGGGGCCGTAGTACCAGCTCGGCCCGGAAAGAATCTGGTGTATTCTTGTTTTGCCGGTTAATCATTTCGGACCGTGTCAATGGAGCTATCCATCATCATCCCGACGTATAACGAGCGGCCAAATCTGGTTGCGCTGGTTGACGCCCTGGATACCGCCCTAACTGGTATCGATTACGAGGTGGTAATTGTCGATGACGATTCGCCGGACAATACCGCCGCATTAGCCCGTTCACTGGCCCGGCAGAACTCGCGCGTCCGCGTGCTCCATCGCATTGGACGCAAAGGCTTGTCGTCTGCGACGGTAGAAGGAGTCCTCGCCACCAGCTCGCCCTATGTTGCCGTGATGGACGGGGATATGCAGCACGACGAGAAGATTCTGCCTGCCATGCTGCAAAAGCTGAAACAGGAAGATCTCGATATCGTCATCGGCAGCAGGTATGTAGAAGGTGGAAGTGTAGGTGAGTTCGCGGCCGGCCGGGTTGCGTTGAGCGAGGCGGGCCGCTGGCTGAGCAACAAGATCTGTCACACCCGAATGTCCGACCCCATGAGCGGTTTTTTCATGCTCACCCGCCGCTATTTTCATGAGGTCGTGTATTCGCTGAGTGGCACCGGTTTCAAGATTCTCCTCGATCTGGTGGCTTCCGCCCGGCGGCCGGTGCGAATCGGCGAAATCGGGTATACCTTCCGCAACCGGCTCCACGGCGAATCCAAGCTGGATATTCTGGTGGGGCTGGAATATCTGCAACTGCTATTGGACAAGTTCTTTGGCGGATGGATACCGGTAGGCTATCTGGTTTTTTCCATGGTTGGCACGGTGGGCTTGATTGCCAACCTGCTGCTGGTATACTCGCTGCTTCAATTTTTGCGGCTTCCTTTTGATCTATCCCAAGGCATTGCGGGTTTTCTCGTGATTGCCCTGAATTTTGTGCTGAATAATCTCCTGACGTTTCGTTCCGCCCGGCTGCATCGTGCGCGGGCGTGGCAGGGCTTGGCGCTATTCTATATAGCGTGTAGTGTCGGGCTGAGTTTCAATCTCATAGCGGCCCACGGTTTTCGCGATTTTGGAGTGCCCCGATTGTTGGCGGCCTTCGTTGGAATTGTAATTGGCTCGGTTTGGAATTATTGGGTGACATCGCTCTTCATCTGGGGAATTCGGCGGCACCGGGCCGGCCGTCTACAGACCGCATATTCGCCGGATTTGGTACCCGATGCGTCCACAGTTACCGGACTCAAATCTTAATCTCGAACCGGCGGCTTCCAGTTTGCGATACTAGCATCGCGCGAGGGCCTGTAAAACCTTGACCATCCCAGAGTTCGTTTATACGAAGCTACTGAAGCCGAAACCCTTAAAAGCGGCAACGAATGCGGTCCTGCGTTCGCTAATACCAGCGGAACTCCGCGTCGGCACGGCAAGAATCGCCTTGAATCCCCACGACCCGGTGACTTCCGGCGCCTTATTTCTGAAGGTGTACGAGCGCCCGGAGACGGATTTTTTTTTGGCGACTTTTAAGCCCGGCATGAGTTTTCTCGACATCGGCGCAAACGTCGGATACTACACGGCCCTGGCCTTGAGCAGAACCGAAGGCCAAAGCCGCGTCGTTGCGATCGAGCCGGATCCGGAGAACTTCAGCTACCTTCAGAAGACTGTGCTGGCCAACGGCGGCACGAACACTACATGCGTGCATAAGGCAGCCGCCGATAAAGCCGGCATCATGACTCTCTATGTATGCGCCGACAATCGCGGTGATAATCGCCTATATGATAACGAGCTTCGTTCCGGAACCTGCACAGTGGATGTCGTGACCGTTGACGAACTCCTGAAATCCTTGTCACTCGAGAGCGTCGACTATATCAAAATGGATGTGCAGGGGTACGAAGCACACGTACTGCGTGGAATGCAACGAACGCTGGGCGGTTCCCATCCACTCGTTCTTGTCATGGAGTTTTGGCCTCATGGCCTCACCGGCGCCGGTTCCAAGCCAGTGGAGGTACTCGAGTTTCTCACCGCCATAGGCTTGCAATTGTTTGAATTGACTCCCAAAGCTCGGCTCAGGCGCATTCAAGATTACCGGGAACTGACTGCGCGACTTCCGGGAACCCAATATACGAATATCGTAGCGATCCGGAACACTACATTGCCTCCATCGATGTTTACGCAATAAGTAGCAGACTGCACGACATGGTATCTTCCTTCCTGACACAACGGCCGCGGCAGTGGGTAATCTTTGTAGTCCTGAGTATCTGCACAACCGCTCTTTATCTCTGGAACTTACCCGATCTGTTCAGCTTCTTCACTCTGAGCTTCCGCGACAGCGGCAGCAATTTGATGCTGGTGAAGTTGCTCCACGACGGTCAAAGACCCACTATCGACTTTGGTTACGCCTACGGCCTGTTATCCGTTCTACTTTCGCAAGTGTGGTTGTCGATTTTCGGGATTACTCCCACCGCTTTCGTAAGTTCCATATATATACTGGCTCTGCTCTACTGTTATTGGTTTAGCCGCTTCCTGACGGCAATCGGCGTGGGATATCTCCATCTTGGTCTGCTGATCCTTCTTTGGCCGTTTGCGATGCCACCGGTCATCAGCTACAGCCATGCCATTGAACCGGTTCTGTTAATGGCTGCCCTGGCGCTATACATGGAGGAGAAAGCAGAGTGGGCACTCGCGGTATGCACGATATGTTTGTTCGTGAAACCGAGCATGGCCTACTTATTCGGGCTGGTGCTGGTGATCATACTGGTTGTTCAGTCTCGACCGCCTCAGCCCGGCGCATTGAGGCGCTTGGTTCGCGCATTCGCGCCGTCAGTGCTGGCTGGACTCATCATCGGCGTATTCTTGGGCGCTTACTACGGGTGGGGACCATTGGTTTCTACGCTTACCGCGGAAGACGGGCACCGGGCATATCGCATCGACCATTACGGTGTGCTCGGATATGGACGTTCCTTCTTTTGGAACCCCAGCTGGAAATACTACCTGGGCCAGGCGGCGGGCTTTTGGATATTTTCCATGCTTTCGGTTATAGGCGTTGCCGCTGGTATCACGGTGTCGCGCCTACGAACGCGGAAGACCTTTTCCAAGCGAGATGTTCTGATCTGTTCGATTGCGCTCTTGCTGCTAGCGTTTCATGTGTTCTTCTACGGACCGCCAGAAAGCTGGATTTACTACGTCTTCTTACTGGTCATCTTCTGGGTTCTCATGATCGATCGGCAGCGTCTTCGGTGGCTCATTTGCGTCGCTTTGCTGCTCTATCTCACCACCACCTTCATTACTCAGCGCGGCCATCTTCGGTATTGGCGTACCGTCGTTACTTCTCCATTGACCCATGGCTTGGCTACCGATCCACAAACCTTCGAAGAGTGGCGTGCGGTTTTCTCACTCTCGAAACGCTATCACGTAACCATCCTTTCGTTCGGAGGCGCCTCGGCCCTTTTCTTTCCGGAGATGGAGACGGCTCCGCGTCTGTTTTTGGATCCGGGGCTATCGCAACCGCGTGAGGCCGACGCGGCCCTGACGTCACTGCAGCATGCCGACTACGTAGTTTGGCCTTCTGGCTTTCCTTACCTCAATTACCGAACTTGGCCCGGCCTCGGCGATGAGCTGCGAAAGTTTCAGACGGTCAGCAAGACTGAGCGGTTTACTGTCCTGCGGCGTTCGTCGCTCTCCTCTACTGGGGGCTCGTTGAAATAGGATTCAAGAGCACCGCACGCTTGGCTGCGAACAGCTGTTTCTTAATCGTAAACACTGGACACGAGTTTGAATCACCTACCGCAGCAGGTCTCCGTGCTGAAAAACGCCGTTCTTGGCACCTCATCACAAACGGCGGTTGTTTGAACCCTCAGGAACCACCACAGATGGAACGCGACGGCGCGCATCAAGAACTGCTCTCTCAAATATTTGCCGTTGCTGATGAAGTGGTATTTGGGTAGGCTTTAATTGATGGCGAATCAACAAAACGTAACCTCCGGACCACTCGATAGCCCTTCGTGCGTGGTCTGCGAGGCGAGTTCCGCAAGTTGCGGATCCAAATGCGGCTACGAGTTGTTTCGCTGTTCTGCATGCTCGCATCTGTTCGTTTGGCCCATGCCGTCAACCACCGACTCGATCTATAGTGCAGATTACTTCAGCGGCGCCAAAGCCGGTTTTGGATATACAGACTATGACAACGACAAGCGCGCCATGATACCGACATTTGAGAAGTGTCTGAGCCGCATCGAGGCTGCCGTAGGCTCCACGGGTGCGCTGCTGGATGTGGGAGCAGCTACGGGTTTCTTTCTCGATCTCGCAAAGCGACGGAAATGGCAGGTGCAGGGCGTGGAATTAAGCGTCAGCGCGTCCGCCGTAGCGCGATCAAAAGGGCTCGACGTGGCAACCGGTTCCGTAGAGAGCTGCGAGCTTCCGGCTTCGAGCTTCGATGCAGTCTCCATGTGGGACGTCATCGAGCATCTTACCGACCCACCCGGCACGATGAACTCTGTGCGACGTATCCTCAAGCCCAAAGGAGTGCTCGCGATTAATACGCCGGATAGCACAAGCGCCGTTTCGCGGCTGCTGGGTCTCAAATGGCACTTGGTGACACCACCGGAACACCTGAACCTTTTCAGCCAATATTCGCTGCGCTTGCTGCTCGAAAAGCACGGATTCGAAGTATTGGAAGTCACAAGAATCAGCAAGACATTTACGGTGCAATACACATTGCATTTTCTCCTCAAAACACTCGGAATGGTCAACGGCGCTGCTGCCCGGGTCAGTGACGGCTTGAATGGCACTAAGCTCGGCCTTTTGGGAATACCGATTAATCTGCGGGACAACATGTTCGTGTTAGCCCGAAAGCGATGAGCTTAACCTGCACGCTTCTGCTGGTGATCCATCGAGCCGCGCCACATAGCAAGTGACTGATCGGCGAAAGACGGTAACCATCGGCAGCGCCTCCGAATCTAATCCTGTATCCTGATGCAGCGTTTTCTTGCTATTTTCGCGATCGCGCCTCTCATAGCATTGGCGCAAGAGCCCGCCGTGTTTCGGGCGCGCGTGAGCCTCGTTCACGTCGATGCCGAAGTCGTGGGGGAGGACGGGCGCATCCTGACGGGATTCTCGCGAGATGATTTCCGTGTGTTGGATGAGGGCAAGGAACAGACGATCGTCGAGTTCTCTACTGAGGAACAGCCGCTCGATCTGATTCTATTGTTCGATATCAGCGGCAGTATGCGACTGAACGTCGAAGCCGTGGGCGCGGCGGCGCGCCAAGGGTTGCAGGAGTTGCGTCACGGAGACCGGGTAGCGGTAATGGTTTTCAACACGCGCACGCGAGTGATTGCTCCATTCACAGAAGACCTGGCAGCGGTCGAGCGCACCGTGCGCGAGGACGTTCTGGCACTGAATTTTGGAGGCGGGACCTTGATTCAGAAAGCTGTGGACGATGCCGCGCGGCTCTTCTCCTCGGAGCCCCAGACCCAACGCAGACGCGCGGTCCTGATTATCACCGACAACATCGGAGTACGCACGCGCCGCGAAGAATCGGTGGTGCGCGATTACTGGGAAGCAGACGCGCTGCTGAGCGGATTGATCCTCCGGAACAAAACATTCGCAACCATCCACAGCATCGGGACCGTGCTGGGTCCGGAAACGCTGCTGATGGAGGCGGGAATGAAGGGTATCGCCACCAAGACAGGTGGTGACGCCATCCGCTCCGACGACCCCGGCCCCGCCTTCGTGGACATGATGCGCCGCATTCGCAGCCGCTATAGCCTGTACTATCGAGCGCCCGCCGGCAAGCCGGGCCAGTTGCGCACCATCCGCGTGGAGTTGACGGCCAGCGCCCAGAAGCGCTTTCCAAAGGCCCGCGTGCGCGCCCGCCACGGCTATCGAACCCCTGCAAACCCGCCTGCGGAGCTCTGAAACACTCCGTAACCGCATGTCATAATGATGAAAAACCTTGGCTCACATACTGAACCTCAAAGAAGCCATTCAGGAGGCAGTGCGCGACGGCGACACCATTGCCCTCGAAGGCTTCACTCATC